>Ga0302320_10027159_pt1 | contig 11044 bp, 8 predicted proteins | sample Bog_T0_3_FD_202130 | JGI IMG/M metagenome (GOLD analysis project Ga0302320, IMG submission 202130) | Peat permafrost microbial communities from Stordalen Mire near Abisko, Sweden - Bog_T0_3 | ecosystem: Environmental > Terrestrial > Soil > Wetlands > Peat | place: Sweden: Abisko, Stordalen Mire... | reverse complement strand
ACGGCATCTACGATTCCCCCTCAGAACTGCTAGTTGAGCAATAAATGTCCACCACTGCGCGGAGCTTGTATTTTACTCGATATTCGAGGATACCCCAAGCCATGCTTTCAGGATTCCGTGCTCTACTGGAACACCTTAGCGAGCTGGCCGGTGGCCTGCAAGAGCGTCAACTGCCCCTGTTTCAGCGCGAAATCCGAGTCCAGGAACGCGACCCACTTGTCACTCTCATCGAGCCTTGATTGCTCGATGTCCCGGAGCGTCAGACCGCCCTGCTCAAATTTCGCCTGCGACACTTCCAGTGTCTGTTGGGCCAACTTCAGGTCTAACCTTGCTACCTCGCGCGTGGCGTTCAATTCCCGCACGTCCCGTTCCTTCTGAAGGACGTCCACTCTGACTTCCTGCCGCTTCACGCCGAGTGACAATTCCGACGCGCTCAGTTCGCTCTTCGCCAGTGCCACGTTCGCACGCGTCTTCGCCGAAAAAAGCGGTATCGTGATCTGCACGCCCGCGCTGATATTGTTTCGCTGAAAGCGATTGTAATACTCGAGGTAGTTGTTGAACTTGCTCAGGATGCTGTACTGACCCACTACCTCAAACGTGGGCCAGTAACTCAAGTGTGCGCCGCGCAAAATGTGTTGTCGTGCGGCGCGATCGTTCTCCGCTTCCTGCACGCCCCGATCGCTCTGCAGCGCCAAATTTTGGATTTCGCTCGCCTGCATGTCGGTCGCAAACGAGGCGTCTTCGTTGATCACTGCAACCGATTGCGTGTCGGGAATTCCAGTCAGGTCGCGAAGCTGCTGGGTCAGTGCTTCGTCGCGCCCTTCCAATTTGATGATTCTTTGCTGCACTCGGGCCGCGGTCAGTTCGCTGCGCGTAATTTCAATCGCCAGTTCCTGGTTGGCCGCCACTCGATCCCGGGTCACGCCTACGATCTTTTCGGCGCTTACCTGTTCGGCGCGCATCAGCTCCAGCGAATGCCTCACTTTTGCCAGCTCCAGATACGCGCTCGCCGTCCGGACAATCACATCGTCGCGCGTGCGATCGATCTCCAGCTTCATCGTCTTCGCGTGCTCTTCGGCCGCGTGCTGTTGCGCCTTCCAAACTGGATTGAATATCGATTGCGAATAGTTCATCTGAAAGACGGCCGGGGGAGATCCGCCGAGCGATGGAAATCCGTAGGTGTACGCCGCGCCGGAGCCTGTGTAAAGATTCGGCAGAAATGCCGCGCGATCCACGCCCGTCGCATCCATCGCGACCCGGTACTGCATGCGCGCTAACGCCAGATCGCGGCTGTTTTGCAACGCCAGCGAGATGGCTTGATGCATCGTCATCGCGCCGGCATCCTGTGCGATCGCCGAACACGGCACGAAAAACGAAATCGCGCTCACGATCACAATGGCCGCCAGCCACCGTTCGATCTTGGATTTTCTATTCATAGCGTAACGATTCCGTCGGATGCAGCCGTGCCGCGCGATTCGCGGGCAAATATCCGAACAGCAATCCCGTCGAGCACGATACCAGAAACGCCATAATCACCGACATTCCAGAGACCGGTATGTGCATTCCGGCAGCTTCGGGAATCAGCGTAATCACAAAATTCAAAATAGCCGGAATCGCCAGCGCGATAAAAATTCCGATCACCGCGCCCGTTCCGCTGATTACCAGCGCTTCCATCAAAAACTGGTACAAAATCGCGTCACGCGGGGCACCGATTGCCTTCCGGATTCCGATCTCCCTTGTCCGTTCGGTCACTGTCACCAGCATGATGTTCATGATTCCAATTCCGCTGATCGTCAGCGCGATCAGCGCCGTCAAAATCAGTACGCTGGTCATCGCCACCGAAATGTATCTCGCCGCCTCCAGAATCACCGTCAAATTCTGCACACGGTATTTCGCGCCCGGCCGGTGCCGGCTTTCCAGCACCTGACGCACTTGCTCGGTGGCCGCAGGCACATCCTCGGCCGTCCGCGCTTGCGCGTAAAACGACCGGAAAAAGTCCGTTCCCGTGTAGTACTTGATCAACGGAAATGGCACGATCAGCGACTCCGGGACGATTTCGGTCTGCCCAAACGTTGATACTCGTTCCTTAAAAACGCCGATCACGGCGAAATGCAATTCCCCGACGCTAATATCTTTGCCTACCGGATTATCGTGCGGATATACCAGCTTCGCCAGGTTCTCCGTCAGCAGACACACCTTACTGTGCGTCAGCATGTCATCCTGATCGAAATACCGCCCACGCACGATCACCAGTTTCCGGATTTCCTGAAAACCCTCTGTCACGCCCACCAGATTGATGGGATGTTCCTGTCCATCGACCGTCACGCTCATCGAAAGGTCGTTCGTCCCGGCCGCCTGCACCACCTCGGGAATTTCCTGCCGGATCGCTTCCAGGTCGCCCGGGTCGATCTGGTCTCCCAGAGTTTCCGGGTGGTCGGCCCCGCGGCTGACTGCTTCGGCGAGAATCAGGTTCGATCCCACGCCTTCGATCTGCCCCACGATGTAGCGCTTGGCCGTCAGCGCCACCGTCACCACGAGCACGATGCAAGCGCTGCCGATAATCACTCCCAGCATCGTCAACATCGCGCGCACTTTGTTGGCGCGCAAAGCTTGCAGCGCAAGGCTCCACGTCTCGCCCAGAAAGATGGGTTTGTTTTTCAGTCCGGTTGGATGCGCGGTTGCCATCTCTTAGATAGGATGCGCGTTCCGCATGAAGCGGTTCGGCGGATGCCGCTTGATCTTATTTCCCGCCCTTTTCCAGCTTCTCAAGGCGTGCCTTCGCGTCCTTGCTGTCCGGATCGAGTTGCAGCGCCGCACGATATTGCTCCGCAGCTTCGGTCCGCTTGCCTTGCGCCTCGTACAATCTGCCCAGCCACTCGCGCGCTGAGGCGTGCGAGGGCCAATCGCTGCGATCGGGCGTACTGGCCAGATACGCTTTCAAATCCTTCTCCGCTTCCGGCAAATTTGAATTTCCCAGCACGAAAGCGACGCCACGCCAGTAGGTGAGCCGCGGATCGTTTGGACTGACCAGTGCCGCGGCCTGAATCGCCGTCTGCATGTCGGCGGGTTTGTTCTGATGTTGAAAATAAGACAGCACATCGAAATACGGCTCGATGCGGGTCGGCTTCGCGGCCAGCACAGCTCGATATTCCTGTTCGGCCTGATCCGGCTTTTTCAGTTCTTCGTTATCGTAAAGTCCCTTCGCCAAATGGCCTTCTGCCGGATCGAGGGCCCCAATCGCGTCCATCTGCGATTTCGCTTCGTCCTTGTTGCCACCCACCACCCACGGCGCTTGAATGTCGTATTCCTCCAGATCGCGCCGCGCTGAAATATTTCCGGGATTCAACTGCACCGCTGTCTCGAATTCCTTTTTCACTTTGCGCGCGTACGAAAAGCTCCGGTCGCGGTCCGCCTTGCCTCCGTAGATCCGTCCGAGCCACTGGTGAAAAATCGAATTCTTCGGATCGAGCGTCACCGACTTTTCACCGGCGGTGATCGCGTTGTCGTAATCGCGCAATTCGTAATAACAACGGCCCAGCCAGTAATAGCCCTCCGCGCTCGAAGGATTCTGCGACACGGCGCCTTGCAGCGTCGAAATCGCCGCAGAATAATTCCCGGCGTTGAACTGACGCTGCGCGGTCTGAATCTGCGCGGCGGCGTCGGGAGCTACGGCTCCTGTCGCAAGCGTACGCGCCGACGCGGCACCGGGCGTCGCGCCGATTGCTATTACCGACGCTGCCACCAGTACGACCGCACCCGCTCGCGTCCGAACCATCCTCATTTCGCCTCCGTAGGCCGAATCTTCATCCCGTCGCGCAAATCAATTCCGGTGGGGGGCTCCGCCACTTTCTCGCCCGCCGTTAGTCCCGAAATCACCTGATAACTCGCCGCGCTGGCAATCCCTACTTCCACGTTACGGCGCGACACGTCCGTGCCGTTAAACACAAACACGTAGTGCTTACCGCTTTCAAAGCGCACTGCCGCGCGGGGCACCACCAACACCGACTTGAGCTGGTGAACCATGATTCGCACTTCGACGTTAATATTCGGCAGCAATTCGATTTTCGAATTGTCCACCGAACACAATACCTCGCCCACGCTCCGAGTGCCGCGCGCGATCACTTGCCTGGGAACTTGCTCCACTTTCCCAAGCCATGTCTGTCCGGGCTTCGCGTCCCACGAAACCTGTATCGGCTGGTCGGGCGCCAGCGAACCGATATCCGGCTCATCGACGAACGCGCGAACCCGAACTTTGGAAAGATCGGCCATCTCCGCCAATACGTCGCCGAGCTTCACGAAATCGCCGCGATGCACGGGCAGCGAATACAGCGTGCCGTCAAACGGAGCCGTAACCGTCGCCGACTTTACCTTCTCCCCGAGCGCAGCGAGCGAATCGCGCGATTGATTCACACGCAGCGATGCGCTTTCCGTGCTCACCGCCGCGCGCTGCACCAAAGCCGCGCGTTTCGCTTCCAGCGTCTGCAGGTTCGCGCGCGCCGTATCGAGGCTCGCCTGATTCGCCGCCACTTCGCTCTGCGTCGCCGCTTGTTTGGTCAAAAGTTCGGCCAACACTTGTTTGTCGTGCTCCAGCGTCGCCACCTGCGTTCGCGCCGCGCTCAAACTTCCCTCAATCGTCGCCACTTCGTCCGGCGGACCGCCGGTCTTCGAATTGCGCAGATCGCTCTCCGCGGCTAGCAAATCCGCCCGCGTCTGCGAAAGCTGCGCGCGTACATCGGCGGAATCGAGCGTCAGGATCAACTGTCCTTTGCGGACCACTTGACCTTCCGTCGCCTTCAGATCAGACACAAATGTGGGATATTCGGCGCGCGCCACGTACGGCGTGATCGGTTCGACCTTGCCATTGCTGCTGATGGCCGACGTGATGTCTTCGCGCGTCACCGCGGCGAGCGGCACCAGCGGCGCAGGATGATGCCCCGTTAAAGTCATCAAGGCAACGATCGCCGCCAGCGCGACCACAATTCCAATAATCCAATTTCGTTTGGTGTTTTCGGCCATGAGTGCCGGGCGCCAGCTGGCTCGTTTCTCCCCGAGGTCTCGAAATTGTAACAGACAGGTTCTCCGCTTGCCTCTCGAAACGCTCCGCGGCATTAGCGGCCCGTCGTTTGGCTTCCAGTATTCGCGGCAGAACTGCTACAGTGACGCTGTGGACGAGAAAAACAGGCCGCCGCAGATGCCCTCTACCGACAGCACAGGTGTGGAAATCGTTTCACCGCGCATCCATCGCGTTTGCGTCACCTGCAACAATATGTTTGAAGTCGATCCCGCGCACTTCGAATCCAAACACTGCCACGTTTGCCGGCGCCAGTAGGGCCTCCGCAAAGCGTCCTTGCCGCATTTCCCTGGTTCACAGGTGCTAGAATTTACAGCGCATGAGCGCTGACTCCCTCATCCACGTCCACAACCTTTCTAAGAATTTCCGTTCCTTCAAACGGCGCGAGGGCGTTTGGGGCTCGATCCAGAATCTTTTCGTCCGCGAATACCGTACCGTCGCCGCCGTCGAAGGAGTCAGTTTCTCGATCGAACGCGGCGAAATGGTCGGTTACATCGGTCCGAACGGCGCCGGAAAGTCGACGACAATCAAAATGCTCACCGGCATTCTGGTTCCTTCTGGCGGCGAAATTCGCATCAACGGATTTGTGCCGCATAAGCAGCGCCGCCAGTATGTGAAAACGATCGGGGTCGTTTTTGGCCAGCGCACTCAGCTTTGGTGGGATATCGCCGTCATCGAATCCTTCAAACTTTTGCGCCGCATCTATGACGTTTCGCAGCGCGATTTCGACGCTCGCATGGAGCGCTTCGACGCCATCCTCAACATCCGCGAATATCTTCACACTCCGGTCCGCAAGCTCTCTCTGGGCGAGCGCATGCGTTGCGACATCGCTGCGGCGCTTCTCCATAATCCGCCGCTGCTATTCCTTGACGAGCCGACCATCGGCCTCGACGTGGTCGCAAAGCACCACATCCGCCAGTTCCTGCGCGCCATCAACCGCGAATTTCAGACCACAGTGCTGCTGACCACGCACGACCTCGACGACATCGAAGAACTTTGCCGCCGCATCATGATCATCGACCACGGCAAAGTCCTCTACGATGGCCAACTTGCCCAACTGAAACAGCAACTGCTCCGCATCAAGCAGATTAAATTCGTGCTGAAAGACCGCACCCAAGCCGGCGGCCTTGCGAAATTCACGCGCGACGGCCTGGAAGTCGAAAAGGCCGACGAGCTGACCTACCGGATCCGCTTCGACCGCGTCAACGTTTCCACTTCCGATCTGATTCGCCAGATTCTCGATACTGTTGAAGTCCGCGACCTGTTGATCGAAGACGAACCGATCGAGGAGATCATCAAGCGCATCTATGCTGGGGAAGCGCGGCTTGAGGTTCCCGCATGAGCGCCTGGGCGCAGGCACTCGTCCCGTATCTCGAATTCTCGCGCGTCGGCTTCGTCAACATTCTCGCCTTCCGCCTCCGCTACTTCACCGGCATCGTCACTTATTTTCTGAACGTCACGGTGTACTACTTCATCTGGAGCGCCGTGTATTCCACCGGCACCACGATTGCCGGCTATAGCCTGCCGCAAATGATCACCTACGTCAGCATCGGCTGGATCATCCGCTCGTTCTATACAAACACCATCGACCAGGAAATGGCGTACGAAGTGATCGAAGGCAAAATCGCCATGGACTTCATCAAGCCCGTCTCGATCCAGTGGATGTGGATCGCGCGCGCCATGGGCGAATCGGCCTTTCGCCTGGCGCTCCTCACGTTGCCAACTGCGATCGTTGTCGGGTTGGTATTCCCCGTTCAGGCGCCTGCGTCCCGCACGAATTTCGCGCTGTTCATGCTGGCCGTACTGGGAAGTTTCTTTTTAATGGGCGCGATCAACTTCATGATCGGCACTTGCGCCATCCCGTTGAAATCGATCCTCGCGCTCATCCGTGCCAAGTTCTGGCTGATCGAATTACTTTCCGGCCTGCTCGTGCCCATGACGTTTTTCCCTCAGCACATGCAGCGCGTTCTTGCGTGGCTTCCGTTCGAATATATCGCCTACGCGCCGCTGCAGATTTATCTCGGCAAGTGGAACGCCGGGCAGGCCACCCGCGCCGTCGGCGTTCAATGGACTTGGGTTTTTGTGCTTTTGATCGCCGCACATCTGTGGTGGGAGCACTCCGCAGACAAAATCACGGTGCACGGCGGATGAAACCATGACGCCCAATCCGCTGCCGTTCGTTGCAAACCCGGCCGAAAAATCCGACTTCGTCGCGCTCGCATCGCAAACCAAGCGCCATGTCTTGCTCGTCTCCGATTACTTCGCTCAGTACGCCAAAGTCCGCGTCAGCTATCGCGGCGATTTCTTCGTCAGCCTGTTTACCAGCTTCGCCGCCACCGTTTTCGGACTCGGCTTCGTCGTCATCTTGTTTCAGAAGGCTTCGCGACTCGCCGGCTGGCGCTTTGAAGAAGTCCTGTTCCTCTACGGCTTCTCGCTCATTCCTTACGGCGTCTTCAACGTCATCAGCCCCAACCTCTACGACTTCGGCAACAATTTCATCATCGAAGGAAAATTCGACCGCGTCCTCCTCCGTCCTGTGTCTTCGCTATTTCAGGTATTGTTCGAAACGTTTCGCATCGAATCGTTTCAGGAAGTCGCCACCGGAATTTTCTGTACCGTTTGGGCGATGCGAAGTCTCGGAATCCCGTGGACCGTGGCGCGGCTCGGAATGCTGATCTTCTTTGGGCTTTGCGCCGCCGTGATTTACATTTCCGTCTTTCTGATTCTCACCACGGTCTCGTTCTGGTTTGAAGACCGAATTGGCGTCCATCCGCCCGTGTGGAACGTGATCGCCTTCGGCCGTTACCCGCTATCGATTTACAGTGGAGTGGTGCAGTTCTTCCTCTGCTGGATTGTTCCTTTTGGTCTCGCCTCGTTTTATCCGAGCGTTCGGATTCTGGGACGCACCGCTTCCCCTGAATACGCTCCGCTCGTGCCCGTCGTCGCGATTGCGTTTCTTACGATTGCAATTTCACTGTGGAATGTCGGAACGAAGCACTACGCATCGACGGGCTCGTGAAAGAACGCTGCGCAGACGGCGCAAGCTATAGGCAGGAAATCAAACCACTTTCAGAATCATAATCACGCGGTCGTCTTCATGCGTGCCGCCGCGGGAAAACAAATCCACTTCCGTCAACACCGATTGCACGATCTGCTCGGCGGAAAGTGCTCGCTCGCGCGCCACCAAATCCACCAGCTTCTGCGAGCCGAACTCTTCTTCCTTGGAGTTGTCCGCTTCTGTTATTCCGTCCGTGCACGCAACAACGATATCGCCGGGATGAAGTTTCACGTGTCCGCGCTCGTACCGCACGCCCGCGAACAACCCCACCACCATTCCGCCTTCGGTCAAATAATCCACTCCGCCCGTCGCGCGAATCACCGCGGGCTGCACGTGTCCGGCATTCACGTAATGCAGTGTCTTGCGCGGCTTATCTAGCAGCGCCACAAACATGGTCATGAATTTTTGCCCGCGCGTATCTGCCAGCATCATGTCGTTCAGAGATTCGACGAGGCGCTCGAGGGAATGCAAATGCGCCAACAGCGCGTGAAGCGTCGCTTGCAAGTTGGCCATCACCATCGCCGAACCCACGCCTTTGCCTTCCACGTCCGCCACCACGATCAGCATCGTATCCGGCGTCATGGGGATGAAATCGTAATAATCGCCGCCTACTTCGAGCGACGGCCGGTGCGACACCGCGAAATCAAACCCCTCGAGCTGCGGCGGACGGTCCGGCAGCAAACCCACTTGAATGCTGCGCGCCAGCGCCAGGTCGCGCTCCATCCTCTGCTTGTGCAGCAGATCCCGATGAAGCTGTGCATTCTCGAGCGCCAGCGCCACGTGATCGGAAATCGCGCTCAGCAAATTTTCGTTCGCCCTCGTAAACGGTCCGTTTTTCTTGTTCAACAGTTGGAGAACGCCGATCGTCTCCCCGCTCTTGCTGCGAATCGGCAGGCACAACAAAGACTTCGTCCGGAACCCCAGTCGCAAATCCACTTCCGGCTCAAATCGCGGATCGGTGTAGGCGTCCTCCAGATTCACTTTTTCGCCGTGCTGCGCCACCCAGCCGACAATTCCCTTCGTGATGGGCATCCGGATTTCGTGCTGGTCGAGTCCCAGCCCAACGAGCGACCAGATTTCGCCCGCCTCGCGATCCACCAAAAACACAGTGCCGCGCTCCGCGCCGGTGTGCCGCGTAGTCAATTGCAAAATGATATTCAGAAGTTCGGCCAGATCCAGGGTGGAGTTCAGCCGCTTGGTCGCCTCGACGATCGTCGAAAGCTCGATCAACGCGTTCCGGCGGTCGCTGCTTTCAAGCGCCAGCTCGGCATACCGGCGGAACAAATCCAGCCAGCCGCGCGTCTTCTCATCCAGCTTGCGCTTTGGATGCGCCTCCAGAATTCCCACCGGAATTTCGCCGCGCCCCAAAATCCAAGCGTGGGGATGCCGGCTCACTCCCGATTCTTTGCCGCGCAAGACTTTTTCGATGTGATTGTAATCCGCCGGGGGGACCTTGCCGCTCTCGTGCCAAACCACCGGCGAACCATTTACGATTCGCCAAAGCCGCGCACCTTCGAGGGATCCGGGTGCCAGCAAGCTTACGATCTGCTCGGCGACTTCTCCCGGATCGACCTCCGGGTTCAACTTTGTCACCACCCGTTCGAGTGTGTCCGGCTCTTTCTTCTTTTTCGTGGAGCGCTTGGTCGGCTTTCGCTTGATCATGCGTTCCCTTTATATTCGATCACCAGAATCGTGATGTCGTCGGACTGCGCCGCGCCCTGGGTAAACACCCGCATGCCTTCGCGGATCGAATCTCCCAGCTCCGTTACGTTATTCCCCTTGAATTCCTCGATGATCGCTCGCAACCGCGCTTCCTCGAATAATTCATTCTGCGTGTTGCTCGCTTCCGAAACGCCGTCCGTGTAGATCACCAGGTAATCGCCCGGTTCCACCTGCACGCGCGAACTTTGGTATTCCGCCTCGGCAAACATGCCCACCGGAAAATTCGCGGAGCCCAATCCTTCGAGGCCGCCCTTCTTGCGCTTCAGCAATGGAGGCACGTGCCCCGCGTTCACATACTCAAACCGGCCCATCTTGTCGAGAATGCCGTAGAACACCGTCGCGTAGCGGTCTTCTCCGCTGCGCTCGCACAAATATTGATTCACGCGCGAGAAGACACCCGGAAGCGAAATATCCATTGCCGCGGTGGTGAAGAAGACGCCCTGCAAGAGCGTCGCGAGCAACGCCGCCGAAATTCCCTTGCCCGATACGTCGCCTACAAAGAATCCATGTCGCCCGCCGCCCAGCTCGATCACATCGAAACAGTCTCCACCGACCGAATGGCACGAAAGCGTGGATCCTGCCACGGCGACGTCTGGCAAATTCGGTAGCGCCTTCGGCAACAAATTCTTCTGAATCTGGCTGGCGATTTCGATTTCGTGGTCGAGCCGCTGCTTCGCGCGCGATGAAGCAAACAATCGCGCGTTCTCAACGACCGTCGCGGCTTCCCTCGCCAGCGTCCGCAATACGTCGCGATCCAAATCCGTAAACGCGCTCGAGGGCACATGGCTATCGAGATACAGCACGCCGAGCAGTTCGCCCTGCCGCGTCGAAATCGTCGCGTCCAGCGTCTCGATCACCGGCAGTTTATCCACCGGAATCGCGATCACTGTATGCAACTCGAGCCGGGCGACGGATTCCTGCTGATTCATTCCGTCTTCGCCAGTATCGCTCACAATCAATTCGCGACGCGTTTGCGCCACTCGCTTCACCACCGATTGCGACACCTGCAACTGGTCCGGCCGTAAAGTTCCGCGCTGCGCATCGCGCGCCACGATCATCTGCAATTCGTTCGACTCGTTCGCGAGCAAAAGCACGCCGCGCTCGGTTCCCGTCACTTGAATCGCGGCATCGACCACCGCCGTCAACACATCTTCGAGCGAGAGTCCGGTACCCAGCGTCCGCGCCACCTCCAG
>Ga0302320_10027158_pt1 | contig 11044 bp, 8 predicted proteins | sample Bog_T0_3_FD_202130 | JGI IMG/M metagenome (GOLD analysis project Ga0302320, IMG submission 202130) | Peat permafrost microbial communities from Stordalen Mire near Abisko, Sweden - Bog_T0_3 | ecosystem: Environmental > Terrestrial > Soil > Wetlands > Peat | place: Sweden: Abisko, Stordalen Mire... | reverse complement strand
ATGCAATATAGATTATTTATGGGGTTTTCTTCGAAATAGTTTTGAACACTTTGGGTTTCTGGTATGTCCTGTTCCTCACAAGCCCTGATACTAACTAAAGTTGATTTCTTGGTGCCATTTTTAGCCTGAATATTCACTAAAAGTTCCGCTGTATAAATGGTTTCATCGAAGAAGTTCGTTAAACTATTCGTGTTGCGTAATCCGAAACTAAAGAAGGAGTTTTCGTTGGTTATGTTGAGATATTCTGGATCGTTTTGATAATATTCAGAAACCACATTATCAGGATTAAGATGCATGAACATGTTGTAGCCAAAATAATAGAAGGAAATAGCTGAAAGACTGAAGATCAAAAAGGAAATCAATTGAGAAACACGATTACTATAGGAATCCTTTGAACGGAAGGTTATTTGGAGACTAGGGAATAAGGGGAAAATGTCTAAAAGATAAAAAATTTGATTCATAATAATTTGATGAATTATTGATTATTTAATTTCTTTTTTTTCAAAAATTTTAATTTTCTTACAATTTTAAGTTTAATTTTTTTTATTTTTAAAAAAATCCTAAAAGTTCGAAAATAAATTGCTCTTTTGCCTATTTTTAATAAAAAGCATCCCATCCCAAAGATGAATGACCTCACCTTCATCATCAAATTATTTAAAAATTTCAGAATTTTCCCTATAAATAATATTATATAAAGTTCAAATAAATCATATGGACGAAACCCGTTTCGAAAGCACTTTTTCCAAAAACACCAAATTCCTTCCTGAGTCCAGCTCTTCCAACTCTCCCAAAACTCCCAAACGGCCCTATTTCATCTTTTCTATCTTCCTCTATGTGGTGATCTTTTCTAATTTTGATACTGGAGTCATACCAGCTGCCCTGAAGCCGATAAATAAGGATCTTTTCCTTTCACAAGTTGAGATGGCAGCCATAGGAAGTCTCCCCTTTTTCGGGATCAGTTTCGCTTCTTTAATGGTGTCCTCAATAATGCGTTTTTTCGGCACTAAGAAAACGCTTTTTATAGCTTTGCTCATGAATGTGGTTTGTAGCATGTGGTTTGCATTCAGTTACGACCTGATAAATATGTATATTTCAAGGTTTTTCATGGGGTTCACACAGGCGTTTTGGGTGGTTTATGGGCCGGTGTGGACGAACCATTTCAGTCCCAGGAATCAACATACGACCTGGCTCGGGATTTTGCAGGGGTTTTCGCCTATTGGCATAATTTTAGGCTATGTTTTGACTGCTATCCTCGTGAATAATTGGACTAATGGGTTTTCATGGAGGATGGGGGTGTTGATACAGGCTTTGGGTGAATTGCCGATTTTATTCATGTTTTTCTGGTTGACGAATCGGGATGTTGACATTAACGAAGGCTTTAATTCTGAAAGACTCACAAATACTAATGAAAAGTCGAGAAATGTGGCAGTCAAGACATTTAAAGCTCTTTTTCGCAATTTCATCTATATATTGGCCGTTTGTACGAATTGTGTGGCATTTTTCGTGGTTTTTGGGCTACAATTCTGGGGAACTCTCTATATAATAGACATACTCAATGAAGACACTAGAACTGCTATGGTGACCTATACGATAATAACGATAACAGCGCCTTTTTTCGGCGTTTTTCTTGGAGGCTTCATTTCAGATAAATGTGGTGGATATAAAGGGAAACAGGTGCTTACGGCTTTGAAGCTTTGTTTGGGGTTCAGTTTCATAGGTTCTTTCTTTGGATTGTGGCTGGGATTCGTCTTCACATTGCATTTCTGGGTTCCGATCGTTTGGTTGCAGATATTTTTCGGGGCTTGTTTGATCCCTCCTGGCTCAGGAGTGGTTGTGAATAGTGTGGAGAAGGAATTCCAGACGTCTGCCTCAGGAATGGCTCAATTAGTTTATAATATTATGGGGTATTTCTTATCGCCGTTGTTTTCGGCTTTTATCATGGAGAGGTTCAATGATAGATTAGAAGGGATGATCTGGGGGTATTTTCTTATTTTATTATATTAGTATATTAGTCTTTTTTTTTAATATTATATATAATAATTTTTTTAATATTATATAACAATTTTTTTAATATTATACATATATAATAGATTCAGAGCGAATCAAATGATCAGTTGTTTAGGCGTTTTCTTTAGTTTTCTGGCAGTTTATCTCTTTAAGAGATATTGCCTGTCTGGAGAAAAGGAGAAACTATTGAGTTTTGAAGAAGAAGAGGCTCATTTTCCTAAGAAAGTTATTGAAATAACATTATAAAACATACCCTATTAATATTGTTAATTTTATTTAAATAATCATAATTCATCAAATGGGTTTTATCAACCAGATTCTTTATTTATTAGACTTCTTCCCTTTATTCCCCAGTCTCCAAATCACCTATCGTTCTAAGGATTCCTATAGTAATCGTGTTTCTCAATTGACTTCTTTCCTGATCTTCAGTCTTTCAATGATTTCCTTCTATTATTTCGGCTACAACATGTTTATGCATCAAAAACCTGATAATGTGGTTTCTGAATATTATCAAACCGACCCCGAATATCTCAACATCACCAAGGAAAACTCGTTTTTTTGTTTCGGATTACGTAAAACGAAAAGTCTAACGAATTTCATAGATGAAGGCATTTATAAAGTGGAACTTATCGTGAATATTCAGGCTAAAAATGGCACCAAGAAATCAACTATAGTTAGTTTAAAGACGTGTGAGGAACAAGATATACCAGAAACCCAAAGTGTTCAAAACTATTTCGAAGAAAACCCCATAAATAATCTATATTGCATTGCTGATTATGAGCCGATTGAATTGGAGGGGAGTCAGGATAATTCTTATATGAAGTTCTTTAATATAAATATCAAGATTTGTCAAAATACAACGGAAAATAATTTTTCATGCAAAGGGCTAGATATTATCAAGAGCACGATAGCCAATAGTTCATTTTATTTAGGGTTCACGACTTATGCGGTAGATCCGATGAATTATTCATTTCCTTTCTTACAGATGGGCAGTTATTATTCGACGCCTATTGATATCAACTTTCAAACCCTGACTACTATCACATTGCAACATATAGAAATCATCACAGATGATGCATGGGTTTTAGAGAATTCGGATGTCTTAAAGGGATTGAACAAATTATCTGATCGCACAGCCTATATAATGAGAAAAGATGCCAATGATGAAACCATACTCCAACAAACTACTATAGAATTAGATAAGGTGGTCGAAAGCTATTCGCGAAAATACGATAAATTACAAGACGTGTTAGCGAAAACAGGAGGGGTCATGAAAATCATCATGATTGTGGCTTATATCATTAGCAGACCCCTGGTTAGATTCGGGTTTTATGAAGATATTTGCAATGACATTTTCGATTATAGGATGAAGGGTTCCAAGGAAAAAACCGTGTTGAAATTGAGTTTCTGGCAAAAATTAAAGTCTTTTTTCGCGAAAAACGACCGGATCCTCAAGGAAAAGAAACAATTATTAGGCATAACTAAACGGAAAATCCAGGAAACCCTTAATATCGGAAACATCCTGAAAAAGTTATTAGAGCTAGAAAAACTCAAGTATATTTTATTAAGCGAGGAACAATTGAATGTTTTCCAATATATCCCTAAGCCATTAGCTTATTTGCCAAATTTTCGACAACGTATTTCTGTTGGAACTCAGCTCAAAAATAACACGAAGATTAGTGTTTGGGAGGATATTTTCATGAATACGAGCATTCTCCATAGTAATGATAATGAGCCTAATAAGGCCTGGGAGACTTATCAGATGCTTTCTGATAAGGAAAGAAAGACTGATATTGACAAGAAGCTATTGAAATGTTTTGGATTTAGAGGGAATGTGCAGAAAAGACTAGCGATTTTAGCAAAAAATATATCAGTGATGCAAAAATACACGATTTTTAGAAGACTTTGGAGGAAAATTAGAGGAATTGTTCAAAAAGTTTTTCTGTTTTTTAAATATAAAATAAAAGAATTTGTCCAAATTATTTAAGGCCTATGAAGAATTTTCGGCTTTTTCTTTAATAACAATTTCTTCACATATTCATAAACTATAAAGGTTATGGCGTTTGCTGGTAGAACTCTTATTAAATCGATCCTTAAGCCGAAATAAAAGCCTTTGATCCCTGTCTCCTTATAAATTTTTCCTATTAATTTCATCAAATTATGGTTATTATGGTTATTGCTATTCGTTATTTCTCTATTATCTTGCATTCTAAAGGAAATACTTTAACATTTTTACTAATATAATTCATTACTTAGACCGTAATAATAGATGCGGATAGGTTAGCATTGTCGAAAAAAATTTGGAAATGCAGGAAATCACGAAAATATCAGAACTGCCCAATTTTCCTTTCGCTTTTTTGCGTCTCCATTTAAGATTTTCATATAAAGGGAAATATATGATCGGATGTATGAGTCCCAAAGTACAGGCGCTCAAGCCTTTATATAAACCGAGAAACCCCTCGTTTTTCACTATATTTTTCATTTCATCGATCAACGAATATTTCACTATTAGTTCATTAGAATGCAAAAATTGCCCTTGGATCCTTGTTCTCACTACCTTTTTTCGAATAAAATTTTATGAGGATTTCATGAGAAAATGAGAAAATGAAATTACCCATAAGGGATTCGTTATTATATTGCAAACAAGTCCGGCCATCGAAGAGGAAAGTGAATTTATTAAGATGTAATTTTCCTTTTGGTTGGGTAAAAGTTTTCTGTTTAATATTTTCGCATGATTATAAATCGAGAAAAATAAGGAATGGAATATAGGAGTAGCCACAGCTGTGACTTTATAGCCTTTATATAATATTTTTATTTGAAATCTCTAGAGTAATCATTAGAAAAAACCCCGATAAAAGCCGATCAACCCGTCGTTTTCGTAAATAGTTTTGCATGTTTTGAAAAACCCTCCATAATTATTACTTTTGAATTCCTGCTTATTCTAGAAAATAAGCATAATGATTAATTTTAGAGAAATTTAATGAACCATCAGACTGAATCTCGTGCGGATAAGCTCTAAAGGCGCACAACAGGTCACAGATATGAAACCGGCTGAAAAGCCTCCGAGAAAATCCACTACGACCTCACTGTCAATCATTTTTATTTAAGGAAAATCGTAATTATAAAAAAGAAAACTAATTTTTAAATAAAAATAAAAAATCGGGATTTATAAGCTTTATCTAAAAATCTATTTTGTTAAGAATTTTTCATGTTTGTTGAATTCATTTTGGCTTAATTAAAAATTTTGCTGTAATTTTACAAAGAAATCAATTTATCAAAAAAATTACTTAAAAAAGACTTCTAAATATTTCATTGCCAATATTACATATTTCATTCAAAATAAATAAAAAAAAACAAAAATTCCAAAATTCACATATCAAAACCATTCCAAATTCAAGTCCAAATGAATTTCATCCTCGTTTCTTTAATTTTCTCCTCCGTAAATTTGCAACTTATAATAAACTCCACCGTTTTTCCTTGGAAACTTTCTGCATACCCCCTTCCCGACAATACCAACAATTCTTCATCTTCCTCCTTCATTTCATCAATGACGATTTCATCTCCCCTATCTTCAATCAACATCGTTTTAAAATTCTGAGCCAAGCAATTTAGAGTCTTTTCTATCCCATAAACTTCCTCTCCAATAACCTCGAAACTCGTTTTTTCATGCTAACTTTCGATTATTATAAAAAAAAAAAACATATTTCTCATTATTTTTACGAAAAGTTGAGCCATTTCGGGGTTTCTATTATTAAAATGGCCAAAGAACGTCTTGAATTTCTCAATTTCCTTTTCTTTTATCTAGAAAAACAATAAAAATTATGAAAAAATCAAATTTATTTACTGTAGAAATGCTTTTGTTCCCAAGGACCTGGTATTTTTCAGGAGGCTGCGTTTCGGAATCGTTTAATAAACGACAAAAAGGGCTTTCAAGCACCCAGTTGTTTTTTTTTTCTTTGCCTTCTGGTTGAGAAAATCGTTTGGTTTTTGAGACTTTGTTTTGAAGGAACTTGGAATCGGTATTTGGGTGGGGAAAAGGGGACTCGTTATTTTTTTTTATAGGTGTTTTAAAGGTTATTTCGGTCATTTTTTTAATTTTTTGAAAATTTGAAATTTGAAAATGTCCCACCCGGCGAAAAAACCATTATTATTCTTAAATTATTCTTAAATTTGAAAGAAAAATTTCGATTTTATTATAAAAAATTTAAAAAAGCAAACTAAAAAAAAAAAATTTTTTTTTAATGAATTTTTCTATCAGCTTTTATGATTAAAGAAGCTTTTAAAATTAAAATTAAAAAACTAAATAAATAAATCGATTTTCCTTTATTCATCACATTTTTTTCCCACATCCTTTCATTCAAAGACATTTCCAACGAGTGCTAAAAACCGAAAAAAAAACATTTAAAATTTAAAGAAAAATCAAATAAAACTCTACCTGTTGCCAATGACGCCTCCACATTCTGATTCACAGTCATAAACAAATCATTGAGTAATTCCGCCTCATTTTCCTTCAATAAAATCATATCAAAAGTGAATCTTTGACTCCAACTCTTTGTGAGTTTCAAGAACAACCTATAGACAAAATTCTCCTGATCCTTGAAATCAAAATTCCTTTCCTCCACCAATTCCATATTATCATCATCCGTTAAATCTTCCTTGAAAGAAATTACGGAAATCTGCATTTTCAAGCTCCGAGGGTCCACAAGATCAGTTAGAAGCTCTTCGAATTTCCCTGCTGCGATGGTAAGGAAAGTATTTGGCTTGTTTTGTATTTCAGAGTTCATGATCCAAAATCCAGTCAATTTCTTATTGAAGGTCTCTTTGGCGTTTATGAGGTTCTCATATAATTTTTCATATTTCTCATATTGTTTTCTTCTTAAATTACAATCATTTTGACATATGACATCTTTGACTTCTTGTATTTTGCAGACGAATTCCGTGCGTTTGCAATTATTTTCATCGACTTCAACGGAGAAATTCTCACAAGCGATCACAGTTTCTGAATTACAAATATGTTTCCATTGTGAACAAATGGTTAAATAGTCTTGACAGACATTCTTATATTCAATGCATTGATTTGTTGTATTATCAACATTCACACAGACCTGTTCTTGAGAAACACAGACATCTTGTTGAAGCACACAGGTTTGTTCTGGTTTTAGACAGAAACTATGTTGTTGCTTACAGACGGTTTTCACTGAATATTCGATGCATCTATGATGAGGGTAATCGATGCATTGTAACTCCTTGGGACACAGATCCTCATTACAAAGGTCCTTCTGCTTTGAATCGAGAAGATCCTTTAATTCACCGATTTTTTTATCTAATCTGTTTAGGATAAACTTCACATAATTCACCCAATCAACAGTTTTGTTCCGCAAGGCAACTTCTAAATCATTGATCAGATCTTTTGAGAAAAGGCCTTTGATTTTGAAATCTGCAGCCTGTAAACTTTGATTATAAGGAGCTGAAAGTTCCAACGCGAAATCATAAAGACCTTTGAAGATTTTGCCGTGAGTTCTAGCATGGAAATCATCATTAGTTATCGTCATATTGAGATTGGATTGAGTGTTGAAGAGATTGATTTTCCCTATGAAATGCACTTGTTTTTCCTCAGGTATCTCATTCTCTTGCATATTGAAAATAATGGAATTATCAAGATCCGAACTATTCAAATCCGTTTGCAAAACAACGGCATTGCCTCCAGCAAAACTGATCGCTGAATTCAAATTAAAGACCCCAGACACTTGCTTCAGAATCGGGTCAATGTTCATTAAAAGAACTCCATCTAAACCCAGAACATTGCCTACTCCTTTGATGGAAAACCCGCTTGGGATTTTCCTTTGTTCCATGGTTTCTGAATGATTCTTGAATCTGGTGCTATTTATTACTAGATCCTGCATTGAATACATCAGATCCACTCCATTTGATAGTTTCACATTGGAAATATGCTTAGAAATACCATCATAATCTCTGAAACTATCATAATCCAGACCAGAGAATAAGATATTCCAGATGTTGGCTGTAGGGAAATATCCTTCGAGATAGTTCTGATGATAATCATTGGGATTCACTGTGATATCAGCATCTCCATAGAAACATCTGGATTTCTGGAAAATGCTTTCATTGGAAGTTTGAAGGAAACAATCCCTGCCAAAAACTGCCAATGAACTCAATTGCAACCCTTTCACCTGAAAGCTCACAAGATCTACATAGGCTTGCATTGAGATTTGAGAGAGATTCAAAGGAGGCAAAGCTAAGGCCGAAGACCATGGAACTTCAGTTAATCCAGTGATGACGATCCTATCTTTCAAAAAGGACATTTGGCTCTTGAAATGCAAAGTCTTATTATCTTCCAATGATAAGAGGAAATCTCCTAATAATTGGAAATTGATGGTTTTATTGGATTCGGAGTTATTTTGTGTTGAGGAGGAGTTCACGATCAAAGGGATTAACAATTGGACCTTCTGAACCTGGAAATTCACTGGATCTGGTGTTGGGTTGTTATTTTGTGGAGTGCCCAAAAGAACCAATTGGTCTTGTTCACTTAATTCTCCATAAAGTGTATAATTATAAGTGGGATCATATTTCTGAGCCATATAATCGCAAAACTTGTTGTTTTTGCAATCGTTGTTGAATTGGAATTTGTAGCTCAAATGCACTCCCTTTTCCCAGAACGTCTCATTATATAGATTTTTCGTCTTCACGAAGAGATAATTCTTGAGGTCAACATCTCGACTGGCTGTTAAAAGCATAAGATTAGTCGGTGTCACAACATTGGCTAAGGCCTCAAGACCTTGAATGGTTTGATCACTGAGGAAACCTTTCAACAACTTTTCAGGTGTGATGCCAGGGAACTCCAAATGGACGACAGAACTCATCGTGCCTCCTATATTTGTAACGATGGCATGCAGTTTCCCTTGCAAGAGTAGATCTGAAATATAGAAGGATCCACTAACTTTATAAGTCAATTGCGGTATGAAGAAGATTTCTGTTGAGAAATCATCTATGTTGCCTTGTTCCACCTTCAATCCTTCTACTATGTTGATATATTTCTGGAGATCTGCCTGAGTTCTCATTTCAGAGAAGAAGCCAGCCTGTTTGAACATAAAACTACTATTATTGTTATTATCATCAGTGTTATTATCAATAGTGCTATTATCAGATAATTTATGCACTCCAGTCTCGAAAAGTTTCTCTTCTATAGTCTTCAGGGTCAGATTTTGTCTTGTGCCATTTAGGAAAATGTTCTCCTGGCCTTCGCTTCTCAAAATGTACATCCTGGCAATATTTTCGAATCTTTTACAGGCGCAATCCACCAAAAACTTCCAAGTGAAAGATAAAGGATTGCCTTCAAGGAAAATCAGATAATCAGCCAAACAATCATATAAGATAAACTCAGGGGAAATAGAGAAATCTGGCACATAATCCACCTGAAGATTCAATACCGCGAGACCTTGCTTAGGACCTGCCATATACACTTTCAATAGAATTCCTTTGATCCGTAAATTTTCTAATTGGCTCAACCCTCGAGAAATAGTCAATTCTTCTAATAAGGCCTGTGATAACCCATCACCGAACAGCTTCATGAAGAAGGTCTCAAATGAATTCTGAGTATTTTGGCCTAAATCATTAACAGAAAGCAAGAGAGACTCTGGGGCCTTGTCTGAATAACGATATTCATTATAGAATTTAAAGACGAAAGTGCTGTTGAGATCCAAACTTCCTGTGATTTTCACGGTGTCATTCATTCCAGTTAATTCGATCCTTTCTGCGAAAAGATCAATGAGGTCGTTGAAGAGCGAATAGTTGGTATTTGGCTGATAAACTATCTTGAAATTGTCGTAACTTTCTACATTCACGAGATATTTGATTTGGAAATAAAGTGGGTTTTCCATGGTGTCGACATTGAAAATCTGATTGGTCAATTGGAATGTGGAAATTGGCTTTTGCGCGAATTCTGTTGTGATGCTATTGAGGCTCACGTTCTGTACTATTTGATCAGAAGCCACACAAATCGCTTCATCTGAAAACCCAATGAAATAGGTGGAATTCAAAAGGATGGTGCTCAATGTGCTGAGGAAATCACTATATCCTTTCCTTTGATTATTGATCAGGCCGATTTTATACCAATTATCATCAGATAATAGATAGGCAACTGTGGTCTATAAGAAAATTTAATATTTAAGGCTTATGTATCGTATTTTATACATTGCATAATGAACAGACGGTTTGGACAGGCAGGACGTTATTGGGATCACTGCAATCAAGAACTGAGTCTTTTATTAATTTGTTGCCTTTATCTAAGAGTTTCTTCTTCAGGAAACTATCTTGGTCATTAGTGGCGTTCGATGGGATCTCGGAGTTCTTCTGGAAAAGGGTTTTCTTTGACTCCTTGAGAAAAGTGGTAGGCTTCACATTCCTTTGGAGGAAGTAAATGTTCTCGTTTGTGTTCATATAGCTGAAATTCAACATAGGCTTGAGGTCTATCATCTTGGCTTGTTTTTTTTGTTCTAAAAGAAAAGATAAAAGATTTTTAAGGGAATTCAAAATATTTTGAAGTACTTTGAACAAGCCTAAAGGGTTCCGAAGCTGGATCAAAGTCATCTATCAATGTATTAATGGCCTTTCTTGCCGGCTTAATAAGGAAAGTCAGGTTAATGGTCTCTTCAGTTGTGGATTTTAAATATTGACTGTAAGTCCCAGAGCCCAAAGAGATTTCTGTTAGAAAAATGTAAAGTTTTAGAGAAATAATGGATTTACGCTTAAGTCGAGAGGAAGGAGGCGATTGGGGGCTGGCAAAGCTGGAGACTGTGAGGAGGAAGATGATAATTAGGACATCTTGCTTCATAAAATGTGGGATTTGCTAGTTTTGGAATAAATTTGGAAAGAGATATTTTTGTTTATAAGTCTTTGAAATTGGGGCAGGGTGCTTTTCTAATGGGGAGAAGAAACATTTTTGATCCGTTTTTGTTTTGTGCGTTTTTTTGGGGGAGTTTAATTCAGGATTGATGAGAAATGAGAAAAAAAGAAAAAA
>Ga0302320_10027157_pt1 | contig 11044 bp, 9 predicted proteins | sample Bog_T0_3_FD_202130 | JGI IMG/M metagenome (GOLD analysis project Ga0302320, IMG submission 202130) | Peat permafrost microbial communities from Stordalen Mire near Abisko, Sweden - Bog_T0_3 | ecosystem: Environmental > Terrestrial > Soil > Wetlands > Peat | place: Sweden: Abisko, Stordalen Mire... | reverse complement strand
GGCGAAATTTCTATTGTATCTATTTTTGCTGGAAGAGTATTGGGGCTAGGAAAATTTAGGGTGACTCCAGATAGGGTGTATTTTGGACCAAAAAAAAGGGAAAATTTGCTTTCTTTGCTGGTATAAGTGATTCCTTTGGGTGCAAGTTGGGTAGCGATTTGACCGTCGATATAATTTTTGATTCGGTCATCGGGGAGCTTCAATAACGTAAAGAAAAGCAAACAAAACAGGCTAAACACAGTCCAACCCGTATTTTTTAAAATTCTTTTTGCTCGCTGTGTTTCAGGAGGAATTTCAGCAAGAACTTCAGTTGAAGTGGTTTCAGATTCGAGTTGCATAAAAATCATTTGTGCCCCAATGGAGTAAACGCGGAAACGGATAAAGTAGCATCGAGGTACCCGGTCGGGTCATTTTTTGTATCAATCAAGAGATTCCTCAGTTTAACAGGGCGTTGGCCGTTTTCTATTGAAAAGACGTAACGTACGACTTGTTTGATATTGACATGCTTTAGATTGACATCCAACAGGGTTTCTTTGGTTTGATCCGATGGAGTTCCTGTTTTTTCTCCCGTCACGGAGAGGCTTGCTGGGTCAATACCAGAAGTTCCTGCCAGGCTTTCAAAATAGGCTGGCCATGCCACTTCACGTTCAGAGCTTATCCCGCCCGCTAGTCCCTCCAGTGTGGCGCCTGAAGGCAAGCTGTCTTTAGACTTTCTTAGTTCGTTTTGAGCAGATTGAATGATTTGAAGCAGGTTAGTTTTTTCAGAAAGTTCCTTCTTTAAGGAGTGAACGCTCCAAATAAAACTTAAAGTCCAAAACAGGAGAACCAGCAGGGTGAGACTGGCAAGCCCGATCTTAAGATAGGCGCGGCTTTGGGGATCCAGTTCCTCCCATTTTGTTTTCAGTTCTTGAAACCAAACTTGATCATTTAGGGATTCAGAAAGGGACTGGGCCCATTCTCGAATCTTGGCGCTACTTTCCATATGTCTCCTCCGTGGGCTTGCCGGCAAAAGAAATTTTCCATTTCTTGAGGCCTCCGTCAGCATCGACTTCTTCCATTTTTCCTCTTTGAAGATGCCCCATCTTGTTTCCTAAAAGCGTTGCAAGCTTTTCAGCGGTTTGAGGATTGGCAACAAGGAAAGTCAAAGATGCAGACAAAACGCTGTTTGGAGAGAAAGGTTCAGACGCAGAGGAGCCCACCTGAAATTGAGTGAGATCCACAATGACATCTTTCGGAATGCCAGACGAAATGGAGTTCAAAAAATGGATGGGCGAACGCGCGTTCGGACCAAAAAGTCGGTTGAGTTCATCCTGCTTCATTAATTCTTTGTTGATTGAGGTTCGAAGCGCGGCCGTATTTGAAAGGTAATTTTTAAGAGCACTGCCTGAAATTTGTCCAAAAAAGGACTTGATGCTGCTTTCTAGTTGCTTATTGGTAGCTGTGAGTCGAGATCGATAAATATTGGACTGGATAATCAGACTACTGAAAAGACAAAAGGCAACTGTGGCAGCTGAGAGGAGTGGCTTTTTGATGGCTTGAAAGTTGATCTCTCGTGTTCGGCTTTGTTTAGTAAATTCCCCTTTGCGGAAGTTGATGCAAGAGGATCGGTCTGGTCCTACCCAAGCCAACGTCAGGGAAGCAGCTAAAAGAAAGTGGGCATCTGTATGCTCGGAGTAGGTTACCCCAGAGGCTGTGGTGGCGCTCAAAGCAAGCAGCGGTTTGGTGGGGACATTCAGCCTTTCTTGAATCCAGTTATGAAGTCCAGGTAATAGCGACGTGCCGCCTGAAAGATAAAGTAATCCAAGGCTATGATGGGTGATGTTTTTTGACATCATTCCAATCTGCCTCAATTCATTGAGCAGTGGTCTGAGACTTTCTTCGATACATTTTGAAAATTCTGTTTGTTCTTCCGTAAATCCCCCAGTGGGATCCGGTGCTGAAATAAATCCATGATCGAGCTTCTGGGCTTCTGCTTGATCCAAGGGTAATTGATATTTTTTAGAAATTGCGGCAGTCATATCCCTTCCGCCCCAGGGAATTTCCCGAATTAAGATAGGAGCATTTTTCCAGTGGAGATAAAGTACCGTTTTTGTATGACCCATTTGGGCCAAAAGCGTGGGAGATTCCTGAGCATTGGGAGTTAATATTCGATTGAGTATACCCCGGTAGACCCACGACTCGCTGGTAATGACATCCGGATCTACACCGCCCTTATCCCAAGACAGAATACCTTGGATTAGGTGTTTTTTTAAGGTGGCGACCACATGGATGGTGCTGCTTTGTTTACTCTGAATTAACGGAGTGTAATCGTAGGCAGCATCTTCTAGTGAAAAAGGAAGTTCATCTTCTAGTTCAAACCCTACCCCTGATTGAATTGCTTTTCTATCTCGAGTGGGCATTTGGAGATTCCGAAATGTGGTTTGTCCAGCAGCAATCGAAACAATTATTTTATCCGGACGTTTAGCTAAGGATTTAATTAAGTTGGACAAAACGAGTTCAGGTGCAGTTCCTGGTGGAATAAGATGCTCGTGATGGTCATGAACATCGTATCGACCAAAGGCACTGTCCATTTCTACTGCTTTGAGACTAGAACTGCCAAGATCAATTCCTAAAATACGCATAAGGCTCTCCTAATAGATCTTCAAAAAAGTAATTTTCATTCCATTACTGTTGCCGCCTGCTGGTTGGTTTGAATTCGGACCTGGACCCGACGGGGGAGGGGGATTGGGCTGCCCGGGGGGGCCACCACTTCCTAAAGTGACCCATGCTTCAATGGTTTTGGTCGCAGTCCCTGATTCAGCTCGTACAGTAATTTTAAACTGACCTTGATGGGTGACTAACTCAAGGTTTCTTTTTTTAAGGTCGTTTTTAAAGTTATTCAGGGTGTCAGGATTTCTATAAACAGCAACATTTTTCGACAAGTAGTCATAAAATGCCTCTGGTTTAGTAAAGAGGTTGTCTTGGTCAGGCGAATCCCGAAACTTGAAAAATTGGCTGACTTCGTCTTTAGTCATGTTGGGAACGAGTGCCTTAAGAGTTCCTTCTTGAAGCGTGTTTACATTAATTTCTGCCGAGGAATTGGCGGAAAAATGAGGGGCAAAAAGGTTGTAAAGCTCATCGTCCATCAGAGGAAGCATTTGAAGTTCGGACACGGTATAGAAGGGGGCATGCTTTATGGCTACTTTGTCTTGATTGTTGGGGGTGCGTCTATCATAGGTTCGGTCCGCCCATGCAGCGATGACATCTACAAGATCCTCCACTCGAAAATCACGGTAATTTTGAGCAAAGTCAGCATCGATTTCAGATTTTTGAGTGATGAGATTAGTGAGAAAAGTGTGGAGTCCTTGGTGGGCTGCGTTGGTATCGAAAGCGACCTCAGGAGTTTGATTGGGAGTGGGAGTCTGATTCGGATTAGGAGTGGGAGTCTGATTCGGATTAGGCGCCAAATGAGCTAAAAGCAGATTTAAATTGAATTTAGACGATTCTGATTGGATCGATGCAAAAAATTTTCCATCGATTCCCGTGTCTTTATGGAATTGCTCAATCATTGCTTTAGTGGATGAGTCCATTCCGGGAATATTGGTGGGAATAGGGTAAGAAAAGGGGAAACTCCAAATCTGTTCGACTGCCGATGGTGGAATTCCAGTTTGAAGTTGTGCTTTTGCTGCAGAGTCGAGTAATTTTTTTGCCTGAACATAAGCGTTCAGTCTGAGAAGAGAAAGCTTTAAACCACTTTTTGCAATATAGTGGGCTTTGGCTTGATCTAAACCACCATAAGCAATCATCTGACTGACTTGGGCAATATAGACAAATTCAGTGACTAAAACCGCTAAGAGACTGACTGATGCGAGGACCATGAATAGGGCAATGCCGCTAGAGTCTTGAGCTACATTGAGGGGTTTTAGACCACGTTTTCTAAAGAGTGGAATTAAGTCCATTGAATGGAATCTCCGGTCTAAATTTATAAATGCCTTCAAAATTCAGGTTTTTTGGGCCTGTGACCTCCAATTTGAGTTCGATCATGTCAGGAAATTGATTTTTAGTTTCTTCTTTATCACTGTCCCAACTCCGAAAAGTCTTCCAGGTGTTTCCATCCCTCATGTGATAACTGTAAGTGAGCTTTTTAATTCCATGAAGTATGTCATAAGATCTTTGAAGAGTGTATTTATGCTCATCTAAAGCAAAAGCATTAGGACTTTCCGTCTTGATGAGGATAAAACTTGAAGGAGTAGGGTTGTCTGATGTGGATTTCTCTTTCTTAATTTCATAAGTTACTTTGGCAAATTCAGATTCGGGTTTGTCTCGGTAGATGCGAATATGAGAAATAGAAATAAATGAGATCTTATCTTCGGTTCCAATAAAACGGGAAGGTCTTAAACCAGAAACTTCTACAGCTGGAGACCAAAAAGTAAAGGTCTGAGTGAGGAAATCGCCTCGATTATCGGAAGACATAATGACTTGCATTTGTTGTTGATCGGTCGGGTTGGTGGGCTCTGGCTTTTTGTAATTAATAGTAATGAGAGGGGAGTAAATCATCGATAGGTCACGCCACATCACAGTTGTTGCAAAGCGAATATTATTATAAAAGGCTCCTTCAGTGGAAAGGATATCGCGCAAACGAAACGTTTGTGTGGTTGCTTGGTAGATAGAAAAAGCGATAAAAACAAGAATTGCCATAGCAATCAGAACTTCAAGAAGCGTAAAGCCTTGCGCATTTTGTTTGAGTTTATTCTGATAGTTTAAATTCATAACTTAAATCAACCCAAAAGGTAGATAGTGTGAAATTTTGCTCAATGGTTCCTTTTTTCCAAAAAACGGTGACGTTTACTTCACGGATGGCTTTAGATAAAAAATTAGACATCATTTTCATGATCAGATCAGCGCCTTGGTTTTGTCCTCCCGCCGAGCTAGTTCCACCGCCTTCTGTTCCACCTGCTTTTCCTCCAGAAGTGCTCAGTGCAGGAAATTTTAGCTCCTGAATCTTTGTCTTCCATCGGTAGTCCTGGTAAGGCTCTTCAAAAGTACCTTCTGTTTCCTTTTTGACTTCGTCGAAAGGTTTGCCCTCAAAAGTAAATTCTGTTTCAACCATTTTATTTTTTGCCAGCATGGCCACAATATTCATCTGTTTAGCTTTAACCGATGCGTTGACGCTACCCCCTTCCACTGCCAGGATGGATGCAAAAGCCATGACCAAAATAGCCAAGGCTATGACCACTTCCAAGAGGGTAAATCCGCTATCGAGCAAAGCAAAACCTTGATCTTCAGGGGGGAGGTGAATTGGGCGGATCCTATTCTTCAAAAATTTCTTTTGGTGTGACATATCTATCATAAACTTCCGTATTTCCAACCAACTGAGTAATAACCAGCGAAGCATGATGTTTGGACTGATCTTGAAGGTGAATGATGGTTTGTTCTGTTAATCCATGCGGGAAAAAATGGCTATAGGCTATTCCATCCGTAATAGGATCTTTGCTGAGTTCAGTTGCAATATCTTCATAATTGACCCCTCGAGGCAGATTGGCCTTTTTTCTGGTAATTGTCGTGTCTATTTTAAATTGAGATTCTTTATTTTCTTGCAAGTCTTGAGAAGTTTTCGAGAATGAAAACTTTTTTCTCCTCTCCTCCTTTTCTTTGCTTTCCTTGGTGTGTAATAGGTATTGGGCTGGACCACTTTCCACCCAGTAGGTGTTTTCCTTGATGTCATAGACCAGTCGATAGATCTTTCCTGTGATGACAGCCGAGTTGTAGGCTTCCTTGATGACGGTGGCTAAGTCACGAGTGGCTGAATTAATCGTCACCTGAAAATAACTAGAGATCGTTGGCATCATAACCCCTGCCATCAGGGCTACGATGCCAACGACTACTAGCATTTCAATGAGAGTAAAACCGTCACTTTTTTTCATGAAATCCGCTAGTCAAGGTTGTCTGAGGAGATCTTCTTAGGACTATCAGCTTTTCCATCAGGTCCTAAAGAGGTAATTAAATATTTATTTCCATCGGATTCATAGAGATAGTCTTGGTTCCATGCATCTTGTGGAATTTTTTTAATAAAACCTTCTGGATCATAGTGCTTGCATTGACGACCAGCGGTAGGAGCTTTGACCAGAGCATCCAGACCCTGTTCAGTAGAAGGATAAAAACCGCAGACTCTTCGAAAATCATCTAAGACTAATGTCAGTTGCTTGATTTGAATTTTGGTAGCGTTGCCTTTGGCTTCTTCAAATCTCCGGATGACGCTCGTTCCAACAAAACCAGCAATCATGGCGATGATTGCTACCACAATCATCATTTCGATAAGGGTGAACCCTTTCTCGTCTAGACTATTTTGAAACCTCAATATTCTTTTGTTATTCATTTGCATTCCTTTCTCTGTCCTTTCATTTCTGATTAATATTCATGATTTCCATAAGCGGCATGAAAACCGCCATAACGATAAAACCAACAGCTCCTCCCATGCCGACTATCATCAATGGTTCCAGCAGGCTGGTCATGCTATCAATCTTTGCGTTTACTTGTTCTTCGTAGGTTTCAGCTACGTTTTTTAACATTTCTGGTAGTTCCCCGGTTTTCTCCCCGATGGCGATCATATGAATCATCATCGGAGGGAACTCCCCACTTCTTTTGAGGGGTTCTGCGATGGACTGACCTTCGGTAATATTTTCTCTGGCGTTTGCAATGGCTTTTGCGATGGGGATATTATCCACGAGATTTTTAGCAATATTCATACTCATTAAGATAGGAACGCCACTTCCTAAGAGGGTAGCCATGGTGCTGGAAAACCGGGTCACTGCTACCATACGGATCAACGGTCCGAACAAGGGAGCTTTCAGTTTAAACGCATCCCATTTTGGTCTGCCGTTGGTGGAATTGACATATTTACGAAAGAGCCAAACGAACAAGACAATAGCACCGACAAAAACAAACCACCAGGTGACCAGCAGGTCACTGAAGGAAATCAAAACCTTGGTTAAAAGAGGAACCGGTTTGTTCATGGTGTCAAAAATTTTGGTGAGTTTTGGAATCACGAACGTAAAAATAGCTAACATGAGCATCGACGCCACCGACATCATTAACAGGGGATAGGTCATGCCACTAATCACTTTGGCTCGAAGTCGCATTTGAGTTTCTTTGAGATCCGCCAGTCGCATTAAAACCAGGCTGAGATTCCCTGAACTTTCTCCTGCTTCAATCATGTTGACGAAGATCGTATCAAATACCTTGGGGTGCGATCCAGTTGCTTTAGCTAAACTAATCCCTTCGTTCACGTCTTGTCGGACTTGCGCTAAAACTACCTTGAGTCTTTCTGCTTCTGTCTGTTCCACGAGCGCGTTGAGAGCTTCAATTAAGGGAATATTGGCTTTCACTAGGCTTGCCAGTTGGCGAGTCATAAAAGCAATATCTCTCGGACCTACCCGATTTCCAAAAAACGGAACGCCTCCTGAAGTTTTTGGTTTGGTCGCCGATTTTTCGGAAATTTCAGTGACCATGAGACCTTGCTTTTTCAACTTTGCCCGAGCGGCTTTTTGATTTTCAGCTTCAACCATTCCTTTTAAAGTTTTTCCGCCGGAGTTGAATGCTTTATAGTCAAAAATAGGTGCCATGCAGTTACCTCAAGTCTCTGAATGGGTGGCTCTCATGAGCTCATCCACGGTGGTCAGGCCTTGTAAAACTTTTGCAACGCCATCCTCACGTAAGGTGGTCATTCCCGCTTGAACGGCTGCTCTTTTGATCGTACCTCCATCTGCATTTTTCACAATCAGAGATCGAAGGTTGTCATCAATGATCAAAAGCTCATGAATGACAGTTCTTCCTGAATATCCGCTTTGGGCGCAGCTAGGGCATCCACCCGCCTTAAATATCTGGGATCCCTGGGGCAGGGAAGTCAGACCCAATTCCTGCATCTCAAATGCAGATGGGGTGTGGGGAACTTTGCATTTTTGACAGACTTTTCTCATGAGTCGCTGAGCGATCACTCCTAACAGGGAGCTGGCCACCAGGAATGGCTCAACACCCATATCACTCAGCCGGGTGGAGGCACCTGCTGAATCATTGGTATGGAGCGTAGAAAGCACTAAGTGTCCGGTGAGCGATGCGTTGATTGCAATTTCAGCGGTTTCCTTATCTCGGATTTCTCCAACCATGATGATATCTGGATTTTGACGAAGAAACGCCCTCAGTGCCCGAGCAAAGGTTAAATCAATCTTAGTATTCACTTGGACTTGATTGATCCCAGGAATTTGGTATTCGATCGGATCTTCTACTGTCATGATATTTCGAGTCGGGCTATTGAGTTTCACCAAACAGGCCGACAGAGTGGTAGATTTCCCGCTTCCTGTGGGGCCTGTGACCAGGATAATTCCATATTTTTTGAAAATGAGTTTTTCGATCGTTTTCGCGCTTTTTTCTGAAAATCCTAGTTGCTCCAGTTGCAGGACCGTTCCGGTTTGTTCCAAAATACGCATGACGAGGCGCTCGCCAAAATTTGTGGGCACGGTGGAAAGACGGATGTCGACGTCTTTGCCTGCAATTTTGATTTTTATTCTCCCGTCTTGAGGGAGCCTTTTTTCTGCGATATCGAGGGTCCCCATCACTTTGACTCGAGAAGAAATTGCTGCATGGGCTCGCTTGGGTTGCCGAATAATGTCATAGAGCACACCGTCAATTCGAAATCGGACCACAAATTCTTTTTCAAACGGTTCGATGTGAATATCGGAAGCCTTTTCTTTGACTGCTCGAAATAAAATCGAGTTCACAAACTTAATGACAGGAGCATCGTCTTCGGTAGCTTCCAGAATATCAATGGGCCCTTCCAGGTCAAAGGTCTCATCAAACTCTCCGCCGATATTATCGACCAGATTAGATGTGCTACGTTCATAAACGCGGTTGATTGCATCTTGAATTCGCATGCTCGTGCTGGCAGCTAGCTTTACTTGGCATCCCGTCAGAACTTTTAAATCCTCCACCACTGTTGGATGAAAAGGATCTGACACCACTACGGTTAAAACATCTCCCTTAGGTGTTTGCTCACGAAAAATAGGAATGGCTTCTTTCGATTTGGCATAATTAATAGGGATCTGGCTAATTAACTGAGGATCAATTTCGCTTGCTTTGAGTTCTTCAATAAAAGGGATGCCCACTTGAAAGCAGATGGCTCTCATGATTTCATGAGGAGCAACCATATTTTTTCGGATAAGAATCTCTCCTAATAACCCCCCTTCTTCCTGCTGAATCTTTAGTGCTTCTCTCAGTTGTTCAGGCTGAAGGGTAGTATGTTTCAGCAGAAGATCTCCTAGTAAAGGAGGAAGATAAGAAAATTTCTTAGCATACGGGTTGGCAGGTTCCTTGGTTTTATTAGAATTCGAATCTAAATCGGCATCTGTACCCAGGTCAGGAATTTTCTCTGAAGAGTTAGAAGTGGTTCCATTGCCCTTCATAAATTAGGCGCTCCTGTGGGTGCGCTATCCCCAGATGGGCCAGTTGCTGGAGGGACTGGCTGAGCCGGAAGGTCGGTGGTGGGAGGTGGAGGAATACTAGCCGGAGGAGGAACGGCCACAGGAGCACGATCCTCTGGATTAAAGGTAGGAGGCTGTGGTCCTAGGGGTGCTGGATTTGTAGGTGCGGTATCATTTGGAGTACTTTGGTTATTCGGGCTATTATAAATGAAATTTCCATTTGAGCCCAAAGGAACTACTGAGGGTTTCTCATCCTCCAGCATGGCTGCATTAGCAGCGGTAGGAGGTTTTTTCGTTGTGATGTCCTTAATATCTGGTAAAGATCGGATTATTGCGTCTCTCTGAGCTCTGACGGAATCATCTCCTCCCGCAGTGGTTTCAATAAAGTCGTCTCGTTCTTTGAGTTTTCGATCTAAGATTGCCCTGATTTTTTCATAAGGTCGAATAATATGAGGGGTCATAAAAATCAGCAGATTGTTTTTAGTGGTACTGGAAACTTTGGATTTGAATAGCCAACCTAAAAGAGGAATATCGCCTAAAACAGGAACCTTATTAATGGTTTCCTGGACATCTTCCCGGGTGAGTCCTCCGAGAACCACGGTATCGGAATCGCCAACTACGACGGTGGTTTTAGCGGTTCGATCCTGGGTGGCATAAGCCAGGTTTTGAACTGCACTGGGAAGATTCCGATTCGAGATGGTTCCCAGTTTTGTCTCCACATCGAGCTTCACAAAGTTCGTGACCTTATTGATCTGGGGTTTGATCTTAATGGAAATAGCAACAGGCTCTTTTTGGACAGACTGAGAAACCCCAGCTCCTTGCACTGAGGTTGAAGTTAAAACAGGAATTTTTTCTGCCGATTCAAAATTTGCTTCTGCATTATCCAAGGCAATAATTTGGGGAGTCGCTAAGACATTGGCTGTGGTGTGCCCTTGAATCGCTTTAATCAGTCCATTGATGTTGTTTGCAGGAACTTGGGTTCCATTCACCGTAATATTGGCTGGACCTCCAGCTGCCAGTGGAAGCAGGATCCCATTACCCACATTAGCAGGATTGGCTAAGAGGTTAAATAAATCAGAGCTGTTGGTAAGAGTGCCGAGGATGGGATTGGCCGTGACAATGTTTGCGGAGTAGTTAAAAGAGCGACCAATCTGAACTTCCATAATCACTGTTTCAATATAAACCTGATCTCGCGGAATATCGAGCTTATCAATGACTCGTTTCACTGTGACATAATCCGAAGGATTTGCTGTAATGACAAGAGCATTGGTGGCCTTATCTGGAGAAATTTTTATGGCTCCTTGAAACAAAGAGGCTTCCACCGGATTAATGCCGGTTCCTCCTCCTGCACCCGGAGGGTTTGTGGGTGGACGACTCCCGTTGCCTTGAGAAAAGTTATTGAGGGTATTGGAAATTTGTTCCGCATCGGCAAATTGAAGGTAGATGACATGGACTTTTCCCCCGCCAGTGGCTGTGGGTTTATTTAAATCCAGTTTAGCAACGAGTTCCCTGACTTGATCCGCACCTTTTGAATTGGCATGAACAATCAAGGTATTGGTTCGATCATCGGAGATAATCGTGTTGATGATCCC
>Ga0302320_10027156_pt1 | contig 11044 bp, 10 predicted proteins | sample Bog_T0_3_FD_202130 | JGI IMG/M metagenome (GOLD analysis project Ga0302320, IMG submission 202130) | Peat permafrost microbial communities from Stordalen Mire near Abisko, Sweden - Bog_T0_3 | ecosystem: Environmental > Terrestrial > Soil > Wetlands > Peat | place: Sweden: Abisko, Stordalen Mire... | reverse complement strand
AAAGAAGACGCCGTAGGCGTGGCCGTCCCGGCCGGTGCTGATCAGGATCGGCACAGGGTACTCGGCCGTCACGTTTCCTGAATTGATCTGCTGGCCCTCCCAGAGCTCGCGGATGACGCCGCGCCGGTCCAGGCGGCCGTTGTTGTGGTTGTCCTGGCCGAGCCCCATCAGGTGCTCGGAGTCGCCGAGCGTTTCCGAGAGGGACCACGAGCCATCCGCACTGGGCGTGATCGTGACGCCTGACAGGAGCTCCTTGCCGCCATCCCTGGAGCTCACGTCAAAGCCGAGGGTCGCTTGGCTCACCTTCACCAGGAGGTCACCTGAATCCACCGTCACGCTGGAGCCGGAAGCGGACTGCCCGAGGTCCGAGCGGGTGTTGGGGGCCGTCTCCATGGCGAGCGAGGGCTGGTGCGTGAAGTCGCCCGTGGGCTTCAACCAAATCCTGACGATGTGGGGCTCCACGGCCTCGACCCGGAGCCGGGCGCCGGCGGGACCATTGACCGTCACCTCCTGGGAGGCGCCGAACGCCGACAGGGCGGCACAGGCCAGCGGCAATGCCGCAAGTTTGAGGTTCAGCAGGGCCTTGGGGTGCATGCGGGGTATTTGCATGAGGGGCACAGGATTCAGCGCAGCGCCCCCTTTGGCAACCCCTCCAATTAGGCTTTCCTTTTTGGGCCAAACTTGGTTGATCTTTGGACCCGCCGTCCACTGGGGTTTCCCCCTTCCCGGCCCTCCTTCCACCACCACATGATGCGCCACACGATCTCAGTCCTTGTTGAGAACAAATTCGGGGTGCTTGCGCGTGTCGCCGGCATGATCTCCGGCCGCGGGTTCAACATCGACTCCCTGAACGTGGCGCCGACGCACGATGCGTCCCTTTCCCGGATCACAATCGTGCTGAAAGGCGACGATGAGGCGCTCAGCCTGTGCACGAAGCAGCTGCGCAAGCTCGTCAACGTGGTGGAGGTCATAGACTTCAGGGATGCCACACCGGTCGCGAGGGAGCTCGTCCTCGTGAAGGTCAAGGCCGACGCCAAGACCCGCCCGGAGATCCTCCAGATCAAGGAGATCTTCCGCGCCAAGATCGCCAATCTCACCAAGGACACGCTCATCATCGAGCTCACCGGAAATGAGGACAAGGTCGGAGCCTTCCTCGGCCTCCTGGAGCCCTTCGGGATCCTTGAACTCGCCCGCACCGGCCAGCTCGCCTTAACCCGCGGACTCGACACCAAATAATCTTACCATGCCTGCCAAAGTTTACACCGACAAGGACGCCAACCTCGGCGTCTTCAAGAACAAGACGCTAGCCGTGCTGGGTTACGGCTCGCAGGGCCACGCCCACGCGCTGAACCTGAAGGACAGCGGCTGCAACGTGATCATCGGCCTCTACAAGGGCTCGAAGTCCGCCGCCGTCGCGAAGCAGCACGGCTTCAAGGTGTATGAGACGGCCGAGGCCGTCCGCCTGGCCGACGTCATCATGGTCGGCCTGCCCGACATGAAGCAGGCGAGCGTCTACAAGAACGACATCCTGCCGAACCTGGCGAAGGGCAAGACCCTCATGTTCAGCCACGGCCTCGCGGTGCACTTCAACCTCATCAAGGCCCACAAGGACATCGACATCATCATGGTCGCCCCGAAGGGCCCGGGCCACATGGTCCGCCGCCTCTATGTCGAGGGCAAGGGCATGCCGGCCCTGGTCGCCGTCTACCAGAACAAGTCCAAGAAGGCCCTCGAGACGGCCCTGGCCTGGGCCAAGGGCATCGGCTCGACCCGCGCGGGCGTGCTTCGCACCACCTTCAAGGAGGAGACCGAGACGGATCTCTTCGGCGAGCAGGCCGTCCTCTGCGGCGGCGCCTCGGCGCTCGTCCAGGCCGGATTCGAGACGCTGGTCGAGGCAGGCTACCAGCCCGAGATGGCCTACTTCGAGTGCCTCCACGAGCTGAAGCTCATCTGTGACCTCATGTACGAGAGCGGCATCGCCGGCATGCGCTTCTCCATCTCGGAGACCGCGAAGTACGGCGACATCACGCGCGGCCCCCGCGTCGTCAACAAGGCGACGAAGAAGGAGATGAAGAAGATCCTGACCGAGATCCAGACGGGCAAGTTCACCCGCCAGTGGGTCGCGGAGTACAAGGGCGGCCTGAAGAAGTACAACAAGCTCCTGAAGAAGGGCGCGGCGCACAAGATCGAGAAGACCGGCCTATACCTGCGCAGCATGATGCCCTGGATGTCGAAGAAGAACCTGAAGGGCGTCCAGGCGTCGTACTAGGTTTCCGGTCCAGAGCACCGGTCGGGAGCCTGAGAATGGGAAAAAAACTCATCCTTGCTACCCGCAAGAGCCCGCTTGCGCTCGCGCAGGCGGAGCTCGTGGCTGCGCACCTGAAGGCCGTAAGCGGCGCGGAGTGCGAGCTCTTGAGGATCGTCACGACCGGCGACAAGCAGGCGGAGTGGTCGCTCGAGGAGAAGGGCGGCAAGGGCCTCTTCACGAAGGAGCTCGAGAACGCGCTCCTGAGGAACGAGGCCGACATCGCGGTCCACAGCGCCAAGGATCTGCCGGGCGAGGCTGTGTCAGGCCTCTCGACGGCGGGCTACCTGCCGCGGGAGGACCCTAGGGACATGCTGGTCCTGCGGACCGGCGTCTCCACGCCCGCGACGATCGCGACCGGAAGCCCGAGGCGGCGCCACCAGGCGGCGATGCTCTTCGTCAATCTCGAGTTCACCGAGATTCGCGGCAACGTGGACACGCGCCTGAGGAAGATCGGCGAGCAGAAGGTCGCGGATGGGACGATCCTCGCCTGCGCCGGGCTCAAGCGCCTGGGCATACATTCCTGGCCCGGCGTTGATTTCCACCCGATAGGCTTTGAGAGCATGGTGCCCGCCGTGGGGCAGGGTGCCATCGCGCTCCAGTGCCGCTCCTGCGACGAGGCCACCTTAGCGCCGCTGTTGGATGCGGCGACCGCGCGGGGCATTGCGCTCGAGCGCGCGCTGCAGACGACGCTTGGGGGCGGCTGCCACACGGCGCTGGGGGCGTTTGCCAAGGACGACACCCTGTATTTCTTCCATGAGGACGTGGGCCTGCGGACAATGCCGCTCACGGACAAGGATTATGAGGATCCGGTGGGCACCGCGCGCCGCATCCTCAGCCAGCTGAAACTCATCCCAACCCCCTAAATGCCCGAAGCGAAGAAGCTCCCCCTCTCAGGACGAAGGATCGTCGTCACGCGCACGCGCGCCCAGGCGTCCGACCTTGCCTCCAAGCTCGCGGGCTTTGGCGCCGATGTCGTCGAGCTGCCGGTCATCCGTATCTCGCAGGAGATCTCGAAGCAGTCCCTGGCCGACGTGATGCTGGAGTTTGGCGCCTACGACTGGCTCGTCTTCACGAGTGCCAACGGCGTCCACAACTTCTTTGCCGAGTTCCGCAGGATTTTTGACGATATCCGCTCCTTGGGTCTCATACGCATCGCCTGCATCGGCGACGCGACGGCCAAGGCGATCAACGAGCTGCACCTGAAGGTCGAGTGCAAGCCGGCCAAGGCCACGGCCGAGGCGCTTGCGGGCGAAATGATCGACACCGGCAGCATGGACAGCGCGAAGGTCCTCGTCATCACGGGCAATTTGAACCGGGATGAGATCGTGACCCGACTCGAGGAAGCCCGCGCCATCGTCGACTGCCTCCAGGTCTACAAGACGGAGAGCATCGACCTGTCGGCGGATCCCGTTGCGGCGGAGTACCGCAGGCTCGGCGCCGACGCCGTTCTCTTCGCCAGTTCCTCATCGGCCCAGTCCTTCGTGGACCAGGGCGCCGCGCTCAAGCTGGACAAGGATGCGAAGAAGCCCCTCTACGGCAGCATCGGGCCCCAGACGAGCGACACCATGAGGAAGGTGGGACTCAAGGTGGACTTCGAGGCGAAGACCCCCGGCATCGCCGAGCTCGTGGCCGAGCTGCTGATCACGCTCCCATGAAGGTCCCGTTCCTAGACCTTTCGCTGCAGCACAAGGCGATCCGCGCGGAGGCGCTGGCTGCCCTTGCCGCCACCTACGACGCGAACCGTTTCTGCCTCGGCAAGGACGTCGACGACTTCGAGAAGGCCTTCTCCTCGACCCTCGGGTATCCCGCGGCGCTCGGCATGAACAGCGGGACCTCGCCGCTTCACGTGGCGTGCATGGCCGCGGGCTTCGGCCCCGGCGACGAGGTGGTCGTTCCCCCTTTCACGTTCATCGGATCCGCCTGGGGCATCACCTACACGGGTGCCACGCCGGTGTTCGCGGACATCGAGCCCGGTACCTACAATCTCGACCCTGTTGCCCTTGAGAGGGCGATCACGCCCAGGACGAAGGGCGTCGTTGTCGTCCACCTCTTTGGCCTGCCTGCCAGGATGGACGAGATCATGGCGATCGCCCGCAGGCACAACCTCTTCGTGATCGAGGACTGCGCGCAGGCGATCGGCGCCACGTACAAGGGCACCCCGGTGGGCCTCATTGGCGACTGCGGCACGTTCAGCTTCTATCCGACGAAGAACCTCGGCGGATGCGGCGAGGGCGGCGCCTTTGTCTCGAGGAGGAAGGACATCTTCGACACGGCGAAGCTCATCCGAGTCCACGGGATGGAGAAGCGCTACCACCACAAGATCGAGGGCGGGAACTTCCGCATGGACGGATTCCAGGGCGCACTCCTGAACGTGAAGCTGCCGCACTTGGCGGAGTGGACGGCCAGGCGGCAGGCGATCGCAAAGAGTTATCTCTCGGGAATACGGCTCGCCGGCGTCACGCTTCCCCTGTCGCCCGAGTACGGCAAGTCGGTGTACCACCAGTTCACGATCACCCACCTGAGGCGTGACGCGCTTCGCGAGCACCTGTCGGCTCAGGAGATCGGCACCGACCTCATCTACCCGGTCCCGCTGAACCTCCAGGAGTGCTTTGCCCATCTCGGCAAGGGGAGGGGATCGTTCCCGGTCGCGGAGCACGTCGCCGAGACCTGCATCAGCCTTCCGATTTTCCCGGAGCTCACGGACGCGCAGGTCGCCGCCGTCATAGCGGCGCTCAATTCCTTCCGTTAGAGGCCCGGCCCGCCATGTCCTCCAAGATCCAGGTCAAGGTCTGCGGTCTCACATCGCTGGCGGACGCTCAGTTCGCATCGGTGAAGGGCGCCGACTACCTCGGGTTCATCTTCCACCCACAGTCCCCGAGGTACATCTCCATGGAGACCTTCGGCTCGATCCGGAACCTCCTGCCCGGCACGTCGAAGGTGGCGGTCCTCGTGGAGCCCGAGATGGCCGCGCTCCTTGCACTGAGGGATGCCGGATTCGACCGGTTCCAGATCCACTTCAGGCACGACCTTCCACTGCCCGCGATCGAGGCATGGACGAATGCGCTTGGCGCCAAGAACCTCTGGCTGGCGCCCAAGCTTCCCCCGGGAGTGGAGATGTCGAAGTCATGGATGAACATGTCCGACACGTTCCTGCTCGATACCTTCGATCCAAAACTCTTCGGCGGCACGGGCCGCACCGGCGACTGGCCGAAGTTCAAGCGGCTCCACGAGGGACGCCTGGACAAGACATGGATCCTCTCGGGCGGACTGACGCCTGAGAATATCACCGAGGCCCTGGCGGGCTCGGGCGCGACCTTTGTCGATGTGAACAGCGGCGTCGAGTCGGCCCCCGGCGTGAAGGATCACGCCAAGATCGAGGCCTTCTTCAAGGCGCTGGCCTAGGCTGCCTCGAAGGCGAGGAGCTTGCGCTTCACGTCCTCGCCGAAGGCAAAGCCGGTCAGGGTCCCGTCTGCGCCAATGACGCGGTGGCAGGGCACGATGAGGCAGATGGGATTGGTGGCGTTCGCGCGACCCACGGCCCGCGGTGCGCTTCCGATCTCGCGGGCGATGTCGCCATAGGAGGTGGTCCTGCCAAACGGGATTCGAACGAGGGCGGCCCAGACCTTCTTCTGGAAGGGAGAACCCGCTGGCGACAGGGACACCGAGAAATCCTGGCGGCGTCCCTTGAACCAGGCCTCGACCTGTTTCCGGGCGGCGGCCGTCTTGCTGGGGCCAGGGGAGAGCGTGACGCCCTTGATGCGACCCTGGAGGGCCTTCTTGTCGCCAAAGGCCGTCGCGACAATGGAACCCTCGGCATTCACGGCCACGGAGAACTTTCCCGCGGGCGTCTTGAATGTGGAGAAATAATGCTTGGTTGAATCGTTCATAACTCGGGTTGGTTGATCTGCCACAGGTGCGCCGTGGCCAGGCTTCGGTGTGGTGAAAAGACGGACATGAGCCGGCGCGTGCCATCGAGGTCGGGCCTCTCCTCGAGCTTGAAGAGGGTCTTCAGCCCGCTCGTGACGCCGGTGTCGCCAAAGGGGACGCAGTCCGCAAATCCGAGCGAGCGCATCATGATGTAGTTGACGGACCATGGGCCCAGGCCGCGGACGGCAAGGAGCGTCCGCTCCGCCCGGGTCGCGGACATCAGCGGCAGCGCCTCCAGGTCCAGCTTGCCCTCCACGACGAGCTTCGCGGCGCCGATCACGTACTCGGCTTTCTTCTGGGAGAACTGCCACGGGCGCGTGGCCTCCGGATCGAGCTTGGCCACGACCTCCGGGGTAGGCAGGGAGAAGAGACCCTCCTTGAGGGGTGTGCCGGTATTCTCGATCAGCCGCCGCTTCAGGATGCAGGCGAAGGGGAGGTTGATCTGCTGTCCGATAATGGACCAAAGGATGGCGTCCCAGAGGCTCGGCGTCCTGAGAAGCCTGAGTCCCTGTCGACCGGCAACAAGCCGCCCGACGCCGAGGCGTTTCGCAAGGCGTGAGAAACCTGCGGCGTCCTGGTCCAGGCCCAGCATACCGATGACGAGCTTGTGGGCCGCAAGACGGTGAGTCGCCTTCGATCCGCCCTCGACGTCTATGGTGGCGACGGCTCGTTCTTGGGAGAACTCGAGCCTCAGTAGTCCCGGTGCGCCGGCGAAGTTCGCCGATGTCACATAGCTCGTCCGGGCCAGGCGCTCCGTCACGCTCTGCGGATCGCGGCCCAGCGCCCTCAGCACGCGCGCCAGGGGAAAGCCTTCCGGCAGATCGACCTTGAATGAGCCCGGTGAGCGCAGTTTGCGGTAGTCGGCCGGCGTCATCCCGTTCAGGGCCTTGAAGTGCTCGTGGAATACCGAGAGCGACTCGAAGCCGGCCTCGGCCGAAACGTGCGCGAGTGCCAGGTCTCCCGAGCCGAGGAGTTGCCTCGCGGTCTCGATTCTCGCCCGGAGGAGCAAATCAGCGGGCGTTGAGTGGAAGTGCTGGCGGAAAAGCTCGAAGCACCGCGTCGTCCCGAAGCCGGAGCGCTTCACGACAGCCTTCACGTCCTTGAACCTTGACGGGCCGGCCCGCATCTCGGCCACGAGGGCCTCGACGGACTCGCGCACGGGATCCGCTCCCCGGGCATAGTCATCGGGATGGCACTTGAGGCATGCGCGAAATCCGGACTCCCTCGCGGCCTCGACGGTCGGGAAGAAGCGCACGTTCTCCCGCTTCGGCTTCCTGGCCCTGCAGGAGGGCAGGCAGTATATCCCTGTCGTCAGGACTCCCGTGAAGAACCGTCCATCCCATGCGGGATCGCTTGCGGCGAATCGCGAATACATGGTGGCTTGGTTCGTTTTCATCGGTCTCCCCTTTCGGTCCGTGACATTAGCACAGCTCCAAGCGTGTGTCGTCCGGATTATTCCGGTGCAATTTCCCCCGGGCTTGCGAATGCTGCGGTTCAGTGGGTATGTTAAGTGCTTAGGTAACCCAGAGCATGGCCGAAACCCCTCCAAAACTAGTCCGCGCGTGGTTGGACTCGCTGTCCACCGGCATCGTGGAGTTCGACAGGAATTGGACCTCGGCCACACCTCCCCTAATATCTCTCTCGGGACCGATTGAGATCACCTCTTTCAAGAAGGCTCCGAACGTCGCGGCCGTTAATACCTTCAGGTACTTCATGAAGGATGCGGCGACGATCTGCTTCGCGCTTCCCTCGAGGCGCACGGCCGGCATAGATCCCGAGAGGGACACGGTCTACGTTGCGGGTCCTTTCAACGGCTGGCAGGCCGCGGTCGGCAACGAGGCCTGGCGCCTGAAGATCGATAAGCTCGAGGGCCAGGAGCTCCTCATGTGGTGCGGGCCCGTGAAGAGCGTGATGAAGGGCGACGAAGTCATGTTCAAGTTCGTGACGGCCGAAAACCGCTGGCTCCTTCCGCGCGATGACGCGCCGAATGTCGTGCGGGACGACACAGGCTCGGTGAACAGGGTCGTCGACCCTAAGAGGACAGGGGCGCACCTGTGGCGTTTCGAGCTCGGCGCCTCTTTGGACCTTTCCGGGGCATGGACAGTGACCCCGGGAGCGAATGTCGCGCCGGGCGCGGTGCCCCTCAACCCGGGCGAGTTCTTCTTTGGCCTCGGAACCGACCTCCCGCTGGGGGCAATTGTCTCCGGGAAGTCGACGATCTTCCGGCTCTTCGCCCCGCGCGCGGAGACCGTGACGCTCTTCACCTGCCACGACATTGGCGACCGGAAGTCCGCCGGCTCATTCCCGCTGCTGCGTCGCCAGGACATGCACGGCGTTGCCGGGGTCTGGGAGGTGGAGCTGGATCGCAACCTTCACGGCTGGTTCTACTGGTACTCCATCGAGGGCATTGCCGGCCCGACGGGAAAGCTGGCGACACAGACCGACATCCTAGATCCGTATGCGCTGGCGACGGTCGACCGCCTGGGGCCCGGTATCGTGCTCGATCCGAATTGGATCGGCAGCGGCGACACCGAATACAGAACGCCGAACTGGCAGGACCTCGTCATGGTGGAGGCGCACGTGCGCGACCTCGCGGCGAACGCGCCCACCGACGCCACTCCCGCCGAGAGGCTGGGCTTCACCGGCCTTCGCAAGTGGGTCGAGTCGCCGGATTTCTACCTGCATCACCTCGGCGTCAACTGCGTTGAGCTCCAGCCGATCCAGGAGTTCGATAACAAGACCACGGAGGAGTACCACTGGGGGTACATGACGAACGCGTACTTCGCGCCGGAGAGCAGCTACAGCCTGTCTCCGAACGAAGCCTCAAGCGTGCGCGAGCTCCAGCAGCTCGTGAAGGCCTTCCACGAGCGGGGCATGGCGGTGATCCTTGATGTCGTGTACAATCACGTGGGCGAGCCGGCCCACCTGATGGCGATAGACAGGCTTTACTACTTTGAACAGGACCCCGCGGGCAACCTGGCCAACTGGAGCGGCTGCGGAAATGACGTGCGCGCCAGCACGAGGATGTCGAAGCGCCTCATCATCGACAGCTGCATTCACCTCCTCAAGGCCTACGGCGTCGATGGATTCCGCTTCGACCTGGCGGAGCTTCTCGGGGTCCAGGTCCTCAAGGACATCGAGGTGGCGCTGAAGGCCGTGAAGCCGAGCGTCATCCTGATCGCCGAGCCGTGGAGCTTCAGGGGCCACATAGCGGGCGCCCTTAGGGACACCGGCTGGGCCTCGTGGAATGACGGCTACAGGAATTTCCTGAAGGACTACGTGCGCGGCAATGCGCCGGCCGAGAGGCTCGAGTATTTTCTGAGGGGATCGCCGTGGTACTTTGCCAAGTGGCCGGCGCAGACGGTCAATTACACCGAGTCACACGACGACAGGACCTGGATCGACTCGATCACCGAGAACGAGGGGTCGAATGGGACGTTGCCGACCGCCAACGACGTGCGCCGCACGCACCTCATGGCGTCCATCCTCTTCATGTCCATAGGGATACCGATGATCTCGGCAGGGCAGGACTTCCTTCGCTCCAAGGGGGGCATGGGCAACACCTACCAGCGCGGCGACATCAATGCGCTGGACTACAAGCGCCTCTACAGGAACCTGGCCACGCACAGCTACTTCGCTGACTGGATCTCATTCAGGAGGGGAGCAAAGGGTCGCCTGCTCCGCCACTTCAGCAGGCCGTCCGAGGGATACTTCCGGTTTTTCAATTCAGGGGGCCCCGCGATGGTCGTCGTCCTCAATGCCGACCTTTCGAAGGGATCCGAGCGCCTGCTCTACGCGGTAAATCCTACCACCAACGACGCCACGATCCACATTGGCGACGTGGCCGGATTGGGCACCTGGAAGCAGGTTGCCGACCAGGACAGGTTCCTGCACGCGGCGAGCAGGGGAGCGACGCGCAAGGTCGAGGGCGACCTCGATATGCCGCCGCTGACGTGCGGGCTCTGGATCTGCGGGGCCTGAGGTCCGGAAGTGTCCTAGGTGTGAGGCTGGGAAATTCCATTGACAATAATTAGATAGTTGTCTAATTACCTAATCAACCAATGGACGTCCTATTCAAGGCCCTGCAGGACCCGACCAGGAGGCGCATCCTGGAGATGCTCAAGAAGCGCGACCTCAATGCCGGCGAGATCGCCGATGCGTTCAGGATGAGCAAGCCGAGCATCTCCTATCACCTCGATCTTTTGAAGCAGGCGAACCTCGTCTCAACGAGGAGGGACGGCCAGTTCATCGTATACTCACTGGAGACCACGGTCCTCGACGAGTCGCTCGGCTGGATCATGGACCTTCTCGAGAAAGGGAAAACAAATGCAAACGCTACGCTGGCTAAGGGAAAATTGGCTTCAGGTCGCGATCCTGGCGGTCCCCTTTATCGTCCTCGCGGTGTTCTGGGGTGATTTCCCGGCGAGGGTGGTGACGCATTGGGGGATCGGCGGAAGGCCCAACGGATGGATGAACAAGGCCCCGGGTCTCCTCGGAACGCCGCTGATCAACGTGGGCGTGGCGATTCTCCTGGGCTGGATCCCGCAGATCGACCCGCGCCTGCGCAGGGATTCCGAGCGCAGCGAGCGCTCCGTGGTCGCCATTCGCGTCATTCGCATCGCGGTCACCGCCATGATGACCCTTGGCTCGCTGCTCATTGCCGCAAACGCGCTCGGCTACCATTTCGACCCCATGAGGGTCGGGCTGAACGCGCTGCTCCTCTTTTTCGCCGTGATGGGAAACTACATGGGCAACATCCGGCCGAATTACTTCGTTGGAGTCAGGACGCCGTGGACGCTCGAGAGTGAC
>Ga0302320_10027154_pt1 | contig 11046 bp, 9 predicted proteins | sample Bog_T0_3_FD_202130 | JGI IMG/M metagenome (GOLD analysis project Ga0302320, IMG submission 202130) | Peat permafrost microbial communities from Stordalen Mire near Abisko, Sweden - Bog_T0_3 | ecosystem: Environmental > Terrestrial > Soil > Wetlands > Peat | place: Sweden: Abisko, Stordalen Mire... | reverse complement strand
CCCCACGTCTCCCCCACCACCCTCGGCCTCACCCCTCACAGCGACCCAACGGCCCGGGTGCCCCATCCATCGCGTAGCGATGGGTGGGATGTACAAGGCCCGGCCGGCGAAACAACCTCACTCGCTCAACAGGAGATAACCGAGACCACCACCTTCCTCACCCAACAATGCGGCGTCTGCCTCTCCGCCGCCCGCCAGCTCATCGCCTACATCGTCGCCGGGCGCGCTATCCTCGGCGCAGTTCCCTCCAAGTCCACCATCATCGCCGAGCGCTTCTTCGATGAGGGCGGCGGCATGCAACTCATCCTTCACGCGCCCTTCGGTGCCCGCCTCAACAAAGCCTGGGGACTCGCCCTGCGCAAACGCTTCTGCCGCGGCTTCAACTTTGAGCTGCAGGCCGCCGCCACCGACAACGGCATCAATATCTCCCTCGCCGAGCAGCACAGCTTCCCGCTCAGCGACGTCTTCCACTTCCTCACCGAGCACACCGCGAAGGAACTCCTCGAGCAGGCCGCCATCGCCTCGCCCATCTTCAAGACCCGCTGGCGCTGGGCCGCCAACCGCTCCCTCCAACTGCTGCGCATGTCGAAGGGCAAGCGCATTGCGCCGCAGATCCAGCGCATCCGCTCCGACGATCTCCTCGCCAGCGTCTTCCCCCAGGCCGCTGCCTGTTTCGAGACCATCGTCGGCGACATCCAGATTCCCGACCATCCCCTCGTCAACGAGGTCATGTACGACGTCCTCCAGGAAGCGATGGACCTCGAAGGCCTCAACGAAGTCCTGCGTGGAATCGCAACGGGTTCTATCCGCTGCCTCGCCGTCGACACGCCTGTCCCCTCGCAGTTCGCCCACGAGCTCATCAACGCCAATCCCTACGCCTTCCTCGACGATGCCGGCTTGGAAGAGCGCCGCACTCGCGCCGTCTCCCTGCGCCGCGCCATTCCCGACTCCGTCCTCGAAGGCGCCGGCTGCCTCGACCAGGCCGCCATCTCGACCGTCCGCCGCGAGCTCTGGCCCGACCTGCGCGACGAACACGAGCTCCACGATCTCCTCCACTCCCTCATCGCCTTTCCCCTCGCCATGCTCGAAGGCCACAACACCCGTCACTGGCCCCATTTCTTCGATCTCCTTGCCCAGACCGGTCGCGCCCGCGCCATCGACGTCAACGGCGTCCCCTGCTGGGTCGCCACCGAGCGCCTACACCAGCTCCCCGCCCTCTTTCCGCCGCGCACTCCCTCGCCGCTTCCGCCCTCGAACAAGGCCAAGCCCTCATCCGCAACCGAACCGGTTACAAATGAAACCACGCTCAAGCAATGTGTTCAAGGATGGTTACAAATTACCGGGCCCATCACCGCAACCTCATTCGCGCAGCGCCTAAATCTCGATCCCGCACCCGTCTTCCAGACCTTCCTCGCCCTGGAGATGCAGGGCCTGCTGATGCGCGGGGCATTCGAACAGCCGGCCACGGAGGAAGATCTCAATATCGAGTGGTGCGAGCGCCGCATCCTGCAGCGCATCCATCGCCTCACCCTGGCCACCGCGCGCAAGCAGGTGGAGGCGGTTGCGCCCGCCGTCTACATGCGCTGGCTGCTCGGCTGGCAGCACCTTGCCCCGCAGACCCAACTCAGCGGCGAGGAGGGCGTCCTCGCGGCGCTGGAGCAGCTGGAAGGGTTTGAAGCGCCCGCAGTCGAGTGGGAGCGCACCCTCCTGCCCGCGCGCATCGCCAACTACTCGCCCACGTGGCTGGACCAGCTCTGCCTCTCCGGCGCGGTCGGCTGGGGCCGCATCTCTCCCCACCCTGCCTGGTTCACCCAGAGCCAGCCTACGGGAGAGGGCGTCGCCCGTCCGCGCAGAGTCATCCCCACCAACGCCGCACCCATCACCTTCTACGTGCGTGAGAGTGCGCAGTGGCTGCCCCACACATTGGCGCAGCAGTCGGTGCAGGAGACGACGCTGGCCCAGGCCCTCTCGCCCGAGGCCCTCCGCATCCGTGCCATCCTCGCCCAGCGTGGCGCCTGCTTCGCCGCGGACCTGCAACGCATCACCGGCCTCACTCGCCAGCAAACCTCGCACGCTTTATGGGAGCTGGCCACCGCTGGCATCGCCGCAGCCGATGGCTTCGACCAGCTGCGCGCGCTGATGGATCCCCGCCGCAAGTCCAACACCGCCGACACTCCCAGCAGACGTGCCACCCGCACCACCGCCGGCCGCTGGTCGCTGCTGAACGAGACGGTGGAGCCACCTGGGGCTGTCTCTGACCCAGCGATGGTCCAGGCCGCAGCCATCGCGCAGGCCCGCCAAACCGACGCCGCCATCGAATCCTTCGCCCGCGTCCTCCTCGCCCGCTATGGCATCCTCTTTCGCGATCTTCTCGCCCGCGAGTCGAACGCCCCCAAATGGCGCGACCTCCTCGGCGTCCTTCGCCGCCTGGAAGCCCGTGGCGAGGTGCGCGGAGGCCGCTTTGTCTCCGGCTTCGGCGGTGAGCAGTTCGCGCTGCCCGAGGCCGCCGATTCGCTGCGCGCATCGCGCCATCGCGAATCCCAAGACGAGATCACCGTCGCTGCAGCCGATCCCATGAACCTCGCCGGCATCGTCGTCCCCGGCGAACGCGTAGCCGCAGTGCCCGGCAAAGCACTGCTCTACCGCAACGGCTCCCTCGTCAGCGATCACCCGCCCGAAGGCGATGAGGCCCAAAGCGCTGCGACAGCCCCGATCGCGAAGAGGCCGCGACCGGCTTCGCCTGTCTTCCCCGCAACCCTCCCCGAGCCCACGCCGCCGGCGGCCACGTTACTCTGAACCCTGCCATGCCGCCGACTCCATCCAAAGCCGCACCGAGCCTCATGGCCTCCACCGCACCACAGGAGCTGACGCCAGAAGACTTCTACCTCGAAGGCGGCTACGTTGTCTTTACTGCGGCGTACCACCTCAAGCGCGGCCATTGCTGCGAGTCGGACTGCCGCCACTGCCCATACGGCGAAATGCCCGGACGACCGGACGGCGCACTTCGCTCCTGAACCCAAATCGCGCATTTACAATCAAATCACTCACCATGTCCGACATCACGACCCCCAACTCCACGCGCGACACTGTCATCCTCGGCTCCGGCTGCGCCGGCCTTACCGCTGCCATCTACGCCGCCCGCGCCAACCTGAAGCCTCTCGTCCTGGAGGGCCACGAGCCCGGCGGACAGCTCTCCATCACCACCCTGGTGGAGAACTTTCCCGGCTGGCCCGAGGGCATCCAGGGCCCCGAGCTAATTGAGAACATGAAGCAGCAGGCCGTCCGCTTCGGCGCCGAACTGAAGATGGCCCACCTCGTCTCCGCCGACCTCAGCAAACACCCTTACGCGCTCAACTTCGGCCACGAGACCATCCACACCCGCACCCTCATCATCGCCTCCGGCGCCAGCGCCCGCTGGCTCAACCTGCCCTCCGAGCAGGCCCTCATCGGCCACGGCGTCAGCTCCTGCGCCACCTGCGATGGCTTCTTCGCCTCCGGCAAGGAGATCGCCGTCATCGGTGGCGGCGACTCCGCCATGGAAGAAGCGCTCTTCCTCACCCGCTTCGCCACGAAGGTCACCCTCATCAACCGCACGGAGAACTTTCGCGCCTCGCGCATTATGCTGGATCGCGCCATCGCCCACCCCAGCATCAAATTCATGTCCAGCACCATTGTTGAAGAGGTCCTCGGCGTCGAGGAGAAGGACGTCAGAGGCCTCCGCCTGCGCAATGTGAAGTCGGGCGAGGAGTCCACCCTGCCCGTCTCCTTTATGTTTCTCGGTATCGGCCACATCCCCAACGCGAAGATGTTCGCCGGTCAGCTCGACCTCGATCCCGACGGCTACATCGTCACCCACGGCAACGTCTTCCCCACCCGCCACGGCGAACCCATCCCCGGCGTCTTCGCCTGCGGCGACATCCAGGACCGCCGCTACCGCCAGGCCATCACCGCCGCCGGCACCGGCTGCATGGCCGCCCTCGAAGCCGAAAAATTCCTCGAAGCCCACGGCCGCTGACGCCGCTCTTCGCGTTCACGCGAAGCGTCCAACACCCCACGAAGTGGTGGCCGTCCGCCATCAGGACGCACTTGCATTCCCTAAAGTAGTGTGCCGCTGCTACGCCTCGGCGCTCGGCCCCGCCGCCTCGCCGCCGCTCTGCTCTTCCAGCTGCTTGGCCATCTCTTCGCGCTTCTTCGCCCGCGCCTCATCGCGCTTCTGGCGCTTCTCGTCGAGCTCATGCTCCGCGCCCAGCAGCTCGATATAGGCCATCTCCGCGGCATCGCCCTGCCGCGCGCCCGTGCGCGTAATCCGCGTGTAGCCGCCGTTGCGGTCACCATAGCGCGGAGCAACCACGCCAAACAGGCGGTCGACCGACTCAGGCGTCATCAGGTAGGCCAGCGCCTGGCGGCGCGCATGCACCGTCCCGCGCTTGCCCAGCGTGATCATCTTCTCCACCAGCGGCTGGGTTGCCTTGCACTTGGTGATGGTGGTCTCGACCCGGTCCATCAGGACGATCGAGGTGACGAGGTTGCGCAGAACGGCGCGGCGGTGGCTGGGGTTGCGGCCCAGCTTGAATCCAGCGTTGCGATGACGCATGAGGCGATCTCCTTCGACCCGGCTTCTGCCCGTCGGTCGGTCGTGCGGTTGGTCGCTGCGAAGCGATTTGAATTTGTCACGCAGACATAACCGCACAGGTCATCTCTGGTGAAGAACGATTTGCTAAGCCATCTTTTCGAGGGATTGGCGTTGCGGACAATCAAAAAGCCAGTGGCCGGATGAATTCGACTCAGGCCCCTGTACTCCCTAAGTGTATCGAATGCTGCTGCGGCCTGTAAACCCTGCGGATCTATCGCCCCTCCGGATCGAAGCGGCGATCGCTCAACGCGCAGCTTTGACCTTCGAGCCTGCGTTCGCCCGTGCCCGCTCAGGCTTCTTCCGCACCCGCCCCTTTGCACGCGACGCACTCGGTCTCGCCGCGGCGCCTTCGATCGGCTTCACCGCAAGCCGCATCCCCATCGCCTTCAAGATCGCGCTAAAGCTGCTCAGCGAAGGGTTCCCTTCCGCCGAGAGCGTCCGATACATCTGCGTCGGATTCAGCTCCGCCTTCTCCGCCACCTTCGTCACTCCGCCAAACGCCTTCGCCATCTGCCGCAGCACGATCAGCAACTCGCCCGGAAGCGTCTCTTCATCTTCCAGAACATCGTTCAACAGGGCGACCGAATAGGCCGGATCTTCGCGAAAAATCTCTACCATCACATCGTCATGGCTTACGGTTGGCATCGCTTTCTCCTTGGTAATTGCGCCAGTACTCGCAGGCGCGGTCAATATCGGAACTCTGCGTGTCCTTGTCCCCACCGCACAGAAGCAGAACAACGGACGCGCCCGCCATCGCATAATAGATCCGTTAACCGGCCCCGATATCCACCCTCAACTCCCAGACGCCGTAGCGGCAATACTTGCGGTCTCCAAAGTTGCCCAGCTCTACCCGTTCGAGACGCCTGGAGATCGCCAGTTTCGCCTTGAGTCGCGAAGCTTTCGATGCCACTCCAGATAAGCAATCCGGCCGTCCCGCGTCGTGTAGTGCTCAAGGGTGTACACGCTATTCCGATCTTCGTCTAAAAACGAGCCTGAGTCAAACCCGAGCAGGTTACCATCGTGCACGAAAATAACTTGAAATCCGCTGCTAGACTGGGTCCTGCTTTACGCTCCTCCGGTGCGCAATGCCCATCGTCCAACTCCAGCACGTGCGCAAGGTCTACGACACCAAAGTCGCCGTGGACGACCTCTCGTTCGCCATTGAGCCGGGTACGATGTTCGGCCTGCTCGGCCCCAATGGCTCCGGCAAGACCAGCTCCATCCGCATGATGATCGGCATCACCGCGCCCGACTCCGGCGCCGTCTCCCTCTTCGGCCGGCCCTTCCACCGTTCCATGCTCGCCCGCGTCGGCTATCTCCCGGAGGAGCGCGGCCTCTACAAGAAGATGCGTGTGCTGGACCAACTCATCTTCCTCGGCCAGCTCCACGGCCTCACCGCGTCCGAGGCTGCCCGCCGCTCGCGCGCCTGGTGCGAGCGCCTCAACATCGCCGAGGCCATCCCCCAAAAGACCGAAGACCTCTCCAAGGGCATGCAGCAGAAGATACAGTTCATCGCCGCGCTGCTGCACGAGCCCGACCTCATCATCATGGACGAGCCCTTCACCGGCCTCGACCCCGTCAACGCAGCCCTGCTCATGGAGACGCTGGTCGACCTGCGGCGTCAGGGCAGGGCAGTCCTGTTCTCCACCCACCGCATGGACCAGGTGGAGAAGATGTGCGACAACATCGCGCTCATCCATCGCGGTCACCTCGTCCTCTCCGGCTCCATGCGCGAGGTCAAGTCAAGCTATCCGCGCAACCGCGTCCTCATCCAGTTTCAGGGCGGCGACGCCTTTCTCAGACACTCCTCCATCGAGAGCATGAAGCTCTACAACGGCCATGCGGAGATCAAGCTGCGCCCCTCGCCCACGTTGGACGAAGATACGCAGTCGCTACTGGCAGAGGCCCTTCGCCACACCCGCATCACGCGATTTGAAGTGATGGAGCCGACCCTGGAGGAAATCTTTATCGAGAAGGTCGGCGAGACCACCCCAAAGAACGGCGATGCGGTCTTCGCGACCCTGCCCGAACAAGAACCCATGGGGGAGCTGGTCGATGCATAACGTTTGGCTCATCGCGCGTCGCGAGTATATTGAGCGGATCCGCACCCGCGGCTTCCTCATCACCACCGTCCTGATCCCGCTCATCATGGGCGGATTCATCTTTGGCAGCAGCTTCCTCGGCGGCAAGGTAAGTTCGGAGAGCCACATCGCGATCGTCTCCTCAGACGCGCAGCCTGCACTGGACCTGCAGGACGAGCTTGAGCAGCCCGCGCTGAATGACGGAGCTCAGACGGCAACGGCGAACCAGCCGCATATGACGGTGGACGTGATGGGCGCCGGGCAGGAGACCCGGGCGATTGTGGACCGCGAGCTCGACTCGGGCGATTTGGACGGCTACCTGTGGATCACGTCTCCGGCCACGCCCGGTGCGCCGCCGGCCTTTACCTTTACTCCGCGGTCAGGCGGGCAGCAGGCGCTGCGCAACAGCATCGCGTCTGCGATTGACGCGGTCCTGATGCGCGATCGCCTGGCCCGTCAGGGATTCGCAGCCGCCGACCTCGACGCCATAATGCAGCCGGTCCAGATCGCCACCGTCCATTCGCCCCACCGCGTCGATCGCGAGGCCGCCGAGATCAGCGTTACCGTCCTCTTCTTCCTGATGTATATGGTGATCATGCTCTATGGCATGAACGTCGCCCGCTCCATCATCGAGGAGAAGACCTCGCGCATCTTTGAGGTCCTGCTCGCCACCATCCGCCCCGAGGAGATGATGGCCGGCAAGATCATCGGCGTCGGCTCCGTGGGCCTCACCCAGGTTGCCATCTGGATCACCGCCGGCCTGCTGCTGGCGAGCAGCGCGATGGCCCCTCACCTCGATGGCCAGCCTCTCCACTTCGCCCTCGCCCTCCCGCAGATCGTCTACTTCTTTGTCTACTTCCTGCTCGGTTATCTCTTCTACTCGTCGATTGCCGCAGCCCTCGGCGCGATGACCAACTCCGAGCAGGAGCTGCAGCAGCTCAATATGTTTCTCGTCCTGCCTCTGGCCTTCTGCTTCATCGCGCTCAAAGCTGTGCTCACCAACCCGGACAGCAGTTTCTCCCAAGCCCTCGCTCTCGTTCCCCCATTCACCCCCCTGCTCATGTACGTCCGCGTCACCCTTGGCCATCCCGCGCCATGGGAGATCGTACTCTCTCTCGCGCTCACCTCGGCCTCCATCTACGCCATTATTTGGGTCACCTCGCGGATCTACCGGGTGGGCGTCCTCATGTACGGCAAGCGCCCGAACCTGCCCGAGCTCCTGCGCTGGCTGCGCTACAGCTAAACCCTTCAATTCCAAGCGCCAAGATACCCGGATGACCCTTTTGGGGGTGGGGGCATGGCCGGTTCGTATCATTGTTGGGGGGGTGGGGTCGGCACGATAGTGGTGGTGGGAGAGTCTATGTCCATTCAATCGCAAAGTGCTTTGCGCCAGAACGTAATGCAGCGGAGTATAAGCGCGGCACGGAATGCCATGCAGCGTCTGCTGCGGAACGAGTCCGGCCAGGACTTGATTGAATACGCTCTGATCGCCGCCGTGGTCGGTCTGGGAACCTTGGTCGGCGTGCATGGAGCCGCGAACACGATCATCAACTACGTTTTGACGGTGACCACCACCTTTTCTGGTGCCATTTAGCTCATCCGCTAGGGCTCCCAAGCCGGCGCACATCGCGCCAGCCCCTTCCGTAGCCCGCCCGCGATATCACTCGCTCCCAAATAAATCCACCATAATTCGCTCTCGCCCTCGACCGCAGGTTCGCACTATACTGGCGGCAATCTGCCGAGCTTTCTAGATATTCAACTCAATCAGGTGACCCGTTGCGGAGCAATCGAATCTGCCAGCCTGGATACATCATGCGAAGGAACGGGCGTTGCATCGCCGGCCTACGATGCAGCTGTCTGCTTACTCTCGCCGCATTTTTCCTTATATCCCCGCAACTCGCACATGCCCAGCAGCTCGACAGCGCACTGGTGCCGGAGAACCCGCTGGCGAACACCGCCGCGGAATCCATCATGGTGGCGCCCACGCAGCCCCCCGAGAAACCGCCCGTCGACCGCGAAATTGCCGTGATGGGCATGATTCAGGGGCGCGACTATCAACTGTTCAGCGCCACCGTGCAGTGCGCAGCCTCGGGAGTGATGGTGGAGTACGACCGTCATAGCTGGGGCTACTTCCTGCATGCGCGGTTCGACTATGCCGCGGAACTCCTTCCCATAATCCTTCTCAGTCAGCCCGTCAAATCCGATATTTGGGGCAACGCGCTGACCCCAAACAACCAATTGGTGCCCGGGGTGGGGATTGACCCCATCGGCTTCCGCTTGCTGTGGCGTGGCAACAAGGCGATCAAGCCCTACCTGATCGGCTTGGGAGGCGGCGCTCTTTTTACAAGGAAGGCGCTCTCGCCACACACGAGTTATTTGAACTTCAATATTCAGGGTGATTTTGGATTGCAGATCAGAATGTCAGACCGGGTTGAACTGCGCGTGGAGCCCGTTGAGCTCTTTCATATCTCCGACGGCTACCTCGAGCCAAGCAATCCAGGCATGGACGAACTAAGCATGAAGTTCGGGTTAACCTACCATCTGGCTCCTGGGAAACAGTGGTAAGCCGAAAGTGTGACGAACGGCCACCCGACGCGAACGAAGACATCCCCAGGCACGATGACTAGAATGCGAAGGCAGCGATAGTTCCATCCAGCAATAGAACCATCCTTGGTGGATCGCAGAGCGCCGCCTCCAAGCGGCAAGGGGCTGAATCGTGAGTGTTGTGGCAGGGGTCGACTTCGGCACGCTCAGCGTGCGCATCTCCATCTTCGATAAGCAACGCGGCAAGCTCGGGTCTGCGATCGCTGAATATCCGCTGCATCACTCTGCCACCGACCCCCACCTTAAAACCCAGTCCCACGATGATCAGATGGCCGCGCTGGTGCGCGCCATGCGCGAAGCAGTGCAGGTCAGCGGCATCGACGGCCGCGAGATCAAATCCATCGCGCTCGACACCACCGGCTCCAGCGTCATCGTCGTCGGCGAAGGCCTCGTCCCGCTCGGCGAATACTACCTATGGTGTGACCACCGCGCCGCCGGCGAGGCCGCCGAGATCACTCGCGCCGCCCATGCCTTCCACGGCGGCAGTGGCTTTGAGGGAATAGCCTGGTGCGGCGGCGTCTACTCCTCCGAGTGGGGCTGGTCCAAGCTCCTCCACTGGCTCCGCCACAACCCCGAACTCCGCCCCAAATTCGTCACCGCCCTCGAACACTGCGACATGGTCGCGGCAACCCTTTGCGGCGTCACCGACCCCAACCAAATCCCACGCAGCATCTGCGCCATGGGCCACAAATGGATGTGGAACCCACTCTGGGGCGGGCTGCCGCCGGAGGAGTTCCTGACTGCCGTCGACCCACTCCTCGCCGGCGCGCGCGACAAGATCGCCCTCGGCCGTTACGCAACCTCAGACCAGATCGCCGGCCATCTCAGCCCCCACTGGGCCGAAAAACTCGGCCTCACCCCCGGCATCCCCATCCCCACCGGCGCCTTCGACGCCCACTGGGACGCCATCGGCGCCAACATCCGCATCGGCGATGTCGTCAACGTCATCGGCACCTCCACCTGCATCATCGGCCTCAGCGACAAGGAGACCCTCGTCCCCGGCGTCTGCGGCGTCGTCCCCGGCTCCGTCATCCCCGGTCGCGTCGGCATCGAGGCCGGCATGTCCGCGGTGGGCGACGTCTTCGCCGCCATCGCCTCCCGCGCCAACTCCACCGTCGCCGCGCTCTCCGAGGCCACCGCCCACTATCGCGCCGCCCAGACGGGTCTCCTCCGCCTCACCTGGGACAACGGCGACCGCACCGTCCTCGTCAACCCCGCGCTCGGCGGCGTCACCTTCGGCTGGAACCTCCACCACACCGCGGCCGACGAGCTCTTCGCCGCCATCGAAGGCTCCGCCCTCCACACCCGCATCATCTTCAACCGCATGGAGCAGCACGGCGCGCCCATCCATCGCGTCATTAACGGCGGCGGCATCCCCAAGCGCAACCCCAAGCTGAACCAGATCTACGCCAACGTCCTCGGCAAGCCCGTCCTCGTCCCCGAGGGCGACGTCACCTCACTCGGCTCCGTCATCATCGCCTTCCTCGCCGCCGGAGACTTTCCCACCATCGAAGCCACGCAGGACGCCCTCTGCCCACCCTTCAAAGTCTTCATGCCCGAACCAGCTGCCGTTGAGATATACGACCGCCTCTACCCACTCTTCCGCGACGCCTACTTCGCCCTCGGCACCGCCGACGCCCCACCCGCGTCCCTCGGCCACATCCTCGCCGAACTCCAATCCATCCGCCGCGAAGTCCTCTCGTCCGTCTGAATTGTCATTTTGACCAA
>Ga0302320_10027150_pt1 | contig 11047 bp, 10 predicted proteins | sample Bog_T0_3_FD_202130 | JGI IMG/M metagenome (GOLD analysis project Ga0302320, IMG submission 202130) | Peat permafrost microbial communities from Stordalen Mire near Abisko, Sweden - Bog_T0_3 | ecosystem: Environmental > Terrestrial > Soil > Wetlands > Peat | place: Sweden: Abisko, Stordalen Mire... | reverse complement strand
GGTGTCCACGTGCGGCCATTGGCGGTGCCCGCTCGTGAGGGACGCTCGGAGATGCGCGAGCAGCCCAACTTTTACTGGGCGCAGGAGGACTATCTTCGACGTGTCCAGGCGGAGCGCGTCTGGCATTTCACCATCCTCCGCCCCGTGCTGGTTATCGGCGAGGCGATCGGCGGTGCGATGAACCTGATCCCGGCGCTCGGGGCGCATGCCGCGGTGATGCGCGAGCGAGGCCCGATCCTGCCCTATCCCGGCGGCGCCGAACGTGTCAGCCAGGCCGTCGATGCCGATTTGCTGGCCCGCGCGATCGCCTGGGCCGGAGAGGCGCCCGCCGCCGTGGACGAAACGTTCAACGTGACCAATGGCGACGTCTTCACCTGGCCGAATATATGGCCTGCCATCGCCGAGGCGGTTGGCATGCGTCCGGGCCCGGATGAGCCGTTCCTGCTGCAGTCTCTGGGACGCGGGGACTGGGACCGAGCCCGCCAGCGTTTCGGGCTCGAATCCCCTGCCCTGGCCGAATTCGTGGGCCAGTCACTGGAATATGCCGACTACCAGATGCGCTACGGTCACACCGACCCCGGCCCGCCGGCGATCGTTTCGACCGTCAAGATTGCCCAGGCCGGGTTTCACGACGTGATGGATACCGAACTGATGTTCCGCAAGTGGTTCAAGGTGTTCCAGCAGAAACGCCTGCTGCCACCTCCCTGATTTGTTTCACATCCGCTCGGCCGCCGCTGAGGATGTACAGCGTGTCGGATCCGCTGGTGAGGTAACGCACGCCCAGCTTCAGCAGCCAGGACTGGAATGCGACGTCCTGACGCACGCCGCCGACGCCCATGGATTTGCCGTGCGCTTTCGCCGCTCGGGCGATCGTTTCGTAGGCGTCGCGCATCCGGTCGTGCTTGTAGTCGCCGGGGATTCCCATTTCAGTGGACAGGTCGGTGGAACCGATATGCAGCGTGTCGATGCCCTCCACCGCGCCGATGGCGTCGGCGTTGGCGACCGCTTCGGGCGTTTCGATCATGGCCATCAGCAGGGTTTCCTGATTGAGGCGGCGGCAGATCTCCGGCTGCGACAGTTGCGCGTAGCCCAGCGACGGAACCGTTCCAGCGGCGGAGCGATGACCCGAGGGTGCGAAACGGCAGGCTTCGACAATGGCGCGGGCCTCGGTGGCGGTGTTGACGTGCGGGACCATGACGCCCTGCGCGCCGCAATCGAGAATGCGGGTGGAGTCATGCGGGTCGTGCGACGACACCCGCGCGATCGGGGTGATGCCCAGGCCCAGGGCCGCGACACAGATGCCGGCGGCGGTTTCGAGCGAGGTGGGGTTGTGCTCCAGGTCGATGTAGAGCGCATCGAAGCCGCAGGCAGCCGCCATCATCGCGATGTTCGGGGTGCGAAGCTGGTTGACGCCGAAGCAAAGGACGAGGTCGTTGGCGGCGAGTTTCTGTTTGGCGAGGTTGGTGCCTAGTTGCGTTGGCATGGGTGGTTTCCTCCCGTGATTTTGGCCCCACTTCTTGGCAGGGCACGTTGTTGGCCCTTCGCTATTGTGCTTCCCGCACAACCGGGTTGCTCAACGTTCCGATGCCGCTTATTTCGATCTCAATCCGGTCGCCGTGCTTCATGTTAGCGGTGGCGCCCTCGGTGCCCATCCAGACGACGTCGCCCGGGTAGAGAGTCAGGCAGGAGGTCATTGCGACTAGGTAGTTGACCACACCGAAAATCATGTGGTTGGTCGGGAAAGCGATCAGTTGCTCGCCGTTCAGGCGGACCCTGGTGACGAGGTCTTCGAGCTTCACGTCCGTCTCGATCCACGGACCCATCGGCTTGAAGGTGTCGGTGTTTTTCGACCGCCACATGGTGCGGTCGGCTTTCTGCCAGGTCCGCTCGCTGACGTCGTTGCCGATGGTGTAGCCGAGCACCGCGGACAGGGCATTGTCTCGGGTGAGATTTTTGCATTTGCGGCCGATCACCGCGACCAGTTCACCTTCATACTGAACCTGGTCGGTCGCATCGGCCGGAATGACGATCGTTTCGCCTTGCGCGATCAGCGCATTGCTGGCGCGGTAGCCGATGTCCGCCTGTGTCGGCAGGTTCGGTTTCTGGCCGATCTTTTCCGCAACTTCACGCACATGCTCCGGATAATTCATTCCGGCTGCGTAGAAGGTCGGCGGGATGACCGGCACCAGAAGTTTGACGTCGTTCAGTTTCAGCCGCTGTCCGGTGCGCTCCCAGGCGTCGAACGGGGAGCCCCGGACCGGGATGACCGTGTCCTCTTCAACAACGGCATAGGCCGGTGAGCCGTTCTGATCGAAGCGTGCCCAGCGCATGGTGTTTCCCCCTCAGTTTCAATCCAGCTCTTCAATCATCTGCTCACGCATCAGATATTTCTGCATTTTTCCGGTTACGGTCATCGGGAACTGGTCCACGAACCGGACGTAGCGCGGTATCTTGTAGTGCGCGATCTGGTCCTTGCAGTACGCCTTGACGTCGTCCTCGGTCAATGTCTCGCCGGTGCGCACCTTGATCCAGGCGCAGAGTTCCTCGCCGAAGCGCTGATCGGGGACGCCGAACACCTGCACGTCCACGATCGCCGGATGACGGTAGAGAAATTCTTCAACTTCACGGGGATAGATGTTTTCGCCGCCACGGATCACGAGGTCCTTGATGCGGCCGACGATCGCGCAGTAGCCGTCTTCATCCATCGTTGCCAGATCGCCGGTGTGCATCCAGCCGGCCTGATCGATCGCCTCTTCCGTCCGTTCCGGGTCCTCCCAGTAACCTTGCATGACCGAGTAGCCGCGGGTGCAGAATTCGCCGATCCCGCCGCGGGGGACGATGCGCCCTTCGGCATCGATGATTTTGATCTCGACATGGGGATGCGCCCGCCCGACGGAGGCGACCTGCTTGTCCAGAGAATCGCCGATACGGGTCTGGGTGCTGACCGGGCTCGTTTCGGTCATGCCGTAGCAGATGGTCAGTTCGGTCAAGTGCATGTCGCGGATGCAGCGGCGCATGACCTCGATCGGGCACGGGGCGCCCGCCATCACGCCGGTGCGCAGACTGGTGAGGTCGAACTGTGCGAACTCCGCGTGATCGAGTTCAGCGATGAACATGGTCGGCACGCCAAGCAGTGAGGTGCAGCGATGTTCGGCCACGGTTTGCAGGGTGGCGAGTGGTTCGAAACCCTCGCCGGGGAAAACGATCGCGGCGCCGTGTGTCATGCAGGCCAGCACCCCGATCACCATGCCGAAGCAGTGATACATGGGGACCGGGATGCAGACCTTGTCCTGGTCGGTGTAGTGCATCAGTTCGCCGATGAAGAGGCCGTTGTTCAGGACGTTGTGGTGCGTCAGGGTTGCCCCCTTCGGCAGGCCCGTGGTGCCGGAGGTGAACTGGACGTTGATCGGGTCGTCGAACTGCAGCAGCGACGCGAGGTCCTTTAGCCGCTTGCGGTCGACATCGCGGCCGTGATGGGCGATTTTCTCGAACGCAAAGGTGCCGGAATCGTCGCCGCCGATCTGGATCACGGACCGCAGCGACGGCAGCCGCGCGGCGTGCAGCAGGCCGGGGCGCGCGATGGCGAGTTCCGGTGCGAGCGTGTTGATCATGCCGATATAGTCGCTGGTCTTGAAGCTCGTGGCGGTGATCAGCGCCTTGCAGCCCACTTTGTTGAGCGCGTACTCCACCTCGGTCAGGCGGTAGGCGGGGTTGATGTTGACCAGGATCAGCCCGGCCTTGGCGGTAGCGAACTGGGCGACGACCCACTCCGCGTTGTTCGGGGACCAGATGCCGATGCGGTCGCCGGGTTGCAGCCCGAGGGCAATCAGGCCGGCGGCGAATGCCTCGACATGCGCGGCGAGTTCGGACCATGTCCAGTTGACGCCCTGCTGGCGGACGATCAGACCGGGGCGGTCGCCGTAGCGTTCAACGGTTCGGTCGAAGTGGACCCCGATGGTCTCCCCAATCATGGGCCGGTCGGAGGCGCCGTGCATATAGCTGGGCGCGGGGTCGGTCATGGATATGCTCCCTGGGGCGGTTCAGGTATTTGGCGGCCATAATGCTTGGTGGCGGATCACCTTACAACCGGGTGGCTTTGATTGCGGGCGAAAAGTGCTAACGGGTTACCGCTTCATCAAGGACCTCACGTTCATCAGGCGCCGGCAAGTCGTGGGTGGTCGGGCCAAGCCCGACCATGACACGTGGGGCACGCTGCGCGCGCGATTTCAGCCAACTCGATTGTTTTTGGGCGTCTAAGCAGCCTGCGCCAACTGCCGTGGGTGATAGATCGCGATGTGGGTCGCCCGGATGACCGGTGTCGTCTCATTGGCGACGACGAGCGCATCCAGTTCCACCCATTTGTGGCCCTTGTGCTCGTAGTTCTTCGTGATCCTGGCTCGGACGTTCAAGGTGTCGCCGACATGAGCGACGCCGAGGTTGCGCACTGTGCTGCCCATGTGAATCCACGCCGGCAGAGTAACGTTGTGGCTCAGCGCCCAGTTGCAGCATCGAACAATCGTGCCGGGGTGAACGATCCGTTCATGGACATAGATCGGATCGGTTTCCCTTATGTCTTGCAGGTCCTGGGCGTGGAAAGCCTCGGTGATCGGTAACGGGGTCATACCGAGCCAGTCACCGATTCTGAGGGTTGTTTCGTCGGCGGGGGCACGGGCGGTGCGCGGGGCCACAGCCTTGAAATCGTCCAGCACCGGCGCCGGCGGCAGTCCTGCTTGCAGCGCCGCCCGTCCGGTCGCGCACAGGACACCCTCGCTGTGCACCATGAGCACCATGCCGTCCGCGTCCTCGACGGCGGTGACGTCGGCGATGTCGTTCTCATAGACCGGTTTGGCGAATCTGGCCTCACCGGTGCCGCGTTCCAGCCAGGCGCGGCCCCATAACTGCAACGGCTGGTGCGTCATGTAGGCGTAGACGTTCACCCCGCCGACGAAGCCGCCCTTGAAGCCGAAGCGCTGGGCGGTGGCGTCGTCATGGATCTTGTTCTCGGACGCCTTGGCGGTGTTGAAGGCGCGGACCCGGTACGGCGGGATCAACATTGGGACAATCTCCCTGGGAAAGGCGTCGTGGCCGCGGGTCCATGCCCGCCGTCACGAAGCGCGCCGCGTCAGCTCAGCGCCCACAGATCTACTTCGTAACCCGGAACGAAGTTGCGGTTGTTCATCTCCGGGTTCCGGTTGATAAAGGTCCGGCCGAACATCGGATGCCGCATGCTGCGGGTTTCATGCTCGATCCGGAACAGCGGCTTGTTGGTGTCGACATCGACGATGTCGAGGAATCGGTACTGGTGCTGATCGCTTTCCTCGCTGATCAGGCCCCGCTCCAGCAGTTTCTTATGGGGACCGGAGAAGTCGGCCAGCGTGATCTGGATGTGGTGCCCGTCATACTCGGGCTGCGGCGCGGTCGTTTCGCGGAAAGTCACCTTGCTTTCGGCCGATGTATTGGCCCAGGCGTAGGGACCGCGCTCGTCGGTCGATACGCCGGCGATGCCGCCCAGAATCTCGACATAGAATTTCGCGATGGCGGCGAGGTCGGTGCCGGCGGGGACGTCGAATTCCACATATGGCATGCCGACGCGCATGGGGCCGAAGCGTGACGGGTCGGGCGCGTGAACGCGGATTCGGTTGCCCCAGGGGCACGTCGTTTCGACCGTGTCGCCAGCGTCACGATAGCTGAATTTCGTGCCTTCCAGATATTTCTGCGCTCCCTCAAGCCGGTTCAGCAGGGCCTCCAGGTTCGGCAGCACCAGTGCGGTGGTTCCGCGCACGACGTCGGTGCCGCGCGTCGGCAGATGGAACTGGCCGCGGCCGACATTCACCCACATGTTGTCGAGGCCCGCCATCAGATAGGGGTCGCGCGTCAGGCCCAGTCCCATCAGGTAAAATGCGATTGCCTTGCTTTGATCGGGCACCCTGACGTTCACATGACCCAGTTCGACGATGTTGCCGAGGTCTTCGACGGTCCGGTCGAAGGTCGGCGTCATAACCGCGGTATCGTCCATTTCTTCCGACTCCCAGATGGCGCGCTCAACTTAGTGTCCGTCCGAGAAGTCTCGCGGGTCGGTCCAGCGGTGCTTTTCGCCGCTGGGAGCGTCGGCGACTTGTCACGATGTCCCCGCATCGTGACGGCGTCGCCTCCTTCCCAGCGACGAAAACCCCTCGCCGGCCCTTCGCCGCCAGACTTCTCGGACGGACACTCAAGCCCGCATCCTAGTCCTGGCTCCGCATCTGGTCCATCCCGGCGGGCTGTGCTTGTATCCGGTGCAATAAGGATAACTGGGAAACGTCATGCAATCGCCTAACGGACCGGCCTCCTGCACGGAGGCCGTAACTGCACCGTGACTGTTCGGGTGGCGTCCAACGGGCTGCGCGCTCTGCTGTCTTCCGCTGGGTTCCTGCGCCTGTGGTCGATCGGCGGTTGTGTGAACACAGCCCGCTGGTTCGAGGTTCTGGCGGCCGCGCTGTTCACGCTTGATGCCACGGGATCGGGCTTCGACGTGGCGCTGGTGTCCGCCGCCCGCACGATGCCGATGTTCCTGTTGGGCGCCTTCTCCGGCGTGGTGACCGAGGCAGTCAACCGCAAGCACGTGCTGATGTTCGGGCAGATGCTGACCTGCCTTGCGTCGGCTTCGGTGGCACTGCTGGCGTGGGCGGGCGTGGCACGGCCGTGGCACGTCGCGGTCGCCGCCCTGGTCGCCGGCGTGGTGTGGTCGACCGAGATGGCGACCCGCCGGCGCATGGTGGGCGAGTGCGTGGACGGTTGGCTGGTCTCGCGTGCGCTGGCTCTCGACACTATGTCCAATTCGCTGACCCGCCTGCTGGGGCCGATGCTTGCCGGGGTTATCTATCAGCGGCTTGGACTGGCCGGGGCGTTCGGATTGTCGGCGTGCGTCTATGCGCTCGCCGCCTGTCTGTCGGCCGGTCTGGCCTACCGGCAGAGCATCCGGCGCGTCATTCTGGGAAACGTCGCGCGGGAACTGGCCGAGGGCGTGCGGTTCGTGCGCGGCGATCTCGTCATCAGCGGCGTTCTGGCCGTCACGATCGCGATGAACCTGCTGGGCTTTCCGTACAATGCACTGGTCGCGCCGATCGGGCGCATGGTGTTCGGCGTGTCACCGGCGCTGGTCGGCGTGCTTGCCGCGTCCGAGGCGTTCGGCGCGTTCCTAGGCGGGGCGTGGCTGACCACAAGGGAGCCGACGATGAACGGCCGTGTGCTGATGGTCGGGGGCTCGATCCTGTTCCTGGCCTGCGTGGCGGCGATGCCGCTGGCGCCCGGGTTCTGGATCGCCTGCCTGCTGCTGGCGATTGGCGGCTTCGGATCGGCGGCGTTCGCGAACATGCAGACCTCGCTGATCGTTCTTCATACGCCGGTGCAGATACGCTCCCGCCTGATGGGGCTGCTGACGGTGTGCATCGGGATGGGACCGCTGGGGATCGTCCTGATCGGCACCATCGCCGACGTCGTCGGGCCGCTGCTGGCGATCGACATCACGGCCGCGACGGGTTTGGTCGCGGTCTGTGTGGTCGGGATCGTGTGGCAGCGGCGCGAACGGATCGCGACGGCCTGATCACGTGGATTTCCTGCTGCCGAGCAATGTATAGTTGTGGAAACGGCCGCCAGCCGCCAAACACTTTGAATTTACGTGCAAATCGGTGACATTTGTGGCGGAAAGGCGCGTAGCCATTCGTTTGCCGACACGGTAGCACGACCGCGGATCGGCCAATCGGGAGAAAAGGTTCATGCTCATCCGTCGCCTGGCGGCCTGTTTCGCGCTTCTGTTGTCGGCGGTAACGCTGCCGGCCTTGGCTCAGGACAAGACGGTGACCCTGAAGATGTCAACCTGGATACCGCCGGCGCATCCGCTGAACCCATCACTGGTGGCGTGGGCCGCCGATGTCGAAAAGGAATCCGGCGGCACCATCAAGGCGATCCTTTTCCCGTCCGAGCAACTCGGCAAAGCGTTCGACCATTACGACATGGCACGCGACGGCATCGCCGATCTGGCCTACATCAACCCCGGCTATCAGCCCGGCCGCTTCCCCATCATCGCCGCCGGGGAGCTGCCATTCCTGATCACGAATGCCAAGGGCGGATCCGCCGCGCTGACGGAGTGGTACGCGCCGTATGCGCCGCAGGAGATGAAGGACGTCCACTTCTGCATCGGATTCTTCCTCGATCCCGGCACGTTCCACTCGCGCCACAAAATCGTGATGCCGGAGGACATCAAGGGTGACAAGGTACGGCCCGGCGGCGCCACGCAGGGGGCGATGGTCACGCTGCTGGGCGGTACTAACGTGCAGGCCTCAGCGCCGGAGGCACGCGAGGTTCTGGAACGCGGTGTCGCCAACACCATAGGCTTTCCCTGGGGCTCGATCGTGCTGTTCGGCATCGACAAGGTGGTGAAATACCACATGGACGTGCCGCTGTTCTCCACTGTTAACATGTGGGCGATGAACAAGGCCAAATATGAGGCGCTGTCGCCGGCTCAGCGCGCCGTCATCGACCATCACTGCACGCCCGAATGGGCCGAGAAAGTCGCCAGCCCATGGGCGGATTTCGAGTATGCCGGTCACGCCAAGCTTGCCGCCGAACCCGGCCATGAGGTCTATAAACTTACCCCGGAGCAACTCGCCGCATGGCACACCGCGGTGGCGCCGCTGACTGAGCGTTGGGCGGCCAAGGTGGATCATGCTGACGCGACACTGGCGGATCTGAAGGCGGCGTTGAAGGGCCACGGTGCCCTCGCGGAATGAGGCTGGGCTGGATGATCCCAAGCTGAAGGAGCAGGATCGGCCGATGCGCGGCGCCGAGATCATGGATCGCTTCATCGACACCATCGAGTGGCTGGCAGCGGCCTTCGTCGGCATCGTCGCGCTGGATATTTTCGTCAGTGTACTGCTGCGATATTTCTTCAGCGTCTCGATCCCCGACAGCTATGACTTCGGCAAGTTGCTGCTGGGGATCCTGATCTTCTGGGGCATCGCGGCAACCAGCTACCGCGGCGGGCACATCACCGTCGATCTGGTCTGGTCGGCGTGCGGCCCGCGCGGCAAGCGGCTGATCGACATCTTCGCGACGCTGGTGCTGCTGTTCGTGGTGACCGTGCAGACCATCATGCTGTTCGACAAGGTCCGTCTGACCATGCAGGACAACGTGCTGACCTACGACCTTCGCATTCCGACCTGGCCATTCGCTCTTGTCGCCTGGCTGGGTGATGTTTCGGCGGTGCTGCTGATTGCGATCCGCACCTGGCGGCTGATCTTCCGTCTACAGGAGGCCGACTACACGCATCAGGCGGTCGAGTAGCATGGAACTTTCCAGCGACGTGGTCGCCGTCATCGGCTTCTTGGTGCTGTTCGCGCTGATGCTGCTGCGCGTGCCCGTCGGCATGGCGATGGGTTTGGTTGGCGTCAGCGGGTTCGGCTACATCGTTGGCGGTGAACCGGCGCTGAAGATGGTCGGCCAGACCTCGATGCGGATCGTTACGGACTACACGTTCGGCGTCATCCCGATGTTCCTGCTGATGGGCGCGGTCGCGTCCCGCACCGGCATGAGCAAGGAGATGTTTCAGGCCGCCAACCGGTTCGTCGGACACTGGCGCGGCGGTCTTGGGATCGCAACGATCGCGGCGTGCGCCGGGTTCGCCGCGATCAGCGGATCGTCGGTCGCCACCGCCGCGACGTTTTCGACCGTTGCGTATCCGGAAATGCGGCGCTTCGGTTATCCTAAGTCGTTCGCCACGGGCGTGATTGCCGCCGGCGGCACGCTGGGGGCGATGTTCCCGCCCTCGATCGTGCTGGCGGTGTACGGCCTGATCACGCAGCAGGACATCGGCAAACTGTTCATCGCTGGCATCCTGCCGGGGCTGCTCGCCGTAAGCATGTACATGGTCACGATCGCGATAATCGGCGCGGCGAAGCCAGGATGGCTGCCGGCCGCCCGCGTCGCGTCCTGGCGGGACCGGTTACAGGCGGTGAAGGAGGTCTGGGCGCCGCTGCTGTTGTTTGTGTTCGTCATCGGCGGTCTTTACGGTGGCTTGTTCACGCCGACCGAGGCCGGTGGCATGGGGGCCGGCGGCGCTGTCCTGATCAGCCTCGCGCGTGGCCGGCTGTCGCGGGCGGATATGCTGGCCTCGCTGCTGCAGGCGACGCGAACGGCGGCGGCGGTGTTCACCGTGCTGATCGGCGCGATCCTGTTCGGCTATTTCCTGACGGTGACTCAGACGCCGCAGAAGGTCACTGAACTCATCACCGGCCTTGGCCTCAGTCCGCTCGGTGCCCTGGTGCTGATCATGCTGATGTATCTGGTGCTGGGATGCCTGATGGACGCGATGGCGATGGTGATCCTGACGGTGCCGATCATCTTCCCGGCGGTGACGGCGCTGGGCTTCGATCCGATCTGGTTCGGGGTAATCATCGTCATGACCGTTGAACTCGGGCTGATCCATCCGCCGGTCGGGATGAATGTCTTCGTCATCAAGACGGTTGTGCAGGATGTTTCGTTTTCGACGATATTTTACGGGGTGATTCCGTTCGTGGTGACCGATATCTGCCGACTGGCGATCCTGATCGCATTCCCGGTCATCGCGACCTGGTTGCCGGGACGGATGTAGGCCAGAGCGGCATCGTTAGGGGACGAGCAGGATGAACATTGACGACACACAGGGTCAGGAAACGGTCCCGGTCGCAACGGTCCGGGCACCGGCAACAGTCCGAAAGGAAGGAGCCGTTACGGTCGGCGCGGCAACGATCGGGGCGCTGGCGGTGGGCGCGCTCGCGGTCGGGGTGGTGGCGGTGGGTGCGCTGGCGATTGGCAGGCTTGCGGTCGAGCGGCTCGCCTTGGGCCGCGCAAGGCTGCGCAGCGGTCAGGTCGAGGAACTGTTCATTGCGCGACTGTCGATCGGCGAACTTAGGGTCGACCGCGTGCGCGGACAGCGATAAGGCTGACGGCGGCGACCGGCTTGGTGGCGTGCCCGCCGGGTCGACCCAGCAAATGTGACAGACGCTGGCGTCCAAAGCGCGCTTTGTTCCCC
>Ga0302320_10027149_pt1 | contig 11047 bp, 5 predicted proteins | sample Bog_T0_3_FD_202130 | JGI IMG/M metagenome (GOLD analysis project Ga0302320, IMG submission 202130) | Peat permafrost microbial communities from Stordalen Mire near Abisko, Sweden - Bog_T0_3 | ecosystem: Environmental > Terrestrial > Soil > Wetlands > Peat | place: Sweden: Abisko, Stordalen Mire... | reverse complement strand
ACGCGTACCCGGGCGCGTCCTGTGCCGCGCAGGATTGCGCCACCGCGGGCACGTGCGGAGCGACCCCGTACACAATGGACGACATCGCGGGGGTGAGTCTGGAGTGGTCCTGCCAGTCGGGTCTGGAGGCCGGACCCGACAGCTGGACGGTCGAAGAGGCCGACATCGCCGTCTCCTACGGCGGCAACTCGGCGGCGCTGGTGCACCTCGGTGGGGCCGGTCAATCCCCGGTGACGGTGCTCGGCGGATCGCGTGGTAGCTACACGGTCTACGGCCGCAGCGACCGGCCCGCAGCGACTCAGTGCCAGCCTACGACGGGCCACCTGCTCCAAATCTCCATCACGAGCGGTTCGGAGACGACGCTCCTCGGTGCCGGTCCCAGTCGGCGCGGCGCGAACGTCTGTGCCGCGGTGCGCAGCTTCGTGAACGGCGCGTGTAGCCCGTCTCCACCGCCCGCCGAGGGAGCTACCGAGTGTCCGGACGGCTGGGTGAAGATGAACCAGCGTGGCACGTGGGGGACGGGCATCAACCTGTATGCGTTCACCCACTCTGCGGGCGCGGCGACGGATATCTGCGGGGTCGACGTGGCGGTGCTCGACATGGACTCCTCGCAGAGTTCCTGGACCATCGACGAAGTGACGGTCTCGGCCGCCGAGGATCCGGTCGGGCACTGGATCCAGCGGTACGCCGAGGTGAGCCGGTACGTCGCGAAGGGCCGCATGGGCGCTGTGGCCTTCGGCACGGATTTCAACGGCTTGAACGGGCTCACCGACATCTCCGAGTTCGCGGTCCCTCCGAGCGCGGTCTTGCCGACGACGTGCTTCCTGACGGAGACCGCCGATGCCGGCCCCGGCACCATGCTGGATGCGACCATGGTGGACGCATGCGCGAACACGACCCGTGCCGACGCCGAGGCAAGCGCCGACGCCGGGGAGCTGCCAGACGCCGGAGACGCGGGCCGCGCGATCGACGGCGGCCATTCGGCGGATGCTGGAGATGCAGGCGACGCGCGAGACGCGGGAGATGCCGGCAGCGCCGCCATCGCCTGCGCCCCGCCGTCCGGAGGGCCGCTCGCCCCGATGCGGTTGCGCAACCCGGACGGGACGGTCGGCGCCCCGGTGCTCATCAACGAACGTGGCCTTGCGACGTACGGAATGCTCGCCGATCTCATGGCGATCATCGCTGCCTACCCCGGCTGCGGCGCCGACGTGCACGATTCGTTGATGCTATCGGCCGAGGCGACGCTGCGGGCGTGGGAGGACATGACCCCCTCCACGGCGCCACCAACTCGCTCCCCATTGCCTGACGCGGGTTTCGTGTGCGCGAAGGCCCCGTGGTTCGGACCGTGAGGCGCGCCGCGGCGGCCCTCGTCGTCGCGCTCGTGGGCCTCATGCTCGTGGGCGGCGGCGCCCACGCCGACGATACGGTGTCGGCCACTCCGCTCAACACGTTCCTGTACGAGGGGGAAGCGGCCCGGGCGGAGGTGTACAACTACTGCCAGCCAGGGAGCTTCAACGGGCTCGGATCCTGCGGTCGGGCAACCGAGATCAGGATCGGCTCCTCGTTTTCCACGAGCGGCACGCTCACGCAGCCCCTCGAGCTTGCACACGCCTTTCCTGTGACCGGCCACTTTGCCGTTGTCACGCGCCTGACGGCTGCGGCCGATGAGGACACGACGACTGGTGCCTACGCGCTGCGCGGCTTGCCGATCGTCGCGATCGCAGGACGTGAGCGCTCCAAGGACGAGAACTACTGGGTGGAGATCGGCGGTCGGGTGCTCTGGCCCTCGACAGGCCCGAACGACAGCACGCCGAACGCGCAGCGACTCGCGCTCAACGCCGCGCTCTCGAGCGGGGCAGCGGACGACGCGCTCTGGTTGCCGTTCACGAGGGTCGGATTTCAGGCCTACGGCGATGTCCAGTGGCGTTCGCCGAAGCTCGTCGACGCCCACTGGCCGTTTACCTGGCTCAAGAATTCGCAGGTCGGGACGGAGTTCGGAGGCGTGACCTCGCTGCCGCCCCTCGCCGTTCACAGCTATCTCGGCCCCCAGGAGGGCATCGTCGCAAACACATACTTGGAGCTGTTCACCGTCACGCCGTCCTTGTTCGGCGACGGGACGAACGTCCGGCTCGGAGTCCACGGCGAGGTCAGCCTCTCCAGCATCTGGCCGGCGAACGGCGTGTTTCCCGCGCTCGGCAGCATCTTCGTGGACTGGTCCCCGCGGCTTTGGATCTCGGCGCGCGTCTGGGTCGGCGCGGGAGTTGCCCAGGCACCAGGTCTATCCGCACTCCCCGCGACCTACCCCGTCGGTCTTCGTCTCCAGCTCTACCTACCGGGCACCGACGACGGTCCCAACGCGCGCGCGCCCGTAGAGAGGTGAGTCGGTGCGACCACTAGCGTTGCGGTCGTGGGTCCAGTGATGAGCGCGCCTCCCCCTGTGACGACCTCCTGAAGCCCCCGGGTCGCTTCGCGCATCATCGACCAAGCCCTAAACGCGACTCGCCAGCTGGGCGCGCCATTTCGACCGGGACAGCTCCACCTTGAGGCCACGTCGACGTACGAAAGCTTGAGCGGGGTTCACCGCCACGGCGCACCTTTCGCCGCCGAAATTCAGCCCGCCTTCCCAAGATTGTCGGAACGTTCCGACAATTCATCCGCGCTCGTCGCTCCCTGGCTCGAGGCCGACGAGGGTCAGTCCATGAACTCCGTGGCCGGGGCGAGCTCCGGGAGCCGCAGCGCGTCCAGGATCCCGTCGATCACGGCGACGCGCGCACGGATGACGGCGTGGAAGTGCTCCTGGACCCTGCCCAGCGCCTGGGCGTCGACGTCCCGCACTGGGCTTGGTTCGAGCGGGTGCTGGTGCCCCCGCCTCCTGGCGATGTCGACCGGAAGCTCGTCCTTCGCGGTCCTCAAGGTTCGCCAGGCACCAAGCGCCAGCAGTTGCTCAACGACCTCGATCGGGGCGCCGCCATGCGCAGCCTGGTGCAGCGGCGCGTACCAGGACGTACCCCCGGTGCGCCAGGCGTTGATGTGGTTGGCGTGGTTGCCCAAGAGTCGCAGGAGCGTCGGCCAGTCGTACACCTTCGCGGAGTCCGCGATCGCGTCACGCTCCGCGAGCAGCCAGTCGGCGCACAGCTCACGCTTGAGGACGCCGGGCCAGTCGAATGGCCGAACCTCCGCTTCCGCCGCGGCGTCGGGCAGCGCGAGGTCCACCACGAACCTGTACTGGCGGTCGTTCTCGATCGTTCCCACGCGCGCGGCACGTACGATCTTGATCGCGCGGGGCCCCTCGACGCCCACGGCGCGGAGGCACGCGGCCGCGAGGAGGCCGGTCCGACCGAGCCCTCCCTTGCAATGAATCACCACGGTCTTGCCGGCCCGGAGGTGCGCGACCGTGCGCCGCACGAGGTCGACGAACCGCGCCTCGTCCGCCGGCACGCCGACGTCGGGGATGGCGAAGCGATCGAGCAGGATACCCACCTGCGTCGCGATGGCGGGCAGTCCGGGGATGTGCAGTTTCTCGAGTTCGTGCGCCTCCACGAGGGAGACAAGGACGTCGGTGCCATACTCCTTGCGGAGGCGCAGGAGGTCGACCGTCAGGTCGCGATCCCATTCGCAGTCCAGGCCCGGCGCCTTCTTTCCGGGCGCAAACGTCATGCCGAGCTGACCCTCGAGGCCGTGCGCGTCCTTTGGGATGAAGTCGACCTGGATCGGGTCGGTTGCCGACGTTCGAACGGGCCTCATCTGCTCCTTACCTTTCGCAGCTGGAGTCCCGCAGCGCGGGCACGCGATCCATAAGCCAGATCCCTCAGCCGCCGCAGGACACCTGTCGTGCCGAGCGTGTCCTGCCGGCAGTAGTCGAGGACAGGCGAGTTTGTCCTGGTCACGTTGACGTCGATGCCGGTGGCGCGGGCCCTCTACGGTGACCCCTGCGGCGCCGTCGCCTCCACGGGCTCATTGATCACGCGCCAGTCCACGATCATTCCCGGCGTGACGTCCTTTCGGAAGCAGACCGGCTCGTAGCCGCCTGCCCTTGAGTATGCACTACGCCGCCCGCATGCGTGACCGGCGGCGTCCGTGTTGTAGGGGCACGGGCAATTGCCGGGGTAGGAGCTCAGCGACGCGTCGATGAGCAGCTTCGCGATCTGCGCGTCGCTCGCGCGCTTCCGCGCCACGGGTCGAGGCGGAACGACCAACGACACCGAGGCGCTGGGCACAGCCGGCGGCGCTGGAGGGGGGGAGGTGCTGAGGTCTGGCGGCCGGACAACCGGCAGCGGCTCCGTGACCAGGTTCTGTTGGGGAAGGTTCTGTTGGGGCGGCGGCGGGTCGCCGGCGTTGGTGGAGGCAGCCTGAGCCGGGGGTGGCACCGGCATGTGAACTGAGGGCGGGACGCGTGGGGACGGGGCCGAGAGCGCCGGCGAGCTCCGGGGCACTGGCACCACTGCTGGCGTGGCCTCGGCGCAGGCGCCGACAACCGGCAGTAGAAACAGCAGCCATCTGAGTACACGCGTCGCGGCCACGCCCCAACAGTATCGGCGCTCGTCGCGGAGGGGAACCGCCGACGGATCTGGTCTCCCTGCTTGCTGTAGTAGAAGAAGAACGCGCAGGCGCTGGTTCGGACGCGCGGTCACGATAGACGAGGGTAGCCGCCTGTCGGTGCCGCCCGTTGGGGCGCCAACTCGTTATCGCCTCTTTCGCGAGAACGAGCGCTTCCCGCTCTTGGCGTCCGGCTCGCGAACCTTCAACCTGGGCCGCTCGTGGAGCTCGTCATCGGGCACGAACTCGACCCTCATGCCCCAGCCTCCGAACGTGCCGACCATCGTCATGAACTCGCCCAACGTGAAGTCGCGGCCGTCGATGGAGACAAACGGCTCGTCGACGTCCGGCGGAATCGCTGCGTCCGATAGAATCTGGCAGCGGACGACGTGGCCTCGTGGCGTCCACTGGTTTCCGTCCGCGAAGAACTCGACCTGGGGCTTGCCCACGGGGATCTCCGTCGCCGTGTAACTCAACGTGTGGCGGTCGTCCTCGCGAGCCGTGACGTGCTCGTTCCAGAACGCGAGCAGCTCCTCGTCCGTCATCGACGCGAGCTTTTCGGCGCCGACCTTGAAGTGCGTCGTCGCGACCGATTCGTCAGCGTACTCGATGACGGCGTCGTCGCCGTCGCGCGTGATGCGGACCTGATCGGCGGAGGCTACGTGAGGGCGCTTCGGCAGCGGCATATCGCAGGGAACACTACCCGATGCCACGTATGGCCAACCAGTCCATGTGTTGCGCCCGCCGTCTCGGGTCTCCGGCATGTACTTCTACATGCAGGCGGGGAGGCGACTCTGTCGTGGTCGACGTGGATTCCAACGGTGGTGATGGGCGAGGCCTGCGAGTTCGTTCTCAAGCAGCGCCCAGATTTCGGTTTCGACGAAGAGCGCGACGCCCGACTACTCCGCCCATGTGCTCCTCACCTCGGGCTCAACGATGATAGGCACGCTCGGCACGTACCTCTGCATCCCCGCGATCATGCACTCGCGCATGAGCACGCGAACCTCGTCGGCGTGCTCCTCAGGTGCCTCCACAACGAGTTCGTCATGTACGACGAGGACGATGCGGGCGCCGAGGGCTGCGAGCCTCGGGTGCAGCAGCACGATCGCCGCCTTCATCCCGTCTGCGGCCGTGCCCTGGATCGGGAAGGACAAGCGCGCATTGAACCCCTCATCGGAGTACGGGTAGTAGGTGACGCGGCCACTGCGCGTACGGAGCTGGCCCAACATCTCGTTGGCGGTCTTCTCCTGCCAGACGCGCACCCCCGCGTAGTGGTCGAGGAACGTCGCCTTGAACTTCTCGGCCTGCGCCTCGGTCAGGACGACCTTGAAGTTCTTGCGGGCGTAGGTGACGAGCGTCTTGCTCGACATCCCGAACGACAGACCGAAGTTGACGGGCTTGGCCGGCTTCCGTTCCTCGTCCGTCACGTTCTCCTCCGCTTTCTTGAGGAGGACGGAAGCCGTGTGGCGGTGGGGATCGCCCTCTTCGCCCGTGAAGACCTTGCGAAGGTGTTCGTCGCCCGTCTGATCGGCGATGACGCGCATCTCGATGGCTTTGTAGTCCCCGATGACGAGCTTCTTGCCCGGCGGCGCCCCGATGCACGCGCGGATGTCCCTGGCACGCGGTAGCCCCATCAGGTTGGGCTCCGAGCACGACACTCGGCCGGTGCGGGCGCCCAACTGGTGAATACTCGTGTGGACGCGCCCATCAGGGGAGCGATCGAGCGCCTCGAGAACGGCCTTGCCGCTGGAGCGCACGAATCCGATGAGGCTTCGGTAGCGACCGAGCTGCGCGACGACGGGGAGGTTGTTGTATTGGGCAAGCGCCTCTCCGTTGGTCCGCTCGACGGGGATCCCGAGACGCTGCAGTGCCGCGAGCACCTGCTTGTCGTCGTCGAGGTTCTTCACGCCCAGAGTAGTGCTGACCGTCGTGCGGAGCGCCTCGGCTTCCTCCTTCCAGGCGGTCGTGACCTGCTTCCAGGCGGCGCTGTCGATGGCGATACCGGTCGCCTCCATCTCGACCACGATCGGCAAGAGCGAGAACTCGAGTGCCGCTACCTCCTCGAGACCGTCTTCCGCGAGCACGCTGCGAAACTCGGTTTCAAGTGCCAGAACAACGCGCGCTTGTTCTTGTACCTGGGCGTCGGCGCTCGGGTAGGTCGGCAGGTCGGTGCCGAAGAGGGTGCGCCACGCGTTGGCGAAGGAGAAGAAGCCGTCGTCGTCGTGGCGCCCACCGTCGTAAAGCTTCCAGGCAACCGCAGTGTCAAAGAGGGAGGTGGGCTGGATGCCGATGGCCTGCAAGAGCGCCGTGACCGACCGCAGATCGTGCCCAACGAGGGTCACCTGGCCAAGGGCATCTCCAATGGGACCGAGTGCCCCAGTAGCGAGGTCGACCACCAGGGTCGGGCCGTTGGGTACCGCGATGGCGAGGATGCGGCGGTCCTTGCCGGTTACGGCCGCCAACCCAGCCCGACCAGCCGCCCTGAGCGCCTCGGCGAACCCATTCTTGTCCGGATGTCCGGATGTCCGGGTCTCCCCGGGGTAGAGGTCCTCTACTGGGCGATATTTAACGCGACCTTCCCCTCCACCCATCGGCGTGAAAACGCCGCGCTCATGTACGACCCTACCCTCGGAAGATCCGGACATCCGGACAAGAGGGCTTTTCAAGGTTCCCTGAACGGCGTTTTGCGTAGACGTTCCAATGACTTCCGCCACCTCAGCGTTCTTGTCCGGAAGTTTAGAAAGATCCGGACGAGATCCGGACATCCGGACAGAGGCGTCGTTGGCAGGGCGGGAGCGTAGGAGGCGGTCGAGGGGTACGTCGGGGGGCTCCACCCCATCGTCGTCCGGGGCAGGCCACTCCTCGTCCTCGTCCTCGCCACCGCCGGGACCATCGTCGGGATCAAGGTCATCGCCGCCAGTTCCCTGGAGCACACGCAGACCCATCTTGAGGACGCGGACGCGGACGCCCTTCCCCTCGCCGTCGAACTTGTGGGTGGGCTCTGCACCGGCGGGCTCGATGTACCTGTCCTCGACCATCCGCGTCCACAGCCCGTACCCACGAACCGGCTGCGCCTCGTTCATCGCGGCGAGCTCCTTGTTGACCGCCACCAGCGCCGCATCCGCGAGCACGAACGCGTGGGTCTCATCCCTCCACCCGACCTCCGCCGCACCGTGGGCGTTGTACGGGACGAGGGCCTGTCCTATTGGCTTGAGCGCGATCTTGTTCTGGACGTAGAGGTTGCGGAGAACCTCCATGAACCGGAGCGCGGGGTTCGACTGCTCGGTCGCCAGCGCCTGCGACTGCGCGTTGGCGAGAAGGCCAGCCTTCGTGCACTCCACGTGCGCCACCGCCTCCGCCGAAGTCATCACGCCGACGCTCTTGGCAAACTCGGCGAAGTAGTACACGCCCACGAGCAGGTGAGCGATCGCCGAGGGCGCGCGGAGGTGACCGGCGACATCGAGCTGACCGCGGAATTCCAGGAACTTCTTCTTCACCTCCGTCTTCAGCACTGGCATCTGCGGCTGGAGCCACTCGATGTAGGCCCGCATGGCGTGAGGGAGCTTGTCCTGCCCCCCCTGCACTTGCGTGAGCTCGACCTGGTTCACGTCTCCGCGCCCCACCTGAAGGGCAACGGTGCGGGCCTGGATCGACTCGCCGCGAGGCAAGTCCTCCCCTGTGATGATGACCGTGGCGCGGCAGGGGCGCTCCGGACGGGAACGGAGGTCTGATGACAGACGTCCACGGGCTGCCCCGTTGCCGATGCTGCGAAGAATGCGGTCCGCCTTCTTCTGGATCTCGTCGCGAGGGTCGGCCTTCGGGACCAGGTCATCGATGACGGCCAGGACATCCTTCATGCGATGCAACCCGGTCTCGATCGCGTTCGCGGTCCACTCCCAGTTGATCGGGAGCGACGCGTGATCGAAGTCGCCGTAGTGGCTCTGAAAGACGGCTACCGCGGCGCTCTTGAGGTTCCCGGTCTTGCCGTAGACGACGACCGCGAAGTCGGACGCAAGGACCTCGTTCAACGGTGCGCGGTAGGCCGCCGCGTGGAGGGGGCGCGTGATGCGTTCCTCGGCGATGCGCAGCGTGGAGAGAGACAGGCCCACGGCACTCGCAACGTTGGCCGCCGCGGCCGGCAAGACGACCTTGGCCGCGCCCCCGGTCAGCTCGACCAGCACGTTGTCGTCACCCACCGCGCCGCCCCCGTGCAAGAAGACCCACTGGCCGTCGTGCTCCCGGAAACCCGTATGGCTGAACGCTGTGGTCTTGACCGAGTTGGACACGGCCTTGATCGCGTTCATCAGGTGGTGGGCGGGTCTCGGGACACCGGCGCTGATGATGACCTTCGACCCCCACTTTGCGGTAGGCCACAGGTCGCCGATGAACTCCGGTGGCGAGACCGAGATGCGCGCGAGTGCACTTCCGTCGTCCAGTGCCCCCTCCAGCACGAAGACGCGGGAAGTTTCCCCCGACCCGTCGTCCAGCGTGCGGTCTTCGACAACCTCCGCGTGGAAGTTGGCGATGGGCTCGACGCGCTCGGTCGAGCCATCCGAGGTGACGAGGCAGAGACGGCCATCGCGCACGTCGTAGCCCGCCACAGCGGCACCCCGCGGCTTCGTGCCCTTGCCGTGCTTCAGCGCGTCCTTGACGGCCTGGCCCAACAGCTTCCGGCTCACCTTGTGGACGGCCAACGCGTCCGTGACCGCCTCGTGCACGACAGCGCCGCGTTCGTTGACCGCGAGGAGGAAGGGGAGGTCCTCCAGCAACTTCAACGCCTCCCCCTTGTTGCTCGCGCCCTTCGCGCGTTCGACGGGGTCGCCGGACGGCGCGGCCGCCACGAGCGCAAGGAGAGGTGCCGGATCGTGATCGTGGAGTGCGAGGTAGTCGTCCGGGCCCTGGTCTTCGCCACCATCGCGCAGAGGCAGCGCTACAACGCGCACCTTCGCTCCAACCGCTTCGAGGGCCAGGACAAGGCGCGCCTCGGCACGGGCAACGGCCACGTTCTGTTGACGGCCTGCGTCGAACACGAGGTAGACGTCGCGATGGAACAACGCCAGGTCCTTCCAGGAGTCGTTCAGCGTGTGGTCGCTCGTGAGGGTGGTCGCGACGCCGCCGAGCGCTATCGAGTTGAACCCGTGATCCAGCATCGCGAGAGCCTTCACGGGTCCTTCGACAACGAAGAGCGGCGCGTCCCCCTCCCGCTGACACCCTATCGGAATGTAGATGGGCACCTCCCGGCCCCCCGGCACGAGATAGCTGCCCTCCGCATCTACGCGGATGCGCACGTATCCGGCGGCGTTTGCGTAGGGAATCGCGAGGCCTGCCGACGCGAGCGACCCGGCAAAGCCAAGAAGACGTGCCCCCTCGTCGGCCGTGACCGTGCACACGCCGTGGCCCCTATACGCTGTGTCCGGGTCAACGGCGCGCTGGGTGAGGTAGATCTGGTGGTCGGGGCTGAGGGCCAGCGACGCCGTATTCGGGATACCGTTGCAATGTGCTACATTCATGGTCGTTCTCCTCGGCTCCTTCCGCGTGCCTGCCAGCAGTTGCGGTTGGAGCCGTTCTCTTTCTTGTCTCTCGATCGAGCTATGCGGCGGGGATGGCGATCTTCTGAAGTCGCGCGTTCACGCGCTCGGCAACCGTGCCGAGGTCGAGCACGTAGCTGATCGTCCGCGTAGGCTTGCGCGCGACCTCCCCCTTGCGCACCAGGGTTGCCGCACGACCGTCCGTCCAGACCGCCGTGTCGCCCAGCTGGTCGAGCGACGGCAGGCCGCGTGCCCGCTGGACGAGACGAAGGGCCGGCGCGACGGCGCGTGCAGGGATGCCCGCACGAAGAACCTCGCGTAGCAGGGCAAGGGCGAGCAGGTCCTGCAGCCGGAAACCGCGGGGAAAGCCGTGCCCTCCGCCACCGCACGACAACATCAAGCCGGAGCGGATGCAGTAATCCAGCTGTCGGTAGGAGAGGCCACTTACGCGAATCGCATCACGAGCTTGATATTTCATTGCAAGTGATTACGCCACACGGATGACCGATATGGGAAGAGGACGCCGGTCGATTTCTCATTTGCACACGGCCACATTGTATTCACCGCGTGAAGTGCCCTCATTCGCGCAGCGGATTGTAGTGTTTCTACTTCTTGTATTTGTGAAGCAACCGCTGCACACAGGCCGCTCCCAGTGAAATTCGCCATCTGCCAATGGCCAGGCGCGTGGGCGGTCCATCACGAAGAGCGTCGGCACCCTGGCGACATCCTTGAATAGGAACTTGAACGAGGCTAAGAACGATATCCAATGAAGACAGAGTCGCAAGTGACGAGCTCGGTGAGCGGAAACGCTCGGCACCTCACGGGCACGCCAGAGCACTACACCCCATCCGAGGTCGTCGAAGCCGCGCGCACTACCCTCGGCGCGATCGACCTCGACCCTGCCAGCTGCGAGGCGGCCAGCCGTGTTGTCCGCGCGAGCTCGTACTACACGAAACAGCAGAACGGCTTCACGCAGCCTTGGC
>Ga0302320_10027147_pt1 | contig 11047 bp, 6 predicted proteins | sample Bog_T0_3_FD_202130 | JGI IMG/M metagenome (GOLD analysis project Ga0302320, IMG submission 202130) | Peat permafrost microbial communities from Stordalen Mire near Abisko, Sweden - Bog_T0_3 | ecosystem: Environmental > Terrestrial > Soil > Wetlands > Peat | place: Sweden: Abisko, Stordalen Mire... | reverse complement strand
CCACGCCCGGCAACACAGCCGCGTGTTGATGAAATTCGAGCACGTCGGCCATGCGGAAGTTCTCGAAGTGCCTGCGGGAGAAACCGTCGAGAGGTTGACAGCCAAATATCAGCAGAGCGGCCTGGTGGAATTTGCCGAACCGGACTACCTCGTTCATGCGGCAGCGGTGCCGAATGATCCCAAGTTTCAGGACGGGACGCTGTGGGCTTTGAACAATTATGGCCAGAGCGGCGGCACACCTCACGCGGACATTGACGCCACCAATGCCTGGGATGTATTGACCTCCGCGAGTAACATCGTGGTGGCCGTGCTCGATTCCGGCATCCGGTCCACGCACGAAGATCTCGCCTCCAACATGTGGGCAAATCCAAATGGTGGCAACGGATTTGACGCGTTCACCGGCACGAACAATCCTTCTGACGGCACCGGTCACGGAACCTTGGTGGCCGGGGTGCTGGGCGGCGTGGGCAACAACGGCAAGGGGGTCACCGGCGTGGCATGGCAGGTGCAAATGATGGATTGCCGGTGCCTGGACAATACCGGCACCGGCAGTGATTCCAGTGTGATGGCCTGCATGGAATTCGCGCGGACCAACGGCGCACGGATTATCAATGCGAGCTTTTCCAGCACCAATGCTTCGCTGGCGGTGTCCAATGAGATTATTGCCTTGCGGAATGCGGGGATCATCCTCGTGGCCGCCGCCGGAAATGCCACCGCGGGAGTCAATACCTCCGGAGTCAATGTGGATGTCAGCCCCACCTACCCCGCCTGCTATAAAATGGATAACATCGTTTCCGTGGCTTACACAACTCGCACCGACACGCTCGGCAGCCTGTCCAATTACGGCGCCACCAATGTTCTCCTTGCCGCGCCGGGCGACCAGATTTATTCAACCTTCAGTGCTTCGGACAGCTACTATTATCCACCGAGCGGTCTCGGTATCAACATTGCCGGCACATCATTTTCAGCCCCTTATGTCAGCGGCGCCTGTGCGCTCCTTTTGGCCCAATATCCGGCGGACACCTATCGGGATACGATTGCCCGGCTGGTAAATGCCACAGACATCCTGCCCGCGCTGGCGGGTAAATGCCGGACCAGCGGGCGGCTCAATTTGGCCAAGATGCTGCGGAGCATTCGCGTGGCCCCGGCTGCGCCTGCAACCAACGGGGCTTTTCAGTTGAGCGTATCCGGTGGCCTCAACCGCACCTGTGCCGTTCAAACATCAACCAACTTGGTGGACTGGTCGCCGGTTTTTACCAACCCGGCTTCAACCAATGGCACCTTCCTTTTTGTGGACCTCCCGTCCACGAACCTGGCCCGGAGATTTTACCGGGCCACGGCGGCGCAGTAAAGTTACACTAATTTTACGTTTTTGCCTTGGCGCGGAGCTTTGCTATCTTAAAGCCATGCGAAATCCGATCATCGCCGCGCTCGACGTGCCCACGGCTGAACAGGCCTTGAAACTCGCCGAAGAAATTGCGCCGGCAGTGGGGGCGTTCAAGATCGGCAGCGAACTGTTCACGGCGGCCGGCCCGGACATTGTCCGCCGCGTCCGCGCGACCGGGGCCAGCGTGTTTCTGGACCTGAAATTTCACGACATTCCGAACACGGTGGCCAAGGCGGTGACTGCCGCCGTTCAATTGGACGTGCAAATGTTGACGGTCCACACCAGTGGAGGTTTCGAAATGCTCAAGGCCGCCGAACAGGCCGCCGAAGAGGTCGCTTGGAAGGTCGGCCGCACCCCGCCGCTCGTTCTGGGCGTGACCGTCCTGACGAGCCTCAATGCCGGGGCATTGCGCGAAATCGGTTTGGACGCAAATGTCGAGTATCAGGTCCGCCGGCTGGCCATGGTGGCGACTCGGGCCGGTCTGCGCGGACTGGTTTGCTCGCCTCAAGACGTGGCCAAGCTTAAGCCGCATCTGCCACCGAGCATGCAATTGGTGACACCCGGGATTCGATTTGGAACGGAAAAAAGCGATGATCAGAAGCGCACCATGTCACCCAAAGACGCCATGGCGGCGGGCGCAAACTGGCTGGTGGTAGGCCGGCCGATCTATGGCGCGGAAAATCCGCGCGCGGCGGCGGAGAGCGTTTTTAACTCTCTTTCCTAAAGGTCCAGGTTGTGTCAGGTTTAGCGCATCCCGCTGCATTCTACCCCGGCGCGTAAACTGGCGCGAACCCGGATCCGTTTCGCGCGGGAGCAACAACGATGTCGGACACCAACGAAATCACCCGCATCCTGAACAACAGCCATGGCCGGGATTGCCCCCCGGAGGAACTGTTGCCGCTGGTGTATTCGGAATTGCGGACGCTGGCGGCGGCCCGGATGGCGCGCGAAAGCGCGGGCCAGACCCTTCAGGCCACGGCGCTGGTCCATGAAGCCTGGATGCGCATCGCCGGCCAGTCAACCCAGCGGTGGGATAATCGCGGACATTTCTTTGCGGCGGCGGCGGAAGCCATGCGGCGCATCCTGATCGAAAATGCGCGGCGGAAATCGCGTCTCAAACATGGCGGCGGCCAAATCCGCGTGGAACTGGAGGGTCTCGAACTGGCCTCCGCCTCGCCCGATGAACAAGTGCTCCTGCTGGATGACGCCCTGGCCAAATTACAGGCGGAAGATCCCCAGAAAGCGCGTATCGTGGTGATGAAATTTTTTGGGGGCATGTCCGGCGGCGAAATTGCGGACCTGCTGGGCGTGACGGAGCGCACCGTGGAGCGGCAATGGGCCTTTGCCAAGGCATGGCTGCTGCGCGAAATACGAAAGGCGGCGGGCGCATGAAACATTCGATGCAGGATGAGGAGGCGCTGTTTGAAGCGGCGCGTCAGCTCAAATCCGGCGGCCAGCGCGAAGCCTTTCTGGCCCAAGCCTGCGCGGGCGACCTGGAATTGCAGAGGCGGCTGGCGGAATTGCTTTCGGCGGATGAAGTGGCGGACAAGTTTTTGAAATCGGCCTCACGTTCGGCAGGTTCTCTGTTCGCCACCGGCTGGTCCAAAATATCCACGACGGAAACGGGTGCCAGCGGGGTGCCGGATGAACAGGTCGGCAAGCGCATTGGCCCGTACAAAATTTTGCAACGGATTGGCGAAGGTGGCGGCGGGGTGGTTTACATGGCGGAGCAGGAAAAGCCCATCAGCCGCCGCGTGGCCCTGAAAGTTATCAAGCTGGGCATGGACACCAAGAGCGTGATCGCCCGCTTTGACGCCGAGCGCCAGGCCCTGGCCCTGATGGAGCATCCGAATATTGCGCGGGTGCTGGATGCCGGCGCGACTGGGGCCGGCCGCCCGTATTTCGTGATGGAACTGGTGCGCGGCGTGCGCATCACGGAATATTGCGATCAAAACAACCTCGACACCCGCCGGCGGCTGGCGCTCTTTATCCAAATTTGTTCGGCCATCCAACACGCGCATCAAAAGGGAATCATTCACCGCGACATCAAGCCCTCCAACATCCTGGTGACCATGCACGACGGCGTGCCCGTGCCCAAAGTGATTGATTTCGGCATCGCCAAGGCAATTGAAGGCCGGCTCACGGAGCAAACGCTGTTCACGGCCTACGAGCAAATCATTGGCACGCCCGCCTACATGAGCCCGGAGCAGGCCGAGATGAGCGGGCTGGATGTGGATACGCGCAGCGATATTTATTCGCTCGGCGTTTTGCTCTACGAATTGTTAACCGGCCGCACGCCTTTTGACGCCAAGGAACTGGTGAAATCCGGGCTGGAGGAAATGCGCCGGACCCTGCGCGAACGCGAACCACAGCGGCCCTCAAGCATTCTCACGACGTTGCATGGCACGGAACTGACAGCCACGGCGGCGCATCGCCACGCGGAACCGCCGAAATTGATTTCCACGCTGAAGGGAGACCTGGACTGGATCGTGATGAAGACGCTGGAAAAAGACCGCAAGCGCCGGTATGAAACCGCCAATGGGCTGGCGATGGACGTGCGGCGGTACTTGAATAATGAACCGGTTACCGCCCGCCCGCCAAGCCGGCTGTATCGTTTGCAAAAGTTGGTGCGGAGAAACCAGGTGGTTTTTGCCTCCGGCACCGTCGTAGCGGTGGCGCTTATTGCCGGCCTTGGAATTTCGACGCGACTTTTCGTTGAGGAACGGCAGGCGCGGCAGCGTGCCGTGGCGGCGGAACAGAATGAATTTGCCCTCCGCCAAAAGTCTGAACTCCGCGAAAAGATCACCCAGATAGCACTGATGGTCAGCCAGGAAGAATACGCCGACGCAGATGACTTGCTGGCGAAAACTCCGCTGGACCAACCCTCCCTCGAGGGGGCAGTGGTGCTGCGGGCGCTCGGCGAATGGCACGCGCGCCAGGACCGCTGGCCACAGGCGGCAAACCGCCTGAAAAATCTGTTGCGGGTGGATGACATTGATGGCCCGGATGTGGAGACGCTGGACTGCCTGCAGTGCGGGCCTGCCTTGATTGAGGCGGGTGACCTCGCGGGCTACGACCAATTTCGCCGCGCTGCGGTGGCGAAATACGGCAATACGAACTCGCCCGTGGCTGACCGGGTTTTGAAAATTGCCCTGTTGCTCCCCGGTGATCAAAAATTGCTGGCATCGCTCGCACCCGTGGCGGAAACCACGGAACGAACATTCAAGGCGGATGAAGACGACAGCGAGCCGGATTCGTTTCGTGCGGCATGGCAGTGTGTCTCCCTTTCCCTGATGGACTACCGGCGCGGTGATTACACGGGAACGGCAGATTGGGCGAAACGCTGCCTGGCGTACCCGGACTTTAACGCCCCGCGGGCGGCAACGGCCCATATCCTCCTCGCCCTCGCATATTGGCAGCAGGGCCGGCAGCCACAGGCGAGGGTCGAACTAAGGCAGGGCCAGGATGCGGTGGCGGCTAGGTTTACAGAGGGCCTTGACCATGGCAGCGCCCCCAATGGCTTTTGGTTTGACTGGGTTTTTGCACGAATTCTGCTGCGGGAAGCCGAAGGCCTCATGCCACCCGTCACGCAAATCGAACAGGCTCCCCAATAACCAGAACGTTCTAAAAGTAGAAAGTGAACGGAACAAATGCTGTGTTTCTGTCGCTGAAGCTTTTCTGCTCCACCACAGCCAAATTCAAATAGTTAAAAACTCCCTGTCGGCTTTTGTCCGGCTTCGGCGCATTTATTCATACAAGCCCGAAATCCATTTTGCGGAGGCCCTTTGGCTTTATGGTTTGCAGGCTGACCAAAAATCAAATCATGACTCAAAATATGACAACTAGAACAACTAAACAACTCGCAGTGGCAGGTCTGGCTGCCCTGGTAGTGCAAGTGAGCCTCTTGGCTCAGGATTCGCACTGGAACGGCACCGTTAACAATACCCTCTGGAACGTCGCAACCAACTGGAATCCTGCTGGGGTGCCCGAATCTGTGGCGCAAGGACTGTCTACCAGTGGCGGGAACGTGTTTCTCGACCCCTCACCTGTTGATGGTGATTCGGTAATTACTGTTCCGGCAGGGGATGTGGAAAATCCAGGTGTCGGTGGTGCGCATCCACCGTTTAATACGATTTATGGACCGGAGTTCGGATGCACTCTCAATGTTTACGGCACGTTACAATGGGACTGGACAATTGCTCCTTATCAGCCTGACCCCACGCCCGGTCTGCGCAGCCATATCAATATTTATACGAATGGATATATGTACACGACGGGAGCGTCCCTGAATCTGGGATCCGGCTGGTGGAATGTTTGCGAGGGGACGTATGTGACGCTCAATTTATACGACAATGGCAATTACAGCAGCCTGGGCGGAGCCGGCTTGTGGTCTGGCGGTCACATCAACATTTATGATGTTTCGACCTTTATGGCAAACGGTTATGTCAACTTGAACAATGGACAGGCGAATAACGATTCCACCACGGATTTCCTTGTCGGCGGCGGTACATTGGTGCTGCCCGAAGGCTTCAACAATTCGACCGTCACCAACTGGATAACCCGGGGCCTCCTCCGGGCCTATGGCAAAGGGTATGACACGAATGATCTGATTGTAACGGACCTTGGCGGCACCAATACTTTCGTTACCGCCGCTCCCCTGAACGGTGCGCTGCAACGGGTTTATTTCCAGCCCTTGGTCAAAACCAACGTAACGGTGGCCACGTTCCAACAGGTGACGCTCGTGGGTGATTATCCCGGGGTCAGCGGGGTGCTGCTGAGTTCTGGTGAACCTGGCCTGGATCCCAGAACATTTCCGCATCCGGTTTACACCTCCAGCAATCCCAATGTGGCCACCGTGGACACCAACGGGCTTCTGACCGCCGTTGGTTTCGGCAACGCCACGCTCACGGCGACCGTGGGTGCTTTCACCAGCACCAATACGGTTTCCATCACGGTGACGCCTGTAACGCCCGGCTTGGCGCACCGGTACAGCTTTAAGGACACGGCCGGCAGCGCCAGCGCCGCTGATTCGGTCGGCGGCCCCGCCTGGGCGGGTGCCGTTAACGGGGATGCAGTTCTTTCCGGCAGCAACCTAGTGTTGAGCGGCAATGTCGGCTCTTCCGTGACGTTGCCCGCTGGGATTGTCAGCAGTGTGGACGAAATGACCGTGGAAGCATGGGTGGATTTTCCGTCCACGATTAATGCGTACGCCAATCTTTTTGCCTTTGGCGATACGGATGGCAATGGCAATGGCGAAAACGCCGTCACCTATTCGCCGCATACAGGGAATGGCACTTTCCAGGCGAACTTCGCGCAGGGCGACCCGGGATACAATGGCGAGCGCGATGCCATTGCCACCGGGGTGTTGGACAATTCAACCGGTTTGCAAATCGCTGTCGTCTATCACCCGTATGCGGGTTATGAGGCGTTTTACACCAATGGTGTGCTGGTGGCCCAGACTTCAATGTACAATGACATGATTGATCCGGTTGGGTACGCCTGTCCGGCGTTGACAAATGTAAGCATCCTCAATTACACCCTCGGCGCGGATCCGATCAATTATATTGGCCAGTCCCTTTACACATTGGATCCGGGTCTGGAGGCCAATATTTATGAGTTCCGCATTTATACCAACGCGCTCACGGCGGCACAGATAGCGGCTGACAATGCCTTGGGACCAAACCAATTCATCGGCACCAGCACCAATGTAACGCTCACTGCTAAGGTTACGGCTGGCACTGTGACCATCAATTGGCCGACCAGTTCTGCGCTGGTCAGCCTCGTCTCATCCCCCGTATTGGGACCGGGCGCGGTCTGGAGCCAGGTTCCCACCCCGCTGACAGCGGTGGGCGGCAAATATCAGGTCATTGTGCCCGTCTCAGGCACCGCGAAGTTTTTCCGGTTAACCCAATAACCCAATGATTCACCAGAGGCGGAGATGCTTTTCGGGCATCTCCGCCTTGTTGCTTTCGATTTTCCTTGAATTCACAACCTCTCCAATCGGACAGTCCCCCCGCTCGCGAACTTTTTGCAAATAGGGTAATGTCTTCCACCAAATGAAATGCCGATTTGACAGCCAATTGTGGCGCCATCCCAAGGCGCGCCCTCATTTTTTGGGGTGCTGGCTTTGGGCCATGGCCCTGGCAGTTTTTGGTTTGGACCGGGCTGGCGCCCAAATGCCATTTTATGGAAATTATTTTCTGCATGATCCGGGCACCATGATCAAGGGCGGCGCCAATTATTTTGTTTTTGGCGATGGCCAGGGGATTTCGGGAATCACTTCCAGTGACCTGCGCAATTGGACGGCGGTGAATGCCATTTTTCCTGCCGGCCCGCCCGCGTGGACCTCCAATTCCGTTCCCGGCTTCACCGGATATTTTTGGGCGCCAGACAATGCTTACTTCAACGGCAGATACAACCTTTATTACGCCGCCTCGGAGTGGGGCACCATTAATTCCGCCATCGGCCTGGTCACGACACCGTCGCTCACTTCGCCGGTTTGGACTGACCAGGGAAAGGTCATCCAGTCCAACCCCGATTTCGCGACGAATGCCACCACCGACCTGACGGCTTACAATTGCATTGATCCCAGTGTGATGGTGGACACCAATGGCACAGTATGGCTCTCGTTCGGCTCCTATTCGGATGGAATTCTCATCATGCAACTGGATCCGACGACCGGCAAACGCATCTCCCCAACATCTCCGCTTTACCGCGTGTCCAACAACGGCCCGGTATTTTTTAGCAACACCGAGGAAGGTTCATGCCTGTATCAACACGGCGGCTATTACTATTTATTTGTAAATTTTGGCGGCTGTTGTGATGGCGTGAGCAGCACTTACAACATCCGCGTGGGCCGCAGTACGGTCGTCACCGGGCCGTACTACGACAAGAATGGTGTCAGCATGGTTAATGGTGGCGGCACGATGATGCTGGAAAGCACGGCCCGCTACATCGGACCCGGCCACGCCGCCATCATGAATGACCAAGGCACGAATTGGTTTACCTACCATTACTATGACGGCAATAACAATGGCGCGGCAACCCTGGGCTTAAACCGCATTTATTGGACTCCTGACGGCTGGCCGGCGCTGACGAACGACTGGAGCGCCTTCTACACATTCAACACAGATGCCCGCGAACATCTTGGCCTTTACGATGGGACGCTGCAAAACCACGCGGGCATCACCAATGATCCGTCGCGTGGCAATGTGCTGGGGCTGGACGGGGCGGCCAGCTTTGTGTCATTGCCGCTCCCGGTGGGCAACGCCAGCACGTTCGCCACGTGGGTAAAATGGAACGGCGGCGCGGCCTGGCAGCGCATTTTTGATTTTGGCGCCAGCACAACCAACTACTTTTTCCTCACGCCGCTGTCGGCCGGTGCTGGCATGCGCTTTGCCATTACTACCAACGGCAACGGGGCGGAGCAGCAGATTAATGCGCCCTTCGCATTGCCCACCAATTCATGGTGCCATGTGGCGGTAACGCTGGATGGTTCCAAGGGGCTGCTTTACCTGAACGGCAATCCCGTGGCGACCAATTTGAATCTGACGGTCAGGCCGTGGCAAACGCTGGCACGCAATCTTTATCTGGGCAAAAGCCAGTTTCCCACTGATCCCTTGTTTGGTGGGAAAATCGATTCGTTTCGCATTTTTGGCCGGGCGCTGAGCGGGGCGGAAATCTATGATCTGGCCTGCGCGCATCCTGCGCTGGCGCACCGCTATAGCTTCAATACGAATTCGCAAACGCCGGCTTGGGATTCCATCGGCATGGCCCATGGAACGCTGATGGGAACCGCAGTGGTGGCCAACGGCCAGCTTTTGCTCAATGGCACAGCCGGCAGTTACATGAATTTACCGTGCGGCCTGGTTTCCGGCAGTTCCGCGGTAACCATTGAATTTTGGGCCACCTTTGGCACCAATGGAAACTGGGCGCGGGTTTTTGATTTTGGCAATATTTCCACGCCCCTGGGCGATGGGATTCAATATTTGTTCTTCAGCCCGCACACCGTATTTGGCACCCAACGGATGGAGATGTCCACCAACGCCACGGTGACGCTGGAAGCCTCCGGCACGCTGGACAACCGCACGCTGCATGTGGTGTGCATTGTGGACCCCACCAACCATTACGCGGCCGTCTATACTAACGGCGTGCTGGAAACTTCCCTGACCATGAACTGGCCGGCCTTGACGTCCGTCAGCACGGCGTGGTCGTTTATTGGCCGCTCGCTGTTTAGCACCGATGCCTATTTGAATGGAGCCATTGACGAATTGCGGATTTATGACGGGCGCCTCACGCCGCAGGAAATTGCGGTTAATGATCAATTTGGCCCCAACGCCCTCGCGCTGCCGGTCAGCTTGGTTCAATCAAACACGCCTGTGGGCACCGGGCTGTCGTGGCCCTCATGGGCCGCGGGATTTGCCTTGCAGACAACGCCAGCCCTGGCTGCGGTTCCCTGGGCCAACGTTGTTCCCCCACCATCCTTGAACAATGATCTCTGGCAGCTTACAATCCCGGCCACAAACACGGCGCAGTTTTACCGCCTGCGCCGGTAAAACCGTATGAACGAAAAACACATTACTGTGGTGGCCACCTTTGAAGCCCGGCCTGGCAAGGAAGCTGAATTGAAAAAGACACTGCTAAGTTTGCCCGGGCCCACCCGCAAAGAGGCCGGCTGTATGAATTACGATCTACACATTTTGCCGGAAAACCCGGCCAAATTTTTATTTTACGAAAATTGGACCAGCAAGGAATTGCTGGATGCACATTTAAAGTCCCCACATATCGCGGCGCTGTTGCCCCGTGTGGATGAATTGTGCATGGCGCCTCCTGAAATTAAGCTTTGGGAGAAAATCGGATAACGGGCGCGGGCCCGGTTTACGAAATAATTTCCACCACCAGCGGAGCCGGTTTTACGGGTTTGGCGGAAACTTCAAAGGCGGTTTTTATACGCGCGGCGGCGGCCTTAAACTGGGCCGGACCAACAGCGTGAATGCGGCAGAGCCAACCGCCCTTGTTCACCCGTTCTCCCGGCTTGATTATCTGGTCCACCCCGACATCAAAATTAATGGCAGACTCCTTGGTCAGCCGCCCGCCGCCGAGGTCACGGATGACTTCGCCGATGATTCGCGCCTCGCATTTTGAAATATATCCCGACTTGTCCGATTTCACTCCGGCGACAAATGTGGCGGTCGAATCATGCTGGAGCTTTTTATTAAACTCCTTCAAATCCGCGCCCTGGGCCACCAGCATTTCATCCCATTTTTTGCGCGGCTCGCCGGAGTTCAGGCACTCCTCTGCCAGTCGGCGCGCAGCGGGGAGCGACCTGGATTTTTTCGTTTGCGTCAACAGATGCGCGGCGCAATCTATGACGAGGGTGCGCAGATCATTCAGAGCCTCCTCACGTCGGCTGCTACCAGGTTCCAGGCACGCCACGCTTTCCTTGACCTCCAGCCAGTTGCCGGCCGCGCGGCCCAGCGGGGAGTTCATGTCCGTTAGTATGGCGCGTGTGTTTGTGCCGCATTGGTTGCCCAGCGCCACCATCGCCTGCGCCAGTTTGCGGGCGTCAGCCCGGGTTTGCATGAAGGCGGCACAGCCGAATTTCACGTCCAGAATCAATGCGTCCAGGCTTTCCGCAAGCTTCTTGGAAAGGATCGAAGC
>Ga0302320_10027146_pt1 | contig 11047 bp, 6 predicted proteins | sample Bog_T0_3_FD_202130 | JGI IMG/M metagenome (GOLD analysis project Ga0302320, IMG submission 202130) | Peat permafrost microbial communities from Stordalen Mire near Abisko, Sweden - Bog_T0_3 | ecosystem: Environmental > Terrestrial > Soil > Wetlands > Peat | place: Sweden: Abisko, Stordalen Mire... | reverse complement strand
ACCCCTCCGGCCAGCGCTGCCGGGTCAACTGCTCAGCGCACTGCGCCTCCTCGCCAAACTGGGCGCGGAACTCGCCCACCGTGAGCATACGAACGCCTTTACCCATGAGACAATCCCCCTGCTATAAAAGTATCGCCTTTTGTTCGCCTGAACAAGCTAAATAATCATCAGAAGAATTTCCGCCAGGACGGACGTTCATCCCCAAATGGCGGCTGATGACACGACTGCTTGTTCTACCCCGAATAGTGGACGCATAGAAATGCACTAAACGCGTTTACTTTGCGCGGCGGGCCCCCTTTCAGCTCTAGGTATTGTTCGCTCCATGACGGGAGTCCGCCCAGCGGAGCTTACTCGGCCGAAAGGATTCTCGTCATGAACCCTGAGATTATCCGAAATACCCCAAACTCTCCATGGGCTGGGCTAGACACTCCAGCCAGTTCGCCGGGCTCCTCTAACTCGCATCAGAGCAATCGTGGGTCGCCGTTCTGTCGTCTTCTTCGCCGCCGATTTGATTGGGGACTTTCGTTCCTCACCTTCAGTCTCTTTGTTCTGATAGGTAGCCTCGCCTCCGTGCATCTCTTTGCGTCCGTCACAGCCAGCATTTCCGGTACAATCAGCGATATTCAGGGGGCTGTTCTAACGAATGTGACAGTAGAAGCGCGCAACGCAGATACAGGCGTGACCGAGATTACTCAGACCGATTCTTCCGGCTTCTACAGTTTTCCGGCGCTCGCAATCGGCAACTACAGCCTCAGTTTTCGCAAGACCGGCTTTGAGCAGTACCGCGAGATTAGTCTGGTGCTGCAGGTGAATGCTCAACGCCGAGTAGACGCTGTTCTGAAAGTCGGAGCAGTCACCGAACAGGTCTCTGTCACCGCCGCTGAAGATCAGGTCAACACGACAAGCGCTCAGTTGGGAGAGGTCGTCTCAGGCGAGCACATGGTCAGCATGCCGTTGGATGGCCGCTCCTATACGGATTTGATTGCGCTTCAGCCAGGTGTATCGCCCATCTCATCCGGCCAGTATTATGGCGCGTATAACCCCTCGGGCGATCTGAACACAGGCGCACTTTCGATTAGTGGGGGACGGGAGAACTTCAACGGATACATGGTGAACGGCGCCACCGTGGAAGAGGGCAGTTGGGATACGCCGGCCGTGGTTCCCAATCTGGATTCGATTGCCGAGTTCCGTATTCTCACGAACAACACCGATGCCGAGTATGGAAACTACAGTGGTGGACTGGTGAACGTGGCCACGAAATCCGGAACGAATCAATTCCATGGAGACCTTTTCGAGTTCGTCCGCAATACCGATTTCGACGCGCGAAGCTACAACTCTCCCGACCGGGGCGTGTACCATCAAAACCAATTCGGCGGAACCGTTGGCGGTCCGATCCATCGCGACAGGATGTTCTTTTTTGCCGACTATCAGGGCACGCGTCAAGTGATCGGAGTGAATACGGGCGATATTGCAGTTCCTTCTGTTGACGACAGGACCGGTAACCTTAGTGACCAGGCTGCCTCCATGACCGGATCAGTTGTCCAAGGCCCTTACTGGGCAAGTGTGCTTTCCAACCAACTCGGATACACAGTGACGCAGGGTGAGCCCTACTACTGGGGTGTGCCTTCCTCCTCGAACAACTGTACGCAAACAACCGGTCCCACTGCCTGTGTGTTTCCCAACGCGCAGATTCCCCAGCGAGCATGGGCCTCACCAGCTGCCCACCTTCTGCCCTATATTCCGCCGCCCAACGTTCCCGGGGGATACTACTCCACTTCTGCTTATCCGGAGCCGCTGACCGATGACAAAGGTGGTATGCGTTTGGATGGCAAGAGTCGTTTGGGACTGCTCTCCGCCTACTATATGTACGATGCTTTCAACACGACTAACCCCTATGGTGGCGGAAGTTTTCCGGGATTCTCCTCGCCAGGGAAAGGAAGAACGCAACTACTTGTCTTAAACGACACGAAGTCGATCGGCAAGTCCGCTCTAAATCAGTTCAATCTAAGCTACCTCCGGGATTGGGACAACCTCGGCGATCCTGCAGGCGGTGTTGGCCCGACGCTCGCATCACTGGGATTCGCCGCGCCCTCGAGTAATGGCATCTACGCGGCCGCCCCGGAGTTGCAAGGTCTGCCAAGCTTCTACATGAATAACTACGTCTTTGGCACGGCCGGTTATTCCAATATCCAATATTCCAACACCTATCAGGTTCAAGACGATTTCTCGAAGGTTGTTGGGACTCACTCGCTCAAGTTTGGTGTGAACGATCACTACGACCAGATCGACCTGTCGCAGAATTTTGTGATCTCAAACGGAGCCTTCGCTTTTAACGGCGCCGAGACAGGATCGGATTTTGCGGACTTGCTGATTGGCGCTCCCGTTGCGTTTTACCAGGGAACTCCGGATGCCCTGACCATGAGAAATTACTACTTCGGAGCTTATGGAGAAGACAGTTGGCGCACAAGGCACAACCTCACGGTCAACCTAGGGGTACGATGGGAACTTCTCCCATTCTGGTATGACACGAAAAACAGATTGCCTACGTTTATAGCGGGAGAGCAGTCGCAACTATTCCCGGGTGCTCCGACGGGCCTGGTCTGGCCAGGCGATCACGGGGTGGCGCTTCGGCTGGCTCCCACGCGTTTCGGCAACGTGGCACCACGAATTGGCATTGCCTACGCACCGGATGCAGACAGCGGTTTCCTGCACATGATTTTTGGAAACTCCAAGGCAAGCAGTCTGCGCGTTGGCTACGGTATCTATTACACAGCCGTCGAGGGGCATATGGCCTCTGCGAGCCTTGGCGCATCGCCTTATGGCCTCTGGTACGCCATGCCGCAACCACCGTTATTCTCTCAGCCTTACATCGTTCGCTCGACGGGACTGGTCGTGGGACAAAAATTTCCGGTGCCGGCTTTTCCGAGCCATGTGTCGGCGACCAATCCAGATACGAATGTCGATTGGTCCCAGTTCGAACCGCTCGCTTTTTCTGCACCGGGTCCCAACTCTAACAACCCTTATGTCGAATCTTACGATGTCTCCTTTCAGCGCCAGATCGGACGGAGCGCGATTCTCACTCTAAGTTATGTTGGCAGTCAGGGCCATCGCCTGGTCTCTGCCATCGATGTCAATAACGGCAACGCCGCGCAGTGTCTCAGTGTCAGTCAGATCAGTCAGGTCATGCCGGGAACTGGGACCTGCGGACCCTTTGGAGAAAGCGGCGTCTATTATCCCGCAACGGGTGGAGTGATCAACAGTACACTTCATCCTTACGGCATAAACTTTGCCGGAGACGCATATTTCACGACGATTGGGCATTCGAGCTACAACGCTCTTGAGGTATCGCTGCACCGCTCCGGCAAGCGACTCGATCTGATGGCTGGTTATACCTTCAGCAAGTCGATGGATGACTCATCTAGCTATACCGATCAGATCAACCCTTTCAATCCCCGTCTTTCGACGGGCCTATCCGCCTTCGACTTAACCAACAACGTTGTTATCAGTTACGGCTACGAACTTCCGTTTGATCAGATAACGCGAATTCGAAACCGTTTCACGCAAGACTGGCGGGTAAGCGGAATTACCCACATGGCATCCGGAGTTCCGATTACCATCGCAGAAACCGATGATCGATCACTCGTAGGCACTTGCGATGCCGGACAGATTGGGCTCTGTATCGACGAACCAACCTTCACTCCCGGAAAGCTGATCAATGACAAGAATCCACGACACGGTAACCCGTACTTCAACACCAGCTTGTATAGCCTTGAGCCATTGGGGCAGGTAGGGAACTCGCGTCGGAGGTTCTTTCATGGTCCGGGAATGGATAACTACGACATGGCATTGCTGAAAGACCTCCGTTTCAATGAGTCGAGGTCTCTGGAGTTTCGCGCTGAGTTCTTCAATGTGTTCAACCATGCGCAGTTCTGGGGCGCGAGTTCAGTCAACGGCAACATCAACAGTTCGCAGTTTGGCTACGTCACGAATAACTCGGGCCCGCGTATCGGCCAACTTGCGATGAAGCTTAACTTCTGACCGGCATAACTGCCTGGGTTCAACAAACACCGGTCTGCATTTCTTCCTCCAAGACATGCAGACCAGCAACCGAGAGAGAGGAATCAGGAGAGCATGGAATGGACAACGAGAGTTTTGACAGCAACTCGAGGCCACTCGCTCACCATGAAAGCATCGGTCATGACCATGTACGCGGAATATCGAGGCGCTCGATCCTCAAAGACGCGGTAGGAGTGCTCGGAGCGAGTTTGCTCTCGTCCAGGCTCCAAGGCGACATTCTCCCGGCCCCGGAACTCGCCGAATCGAGGAGCGTTTCCAGTCCAGGGGCTATACAAAGGGGCGGCAAGACTCCCATCGCGCTCATGGTTGACGATGGGGGGCCTGTCGATCAGATGTACTATATGCACCCGGGCTACGAAACCCCGCTGGTGATTCCCTTGGAGTTCTGTCAGCGGTTTGCGGGAATCCTCGAAAAATACGAGGTTCACGGCAAGATGACGGTGCTCCCCATGCAAAGTTGTCTTGGCCGTCTCGATCAATCGCTGAAGATGGTTCCACAGAAACACCTCGAGGCGTTTTTGAAAATCGTGCGTGATCGCATTGCAACGCGATTGGATATTACCCCGGAATTTCTCACTCATTTGTATTCGTGGAACCTCAGGGCAACGAACTTCGACCTGAACCAGGATGCAGGATACACGCACTTGTTTGAAGACACGTGGATTTCGGCAGCGCCTCCTGCAGAGGTTGCGGAGTACTTCACCCTCGCATTTACCATCCTGAAAAATGTCGGAATCAACTCTACGGGAATGACGAGTCCATGGAGCGCCGGCGAAGATGTTGAGAGCAAATACGCGCGAGCGGTGTCTGACGCCCAATGGGGGAGCTTGGGAAGAGCAACCACATGGTACTTCCTTCACGATGCCGAGTGGGGACCGCCCGAGCAAATCACGATTGGGTATCAGACTGCCAGCCCGGACCGCGTGGTGGTGAGCATCCCTGGGAACTTTCCGGATATCTTCTGGAGCATGGATGTTCCCCTCGAACAGCGGGCCAAGTTTGTTCGAGACAACATTGATAAGTTGCTCTCTGCTGACGGACGTACAGGGCGACTTCGCGATCTGATGGAGTCGGGGCATCCACTGACTTTGCTGACTCATTGGCAGTCGCTTTGGACGCAAGGCACGCAGTTGGGCCTCGATGGCCTGAGCGCCCTTTTGCAGCGAATTCAAAGCGTGTTCGGCGGTTCCCTTGAGTGGGTTACTTGCTCTGAAATAGCGGAGCGATATGTGTCTGCCAGTCGCAAGAGCGTCTAAGATCTGTTTGAGTGAGGCGAAGATTGCTTCGATAGCCGCCTTGGATCTTGCGTGAAAATACTGCGTGGAGTTGTTTTATTCGCGTTGTCGGTGGAGATAGCGACCGGTATGGGCGCCTCCGGAAATGCGCAGGTGTCCGCTCAACATCTGCGCTGCGAATACCTTTCGAACCCGTTGGGGATCGACGTTCAAAAGCCACGATTGGGATGGGAGCTGGGTCCGGCGGAGAACGTCCTCGCGCAGAGCGCTTATCGCATTTTGGTTGCGAGCACTGCTGCGATCCTGGAGAAGGATCGCGGTGACTTGTGGGATTCGGGCCGGGTGGTCTCAGAACAATCGACGTGGGTTGACTATGCCGGCAAGAAACTCGTGTCCGGAGAGCGAGCTTACTGGAAGGTGCGTGTCTGGAGCGACGCGGGCCGGGAATCGCCCTGGAGCGATCAGGCCATGTGGTCCATGGGCCTTCTTGAATCGTCGGACTGGCATTCGCAGTGGATCGGAGAACCTCGTCCGTCAGGAACAGAGGAAGGCACGCCGCTCTCATTTCCGTGGCTGCGGAAGACGTTCACATTGAAGCAAAAACCGAGCAGGGCAGTGGCCTATGTCAACCCGCTCGGCTACTACGAACTGTATATCAACGGCAGAAAAGTGGAGGACTCTGTGCTAAGCCCCGCCGTGAGCGATTACTCCAAGCGGAACCTCTATGTTACCCACGAAGTCGCCGATTTCCTGGTCTCAGGCAAGAACGTGATTTCGATTTGGCTTGGCCGTGGCTGGTACGTGAAGGGGAACGCCGGCGTGATTCACGATGGCCCCTTGGTGCGCGCGCAGTTGGAGATCTCCATGGCAGATGGCAGCGCGACACGGATTCCGACCGATGCCACGTGGAAGGTGCGCGAAAGTCCTCTCTCTCCACTCGGCCGCGGCACGCCATTCGGAGACTACGGCGGAGAGCGCTACGATTCCCGGTTGGAGCTTCCCAATTGGAACAGCATCAACCTGGACGATTCAGGGTGGCAGGCTGCCGCAGTGTTCGAACCGCCGCCAGCGGCAACCTCGGCGCAGATGGTCGAGCCGAACCGGGTGATGGAGACAATCAAGGCGGTCAAGGTTGAGGCCTATCCAAAAGGTGGCTGGATCATCGATATGGGGAAGAACTTTACCGGCTGGGCCGAGATTCGATTGCCCGCGATTGCCAAGGGCGCGACGGTCAAGCTGGAGTACTCGGACCAATTGGAGCCGGACAGGCCGATTCCGAGCGGGCCCGCTGCTTGGGGTGCTCAGGAGCCTCCTTATGGGTCCATGCCCACTCCCCCTGGGGCCGCGGGAGCGCCAACCGGTGTTCCTGCCGAGCCGCGAGGCGGAAATCCCACTGACTTACCCAACACCTTCAACCAGCGCGATGAAGTGGTGAGCAACGGCCAGGCTTTGACTTTTCGCTCGCGATTCAACTACCACGCATTCCGGTACTTGCGCGTGATCGGGATCGATACCGCACCCGCTGTTTCCGACGTGACGGGGTATCTGATTCGCACTTCCTATGACCGCGCTGGAGAGTTCAGTTCGTCCAACCTGCTTTTGAATCAGATCTATCAGATGGTCACCCGTACCTACGAAGACCTGACCCTCGGCGGTTATGTGGTGGACTGCCCAACGCGCGAGCGGCTCGGATACGGAGGCGATGCCGGAACATCCTTCGAAACCGGCATGTTCAACTTCTCGTCCGGGGGTTTGTACAATCGATGGCTCATCAACTGGCGCGATGCCCAGGAGCCTGTGACTGGTTCGCTTCCGCATACGGCGCCGTACTACTACAATCGCGGCGGCGGTGGCCCGATGTGGGGCGGGATCGTTGTCACCTTGCCCTGGCAGATGTACCTGCAATATGGCGACAAGGGCGTGCTTGAGACCAATTATCCGATGATCCGGAAATGGCTCAGCTATCTCGATTCGGAGACGACCGGCGATCTTCTGCTGAACCACGAAAGTCACGCCATGGGGATGCAACTGTGGAATTTTCTCGGGGATTGGATTACGCCGAAGGGAAGTTTCGGAGGGGCCAGCCCGGATCCCCGGCCGGCACAACTGATCAACAGTATCCACTACGTCTATCAACTCGAAACAGCCTCCAAGATTGCGAGTGTCCTGGGAAACGAGAGCGACGCGTCAACGTATAGCGCGCGCGCAGCCGTGGTTTCCAAGGCTATCCACCGGCGTTTCTACAATGCAGTCGACCGCACGTACTTGAATGGCGACTCGGCTCTGGAGGCTTTCCCGCTACTCACAGGCATTGTTCCAACGGACTTGCGTCAAGGAGTAATGGAAAGCCTGGAGAATACGATCCGAGTTCGGAATGAGGGCCATCTCGACACGGGCATGCATGGCACCTATTTCCTGATGAAGTATCTGTGGGAAACGGACCGCAGTGACCTGGTTTACTTGATGACCAACAGGAAAGACTTTCCAGGATGGGGTTACATGCTCGAGAATGGCGCCACCACAAGTTGGGAGGATTGGACGGACGCATCCTCGCACATCCACGACACTTTGATCTCGATAGGTGCATGGTTTACCGAAGGGCTCGCCGGAATCAGAAGCGACGGCAACTCTCCCGGCTTCCAGCACTTCATCGTCAAGCCTGCAATCGTTGGCGACCTCACCTTTGTGAACGGCAAGTATCACTCCATCCACGGCGATATCGTCAGCGACTGGAAGATCGAGAATGGAACTCTGAAACTAAGCGTTACCGTTCCGCCAGGAACCACAGCGACCGTGTTTGTGCCCGGCGATGGTCCGGTGCGAACCGAAGCTCCACCATCGCCTTCCGCAGGGAATCGCGCCTACGAGGTGACAGCCGGAAAACATCTCTTTGAAGCAGCGCTGCATGCCAATCGATAGCTTGGCTGCTCAGTAAATCTTGCGTCTTTGCATCAGCGCTAACTTCCGTCAGGTCTTGCAGAAAGCACCAAGAAAACAGTCAAGATAACGTATGGTTGCGTTTCAGGTGGTCGTTTTGAGCCCGAGCAACTCTAGCCGGCACAAAACGGGGCATCCTTGAACGCATCGATCGATTCTCCTCAATATTCGGCCAGCGCTCGTGCGGGGCGTGCAGTTTCTGCCGGATTCCGTGCCTCGGTCTCAAATGGCCAGCGTCAAGGAACAAGCTGCGTACCTCTATTTACGCTACCGGCGGACCTGAGTCTACTTCTTCTACGCAAACCCAAAACATGTCAAGGCACCAACAAAATCTTCCCGATTCCACCCTTTTCTGCTGCTGCTTGAGCCTCGGCTGCCTCCCTAAGCGGCAGCTCCTCGCTAATCGGGATTACCAACTTTCCATCTCGCACCGCTTCGGCCATGAATTGGAGCGTGTCCCTGTCGAAATGTGAGAAGACAAACACTGGTTTTACAGATGGGTAATCCGCGCTGTTCTGCGGTGTTCCGGCAACCGAAGCAAACACTCCGCCCCGCTTGACCTTGGCGATCAGCTTGGCAGCGGTTCTTCCGCCGACGGTATCCGCCACCGCATCGAGCGGCGGAAGATTCGCAATCGCGCTTTCGTTGTCGGTCGCGACCACTTGATCAGCGCCCACGGTCTTTGCGTCATCCATCTGTTTCGTCAAAACCCCCGCGATCACGGTCGCCCCGCGTTCCTTCGCAGTGAATACCGCCGAACGTCCGACATTCCCTGCTGCGCCCACAACCAAGACCGTCTGGCCCGCTTCGATTTCCGTCGCTGCAAGCAGCTGGTTGCCCGTCACCGTCACCAGCGGCAACGCTGCCGCCGCGATCAAATCAAGACCCTCGGGGATATCCGCTAGAGCGTCCGCCTTGACCACGCAAAGTTCGGCATAGGTATTGTCCGCCATTGCGAACACCCGGTTGCCGGGGCCAAAGTCTTCCACTCCCGGCCCAACCTCCACCACGGTCCCCGCCAAATCGACTCCTATGAGAGCCGGGAACTGCATGGGATAAAAATCTTTCGTTAGACCGGCACGCCGCTTGAAGTCGATTGGATTCACGCTCGCAGCGGCAACCCGCACCAACACTTCGCCTTGACGCGGAACCGGGTCTGGGTACTCCTCGAACTTCAGCACTTCCGGACCACCATATTCGTGGACAACGATTGCTTTCATGACTCACCCCCATGTTGAATGAGCAGTCCTAATTAAAGGGTCGGGTGAAAGAAACCACGGTTCGCCGCGCTGTGGCATATCGCCCGCCGTCCCAGCCATTGCAATGCACACGCCGACATTCGCAATACTTTCCATTAAGCCAAAAGTGGCGTGAAGAATCTATTGGACGATGGTATCGGTCGACGCCATCGGAGCCGATTGTGGCGATAAGAGAGCGAGCAATCATAAATTCATAGGCATTTTGGTCGGTCTGCAGCATCATAGGTCCATGCCGTGGCCCAAGACCTGCGAAGGGCCAGGATATAGGTCAAGGAGCGTCTCGCGCTGTCTTGCCCCTGGAGAAATGGTTAAACTCCGGTGAAAAGTCGCCGTCCCCGGTTGACGCAGCACAAGGCCAGTTATACGTTCAGAGGCATGGATATTCAGGACTTTGACCAGTTGCTTCTCTCCTACAGGCAGGCCATTGATGCCTGGGTCGGAGCGATTCGCGCCGAGGAGTCGCTCGCCACAGAAGACCACTCCATGGTTCAGATGGAGAAGTGGGATGAGGCCGGCTTCAAACTTCACGATGCAGAGCTGGCGGCCAAGAAAGCGCGCGACGCATACAAGAACGCCTTGCGAAAAAAGAACTACGGCTTCTAACCACCTCAGTTATAGATCGGCGGAGGCTTGACAGCTTTCTCTACTCGAAACTCCGTGAGCCTCTGACCGGTGGATTCGTGGCTCTGCGCTCAGCCTTCGCGCGTCACCGCGCCTTTGGTGGCCGCCTCTCTTCTACTCTTTTGAGGATGAGAGCCGAGCTCGTGCCACGATGTTTCCGAGAGGCTGACGTCGTAGTATTTTGCCGCTTTCTCGATGTTTGCAAACGCCAAAGCCCGGTCGGCATCGGAGACGTCGCGAACCTGATCGAACCGCGCGACCGCGTTACGCACATGCTGTGCGTCAGTCAGCGGCTCCTTACGCTGCTTCGGAAACGCGTAGACACTGTCTGGCAAGTCGCTAAGCGTCGTGAGCTGTCCGTGTTTCTCATGAGGCTTCCAAGTCGCTTCCTGCATTCCTGCGCCTTCCTTTCTAAATCATTGGATCGAGAACGCGCCAGTCGGCCCCTTCGCAAGATCGGTATAACTGAGATCACCGATAGAGACGTTCTCTCCGAACTCAAGATCGAAATCTTGTTCGAGCTGTCAGCACCGCGGACGAACAGGTTCGAAAAACAAGGAGCAGCACCATGCCAATAGAAGATCCGTGCTCCTCCAGCCGATTGCAGACCAACCTGGATCCCACGCGGCGATTACACCCAAACTGCTCAGCCGAATCAATTGGACGATGGTATTGGCGATACCTTGGTATTGCCGCGGGGAGCAGCGTGTACGCCACTCGGTGCCCATAAGCCTAAGCCAAACATTGGCGGCAACTGATACGTTCGTCTAATTGATTTGTCGTCGTCATTCTGGCTCAACAACCACCACCTTAAAGGTGGTGGGTTGACGTTGCGACTGAAAGTCGCCTGTTTGCGGCTGAAGCCGCTTGAAAGCTTTCCGGCTGAGAGCCGTCTTAAGGCTCGCTCGGCGCTGTGAT
>Ga0302320_10027144_pt1 | contig 11048 bp, 8 predicted proteins | sample Bog_T0_3_FD_202130 | JGI IMG/M metagenome (GOLD analysis project Ga0302320, IMG submission 202130) | Peat permafrost microbial communities from Stordalen Mire near Abisko, Sweden - Bog_T0_3 | ecosystem: Environmental > Terrestrial > Soil > Wetlands > Peat | place: Sweden: Abisko, Stordalen Mire... | reverse complement strand
CACTACCGCCGGGATGCCACATGGGATGAGGATGGCTGCAGAGCCCGAAAAGGAAATACCACGGCAAACCTCGCCCTCCTGCGCGGCGTGCTCCTCGGCGTCCTACTTCGAGACGGATCGATCAACCTGCGCGCCACCCTCCAGGCCCACGCAGCACGCCCCAATGCAGCTCTAAGGCTCCTCCTATCCCGTGACTTTACTGCCTAATGACGGCCCAAACCAGAAAGCCCTAGGCTCAGCCCGGGCGGCCGAAGGCGCCGCGCAGCTCCGCGGCCGTTCGCGCCGGCGCCCGGCAGACATACTCCTCGCAGACAAAGGCGGTCGGGCGGGCGTCCCCCGCGCCCATCTGGGCGAGCCAGGGCAGCCGCGCGCCGAACCAGGCGCGCGCGCCCGGGGCGTCGAGGGCGATGAGCGCCCGGCGCGGCCCCAGCGTTTCCCGGACGGCGGCCGCCAGCTCCGCGAAGCCCGCGGAATCCGGGTCACCGGTGATCACCACGTGCCTTGGCGGCTCGAGCGCAGGCTCGAGCGCGCAGAGAAGCTCCGGCATGGCGTGCGGCGCCGCCTCCCACCGGCCCCGGAAAGCGCTGATCGTGCGCCTCGCCTGCTCCAGCAGGGCCCCGTCCCCCAGGAGCGAGGAGAGGCGGAGCAGGTTCATCGCCGCCGTCGAGCTCGCCGCGGGCTCCGCGCCGTCGTAGTCCTCCTTCAGCCGGACGAGGACGTCCGGGGCGCCCGCCGCCGAGTTGAAGTAGCCGCCCCTCCCGGCATCCCAGAAGTGCGCGTCCATCGCACGCTGCAGCTCCAGTGCCCGCTCTATCCAGGCATGGTCGAAGGTCGCGTCATAGAGGTCGAGCCAGGCCTGGACGAGGGAGGCGCAGTCCTCCGCGAACCCGGGCCCGGAGCCCGCCCCGCGTCGCCACGAGCGGCGGGGCAGCCCGCCCGGCAGGTTGAAGAGCTCCCGCCGGGCGAATTCGGCGGCGCGAAGCGCCGCGGCGAGGTAGGCCCCGCGCCGCTCGTCGACGCACTCCGCCGGCGTCGCGACCGCCCGCGCGAGCGCCGAGATCATGAGCCCGTTCCAGCCGGCGACGACCTTGTCGTCCAGGTGGGGGCGCTGGCGCCCGGAGCGCGCCGAGCGCAGCCGGCCCAGGCACGAGACAAGGAGGTCGCTCGCGGCCTGGGGCTCCTGCCCGTGGAGCTTGGCCGTCTCGGCGAGCGGGCGGACCTGGGCGAGGATGTTCCTGCCACCGAAGTCCCCGTGCGGGTCCCGGGCGGGCGGGACATTGCCCTCCGCCCTGGCCCCGAAATGCCCCGCCAGAAACGCGGCGTCGGGGCCGAGCGCATGCTCAAGCTCCCCCAGGGTCCAGACGTAGAAGGCCCCCTCCACGGGCTCCGCCCCCTCGGCCGGCGCCGAGTCGGCGTCCTCCGCCGAATAAAAGCCGCCGTCCGGGCCCGTCATGTCCCTCAGCACGTAGTCGAGGATGCCGCGGGCGAGCCACGCCGGCCTCTCGTCGCCTGTCGCCTGCCACGCCTCCAACGCCCGCGAGGCGATCTGCGCCTGGTCGTAGAGCATCTTCTCGAAATGCGGCACGAACCACTCCTCGTCCACGGAGTACCGGTGGAACCCGCCGCCAACGTGGTCGTGGATCCCCCCGCGGGCCATCGCCCCCAGCGTCCTGGCGACCATCTGCGCGGCCTCGGCCCCCGCCTCGCTCTTGGTTCCCTGCAGCGCGGCGCACCGCAAAAGAAACGCCAGGTTTGCCGGCCTGGGGAACTTGGGCGCGCCCCCGAAGCCCCCGTTGCGCGGATCGAAGGACTCGGCGTAGTACTGGTATCCCTTCTCGAACGCGGCGCCCGCCGCCGCCGCGAGCGTGGCGTCCGCGGGCTCCGGCCCCTCGACCGCGCGCTCCCCCAGCGCCCGGACGACCCGCTCGGCCTCCTCGAGCAGCCTCGCCCGGTCCTCCTTCCAGCCCCGCGCGATCGCCCTGAGCACCGTGGGGAATCCCGCCCGGCCCTGCCGGTCCTCAGGCGGGAAATACGTCCCGGCGTAGAACGGCTTGAGCTCCGGCGTCAGCCACACGCTCATGGGCCAGCCTCCCTGGCCCGTCAGGGCCTGGAGGTAGGACATGTAGACCCTGTCGACATCGGGCCGCTCCTCGCGGTCCAGCTTGACCGGGACGAAGTGCTCGTTCAGGAGCGCCGCCACGGCGGCGTTCTCGAAGGACTCGTGGGCCATCACGTGGCACCAGTGGCAGGTCGAGTAGCCCACCGAGAGGAAGATCGGGAGGTCGCGCCTTCGCGCCGCCTCGAACGCCTCCGGACCCCACGGTTGCCAATCCACCGGATTGTCCGCGTGCTGCAGGAGATAGGGCGAAGTCGCGCCCGCGAGCCGGTTCGCCATGCCTCACTCGCCCAGCACCCAGGCGAAAATCAGCGGCGCCACGATCGTCGCGTCCGACTCGATGATGAACTTCGGCGTCGATGCGCCCAGCTTGCCCCAGGTGATCTTCTCGTTGGGCACGGCGCCCGAATAGCTGCCGAAGCTCGTCGTCGAGTCGCTCACCTGGCAGAAATAGCCCCAGAGCGGGACGCCCTCGCGGCCCAGGTCCTGGTGGAGCATCGGGACGACGCAGATCGGGAAGTCCCCGGCGATTCCGCCGCCGATCTGGAAGAAGCCCACCGATCCCTCGCCGCTCTTCAGGTGCCTCGCCGTCGCCGTGTACCACCGCGCGAGCTCGGCCATGTACTCGATGCCGGACCGCACCGTGTGGACGTTCCTGACGACGCCGGAGATGACGTGGGCCGCGAACATGTTGCCCAGGGTCGCGTCCTCCCAGCCCGGCACGATTATCGGCAGGTCGTTCTCGCAGGCGGCGAGGAGCCACGAGTTCGCCGGGTCGATCTGGTAGTGTTTCCTGAGCTTCCCGCTGCGGAGGAGCTTGTACATGAACTCGTGAGGGAAATAGCGCTCGCCCGCGCGGTCGGCCGCGACCCACTCCTCCAGGACGGCCTCCTCGATCCGGCGCATGGCCTCCTTCTCCGGGATGCAGGTGTCGGTGACCCGGTTCATGTGCCGGTCGAGGAGCGCCTGCTCGTCCCGGGCGGTGAGGTTCCGGTAGTCCGGCACGCGCTCGTAGTAGTTGTGCGCGACCAGGTTGAACACGTCCTCCTCGAGGTTCGCCCCGGTGCACACGATGGCGTGGACCTTGCCCCGCCGGATCATCTGCGCGAGCGAGATGCCGAGCTCGGCCGTGGACATCGCGCCGGCGAGCGTCACCAGCATCTTCCCCCCGGCCTTGATGTGGGCCTCGTAACCCTTCGCCGCGTCCAGCAGCGCGGCCGCGTTGAAATGCCGGAAATGGCGGGCGATGAACCGTGACACCGGACCCTTCGGGCGCGCGAGGGCCGCGTTGGCCGCCTCGGGTAGATGCTTTCGGAAATTGGCGCTCATGCGGAGTGCGTCGTCGGTGAGGCTAGGCGCCGGCCATCTTTCTGGCCATCCCAAATCAGCGCGATTGACGGCACCCCGCCCTAGGGTACCTGATGGGGGGTTTTATGCTCACGATCGCCGACGTCTCCAAGTCCTACGGCACCCGCACGCTTTTTGAGGACGTGTCGCTCTTCATCGCGCGCAGCGACCGGTACGGGCTCGTGGGACCCAACGGCGCGGGCAAGACGACGCTCTTCAACCTCATCCTCGGCGAGGAGGCCCCCGACACCGGCACGATCGAGTGGGAGCGCGGCGCCGACTTCGGCTTCCTTCCCCAGGAGAGCGCGCCCGCCGGCGACGAGACCGTCCTCGCGATCGCGACCGGCGGCCGGACGCTCGTCCCGGGGGAGGACGGTGACGGCGACATCGACTGGACGCTCGAGCCCCGCGCAAAGAAGATCCTGGCGGGCCTGGGATTCCGCGAGGGCGACGGCGACAGGCCCGCGAGGACGTTCTCCGGCGGGTGGGTCATGCGCGCGCACCTCGCGCGGCTCCTCGTCGCGGAGCCCTCGCTCCTGCTCCTCGACGAGCCGACGAACCACCTCGACCTGGAGGCGCTGCTCTGGTTCCAGGACTACCTCACCCGCTATCCGGGCGGCCTCGTCGTCATCTCCCACGACCGGGCGTTCCTCAACGCGCTCTGCACGGGAATCCTCGACCTGAGGGGCGGGGCGCTCAACCGCTACACGGGCAACTACGACGACTACGTCGCGGAGAAGGAGGCGCGCAAGGCCCAGCAGGCGGCCTCGTTCAAGAGCCAGCAGCGCGAGATCGCCCACCTGCAGAAGTTCGTGGACCGCTTCGGCGCGAAGGCCACGATGGCCTCGCGCGCGAAGTCGAAGGAGAAGCAGATCGCGCGCCTGGAGGCTGTCGCCGTCGAGGAGCCGCAGGATGAGCTCAGGCGCATTCACTTCAAGTTCCCGAAGCCCCCGCGCTCGGCCCTGAAGGTCATCGAGCTCGAGGGCGTGCGCCAGGCTTACGGCGACCACGTCGTCTACCGCGACCTCAACTTCACGGCCGAGCGCGGCCAGCGCGTCGTGCTCGTCGGGCCGAACGGCGCCGGCAAGTCCACGCTGCTCAAGATCCTCGCCGACATCATCCCCATCCAGGCGGGAGCGCGCGAGCTCGGCAGCAACGTCGTCACGGGATACTTCGCCCAGAACCGCCTCGACAACCTGCACGCCGGCTCGACCGTGTTCGAGAACGTGATGGAGCTGCGCACGAACGAGAACCAGCTGTCCGAGCAGCAGGCGCGGGCGATACTCGGTGCGTTCCTCTTCCGCAAGGACGACGTCTACAAGAAGGTCTCGGTGCTCTCGGGCGGCGAGAAATCCCGGCTCGCCCTCGCCCGGCTCCTCGTGAAGCCGCCGAACCTCCTCCTGATGGACGAGCCGACGACGCACCTCGACATCCCCTCCATCGACGCCCTGGTCGGCGCGCTCCAGGACTTCGACGGGACCCTCATCTTCATCAGCCACGACGTGTACTTCATCCGCGCGCTGGCGAAGACGGTCCTCCACGTGCATTCGGGCCGCCTGACGCCCTATGCGGGAGACTACGACTACTACCTGGACAAGTCCCGCGCGACAAACGAGCGGGCAGCGCTCACCGCGGGATTCACGGACGCCCGGCCCCGGCCCGGCGGCGCCGGGCCCGGGGGCCCACCGGCGGCCGGCGCCCAGGGAGCGGGCGCAGCGCCCCGCCTCGCCCGCCCGAACCCGGCGGCCCTGAAGAAGCTCCGCATCGAGGTCGGCCGCCACGAGGAGGATGTCTCGAGGCTCGAGGCAAAGCAGAACGGGCTCGCCGCCGAGCTCGAGGCGCCCGAGACCTACACGGTGCCCGGGAAGGCCCAGCACCTCAACCGGGAGCTGAGCGCGATCGTGGACCAGCTCGGCACCGCGACCGCCGCATGGGAGAAGGCGGCGGCCGAGCTCGCCGATCTGGAGAAGCAGGCGTCTATCCAATAATTTCGCCTATGAGCGCGGGACGCGCCGGCGGCGCGTCCCCGAGCTCGATGGCCCCGCGCATGAGGTCTGCCGCATCCTCCATCGCCCGCTCGCCGCTGGCATGGATGAGGCAGAGCGCCTCCCCGGACTCCACGCGGTCGCCCGACTTCACGAGATTGCCGATGCCCACGGCGGGGTCGATGCTGTCCGCGGCCTTCGCGCGGCCGGCCCCGAGGCGCAGCGCAGCAAGCGCCACGCCCATGGCGTCGACCCGGGCCACGAAGCCGGAGCGGGGGCTCGGCAGGGGCCGCCTCAGCCCCGCCTGGGGAAGCCGGCCGGGCTCGTCCACCACCCGGGGATCGCCCCCCTGCGCCTCAAGGAGCTCGCGGAACTTCGCGAGCGCCGCCCCGCTCGACAGGCTCCGCTCCAGGAGGATGCGGGCGGCGCCGGCGTCCCTCGAGGTCCCCGTGAGGACAAGCATCTGCTCGCCCAGCGCAAAGGTGACCTCCATCAGGTCCCGGGCGCCGGAGCCCCTCAGGCACTCGATTGATTCGGCCACCTCGAGCGCGTTGCCGACGGCATGCCCGAGCGGCTCGTCCATGGCCGTCATCACCGCCCGCGCGGGCTTGCCCATCGCCCCGGCGACGGAGGTCAGGGCGACCGCGAGCTCCCGCGCCCGCGCCTTCTCCTTCATAAAGGCGCCCCGGCCGTACTTCACGTCTAGGACGAGGGCGTCGATCCCCTCGGCGAGCTTCTTGCTGAGGATGCTCGCGCAGATGAGGGGGATGCACTCGACCGTGGCCGTGACGTCGCGAAGGGCGTAGAGCTTGCGGTCGGCGGGCGCGAATTCGTCGGTCTGGCGGATGAGCGAGAGCCCTATCCTCCCGAGCTGCGCCCTGTACTCCGCGAACGACAGGCCGGTCCTGAATCCCGGGATGGCCTCAAGCTTGTCGACGGTCCCCCCCGTATGGCCCAGGCCCCGCCCGCTCACCATGGGCACCACGACCCCGCACGCCGCCACCATCGGCGCAAGGTGCAGCGAGACCTTGTCGCCGACGCCGCCGGTCGAGTGCTTGTCCGCCTTGGGCGCGCGAATCGAGGACAGGTCGGCCACGATGCCCGACCTCATCATGGCGTCCGTCAGCGCGGCTGTCTCCCTCGGGGACATTCCCCGCAGGAAAATGGCCATCAGGAGGGCGCTCAGCTGGTAGTCCGCCCACGAGCCGTCCGATGCGCCCCTTACAAAGGCGTCGATCTCCTCCCGATCGAGCTCCCCCCCGTCGCGCTTGCGCGCGATGACGTGCTGGGGGAATTGGACGGCGCCCATGACACGCCTCCCCTACGGGGGGAACGCGCCGGAGGCACGCCAAATCACTTCTCCTTCTTCTTGCCCAACACCGACCGGGCCATGTCGAACGGGGCCCTGGTCAGCTTGGAAAGCGCGGACTCGGAATCCTTCGCCTGCTGGGCATCCTGGGCCTCCTCCTTGTCGAGGGCCGCCTGGAGCGCCTGGATCTCGACGAGCTTCACGCGCTGCTCGCGCACCGCGAGCGCCTGCTCGCGACCCTCGAGCGCGTCTATCTCGCCCTGGAGCGCGATCCGGTCGTCGCGCAGGTGCGTCTGCTCAGCCTCGAGGATCGAGCGGGCGCGGTAGAGCTTGTCCCATGCGGCCTGCAGCGCCGCAAGGCCGTGAGGCCCGGTGTCGGAGGTGTCGAAAGGCGTGTTGCTGTCAGATTCCATCGATTCCATCGGAGCCTGCGTGACCGAGTGGCTGCGGCGCTTCAGGCTGAGCTCGGGCCTGAACTGTGTCTGAAATGGGTCGTTCATGTTGTTTTGCGGCGGTGCGTTTCACCCGCCTTGTAGGTTGACGTCCATAAGACCACATAAGGTTACACCATGCTATAGCCCGGACCCCGTTTTACGAGGCGTTTACACGGTGCCCCCGGGCTTTTCCGGCGTTTTTACAATTCAGGTCCTGAAAATCACGTCCTCGCGCTTGAACATCCGGACGGCGAGGGCGAGCGCCACCGCCGCGTAGAGCGCCGTGGAACCGAAGATCACCGCGATGTAACCCCAGTGCCAGACGCCCGAGAGCATCTCCCTGCAGGCGAGCGATATGTTCAGGATGGGCACCAGGGCCAGGCGGAAGCTGAGCTCGATCCCGGGAAGCGCCCCTATCCCGGCCGGGATGATGACCGCGAAGATCAGCGGGGTCAGGTAGCTCTGGGCCTCCTTGAAGCTCTTCGCATAGAGCGAGATCGTGAACTCGACCGCGGAGAAGAGAACCGCCACGGGAGCCACCATCGCGAGGACCCCGAGGATCCCGAGCGGATCGACGGTCGGGATGGCGGCCGCCGCCCTCGCCGCCCCGGAGACGAACAGGGGCCGGAGGATGAGGAGCGTCACGCCCATGGAGACGAGCGAGAAGACCAGCGCGGCGACCGCGCCCGTCAGCACCATGCAGAACTTCCCGAGGACGATGTCGGTCCGCGCGGCCGGGCTGCACAGGAGGGTCTCCATCGTGCCGCGCTCCTTCTCGCCGGCTGTGAGGTCCATGGCCGGATACATGGCCCCGGACATGCACAGCAGGATGATTATGTAGGGGACCAGGCCCCCGAAGAGGTTCCCGCCCCTCTTTTCCGGAGGCGCGACGTTCGTCTCCCTCACCTCGAACGGCCTCGCCACCGTGGCCGGGAGGCCGCGGGCGGCCAGGAGCGTGGCCGTGGCCCTGTCCCTCAGCCTTTCGAAGAAATCCTCAAGCTGGCCGACGGCGATGCCCGAACTGAGCTCGCCTTCGAAGTCGTAGAGCGTGACGGCGGGCGCCGAGCCCGACTCGAGCGCCCTTTCGAAGCCCTTCGGGATCTCCACCGCGGCGCGGACCTTCCGCTCGGAGATGAGCGCCTCCCAGTCGGCGGAAGCGGTCTCGACGCGGAACCTGCCCGTCCCCTCCAGCTCGGCCCTGATACCTGGCGAGTCGGCGCCGCCGACGACCATGATCCTCGGGATCTCCTTGCGGGCGCTGGAGACGATCGACGCCGCCACCGCCCCCATGACGAGGACAAGGAGCGGCATGACGACCGTCGGGACGATGATCGTCGAAACGAGCGTGCGCCGGTCGCGCAGCGAATCCCTGAGCTCCTTCGCGTAGACGGTGCCGACCGTTCCCCAGCTCATCGCGCGGCCTCCGGGGCGACGATCCTGACGAAGCACTCCTCGAGGTCCGTCTCGCCCGTCCTCTCCCGCAGCTCGGCGAGCGTGCCCTCGGCCCTGATCGTGCCGCCGTGGATGATCCCGATCACGTCGCACAGCTTCTCCGCCTCGCTCATCACGTGGGTCGAGTAGAGCACGGTCTTGCCGCGGGCGCGGCACTCGCGGACGAACCGGACGATCGACCGGGCGGCCATGACGTCGAGCCCGAGAGTCGGCTCGTCGAAGATCATGACCTGGGGGTCGTGGACGATGGTCCGGGCGATCGATGTCTTCTGCTTCATCCCCGCGGAGAGCTTGTCGCAGCGCCGGTCGAGGAACTCGTGCATGCCGAGCTCGTCGGCGAGCAGGCGGATGCGCGCGGCGAGCTCCGCCCCGCCGATCCCGTTCAGCCGGCCGAAGTACTCGATCATCTCGCGGGCGGTCAGCCGCGCGTAGAGGGCCGTGCTCGCGGCCAGGAACCCCACGCTCCTCCGGACCTTCTCCGGCTCCCGAACGACGTCGTGGCCCGCGACGACGGCCGTGCCGCTTGTCGGCCTGAGGATCGTCGCGATCATGCGCAGCGTCGTCGTCTTGCCCGCCCCGTTTGCGCCGAGGAGCCCGTAGACGCGGCCGGGCTCGACCCGGAACGACACGGCGTCGGCGCCGCGAACCATCCCGCTCTTCCTGGCGTCGAAGACCTTCGTCAGGAGCCTCGCCTCGATCATATCCTTGGGAATGCCCGCTATCGGGGGGCTTACAAGCTCATCCGCTCGCGGAACTCGTGGGCCTGCCTTCGGCTGAGCTCGACCTTCGCGCCGCCCTTGAGCTGGACCAGGAGCCCGCTGCTGAACCAGGGCTCGATCCCGGCGATCCACGCGATGTTGATGATCTGGCGGCGGTTGGCCCGGAAGAAGAACTTGGGGTCGAGCCTCTCCTCCATCGCGTTGAGCGAGCGGAAGAGCTGCGGCTGGACGTCGTCAAAGTGGACGCGGGTGTAGTTTCCCTCGCTCTCAAGGAGGCGAATCTGGCCGACCTCGACAAACCAGCACCGCTCCCCCTCGCGCACGAACACCTTGTCGCCCGCCGCAAGGCGGCCGGGACCGGGCGCCTTCTGCCTGGACGGGCCCTTGGCGCCGCGGAGGCGCCCGATCGCCGCGGCCAGCCTCGAGGGGTCGACCGGCTTCAGGAGGTAGTCGAGCGCGTTGAGCTCGAAGGCCTTCACCGCGAACTCGTCGTAGGCCGTCGTGAAGATCACCTGCGGCACCGGGGGCTCGAGCGACTCGAGGAGCTCCATCCCGGTCTCGCCCGGCATCTGCACGTCGAGGAAGAGCAGGTCGGGGCGCAGCGCCGCCATGCGCTCGCGGGCCTGCCTGGCATGGGCCGCCTCGCCCGCGACCTGGATCTCCGGGAACGCGGCGAGGAGCCGCCTGAGCTCATTCCGGGCGAGGCGCTCGTCGTCGATGAGGAGCGCCTTCACGAATGCGAGGGCAGCGGGATGACGGCCTCGGCGACGACGCGCTCGGGCGCGTCCGCACGGAGCCGCAGCGTGGCGCGCTCGCCGAAGATGAGCCGCAGCCTCTCGGCGGCGTTGTTCAGCCCGAGCCCGGTGGAGCCGGCCGGCTCTTCCCGCGAGATGACGCCCGGATTGGACACCTGGATCGTCAGCACGCCGCCGGAGTTCCGGGCGACGATCGCGATCTCCCCGCCCTCGGGCCTGGGCGAGATCCCGTACTTGACCGCGTTCTCCACGAGGGTCTGCAGGAGCATCGGCGGGATGGGCAGCTTGAGCGCCTCCGGCGCGACATCGAGGCGCAGCCGCAGCCGCTCCTCGTGGCGGACCTGCTCCAGGGCCAGGTAGTCGTTGACGATCCCGAGCTCCTCCTCGAAGGGAACCGTCTCAAGCTGGCCGCTCCGGAGCGAGTAGCGGAGCAGGTTCGCAAGCTGGGTGACGGCCTGGCGCGCCCGGGCGGGGTCCTCATCTATCAGCGCGCGGAGCGAGTTCAGGGAATTGAAGATGAAGTGCGGGTTGACCTGGGACTTGAGCGCGCGCAGCTCGGCCTCCTTCACGCTCGTCATCAGCTGGAAGCGCTCGACCTCCGAGCGGTTGAGCCTGTCGAACACGTGGTAGAAGAAATAGAGGCACAGCCAGCAGAAGAAGAGGATGGCGCCGTAGAACACCTCCATGGTGAGGACCAGGGGCACCGAGTACTTGGTGTTCCAGGGCAGGCCGACGACGCCGTGGATCCAGAGGCCCACGAAGGCGTACCACACGGCGGACGCCGCGAAGGCCATGGCGACGAGCCTCGGGAGCAGGAAGCGCCACCCGAGCTCCTTCCATTTCCAGCGCGCCATCAGAGGGCGCAGGAAATGGGTGAGCAGGAGGGCCGCCGCAAAGCTCATGAAGATCACCGCAAGCTCCGTGCCCAGCC
>Ga0302320_10027142_pt1 | contig 11048 bp, 11 predicted proteins | sample Bog_T0_3_FD_202130 | JGI IMG/M metagenome (GOLD analysis project Ga0302320, IMG submission 202130) | Peat permafrost microbial communities from Stordalen Mire near Abisko, Sweden - Bog_T0_3 | ecosystem: Environmental > Terrestrial > Soil > Wetlands > Peat | place: Sweden: Abisko, Stordalen Mire... | reverse complement strand
CGCTCGCGCCGCCCGCGAGCGGGCGGCAGGGTAGCGGAGTCGCTGTCAGCGCTCCGAGTTCGCGGAGACCTTCTCGGGGTCGATCGCCTCGCCGGGCATGGTCATGGAGCGCCCGGTCGCCAGCATGTAGACGAAGTAGACCAGACCGATGGCCACCATGACGACGACGTAGATCCAGGGGTCTTTGAACGACGCGTCACGGAAGATCGACAGCTCGAAGACGAGCCACACCAGCGAGATGATGATGACGGGCCACTCCCAGGCGCCGAGGTTGAAGCCGCCGGGCACGTGCGGCAGCTTCTTGCGCGCGAACATGAAGAGGATCACCGTGATGAAGTAGATGATCGCCGGCATGAGCGTGGCGGCGCTGAACAGCTTGAACAGGGCACCGGTGCTCTGCGCGAAGGCGGCCAGCACGATCTCGAGTACGACGCCCACCACGACCGTCGCGATGAGCGGTGTGCGGTACGACTTGCTGACACGGCGCATGGCCTTCCAGCCCGGGAAGCGCTCGTCGCGCGACATGGCCCAGGCCACGCGGCTGGCCGTGATGTAGATCACGAGGCCGCAGGCGAAGATCGAGAAGAACACCATGACGAGGAAGATCTTGCCGACGACAGAGCCCAGCACGTGGTCGACGATGTCGGCGACCGGCGTGCCCGACGAGGTCAGCGACGGGATGTTCCAGGTGGCGATGGTGATGGCGACCAGGAAGAGAAAGCCGAGCACGCCCGAGAGCAGCACCGACATCCACATGGCGCGCGGCACGACCTTTTCGGGCTCGTTGGTCTCTTCGGCCAGGTTGCCGCAGGCCTCAAAGCCCACGATGGTGAAGGCGCCCAGCAGGAAGGCCAGCACCCAGGGACTGTCGTGACTGATGGTGCCCAGACCGAAGTAGGGGTGCGTGGCGACGGCGCCGCGGCTGAAGAGATGCCCCCAGTAGAGCTTGTTGGTGATGGCGCCCACCACCACGATGAGGATGGTCAGGCCGCCGATGCCGATCAGCTCGGTGCCCACGGCGACGTTATTGACGCGTTCCGACCAGACCGTCGAGAACATGATCAGCAGGCACTGCACGCCGATCACGAGGGCGGTCACGATCCAGGTGTTGGCCGTTGTGCCGGTATAGCCGAACAGCGCCGGCGCCACCGCCGAGGCGACGGCGTAGTCGACCGCTACGACGTCGACGATGAGGAATGCGAACATGAACCAGCCCACCAGCCAGCCGATCAGCGGGTTGGCCAGGCGCGACATCCATTGGTAGGTGTAGCCGGCCAGCGGCATGCGCGAAGCGAGCGAGCCGAACACCAGGGCGACCATGAGCTGCCCCACGATGACGATCGGCCACGTCCAGATGCCGAGCGGCCCCGACGAGTTCAGGACGGCGCCGTAGGTGGTGAAGATGCCGGTTGTGATCGAGATGAACGAGAATCCGATCGCAAACGATGCGAAGCGGTGCAGCGTGCGGTCGAAGTCTTGCTCGTAGCCGAACTTGCTGAGCTCCTTTTCGGGAGCGGCTTTGGTTTCCACGGGACTCCCCCTCTCTTGCCTTGTAGTACTGTCGGCGGCCCGACGGCCGCCTGCGTCACGAAAACGACGGCCGGTTTCAGCGCTCGTTCAGGGGCCCTCCTTGGTGCACGAGACTCTCGGCGAGCTCCCCTGACTCCGCCCGTTCCACAGGGGCGATCAGCACGGTCACGCCGGCCGCTTCGAGGCGCTCGAGCTCTTGCTCGTCGGCGCCGTCGTCGGTGATCACCGCGGTCAGGGCATCGACGTTTGCGACCTTGCGCAAGGCCACCTTGCCGAGCTTGGAGGAGTCGGCCAGCACGTAGCTTTCGGCGGCGTGTTGCAAGATGACGCGGCGCGAGGCGATCTCGTCGGGGTAGTAGTCGGTGAGGCCCATCTCGGGGTGTACGCCCCCGGAGCCCAGGAAGGCCTTGTCGGCGAAGTAGTCGCGAAAGAAGGCCTCGCTGACCGGTCCGAAACAGGCGAGGTCGCCGGGACGCACCCGGCCGCCCGACGTGGTCACTTCGATGCCCTCGCGGTCGGCCAGCGCGTTGGCCACGAGCAGCGAGTTGGTGAGTACGATGCCGCGGTGACTGCGCGGCAGCTCGGCGGCCAGCTCGGCGACGCTCGTGCCGATGTCGAGGATGAGCGTGTCGCCGGGCTTGATGAGGCTCGCCGCCAGCCGGGCGATGGCGATCTTGCGATCGCGGTGTCGCATGCGGCGCTTCTCGAAGGTGGGCTCGAAGGCGCGTCCCGTCGTGCGCGTGGCGCCGCCGTAGACGCGGCGCACCAAGCCGTCCTCTTCGAGGGCTACCAGGTCGCGACGGATGGTCTCGATCGACACGCCGAGCTCGCCGGCGAGCTCGGCGGGCTTGACCAGCGAGCGGCTGCGTACGCGCTCCATGATTACAAGACGTCGTTCTTCGGGTATTGCATCGCCCACGTCGCAACCCTCCCGGTGAGGAAGTTTGTGGAAGTCTAAGCACTTTGGTGGTTGCAACGCAATAAGTTGTGTCTCGAGTTTGCTCGCTTTGTAGGGGGAGTACACTCGTCCACAGGTCTCCACAGGCTTGTGGGCCGGGCGATTCGGCGGCACACTGAGCATCCGGCGATCCGACGTAAGTCAGGAGCCGCCGATCAAACGCTACCCGCCGGAGGCACTCATGTCCGCAGCCGAGACCCGCGTCGAGCACGACCTTCTGGGCGAGCGCCAGGTGCCCGCCGACGCCTACTACGGCATCCACACGCTGCGCGCGCGCGAGAACTTCCCCATCACCGGCATCCCCATGTCGACCTACCCCGACCTGGTGAACGCCCTCGCCTCCGTGAAGCACGCCGCCGCCGCCGCCAACCGCGACCTCGGCCTGCTCAGTGCCGAGAAGGCCGCCGCCATCATCAGGGCCTGCGACGACGTGCGCTCGGGGCTGCTCCACGAACAGTTCGTCGTCGACGTCATCCAGGGCGGCGCCGGCACCTCGGCCAACATGAACGCCAACGAGGTCATCGCCAACCGCGCCCTGGAGCATCTCGGTCACGAGCGCGGCGAGTACCAGTTCCTGCACCCGAACGACGACGTCAATCAGGGGCAGAGCACCAACGACGTCTACCCGACCGCGGTGAAGGTGGCGCTGCGCTGGGCCGCCGGCCGTCTGCTCGATGCCATGGACGTGCTGCGCACCGCCTTTGCCGCCAAGGCCGCCACGCTCACCGACGCCGTGAAGATGGGGCGCACCCAGCTTCAGGACGCCGTGCCCATGACGCTCGGCCAGGAGTTCACCACCTATGCGGTCATGATCGGTGAAGACGAGCACCGCCTGGCCGAAGCCTGCCGGCTTATCGAAGAGGTGAACCTGGGGGGCACCGCCATCGGCACCAAGTTGAACGCGCCGCCCGGCTACTCGGAGGCCGCGATACGTTACCTGAGCGAGCTCACCGGCATCGCCCTGTCGATCTCACCGAACCTGATCGAGGCCACCCAGGACCCGGGGTCGTACGTGCAGGTCTCGGGCGTGCTCAAGCGCATCGCCGTCAAGGTCTCGAAGATCTGCAACGACCTGAGGCTGCTGTCGTCGGGCCCGCGGGCGGGGCTCGGCGAGATCAACCTGCCGCCGGTACAGGCCGGCTCGAGCATCATGCCCGGCAAGATCAACCCGGTCATCCCCGAAGTCGTCAACCAGATCGCGTTCGAGGTGATCGGCAACGACGTCACGGTGAGCATGGCCGCCGAGGCCGGGCAGCTGCAGCTGAACGCCTTCGAGCCCATCATCGCTCACTCCCTGTTCGAGAGCATCACGCACCTCGAGATGGGCTGCCTCACGCTCGCCGAGCGCTGCGTGGGCGGCATCACGGCGAACGTCGACCACCTCAGGGCTCAGGTGGAGAGCTCGATCGGCTTGGCCACCGCGCTCAACCCGATCATCGGGTACGCCCAAGCCACGGCCGTCGCCAAAGAGGCGGCCGCGACGGGCCGCACCGTGCAGGAGATCGTGCTGGCGCACGGGCTGCTGACGCGCGAGCGGCTCGACGAGGTCCTCAGCCCCGAAGCCCTGACGGGCTCCCCTTGCCGGGGGCCGTTGGGCTAGGCGTCGAGGCTGGCCTGCTCGACGACGAGACCGAGGTGCGCCGCCAGGGCAGGCGCGAGCGCGAGCAGCTGCAGGGCGTCGATCGTGGCGCCGCGCAGGCAGGCGACGCCCCGGAGGCCCGCGAGCTCGTTGCCGCGCAGGTCGCTGCCCGCAAGGGTGACACCGGCAAACTCAAGGCCTTCGAGGTCGCAGCCCGAAAAGCGCAGCTCGCTCAGGTCGCTTTCCATGAGCAGCGCGCCACGCAGGTCACAGCCTTCGAGCAGCGCGTGCGGACGCCCCAGATGAGTGAGCTTGGCGAGCTGCGCAAGGCAGTCGCGCAGGAACACGGCGGACATGCCGCCCCCGGTGATGCTGGCGCCGATGAAACGGCAGTCGAGGAAGGCGACGTCGGAGAGCTCGCAATCGAACCAGCGCGTGTTGGCGAAGTCGCAGGTCTCAAAGACGACCTGGCGGCAGCGCAGGCGGCGCAACTCGGCGCCTTCGAACCGGCAGCCCTTCACGCGGGCCGTCTCGAGCGACGAGGCGCCGAGCTGCTCGTCGCGCAAGTCGAGGTCGAGCAGCTCGACGTCGAACAGCTCAGACTCGGCAGCGAGGCCGGCCGCGTCCATGCGCGAGAGTCCGGGCGGCAGCGCCGGCACGCCGGGCTGCGGCGGCCGTCGCCGTGCGCCGCCGCCCCGTCTGTGAGCGGCCGGACTCACCTCTAGTCGAGGAACTCTCTGAGCCGCCGCGACTCGCGATAGGCTTTGAGCTTGGCGAGCGTCTTGGCTTCGATCTGGCGGATACGCTCGCGCGTGACGCCGAAGATCTGCCCGACCTGCTCGAGGGTGCAGGGGTGCTCGCCTTTCAGGCCGAAGCGCAACTCGATCACCTTGCGCTCGCGCTGCGTGAGCGTGGAGAGGGCCTGGCTCAATTCCTCGGAGCGCATGATCTCGCTGACGGCCTGGTGCGGCTCGACCGCGTCGCGGTCTTCGATGAAGTCGCCGAGCTGCACGTCCTGGTCTTCGCCGACCGGCGTCTCCAGGCTGACCGGCTCCTGGCTGATCTTCAGGATCTCGCGGATCTGTTGCGGCGTGGACTCCATCTCGGCGGCTATCTCTTCGGGGGTGGGCTCGCGGCCGAGCTCGAGCGTGAGGTGCCGCCGCACGCGCGACACGCCGCTGATCTTGTCGACCATGTGCACCGGAATGCGGATGGTGCGCGCCTGGTCGGCGATGGCGCGGCTGACGGCCTGGCGGATCCACCAGGTGGCGTAGGTCGAGAACTTGAAGCCGCGCCGGTAGTCGAACTTCTCGACGGCGCGCATGAGGCCGAGGTTGCCCTCCTGGATCAGGTCGAGCAGGGGCAGGCCGCGGCCGACGTGCCGCTTGGCGGTCGACACCACGAGGCGCAGGTTGGCCTCGATCAGCCGGCGCTTGGCTGCCATGTCGCGGCGCTCTATGCGCTTGGCCAGGGCGACCTCTTCTTCGGCGGTGAGGAGCGGCACTTTGCCGATCTCCCTGAGATACACGCGCACGGGGTCGTTGCTGGCCGTCTTGATCGACAGATCGAGGGCCGGGACGATCGCCTCGCCGACGCCGGCCCCGACCACGCCGGAAAGGCCGTCGTCGGCCTCGACGATGTCGATGCCGAGGTCGCCGAAGAGCAGGAAGACGTTGTCGATCTGGTCGGGCGTAAGGTCGACTTCGGCCATCACGTCGGCGATGTGGGCGCCGTTCAGATAGCCTTGCTCACGTCCCTCGGCGACCAGCTCGTGCACTTCGGCAAACTCTGGCTCCAGGGCGGCGTGGGGATCGGTCACTGTCATCTCCTGCTTAGTCGAACAACGCGTCAAGCATGCCGTGAGCGCTTAGACTACAAGGGTAAGGGCCGGCGCGCCTCCCGGCCCCGCCGTCAAGACGACCGAACGGCCGTCGCCGCAGCATCTGGGCGGCGCCGACCAGGCCGCGTGAGCAAAGGAGTCGCCATGATCGACGTCGTGATCTGGTCCGATGTGGTGTGACCATGGTGCTATGTCGGCGTGGAGCGCTGGCGAGTAGCACTGCGGATGCTCGGCGAGAGCGCCGCGCAGGTAAGCTGGCGGTACGGCGCCTTCGAGCTCGACCCGAACGTGCCGGCCGAGGGCGTCGACGCGCACGACCACATGAAGGGCAAGTATCCGCCCGACCTGGTCGCGGAGATGCACGGGCGTCTGGCCGACATCGCTCACGACGAGGGTCTGCCCATGCGCGACCTGGGCGCGCCGTCGGTGCGGCCCAATACGTTCGATGCCCATCGCCTGCTGGCCGCGGCCCTGCACGACGGCGTCGCCCTTCACCAGGCGCTCGGCGACGAGCTGTTCGCGGCCTACTGGGCCCGCGGCGAGAACGTCGGCCTGCGCGACGTGCTGGCGAACGCGGCGGCGGCAGCCGGCCTGTCGCCGGAGCGCGTCGCGACCGTCCTCGACGGCGACGACCACGCGGCCGCCGTGCGCGCCGAGGAACACCTGGCGGCCGACCTCGGCATTCGCGCCGTGCCCGGCTTTGTGATCGCCGACCGGTTTCTGGTGAGCGGCGCGCAGCCGCCCGCCGCGCTCGCCGAGGCGGTGCGCAAGACGCTGGTCTAGCGCGCGACCGGAGTCGTCGGGCTACGTCACGTCGGCGGCGGCTACGTGCTGCAGCTCGCTGACGCCGGTGAGCAGCACGTAGCCGGCATTGTCGGTGACGTAGCTCGCCGCGACGGTGCCGGCGTAACGGTCGCCTTCCCACGTATCGAAGGTGATCTCACACTCCGCCCTGACGAGCGGGCAGCTGTCGGAGGGGACGTCTTCAAGCTCGACATGCCAGCCGCGCGAGGTCTCGATGAGAACCGCGTGCGAGTGGGGCAGACTTGTGCCCTCGATGGCCACGAAGGTCAGTTCCTCGCTGCTTTTGGTCATGGCTGTCCTCCACACCTCGGGTGTTCGTGACGTGACTACCCGCCTCCCGTCGATGTGACTCCTCGACGGTCGTTGGCGACCTCGCGAGACGCGTGGGGCTCGTCCCGCCACGGGGCGGCGCGGCTCGCGCCGCCGCGTGGCGCACCGTCGCGTGCGACGACGCGGCTTGCAGGAACTTCGCTCAGCACGTACGCTCCCGGCGTTTAGTGGGGCAAAGGGGGCGATTGAAATGGCTGAAGGCCTGACCTTCGAGCAGGTCAAGAAGGCCAGGGTGTTCGCGTGGCACGGATTGCACTACATCTTTGCCAACGACACCCTGTTGCGGGTACTCACGTCGGTCGGCCTCGACGCGAAGGCGAGCGCCCCGGACTCCGCTCCCATGACCGTGAGGCCGAGCAGCCTGCGCGGTACCGAGCATCTCCTCGACGACGGCTGGCACCACCTCGACGGCTGCACCTGCCGCTTCTGCGCGTCGCACGAGCACCAGCCCGGCAACGCCGCCGAGAGTCGCGGCTGCTGTGGGCGCCCGACGGCCTAGGCGGCCTGACCACGCTACTCGCCGGGCTCGTTCGACCCGGTCGTGCCTGGCACTGTCCTGAAGTCGGCGAAGGTGAGCTCGTGGCCGGGTGGGGCGACGACGAAGTCGTCGCCCCACCCGGCCACGACGAGCGCGTCGAGCAACGTGGTCGTGCCGGGCACCTCCTCGACCGTCATATCGAAGCGCGCCGCGAACTCGGCCACCTGGTCGCGGTAGGGAGCCAGATCGTGGCGACCGGTGTCGATGAGCACGAGACGGGTGTAGTGATTGAGCAGCAGGCGCATGAGCTGCTCCGCGCGTTCGGCGCCGCGCTTTTCCACCAGCTTGTCGTACTCGGTGAGGATGGTGTCGCACTCCTCGAGGTACGACTTCGTCAGGTAGTAGGAGCCACGCACCTTCTCGGACTGGGCGGCGAACGCGGCGTTGGAGCCCAGCATCATGGCGATGCAGTCGTCGACGCGAGGCACGACCAGGGTCGCGGCGTGCGTCTTCAGGCCGAGCACGGCGTTGGAGCACAGGCCGTAGCCCAGTGCGATGGTGGCGCCCGGCCTGTCGGCGGTGGCGACGGCTACGCGCAACCCCTCCTTGAGCTTCTCAGGGCTCAGATGGAGCTGCGCGTCGAGCGTCACGCACTCGACGCCGTCGGTGGCGCCCGGTGCGAGCTCGCCGAGCACGGCCGGGCAGGCGATCAGCGTGAGCCCGCGCGGCCGTGCGACCGAGCAGTCGGGGTCGCAGTTGGGTGAGTGGGTCATAAGCACCAGAGTGCCGCCCGACGCCGGCCGTCGTCAACCGAAGAGCCGGCCGCGCCGCCTGACGATGAAGCTGGCGGGCGGCCTGGGGAAGGGTGTCGCGGGGCGATGCTCGAACACTTCGTTTGAGCTGCCCGCAGCGTCGCGATCCCAGGAGAGCCTCATGCCCAGGACCACCGTGCCATCGGCCACCAGCTTCCTTGGGGCGCCGTTGGCTGCCGACCCCGCCACAGCCCGGGCGCGCTTCGCCTTTCTCGGCATCCCGTTCGGCGTGCCCTACGACATGGCCGGCGTCTTCCCGCCGTCTGCCGGCGCCGCCGAGGCGGTGCGCGCCGCCTCGCGGCAGTTCGTCGGCGAGCACGACCATTACGACTTCGACCTGGGGGCGCCGCTGGCCGCCGACGGCCGGCTCGACATGGTCGACTGCGGCGACGTAGCCGGCGACCCTCGCGACCTGGCGGCTACGGCGCGCGGCGCGACCGCCTGCGTCGGCGACCTCGTCGCCGGCGGCGCCATGCCGCTCGTGGTGGGCGGCGATCACGCCATCCCGCCGCTCGTCGTGGCCGGACTCGACCACAGCCGCGAGCTCAACATCTTGCAGATCGACGCCCACCTCGACTTTCGCGACGAGGTCGGCGGTGTCAGGGACGGCTACTCGAGCCCTATCCGCCGCCTGCGGGAGCTGCCCTTCGTGGGCGACATCGTGCAGGTCGGGCTGCGCGGCTCGGGCAGCGCCCGAGCCGCCGACGTCGAGGCCGCTCTCGCCGCCGGCAACGTGCTGATCACCGCCGACCAGGTGCACGAGGCCGGCGTGGCGATCGTGCTCGACCGCCTGCGCGCCGGCGCGCGCTACTACATCACGGTCGACGTCGACGGCCTCGATCCCAGCTGCGCGCCCGGCGCCGGCTGGCCGCTGCCGGGCGGCCTGCGGTTCGAGCAGGCGGCGGCCATCGTGCGCTCGGTGGCTCGCGTCGCCGACGTGGCGGGCATCGACTTCTGCGAGTTCGTGCCACGACTCGACCTGAACGGCCTGACGGCGCTCACCGTCACGCGCCTGCTCATCAATCTGATCGGCGTGACCGCGCACAAAGAGGCCGACGGTCGGGGCGCGGCGTAGCCCTGTGGCCGGTGAGCGCGCCGGCCGCTGCTCGGCGTAGCCGCCGCCGGCCGCGCCAACGACTCTCTGGCGTGGGCGTCAGGGCGGCTGTAGGGTCGCGCTATCTGCAAGCGGCGGGTCAGGGGGGAGCATGGTCGACGACCGCGACAGCGGCGCCGCCGATTCCGGCCAGGCCGGCGCCTGCCGGGTGACGCGCCGGCAGCTCATGATCGGCGCCTCGGCGCTGGGCATCTCGGCAACCGCCGCTTCGCTGCTGGCGAGCTGCGCGTCGGCCGGGTCCGCGGGGGCACAGAGCGGTGCAGGGCAGAGCGGCTCGCCGGCCACGACCGCCGACCCGTGGCTCGGCTACCCCATGCCCGGCGACCTGCGCCCCGACGCGCCCGAGCTGGCCAAGCGCGGCCCCTTCAAGGTCGGCGTGCGGGGGTGGACCGTCACCAACCCGGACCAGCTCGACATGGTGCACTACAGCGCCACCAACACCGACCCGCGCTACGACCGGCCCCTGCCGCTGCAGGTGTGGTACCCGGCCGTCGTCCACGGGCGCGAGCGCGAGCTCACGACCTACGCCGACGCCCTGGGCAGCGGGCCCAACGATCCCACGCGGCCCGTCGTGCCGTTCACCTTTCCGGGACGAGCCCTGCGCGACGCGCGACCCGACCCAAGCCAGGGTCCGTACCCCCTGCTCATCGTCTCGCACGGCTATCCGGGTTCCGATGTGCTCCTCACCAACCTGACCGAGAACCTGGCCTCAAAGGGCTACGTCGTGGTCGCCATCAGCCACACCGACTCCACCCACGCCGACGCGACGGTCTTCGCCAGCACGTTGCGCAACCGCGCGCTCGACATCAACTTCGTGCTGACGACCATGGGGCGTCTGGCCAAGAAGGGCTCGCACAGCTTCCTGTCGGGTATCGTCGATGCCGACAACACGGCGCTGATCGGTTACTCGATGGGGGGCTACGGGGTGCTCATCTGCGCCGGCGCCGGCATCACGCCGGGCTTTGCCTCGGCGCCGTACTGGGCGGCGGGCGACACGCTGCAGCTTCTCGAGGAGGGCACGCCGCGGTACTCCGCCCTGCTCGACTCGCGGGTCAAGGCGATCGTGCCGATCGCGCCGTGGGGCGGCACCTACGGGGCGTGGAACGCGGCCGGCCTTGCCGGCATCAAGGTGCCCGCGCTGTTCGTGGGCGGCGACCAGGATCAGACCGCACCCTACGCCGGCGTCAAGTTCATCTTCGAGAACGCGACCAACGCCGACCGCTACCTGCTGGTGCATCAGAACGGCGACCACGAGGTCGCCGTGAACCCGGCGCCGCCCGTCACCTTCACGCGCTGGCGCGAGTATGAGCACTACCAGGAGCCGGCGCTCGACAACACGCGCACCAACAACGTCAACCAGCACTTCCTCACGGCGTTCCTGGGCGTGCACCTCAAGGGAGCCGCCTACGCGGACTACCTGAACGTCGACGATGTGAGCTCCAACGACAGCAACAACTCCGGCAACCCGGGGTATCCGGCCGGCATCTGGAAGGGCTTCCCGGAGTGGTCGGCCGTGGGTCTCGAGATGCACCACCTGCGGCCCTAGGCACGCATGGCCGCGGCGGTCGTCGGGCGGCGGGGCCGCCTGCCCTTGCCGGGCAGG
>Ga0302320_10027138_pt1 | contig 11049 bp, 10 predicted proteins | sample Bog_T0_3_FD_202130 | JGI IMG/M metagenome (GOLD analysis project Ga0302320, IMG submission 202130) | Peat permafrost microbial communities from Stordalen Mire near Abisko, Sweden - Bog_T0_3 | ecosystem: Environmental > Terrestrial > Soil > Wetlands > Peat | place: Sweden: Abisko, Stordalen Mire... | reverse complement strand
CCACCTGTTTGCGCGCGGTATTATCGGTGCCGATCAGGAGGTAGCCGATGATTCCATCCTGTGCGTCGCGCAGCGCGGTCACCGACACAACGGCCGGGAAGCGGCTGCCGTCTTTGCGGATGTAGGTGAGTTCATAGATGTCTTCGATGCCGCGCGAGGCTTTGAAGGCCAGGGCGTTGAAGCCTGGCGTAATGGTGGTATTGAGCTCATGGCTCAGTTCCCGGGCGCGCGCGATGACTTCCTGAGGATCGGATATTTCGGCGGGCGTGATCTTATCCACAACCTCGACCGCGGTGTAGCCCAGCATACGCTCGGCGCCGACATTGAAGAGCTGGATGACGCCCTTTTCGTCGGTGGCGATACTGGAGAAATTGGCGCTGTTAAAGATTGCGTTCTGGAGCGCGCCGGCTTTGAGCAACGCTTCTTCGGCCTGCCTGCGCGCGGTGTTGTCGGTGCCGATCAGAAGATAGCCGATGATTCCGCCGAGATCGTCGCGCAGGGCCGTCGTCGATACAACGGCGGGAAAGCGGCTGCCATCTTTGCGGATGTAGGTCAGTTCGTAGATGTCTTCGATGCCGCGCGAGGCTTTGAAAACCAGAGCTTCGAAGCCCGGCGTAATCGGTGTCGCGAGTTCGAGGCTCAGCGCCCTGGCCCGCGCGATCAATTCCTGAGGATCGGAAATGTCGGCCGGAGTGATCTTGTCAACCACCTCGATCGCGGCGTAACCGAGCATGCGTTCGGCGCCTACGTTGAATAGCTGGATGACGCCTTTTTCGTCGGTGGCGATGCTGGAGAAGTTGGCGCTGTTGAAGATAGCATTCTGCAGCGCCCCGGTTTTGAGCAGGGCAGCTTCACGCCGGACTTCTGTAACGACGTCGGGTGTAACGACATCGGGTGTAATGACATCGGGTGTAATGACATCGGGCGCGACGGGCACCTCGTCAGTTGTGGGAGGTTCGCGGTTCATCGGCGCGGCCGAAATTCCGCCCAGGCGTTCTCACCCATGCGGCCGAGGAATCCGAGGCCGGTGCGCTCGGCAGCATGGCCGACGGTTGCCTGGCTATCCGCCATCCACGTGTTGGCGAGGAAGTTGCCGCCGGGGATCGCGAGAAAACGAGCATAGGCGGGCACCATGTTTCCGGCGCGATTGCGCGCAAAGAATGTCATTTTGACGACGCGGCCGAGGCGGCTTGCGAACGGCTGGCCCTCAGCACGCTCGTAGCGGGGATCTTCGCCCCAGATGCTTCCGAGGCAGGCTTCCATGACAGTCTCGACACCGAAGTTCGCCGCCGAGATGCCGACACGCTTGCCGAATCCTTCCCAGTGCGGCCCGTATTCCTTCGGAGTGTTAGACGGCGTTCCCTCCGCGCCGGCTGCTATATCGTCCAGCAAGGCGGCGGGCGAGACGTTCAGGTGCACCAGCCAGCGCAACCTTACCGCGGCGTCGATGGGATCGTCGCTGGCTTGCGGCACGACATTCCGCGGCCCGGCGGATGGCGGTACGGGTGTTTGCAGTGCTGCGTTTTGCGCACACAAGCCGGAAACGAGGGCGATGGCGATCAGCGGGAGTTGCGTGAAGCGGGATGGCACGAACAGTGTTGTGCAATGCTGCATCCGTTCGTTCGAATCCGAGTTCTAAAGGCGAATCCGGTGGATTGCGCTATCTTCTCTAACGGCCCGCGGTCATGTGACGCCCGGCGGTCAGCCCAAGAACCGCGCCGAAAAATACATCGGAGGGATAGTGAGCGCGTGAGGTCAATCGCGATGCGCCCACAATACAGGCCAGTGCGTACGCCGCGAAAGTCACTCCCGGGCGGCGCGGATAACGTTCCGCAAACACCGCTGCAATGGCAAACGAGGATGCCGTGTGACCTGAAGGAAAACAGCCGGCCCCGTCGATATTGCGATTCTTTGTGCGAAACCAGGTGCGTGTGAAATCGCCGTCCGGACCGGCCTCAATGGGCCGCATGCGGCGGTCGAGATGCTTCATGGAAATGGCGACGATCTGGCCGGCCAGAGCGGCCTCGCCCGCCAGCAGGCCTGTTTCACCGGCGTATGCATCGCCGCGGAGGAGTCCACCGACCCAGAAGAGCGACCACATGGCATTGATTGCGATTGCGGTGTGCCGGGCGCTCAGGATCCGGTTGGATTGGACCACGACGGGCAGCTGCTGAAAATCGGCCCGTTGCAGCCAGGGGGCAGTCGTGGGATCGAGCGCCACCAGTGCGGCGGTTGTGCCCAGCACACCTAACGCGGGTCTCCATCTGTCGCCGCGGGCGGCGGTCAGGGGAAACGACCAGATTCGCCGCTGGTCCTTCCTCACAGCGCGGAAAGTCAGAGTCGCCACCGCCGCACAGACACCGATTGCCCTTCCGAGCTTCATTGCGCTGCCAGAATCGCGACTTGAAACTGCCGAAGTTGTTCGACTTGCCCGGATGTCTTTATCCATGCGGCCTGGGCTTTCTCCGTTTGTTCTTCAGGGTCCTTCAGGGTAACGATGGCAACCGGCGGCTTGCGGGCTTCATAGTAGCTCAGAATGTTATCGCGAAGTTCAGCGGACACACCGGCAAATTTCTTATCCGCCAGCTTGCCAAGTAGTTTGTCATAGGCCAGGTCGGCCCCCAGATACTTGCCGGCTGCGGTGGGCGCGCCGGTGTCGATATTCTGGTCGGCCAGAGCGAGATGCTTGGTACCTTCCTTCAGGAGCATTTTGCGGTACTGGTCTATGGTTGTGTTGAAACTGTCCATAAACATCTTCTCAACTTCCGGAGTGGGCGCGCGGAAGGCCAGCCCCTTGAAAAGACCGGATTTCGGAACCATGCGGAGCACCACGTCAAGCAGGCGGGCGCGAAAGCCGGGCCGCTCATATTCGGTTCCCCATTCCTTCTCATAGCTGGAACGGGAAAGATTGAAGAGAAACTTCCTTTTTGTCATCCCCGGGATTTCTTTGAGAATCGTTTCCTTCCGGAGGTCCCACGCCAGATGCGTCATTTTCGGAATGATGGAACTGGTAGCATAACGGAACGAGCCCAATGCCAGATCGAGGTGGCTTCCGAAGAGATCTTTCAATTCCAGCCCGTAGGTATCGGCGAAGGCGCGCTCCAGCACCGGTTTGGCTACTTTGAAACCGATAAAAGCGCGGTAACGCTCCGGCGCATAACGCCCCTGGGCGACCTGGAGCACGTCGAAGCCGAACTCGGTGCGGACGTGCGACAGCGGGTTATCCCAATAGGTCACCGTGGCGCCAAACCTGGTGCGGAGTTCCGGATAGAGGATAGGCACGGCGCGATTGACGGCCAGTCCGTGACCGCTGACGTCGGCGGCATAGTGCGCCAGTGCGCCGAGCGCGAAGGCGTATTCGTCGAGGTCCTGCGATTCGGCGATGAGTGCGAGAACAAAATCGCCGCTGCGGACGTAATGAGTGAGATCGCTAAACAGTTTTTCACTGAACGGATAATAGCCCATGTCCTGAATGATGCAGCCGCCGTAGGCGTAAGCGTGGGCCTGCTCCAGGTCTTCCGGCGTCGCCGCGGGGAACCGCTCCAGCAGAATCCTGCGGATGGGATCGTCCCAGAGGGAATCCACGATCGCTTCGTGGGTCAGCACGGAATAGCCGAAGGCGAATGATCCGGAAAGCAACAGCAGCAGAATCAGGCGAACCGCGCCAGGAAACCTGGACCCGGAGGGAGCGGATGAACGTCCCTCTTCGGGGTGAGAAGGCCGGCTCGGAGCGGAAATGAAGATCGTGTCCTGCGGGTTGTCTGGCACGTTGAGAGCGATCAGACTATCCGGCGTCCCTGAATCACCTGGATGAGGACAACCACGATAGCGAGTACCAGAAGAATGTGAATGAAGCCTCCGACGGTATAGGCCGTCGCCATCCCGAGAGCCCACAACACAAGCAGAATAACTGCAATAGTCCAAAGCATCGTTTGATTACTCCTTAGTTTCAGATTTCAGGCTGAGTCCGTGCACGGCGCGGGCCATCAGCCGACGCCGTGTGCGATCGAACCGAAACGGTGGGCATAGACGCGCGTGAATTCGGCGCCCAAAAAAAGAACCTGTGCCGAATAGTAGACCCACACGAGCATGACGATCAGCGAGCCCGCCGCTCCGTACGTATCGGTAAAATCCGCCCTGCCGATGTAGATGCCCAGCACGGCCTTTCCCGCGACGAACAGAAACGCGGTTCCGACGGCGCCGAAGGCAACGTCGCTCCAGCGCAACCGTACGCGAGGCAACACCTTAAATATGAAGGCGAACAAGACGGTTATAACGATAAAGGAGAATACCCAGTCGGTGGTCCGGACGAGAGCCGCTGGCAGGGAGACGCCGGAGTTCAGATACCGCCCCACGGCAAAAATCTCCGCGTTGACCAGCAGCGAAACAACGAGGAACACGCCGCAGGCAAAAACCAGAAGGAAGGACGTTACTCGTTCTTTAGCCCACCGGCTGATGTGGCGGATCGGGCTGAGGGGTGTGTCTGCGGGAACCTTCCAAATGGTGTCCATGGAATCCTTCAGTTCGCCGACGACGGCCGACGCTGCGAAGAACACAGTGATCAACGCAAGCAGCGCGGCGGCCATGCCCCTCGAAGGCTGGCGCGATCCTTCAATCATCGTCTGGATCGCCTGGGCTCCCTCGTATCCCAGCAGGCTCTGGATGTGAGGGACAAAGCGGATCGCCGCGGCCGGACGGCCCAGCACCCAGCTGGCCACGGCGAGCAGAATCACGACCATGGGCGCCAGAGCGAGCGCAATATAATAGGCAAGCGCCGCGCCCATGCGCGGCGCTTTATGGTGCTGCCAGTTCCGTGAGGCAACCCGAACCAGAGGGATTACCTCGGCGAACCTGAACGGGACGCGGTTCATGAGCTGCTTCGGAATCCGCGCGCGAAGGCCGGCCGTTAATTGCGGCTGACCGAGTCGCGATTCAGCGCATGTTCAAATTTCATCGCGGCGGCCGGAGTCTTGAAATCGCCGGTCAGGATTTCACGGTTGGTTGCGGGGTGCCCGTACATTGCCCGGTTCGCTTCCCCGTCCGGGCGAAGCGTAGCGCCTTCGAGGGAGATGCCCGCGAACAGGCCGCGCGACCGGGAGTAAGCAAGCATTTCCGCAGCCATCATTGCGTCCGTCTCAGCGCTGGCGGTGCGGCCAATCGGGCCCGCCGCCGCACTGGCGTCTCCGCCGAGGGTAAATTTATCGGACAGCAGATGGCGCATTCCGCCATCGTTCATGACGAGTAAGACAACGTCGGTCTCGGAAAGGCCAATCTGGAATCCAACGCTTCCGCCTTCGACGATCATGGCTGCCGGCGCGCTCCAGCCCACGTTTCCGGGCCGGCGGCAAACTGCGAATCCGCTGCCATATTTCGCGCCAAAGATGAATCCGGCCTTCTTCATGCCCGGTATGACCACAACGCATTTCGCCTTGTCGAGCAGATCCTGCGGGATGCCGCGGTCGGAAGCGTGCATCATATCGTTCAGGGTATCGGCCGAGGCGTCCAGCCTGTCATCGACTTTGATTTCTCTGTCTGCCGCAACAGCGGCGGTGCTCATGGAACCGGCGATGACCAGGGTACAAATACAATTTTTTAAATTCAGTGTCATGGTGTTTTCCTTATGTGTTCCGTTTCAAAGCCAGGATTCCGTTTGCCTGGCCGTTGTCGCTCAGAACTGCCGGCGGAAACGGAACCTCTGTGCTCCATAGGGCACGGGGATGGCCAATGGTTCGATATGGCCCGAGTTGACGCTACAGCTCTTAGCCGCCGCGGCCAGCCAGGCAAATTGACCGCATTTGGTTACTGTGACTCTCGACGGTCATTCCCGCAGGCGGCGCGGAACGTGCAGGAGCCGCTCCGCCGCGTGAATTTCGACGCGGGCTTCCGCGTGCGTATGGAGAAAATGTCGGGAGACAACACAATGACAGTCATGAAGGCAATCGGTACGGTCGCGGTCTTGTTCTTTGGCACGACGATTGGCGCGTATGGGCAGAGAGACGGAAAGGAAGCGCCGGAGCACGCCGCTCAGCCAGCCAGGGCTCCGGCACCGCAGGCGCAGCAGCACGCCGCTGAGCCGGCCCGGGCTCCGGCTCAGCAGGCTAAAGCACCGGCCCCGCAGCATGCCGCTCAGCCGGCGAGGGCTCCGGCACAACAGGCTAAAGCTCCGGCGCGACCGGTGCAGCAGCATGCCCCGCAAGCTAAGGCTCCGGCGCAACAGGCGAAAGCTCAGGCGCGGCCCGCGCAGCAGCATGCCCCGCAGGCGAAGGCTCCGGCACAACAGGCTAAAGGTCAGGCGCGGCCCGCGCAGGCGCGCGCGCCGCAGGCCAGAGCCGATGCTCAGCCAGCCGCGCAGCAGACTGCGGGCAATCAACAGCAGCCGCAGCGTTCACCGCAACAGGCGCAATCCTGGCAACAACAACGGGGATGGGCGAGCAAGGGCGGCGCGTGGCAACCGCATACCAGCTTCGAACAGGGCCGCGACCAGAACTGGGGGTCCGACCATCGCGACTGGGCGCAGCGCGGAGGCTACGGTGGTTCCTACATCTCTCAATCCAGCTACGGCCTCTATTTCGGAAGCTCACACTTCTTCCGTATCGGCATCATGCCGGTGATGTACCTGGGATATCCGCGTTTCGCGTACGGGGGTTATTCGTTCCTGGTGGTTGATCCGTGGCCGGGTTCCTGGCAGCCGAACTGGTATGCCTCGGACGATGTCTATATTGACTACGACAGCGGATATTATCTTTATGACCGCCGGTATCCCGGAGTCAGGCTCGCGGTGACCGTCGCGCTGTAACTGCCCATCTATCGTGCGGCTGGCGGCTCCTGGTCGCCGGGTATCCCGACCAGCCAGCGATAGAACGCCACGGCCCGGTTGATTGCCGAAGACTCATTGGCCGTGACGAGACTGCTGGCGTTCAGTCCGGTGCGCACAATACTGTAAAAACGCCAGAGATCGTCACCGGCAATGTCAGACCCGCGGTCCAGAAAGTAGACCGATTGCATATCGCGAGGGTGAAAGACGGGCACGAAGAGATAACGCATCGTACTGACATTCTCCACATTGAACACGATTCTGTCGGCCGAGGCTTCGAGAATCCGCATTCGGAAGACGCCTTTGCCGGTCAGATTGTCTTCCTGTTCAAAGAAGAGTGCGCTGCCTTCCTTCATTTCACCGGGCGTGAAATCGCCACGACGCCGCTGGGACTGAGGATCCGTCAGAGCCCAGGCAGCCGGGATCAGCGTCTGCCATTGCTTGTGAGTGGTCGACCAGTAGCGCATGCCCGCCAGCCCCGAAATGGCGGCGATGTGGCGAAGCAGGCCCTCGACTCCGCTGCTATAACGAAATCGCGCGGCCGTTGTCACCAGGGTGGTGAACCCGGCCTCAGCCCAGCCGGTGCAGGCTGGCGGCATCCAGTTGCGGCCGAACTCCGTTCGGCTCCACAGCTTTGAAGCAGCCGGGTCGCCCAGAGCCGGCCAGCCGGGGACCGGATCCTTACCGCATGGCGGCTGCGGTCCCGATTGCGCCCATGCAGCGCCCTGGCAGAATAAGATCGCCGCCAGAACAAAGGCGGCATGACGGCTGGTCACAGATCGCTGCGCGAAATGCCCAGCTTGGCCATCATGGCATTCAGGGTGGTCCGGGGAATTCCCAGCCGGGTCGCGGTGGCGCTGACCACTCCGCCGGTCTCCCGGAAAACGCGCAGGATGTAATCCCGTTCCACTTCCTCGAGAGTCGAGCCGCTGCTGTTCTCCATTACAGCGGCGATCAGCTCGCTCACCGGAGCCCGCAGTGTAGGGCCGCCCGAGAGAATGACCGATCTCTCGATGAAGTTTTCGAGTTCCCGCACGTTACCGGGCCAGGGCCAGCTCACCAGAGCCTTCATCGTCTCGGCAGGAATTTTATCGATCGTCCGGTTCATCTTGGCGGCGTACTTCTTTGTGAAGTGCCGCGCGAGAATCGGGATATCCTCGGGATGCTCGCGCAACGGCGGCGTCGTGATCGGGAAAACTTTAAGCCGGTAGTAGAGATCGCTGCGAAACAACTTGTCGCCCATCATCTGGGTCAGATTCCGGTTGGTGGCTGCCACCAGGCGAACGTCGATCGGGATGGTGCGCGTGCCACCCAGCCTCTCGAATGACTTCTCCTGCAGGGCGCGCAGCAATTTGGGTTGCAGGTCGAGCGGGATATCGCCCACTTCATCCAGAAACAAAGTCCCGCGATGAGCCATCTCGAAGCGGCCGATTTTTTGCGACAGCGCTCCGGTGAAAGCTCCGCGCTCATAGCCGAACAGCTCGCTTTCGAGCAATCCGGTGGGAATCGCCGCGCAGTTGAGGCTGATGAAAGGAAGATTGCGGCGCGGGCTGATGCGGTGGATGGCGCGGGCTATCAGTTCCTTGCCGGTGCCGGTTTCGCCCAGCACGAGCACCGTGGCATCGGTCGGGGCCACCACTTCCACCTGGGCGAGAACCCGCTTCATGGCGGCACTGACGCCGATAATCTCATCGAAGCTGCCTTTCAGCTCGAGAGGTTCGTCCCCGATAGTCTCCTGCCGGTCGCGTTCCCGCAGGTCGGTGACGAAAGTAATCCAGCGAAAGGGAGACAATTTCAGTACCGCGGTGGCAATCAAAACCGGAACCTGCGTTCCGTCTTTCCGGAGCATTGCTCTTTCATACGGAGTGCAGGCGCCAAACCGCAGCGCCTCTTCGTGGGCAAACTCATCGAGACCCACATATTCGGGAGGTGTCAGTTCGGGCCAGTGCAATCGGCCGTCTTCCAGGTCCTCGCGGCTGTATCCGACAAGATCCAGAAACGCGTCGTTGGCCTCCGGAATCCGGTCGTACTCCCCGGAAACAACGCCAGCCACGGTGGATGTGGAACCGATGGAATGGAACTGCGGGCGGCTGCGCCGGAGTTTTTCGTCCTTATCGTGACGCTCGGTGAAGTCGCGGACCACTACGGCAAAGCCCTGCAAAACGCCCTTCTCGTCTCTGATCGCGGTTTTGATTACGTTGGCCCAGAATCGCGAACCGTCCCTTTTGGCCTGCCAGCCTTCGCTGCCGGAATGGCCCTCTGTTGCGGCCCGTTTGAGTCCTATATCGGTCTGGCTGCGCTCGGCGTCGTCCGGAAATAAGAACGAAAGATGCTTGCCAGTGACTTCAACGCTCTTATAACCGTAAATGCGTTCGGCGCCGGCGTACCAGGCGGCAACCTGCCCGTGGGCATCCAGGAGGAACAGGGCGAAATCCCGCACCCAGGCTGGAACGCCATCCGCCGCGGAAGCGCCATCGGGGGCGCGCGCCCCGCCGGGCGGCAACCCATCCTTGTCCGACAAGACCAGGAGATGGCGAACCGGCAACACATTGCCTTTGGCCGAATAAGCGACTTTTTTCGCTTTTCCGTCCGGACCCAGCAGCCGCAGAGTTCCTTCCTGCTGGCCTTCCCGCAGAAATTCGCGCCACTTTTCCGGAATGATCGGTTTGAATTCCTGCTCGGCAAAATCGTCCAGTTTCCGGCCGATGATTTTTTCCCTGGGGACACCCAGCAGCTTGCTGACGCCGGCACTGGCCTCGCGGGACAGGCGGTCGTTGTCCGCCAGCAAAATTGGCGTCGTGGGGTGAAATACAACTGCGCGGAGCAGAAGCTCCAGTTCTTCCGGACCGTGCTGAATAAGCCAAAGAGCCGACTGCTGCTGAGAGGCGGTGGAGCTCATAACGATATCTCCTTGCCCCGTCGATCCAGGTGCCGGCGGCCTAAAGAACGAATCATGTGCTCTTCAAACTGAAGGAAGCCAAGAAATGGCGGTAAAGTTCACTATAGCACCTGATGACCAGTGGCGGGCACTCATTCGTTCCGTTTCGGTCAATTACGCAATTCAGACGACCGGATTTGGTCACCATAACCAAATACGGTCGAATATATAGTCGAATCGTGGGATCGGGGTTCGCCTTTTCCGCATAAATCGCGTGTCTGTGCCTGCGCAGTGGTCGGGGCTATCGGCGCCATAATCTTCGGGATCGGGCGTTTCACGGGGAACAGCAGCGCTGTTTGCCGTCGGTTTTCAGTTCGGCGCGTTTTGCCGGAGCTGGTGGAAGCCGTCTCCCCGGGCAAACGACCAGATCCGGTCATCTGACCGCATTTCGTTACGAAGGCGGGGAAATAATTTATATGGCAGGTTGCCGTTACTATCATCTGCGAGGCTTTTCAGGATGGCGCCGCAGGTGCGTTGACTGTAAGTGAGGTGAATTGAATGCGATTATTTACAGTTATAGCGTTAACCGCTGTTGCCGTTATCGGCTTCACAGCGAACACTCCCAAAGCGGAAGCTCAGGTCAGCGTCTCCATCGGCATTGCCCCGGAGTGCCCCTACGGTTACTACGACACGGCTCCTTACGGCTGTGCTCCGACCGGTTACTACGGTCCGGAATGGTTCAACGGAGACGGCTTCATTGGCGCCGGTCCGTGGTTTCATGGCGCGAGCGATTTCCAGGGCAAAGTGGACAACCGTCTCCATCCGGATAACGGCTATAAAGGCCCGACCCCCTCGCGCGGCGAGAAGGCTGAGCCGTCCAAAAGAGTCGACAGCGCGCATTTCACGGGGAACGAATCGCGCGATGGACGCGGCAATGTATCCGGGGGCAAGAGGTAGCTGCTGACCCGGTCATTGCGCGGCCGCAGACAGATGAGAATGGCCGGCACTGCGGCGAGAAGCGGCGCCGGCGCTCACCAGAACAGGCCCGCGACCAGGGCCGGAATTGACCAAATGCGGTCGTTTGGGCGCCAGTCCGTCAGGCGATAGCCCGCTGTGGCGGGCGTTACCGGAATACCAACGGCGTCCTGAACCGACTGAAATAAAAAGCTCTTTGAGGGCGAATCAATTCGGTATCAACTTTGGCCCGACTCCTGCACAGCGTTTACGCACGCAATAGCGATATTCGACGAGGGAGCACGGTCCTGAAACAACTCGAAGTGGGCAAATACCGTATTACTCCGCAAAAGAAAAGTGCCGCTCTCATCGGCGGGAGCCGCGGGGCTCCTGACACCAGCGC
>Ga0302320_10027137_pt1 | contig 11049 bp, 5 predicted proteins | sample Bog_T0_3_FD_202130 | JGI IMG/M metagenome (GOLD analysis project Ga0302320, IMG submission 202130) | Peat permafrost microbial communities from Stordalen Mire near Abisko, Sweden - Bog_T0_3 | ecosystem: Environmental > Terrestrial > Soil > Wetlands > Peat | place: Sweden: Abisko, Stordalen Mire... | reverse complement strand
TGCCCGCGGCATCGCCCGCATCGTTGCCGTAGCGATCGTCCAGCGACTGGTAGCGATAGCGGTAGTATTTCTCGATGCTGCTGGAAGTGCTCGATTCGGTGTCGGCCGCGCCGTCGGCTTTCTCCTCGCCGGAGTTCTCGTTGCTCGTCGCGTCGTCCTTGGGCATTTCGGCCGGCTCGGCCGAGTCACCGGCGTTGCTGGTCTCGTCGGTCTTGGTGGCGTCGTCGTTCGTCGCACCGTCGATTGCGGTGGAGTCGTCATCCTTGGTCGCGTCTTCCGTCTTAGTCGCACTGTCGGTCTTATTGGTTTCGGCCGTCTTGGCCATGTTCTCGGTTTTGGCCGGGGCATTCGTCGTGCTGTTAACGTTCGCCTTGGTCGCGTTGGTGGTCTTGTTGGCCTCAGCCGTCTTGGCCGTGTTGTCGGTCTTATTGGCCTCAGTCGTCTTGGCCGCGTTGTCAGTCTTGACCGGCGCGTTCGTCGTGTTGGTTACGTTCGCCTTGGTCGTATTGTCGGTCTTGGTCGTATTGTCGGTCTTGACTGGGCTGTCGGCCTTGGCGGGGCTCTCGGTCGATTGCGGGGCAACCGGGTTCACGTCGAACTTGTCGCCGAAGTAGCGGCCGTACTCGCCGTACTTGTACTTCATGTACTCGCCGCTATAGTCCTCGGGCTGGGCCGGCTCGTTGTCGCTGTTGGCCTGTTCCGGGGCGGTCGGATTTGCGTCATCGGCCGTGGCCGCTTCGGGCGAGTCGGCTTCGGGCGACTTCTCTTCCGTCGCGTTCTCGTCGTTCATGCTCTCGTCGGTCGGCTTCGCTTCGGTCGCGTTTTCTTCCGTTGACTTTTCGTCGGCCTTGTTCGCATCGGTCGGCGGGTTCGCATTGTCTTGGCCGTTGGACTCGGCGCCGTCGTTGGTCGTGGAATCCTGCTTGCCGCCGTCGGCGTCGTACGCGCCGTTGTCGGTCTTGTCGGCGTCGCCGCTGGAAGCCGCGTCATTCACGGGGGTCGGAGCGGGGGCTTGCGAATCGGCATTCTCGCCGTAGTGCTCGCCATAGCGGCCGAACTTGAATCGGTAGTAGTCGCTGTAGGCGTTCGCATCGTCGCTTTGCGAGGCGTCGTCATTGGCGGTCTCGCCGCCGGCGGTCGACTCCTCGGCCGAGGGCGTCGTCTCGGAAGTCCGCAGATCATCCGGGGCCAGGCAGGGCAGACTGTCGCGCTTCTGGATTTCCAGGCACGCAACGTCGTGCATCAGGCAATCTTTGTTCCAATCGACGATCAGACCACGGACGATCGTCAGGGCCGTGCCGGGGGTTGCCGTGGAAACAATCGCGCCGCGGGCGTCACTGCCGACCGCGAGCACGGTTGCCAAACAGAGGCCGGCCAGGCCCCGTAACAGCGAATTGAAATAGCGTGTCATACCTTAGAGTCCTCCGAGAAAATGAATGTGTGAGCTGGAATTTGGACAGGGGTTCCTGTCCTGCGAGCGGTGGGAAACGATACGAACTTACTTGTTGACGGCTTGTCGGCACTTCGGTCCGCCGGCGCGGCGTGAGTTCCGCTGTGCCAAATTGCTCTTGGTGAGATTGCTGCTCCAAGTCAATTTTCGCTAAGAGGTATCGGTGAGTAGTGCTGAGAATCATTAGGCAATACGGGCAGTTCGCGGCAATTGGGTAAGTCTGTGGAATCAGCGATTTCGCATAGAAAAAACGGTCTCGCCAAAGATGACGGGCAAGTCGTTTGCATTCAGGTCAGGTCGTGCAAGCGAAATCGAATCTAACTGCATAAACCAGGTAAGGAGTTCTTTCTGCTGAAGCTTTGCCGGTTGCGCGGCCGGGCGCGTTAAACTCGGAGTCGTTTCAAACTCTTGCCCAAACCACGGCCGAACATCGCCTCGCCCGACAACGTATATCTTGTTAAAATAGGGTGCGCTGAATCTTTCCCAGTATCTGGATCAATGACGTGAAACGAACTGCTTTGTACTGTCTGATTTCTGGAGTCTTCGGTGGCCTGGTGGCGGTCGCCCTATTGCGAAGCCCCAACATGGAACCCGTCACATCCGCACAGGAGCCGGCGCCGGGCCTTGTGACGCCGATCCCGGCCCCGCCGTCCGGGCCGGAAGCGGCCCCGGCGTCCGGCGCGGCTGCCGGCGTCTCGCAGGCACGGCCGCCAGCGGCCGAGTTCACGCCCGACGAGCAGGTCAACATCTGGGTCTACGAGCAGGTCAATCGCAGCGTGGTGAACATCACCACGCGGGGCTACCAGGGCGATCGCGTGCTGCTGTTCGAGGCGCCGTCCGAAGGCGAAGGCAGCGGCATGATCCTCGACCGCCAGGGCCACGTGCTGACGAACTTCCACGTCGTCGATGGCGCCAAGCAGATCCAGGTCACGCTCTTTGACGGCAATACTTACGATGCCCGGCTGGTGGGCCAGGACCCGGCCACCGACGTGGCGGTGATCAAGATCGACGCCCCGGCGGATTCGTTGTTCCCCGTTGTCTTCGGCAATTCCACGCAACTCCGCGTCGGCCAGCGGGTCTTCGCGATCGGCAATCCGTTCGGCCTGGAGCGGACGCTCACCACCGGCATTATCGCCAGCCTGAACCGCTCGTTGCCCAGCCGCCGCTCGGGACGTTCGCTCAAGTCGATCATTCAGATCGACGCGGCCATCAATCCGGGCAACTCGGGCGGGCCGCTGCTGGACAGCCACGCGCGGCTGATCGGCATGAATACGGCCATCGCCAGCAAGACGGGCGAGAGCGCGGGCGTGGGCTTCGCCATTCCCGTGGGCACCATCGCCCGCATCGTCCCCCAGTTGCTCCACGAAGGCAAGGTGCGGCGTCCCGAGGCGGGGATCGTTCGCGTCTACCAGACCGACAAGGGGCTGTTGGTCGCCACGCTGTCGCCCGGCGGTCCCGCGGAGCGGGCCGGCCTGCGCGGTCCCAAGGTCACACGGCAGCAGAAGCGGCAAGGCCCCTTCGTCTACGAGTATCAGACCGTCGATCGCTCGGCGGCCGACCTGATCGTGGCCGTCGACGGCAAGCCGGCCAAGACGGCCGACGAGTTCCTGGACGCCATCGAGAGCAAGCGGCCCGGCGAACAGGTCACGATTACGGTCGTCCGCGGCGGGCAGGAGGTCCAGGTCCCGCTGGTGCTCGACGCGAGCGAGTGAGACCCGTTCGTAGTACGGGCTTTTAGCCGGAATTCCAACGTTCGTAGTACCGGCTTCAGCCGGCGGTACGACGAGCGGCGTGTATCGCGACTCCGCAGTTTTTCTGGATTTTTCCATTTTTTGCAACAAGTGTTTTCTGGAAGACAGGTGGAGGCGAATAGGCTGGCTCAGGACGCTCAGGAATGAGTCAGGAATGAGTCAGGAATGAGTCAGGAATGAGTCAGGAATGAGTCAGGATCCGCTCAGGAATCGCTCAGCAATTTCTACTTGTGGGTGGCATCTTATCATCCGCGCGGTGGGCGCAACCCCCACCGTTGTTGATCAGGAGCGCTCAGGACTGGTTCTGGGTTTGTTGTCATACGATGTTATGCGACAACAACTTATGCATGATGGAAGCGTGTCAACGCTCTCAGCTTTGGAGTGCGGTAACTCATTACCGCTTTGCGGCCTTTGGCCGCTTCCGAGAAAGCCGCAAAGCGGCGGAAAGCGGTAATGAATTACCGCACTCCAAATTCCGTGAGCGAAACGTGCCATACTACCTATTCACATTGTTAGCATCCGCTTATTCCCGTTAACGCACATTTTCCCGAAAATAGCGGCATGTTGGCAACCAGGCGGAGTATCACAAAATAGCGAAAGGACGAAAACGCGAAAGAAGACACACTTTGGGGAACGGCCCCCCTGCCTGGCTTTCGTGATTTCGTCCTTTCGCGCTTTCGTGATTCGTCTTCAGTGTTCAACACTCCGTACTCAGTACTGTGTACTCCGTACTCATCCGTCAATCCTCGACTCGCAGGGCCATCCCCGTCGCTCCGCACCAGCCGACTTATGCACCGCCTTTCAGTTTCTGCGCCACTGGTGCAGATCGTACCGCTCGCCGGAAGTTGTTGACAGCCCTCAACTTGCGCAACGTAGTCCGTACCGCAAGTCCCTGTCAATTTAGGCAAGGTTGGCACACATCGCTCATTCTCCGCCGCGTCTGCGCCGGCGTCATCGGCCACCGCGGGCGGCGTCTGCGCGTTGAACCCGGAGCCATCGGCGACGGGTGCGGCATGCATGGGACGGCCCTTTCATGGAAGGGAGAATGGTTCATTATGAACGGCCATTATAGCATGTTTACAGACGCTAGCAACCGTTGTTGCCAAAAACGCCTCGTTTCGCGGCGCAAGTGCTTGTGCGGCAAGGAGTTGCGCGCTGGGCGTTTGTTCGCACGCCGGCCGCCGCGCGGACCGGAAGAGGACCGAAATATCGCCGCAACTGCTTGCGCCGTAAGGAGTTGGAAAAAGTGAGCGGTTTGGCGCGTCGGGAGAAAGAATTCCGGCCCCCACAAAAAAAGTTACCGCGAAGGCCCAAGGCAAACGAAGAAATAGTCTCGCGTCAAGGCGCCAAGGCGCAAAGCCTTGTCCTTACCCACATTTTCTGCGAACACGGATCGCGTATCTGCGAGACTTTCGACCCGGAGGGTCGTTGATAATAGCCCAGCGATTCATCGCTGGGTAGGAATTAAACAAGCCCCGGCAGTCCCGTAGGGACGATTGAAGCGAGTTTCAACCGTCCCTACGGGACTGGGGCGTTTTTCGCGATTTCTTTCCCAGCGATAAATCGCTGGGCTATTTTCGCGCGCCCCTCCGGGGCAAAAATGTCAGCAACAACGAGGCATGAGCGCCGGGCCGATTCCGGCTGAAGCCGGTACTACGAACGGCTCCCTCATGCCCTGCTGACAATCGCCGCCGCTGTGGGTAAAATGGCGGTTTTCCCCGATTGGACAGGAAACAGGGCATTGGAGCATTTCATGGAAATCAAAGGATCGCAAACCGAACGCAACGTGTTGATGGCTTTTGCCGGCGAGTCGCAGGCTCGCAATCGCTACACCTACTTCAGCAGCCAGGCCCGCAACGACGGCTTCATCCAGGTGGCCGGCATCTTCGAAGAAACGGCGAACCAGGAGAAGGAGCACGCCAAGCGGTTTTTCAAGTTCCTGCAAGGCGGCGAGGTCAAGATCGAGTGCGCCTTCCCGGCCGGTATCGTCGGCACGACCGCCGAGAATCTCCTGGCCGCGGCCGACGGTGAAAAAGAGGAGTGGACGATCGTCTATCCGGGCTTCGCCAAAATCGCCCGGCAGGAGGGCTTTTCGGCCATCGCAGTGGCCTTCGAGAGGATTTCGATAGCCGAGAAACAGCACGAGCATCGCTACCGGGCACTGCTGGAGAACATGCAGAACTGCCGCGTGTTCCGCCGCAGCGAGACGGTCAAGTGGCAGTGCCTCAACTGCGGCTACGTCCACGAAGGACCCGAGGCCCCCGGCGCCTGTCCCGCCTGTGTCCATCCGCAGGCATACTTCGAGTTGCTCGGCGAGAACTGGTAAGTTCCGTTTCGGTAGACAAGCGTCGCTGGGGCGATCATAATGGAGCGCGTCCGCGTTCCACCCGCCGCCGCGGCAAGCGCTGCGGCGCCCCGCCCTTCCGATTTTCCCGCCACGAAGGAGATACCCATGATGCGTCCAAAGTCCCGAATCAATCGCCGTAGTTTCCTCCACGTCTCGGCCGCGACCGGGGCCGCGGCCTTGCTCTGCCGACCGGGCGTGGCGTTTGCCGGGTCGCCCAACGAGAAGCTGAACGTCGCCTGCATCGGCGTCGGCGGCCGGGGGGCCGCGAACCTGGCCGAGTCGGGCATTGAAAACATCGTGGCCCTCTGTGACATCGACGAAAATAACCTGGCCGCCGCCGCGCGGAATCACCCCAAGGCCAAGACCTTCTTCGATTTCCGCAAGATGCTGGAGACGATGGACCGCCGCATCGACGCCGTGGTGGTCAGCACGCCCGACCACACCCACGCACCGGCCAGCGCCATGGCGATGCGGATGGGCAAGCATTGTTTCTGCGAGAAACCGCTGACGCATTCGGTCTCCGAGGCCCGCACGCTGATCGAGCTCGCCCGCGAGAAGAAGCTGGCCACGCAGATGGGGACGATTATCCACGCCACGGACAACTATCGCCGCGTGGTAGAGTTGGTGCAGTCCGGCGCGATCGGCGCGGTGAGCGAGGTGCATGTCTGGTGCGATAAGAACTGGGGCGGCGGCACGCGGCCCGCACGGACCGTGCCGGTGCCCAAGAACATCCACTGGGACGAGTGGATCGGTCCGGCCCGCTTCCGTCCTTACGATCCCTGTTACTTGCCGGCCAACTGGCGGCGGCACTGGGAGTTCGGCAACGGCACGCTGGGCGACATGGCCTGCCACCTGATGGACCTGCCCTACTGGGCGCTGAAGCTGCGGCATCCAGAGACGATTGCGGCCGAGGGGCCATCGCCCGACGCCGAGGGCTGCCCCGCGGCGCTTACCGTCCACTACGAGTTCCCCGCCCGCGACGCCCTGCCGGCCGTGAAACTCTCCTGGTACGACGGCGGACGGCGTCCCGATCTGGCGGGCGACGCCAAGGTGCCGTTGGGTGGCATGGGCGTGTTGTTCGTCGGCCAGCAGGGGATGCTCGTGGCCGATTACGGCAATTGGAAGCTCTATCCCGCGGACAAGTTCGCCGGCTTTCAACCGCCGCCGCAGACCATTCCGGCCTCCGTCGGTCATCATCGCGAGTTCTTCAACGCCTGCAAGACCGGCAGCCCCACAACCTGCAACTTCGACTATTCCGGCGCACTCAGCGAAGCGGTGCTCCTGGGCGCCGTGGCCTACCGCGCCGGCAAGAAGTTGCATTGGGACGCCAAGGCGCTGAAGGCCGTCAACTGTCCGGAAGCCGACAAGTTCCTCGCCGCCGCATATCGGCAAGGCTGGAAGTTGTAGGGAGTTCCATCGCCGTGGAATTGCCCATCGTTCCATGGCGGCCGGGAGAATAGGCCGGAATTTCCGCTTATTTCCCTGGATTTTCACAACGAAGCATAGATACCATTTGCCGAACTGCCGCGGGAGAGTTATTATCATGGTTTAGCTGTCAAAATTCCCCTTCGCATGGCCGTGTGGCCGGCAACGCCGGCGGCGCGCCGCGATTGCGGAGGGTGCATCGGACTAAACCGTTCACAGAAGAAATGCCCCGCACATTACGGGGACAAAACGTATTATGGCTGCTGCAATGATTTCCGCTGCCGGAATGCGGATCGTACGAGTGCTTGTCGGGGCGCCGCCGCGCACGATTACGGAACTCATCGACGAGGTGGGCGTGACGCGGACGGCGATTACGGAACAACTCACCGAACTGTTGGACGCCGGGTACGTCCAACGCACGATCCAGCCTCTGGCCGGACGGGGCCGGCCGCGTTTTATCTTCGCCGCCACGCAGGCCGCGTTGGTCCTGCTCTTTGCCAGCAATCAGCAATTGGTCGTCCCGGCCATCTGGAAAGCCATCCGCTCCGCCGGCGGAGAGAAACTGACGCGAAAGATCGCCCGCAACGTTACCGCCAGTTTGTCGAAACATTACCAGGCGAAGATCACCGCCACCGAGCCCAAGGATCGGCTCAGGCAGTACATCGCCATCCTGGAGCGAGAAGGCGGATTGGTGGAACTGGCCAGCAAGGACGGGCAGGTCTATGTCACCAAGCGCAACTGCCCCTTCATCGCCATGTTCGAAGAGGAGCGGAACGTATGCGCGATCGACCTGGACTTGATGGCCTCGATCGCGGGCTGTCCGGTCCGCCACGTAGACTGCCGGCACGAAGGCGCCCCCTGTTGCCGCTTCGAGGTTGACACGCGCGCAGGCGGCGCAGCGAAACAGAAGCGATAGTCGATCGATCGGCCCATCGCCTCTTCTGAAAGCTTAATTGATCTACAAGCGTTCCGTGGTGGGTCCGCGCTCCGCTGGACGCCACCCTACGCGAGCACCTTCTGCAAAAACCGCGCGGTTGCGGATTCCGCGCTGCGGGCGACTTCCTCCGGCGTGCCGTGGGCCACGACCTGCCCCCCGGCGTCGGCGGCGCCGGGGCCGAGGTCGATGATGTAATCGGCCGCTCTCATCACTTGCAGATTGTGCTCGACCACGATCAACGAATGACCGACGCCCAACAGGGCGTCGAAACAATCCAAGAGTTGCACCACGTCGGAGAAGTGCAGCCCCGTGGTCGGTTCGTCGAGGATGAACAGGCAGCGGCCTCGCTTGGCCTTCGACATGTAAGCCGCCAGTTTCAGCCGTTGGGCCTCGCCGCCGGAAAGCGTGTTGGCCGGTTGGCCCAGGCGGACGTAATCGAGCCCCACGTCGATCAACCGCTTCAGCCGCGCCTGGAGCTTGGACTTGCCGCGGAAAAAGGTGAACGCCTCGCGGACCGTCATCTCCAGCACTTCGGCGATGTTCCGCCCGCGATAGGTCACGTCGAGGATCTCGTCGCGGTAGCGGGCGCCGTGGCACTGGCTGCACTTCATGAAGACGTCGGCCAGGAACTGCATGTCGATCTGGATGTAGCCGTCGCCCTGGCAGGCGCTGCACCGTCCGGCGTCCAGGTTGAAACTGAAATAGCTGGCGTCGTAGTTCCGCGTGCGGGCTTCGACCGTTTCGGCGAACACATTGCGGATTTCGTCGAAAATCTTGAGGTAGGTCACCGGGTTGCTCCGCGGCGAGCGGCCGATGGGACTCTGATCGACGAGCACCACGTCGTCGATCTGGCCGTCGCCGAAAACATCGTCGCACGCCAGCGGCTCGGGGGCATCCTTGTGCATGCGGCGGCACAAGGCCGGATAGAGCGTGTCTTCGACCAGCGTGCTCTTGCCCGATCCGCTCACGCCGGTGACCAGGCAAAGCATGCCCAGGGGGAACTCGACGGTGACGTTCTTGAGGTTGTTGCCGCGGGCGCCGGCCAGCCGGATCCAGCCATGATTGGGCTGCCGCCGCGGACCGCCTCCTGCCGCACCACGACGGCCGGCCAGATAATCGCCCGTGAGGCTCTCCGGCGAGGCTTCCATTTCGGCGGGCGTGCCTTGGAAGACGATGCGCCCGCCGCGCTCGCCCGCTCCGGGGCCGATCTCGACCACGCGATCGGCCGCGCGGATCAGGGCTTCTTCATGTTCGACGACCACGACCGTGTTGCCGCGATCGCGGAGCCGGCGAATCGAATCGACCAGGCGATCGACGTCGCGGGGATGCAACCCGATGGACGGCTCGTCGAGCACGTAAAGCATGTTGACGAGGCTCGATCCGAGGGCCGAGGCGAAGGCCGCGCGCCGCACTTCGCCGCCGCTGAGCGTGCGGATGGTCCTATCGAGCGTCAGATAGCCCAGGCCGGCCGATTCGAGATAGCCCAGGCGCAACTGCACCTGTTCAAGCATCATGCGGCCGATGCGGCGGTCGTCGTCGGAGAGGGCCAGTTGCCTGAAGAACTCGGCCGCCGCGGAGACCTGCATGGCGGAAATCTCGGCGATGTTGCGTCCGCCGATGCGGGCATCGAGGGCCTCGGGCCGCAGCCGCGTGCCGCCGCAGGCAGGGCAGCGACGGTAGCTTCGCCAGCGACTGAGGAAGACGCGGATGTGCATCTTGTACTTCCGCCGCTGCAACCAGGCGAAGAAGCCGTCCAGGCCGCCGAAGTTCCGCTTGGGCACGCCATGCTCGATCAGCTTCCGCTGGGCCGCGGTCAATTGCGAATAGGGCACGTCAACCGGCAAGTTGTAATCCGCGGCCAGGGCCAGCAACTCTTCCAGTTCATGGGAATATGCGGGCGTGTTCCACGGCGCGATGGCCCCCTCGCGAATCGTCTTGCTGGGGTCCGGCACGACGAGCTTCATGTCAACGCCGATGATGTTGCCAAAACCTTCGCAGCGGGGACACGCCCCCAGGGGACTGTTGAAACTGAACAATCGCGGCTCCGGCGGGAGGTATTCCAAACCGCAGTCGGCGCAGGCCAGCGCCTTGCTGAAGGCCATGCGCCGCCAGCGGCGGCCATCGATCGTCACCAGCCCCGCGCTCCCGCTTCCTGCTTCGGCGTCCTTTTCTTCCACGAAGGCCACGCATGTTCCGTTGCCTTTGCCAAAGGCGGTTTCCAGCGAATCGCGGATGCGCTGCTCGGTCACGCTGCCGGCAGAAAGGCGATCGACGATGACGTAAGCGGGAGTCGCAGGCGGGGCCGGCGACTGAGTACCGAGTACTGAGTACTGAGTACTAATTTCGTCCAAACTCACCACCCGCTCGCCGACGATCGCGCGGACGAAACCTTCTTCGCGCAAGGCCGCGGCCAGGGAGGAGACGGGGAGCCGATTCTCTGCTTCGTCGGGCGAAACCGCAACGGACGGGCTACTTGCGTCCACGGCGAACGCGAGCATGTAGCGCGTGCCGGCCGGCAGGCCGGTCAACAATGCGGCGACGCTCTGCGGTGTCTCGCGCTGGACCGCGCGGCCGCACTGCCGGCAGACCACCTTCCCGATCTTGGCGAACAACAGCCGCAGATAGTCGGCCACTTCGGTCGTAGTGCCCACGGTCGAACGACTCGATCGGCTGCCGCCTCCGCTGCTGACCGCGATGGCCGGCGGCAGGCCGTCGATCCGCTCGGCCTCGGGCTTCTCCAGCCGATCGAGGAACTGCCGGGTATACGCCGAGAAACTTTCGATATACCGCCGCTGGCCCTCGGCGTAGAGCGTATCGAGGGCCAGGCTGGTCTTGCCGCTGCCGCTGAGGCCGCAAAAAACGACGAGCTTACGGTGCGGGATGTCGAGATCGATCGACTTGAGGTTGTGGACCGACACGCCGCGCAGCGAAATATGGCCCACATTACCCATCGGAAAAAAAGGGGACAGTCCCCATTTGTGCGTAGCACCCTCCGGGCCGTTCCGGCAAATGGGGACTGTCCCCTTTTTTTCCATCGGTCCGTCTCAGAGAGCAGGAAACCAACAAAACGAAACCTTCATTATAGAAGCGGCGAACGACGAGCAGGGAGCGGGGGGCGTGGACCGTGGGGCGTGGAGCG
>Ga0302320_10027133_pt1 | contig 11050 bp, 10 predicted proteins | sample Bog_T0_3_FD_202130 | JGI IMG/M metagenome (GOLD analysis project Ga0302320, IMG submission 202130) | Peat permafrost microbial communities from Stordalen Mire near Abisko, Sweden - Bog_T0_3 | ecosystem: Environmental > Terrestrial > Soil > Wetlands > Peat | place: Sweden: Abisko, Stordalen Mire... | reverse complement strand
TGTACGAGGCCGAGCAGCGCGGCGCGCACGACTTCATCAAGCGCGTTGCGATCAAAATCATCCGTCCAAACTTTGCAAGCCAGAAGATGTTCATTGAGAACTTTGTGGGCGAGGCGAAGCTGGTGGCGGACTTGATACACACCAACATCGTTCAAACCTATCAACTCGGACAGACGAACGGGATGGCGTTCATCGCCATGGAACTGATCCGGGGGGTGAATCTGGAACAGTTTACGCACCAACTGGCCGATAAGCGCATGACGTTGCCGAAGGAACTGGCGGTGTTTATCACGAGCCGGGTGGCTCGCGGCCTGGCCTACGCGCATGCCAAGACGGACAAAAACGGCAAGCCGCTGGGTATTGTGCACCGTGATGTCAGCTTTAAGAACATCATGATTGCGTTTGAAGGCGACGTGAAATTAACCGACTTCGGCATTGCCAAGGCAAAAGGATTCCTGACGGACCAGGAGGGCGAAGTGGTGGCGGGCAAGCCGGACTATATGAGCCCCGAGCAGGCGGATTTTCAAATCACCGACAAGCGTTCGGATATTTTCTCCTCGGGTGTGGTGCTGGCGCATCTCTTGCTGGGCCGGAATATTTTCAAGGGAGCCAACGCCGAGGAATCGCGCAGCCGCATCCTCACGCAACCCATTCCTGATTTTCGAATCCTCGACCCGCGGATTGACGACAAGTTGAACGATATTCTGCATCATTGCCTGGCTCATGATCCCAACCGGCGTTATGCCAATGCCAATGAGCTGATGTACGCATTGGAATTTTACATTTACGGGGCCGGCTATGGCCCAACCAACGAAACACTGGGCAAATTCATCCGGGAACTATTCGGTCAGGACCCTCCCAAGCCGACCGACACCCAGTTCAAGACGATTGTTTTAGAGGAAACGGCGCGGTTGAAGGACCATCCTTGAGCTCATGAGTCATGCTGCCGCCCAGGTAGTCAAATTGGGCCTGCTTCAGACCCACTGCCTGACCGGCCCGGAAGCTAATCTGAAACGGACGCTGGCGCTGGCCGAACGAGCTGCCCGGCAGGGCGCGAACATCATCTGCACCCAGGAACTCTTTCGCTCGCGTTATTTCTGCCAAAGTGAGGAGCACAAAAATTTTGCTCTGGCGGAGACGATTCCCGGCCCCAGCACGAACGCCTTCCGCCGGCTGGCCAGGAAGCTTGGGGTGGTGATCATTGCCTCGTTGTTTGAAAAGCGTGCCGCCGGGGTCTTTCACAACACAGCGGCAGTGATTGATGCGGACGGCTCGTTGCTGGGGATATACCGCAAAATGCACATTCCGGATGATCCGCTGTTCCATGAAAAATTTTATTTCACGCCGGGCGATCTGGGCTTCAAAGCGTGGCAGACCCGGTTTGCGAGAATTGGCGTGCTGATCTGCTGGGACCAGTGGTTTCCCGAGGCGGCGCGGCTGACCGCGATGCGGGGGGCTGAAATCTTGATTTATCCGACCGCCATTGGCTGGCATCCGCGGGAAAAGGCAAAATATGGCTCCCGGCAGCATAATGCCTGGGAAACCATCCAGCGCGCGCACGCAGTGGCCAACGGCTGTTACGTGGCGGCGGTCAATCGCATCGGCCATGAGGTGTTGGAGACCGTGGGTGGCGATGGCATTGAATTCTGGGGCCGGAGTTTTGTGGCCGGCACCACGGGTGAAATCATTGCGCGGGCCGGGCCGTCCGCGGAGGAAATTCTGGTGGTGCCGGTGGACTTGGCCGCGGTGGGCACCACGCGAACGCACTGGCCGTTTTTACGCGACCGGCGGATTGATGCGTACGGGGATCTGACCCGGCGGCTGGTGGATTGACCCATTGGCCGGCTCGCACACGACTCTTAGTTCATGCTTCAACTCAGAAAAATCGCCTCGCTTGACCTGCCGGAACTGGCGCCGTACCGAACCTTGCGCCGTGCCGCCGAACACGCGGCCCAGGGCATATTTGTGGCCGAGGGCGACAAGGTGGTGCGCCGGCTGTTGGCCAGCGATTTTGGCGTGTTGTCCGTGCTGCTGCCGGAAAGCCGGATGGCGGAGTTTGAACCACTGCTCCGCCGCCGGCCGGAGCTGGAAATCCCCGTGTTTGCCGTGACCCAAAAGTCCGTCCTGGAGGAACTGGTCGGCTTCGAGATGTTTCAGGGCGTGCTGGCAATCGGAAGAATTCCCGTGGTGATCACGTTAAAACATGTGCTGGCGAACAGCGCTCATCCCCGGCTCTTCGCGGCCGTGGACGGCTTGACGAGCGCGGAAAATATCGGATTGCTGGTGCGCAATTGCGCGGCCTTTGGCGTGCAGGCGCTCATTGTGGGCGAGACGAGCAGCAGCCCGTTTTTGCGGCGGGCGGTGCGCAATTCGATGGGCGCCATCTTTCACCTCCCGGTGGTGGAGCTGAAGCCGGAAGCCGGGATGGCAAAACCCGGGAACGGCGCGGCGAGGACTCTGCCGGCGGTGCTGCTGGAATTACGTTCGCAGGGCATCCGTTGCGTGGCGGCCCATCCGCACACGGAAAAGAAATTTCTGTCGCAGGCTGACTTCACCGGCGACGGCTGCATTGTGTTCGGCAGCGAAGGGAACGGCCTTTCGCCAGAAGTGCTCGCGGCATGCGACGAGGCGGTGGCGGTGCCGATGGCGGAGGGCGTGGATTCCCTTAACGTGGGGGCGGCGGCGGCGGTGTTCCTTTACGAAGCGGCGCGACAGCGCGGACGGGCTTGAGCCATGTCGCAAGGGTTCGAATTCGAGAACGATCACGGGAACGAGGACGAACGGGCGCTGACAATCTGCGTGGCGAAATCCACGGCCTTGCGACAAAGCGGGCGCCAGTCGAGTTCGGCCCGGACGCGCGCCGAGGAGGCTTCGGCATGCAGCTGCCAGGACGCCGCGGGCGCAGCCAGCCATTCCAGGATTTTTCCGCCAAAATCAGAACCGCTAAAATCTGTAAATTTAACGAGCGGATCATTCTTGAAATATCCTTGGACACTTTTCAGCGGCGTGCAAACCGTGGGCAGGCCGGTGGCGACATATTCAACGATTTTGGCCACGAACGCGCAGTGGGTGCCCGCCGATTCTTCGTAGGGCACAATGCCGACGGTGGCGCTGGCCAGACGTTGGGAGACTTCGGCGTAGGGGGTGAAACCGGTGGCTTCAAATTTGAAACCGGGCAGGGCCCGGGCGCGATCGAGGAAATTTTCCAGGCCGGCGGTGCGCCGCCCCACAAAACGGAAAACCGTTTCCGGCCTTTTCGCCACCACGGTCTGCACCGCCTCAAAAGCAATGGTACCCAAATGATGCGCGTCGAACGAGCCGTGCATGACCACAACGGGCGGCTGACCGGCGGCGGGCGACCGGGCGCGCAACGGAAACGCCTGCGCGTCGTAACCGTAGTAAATCGGGCAGATACGGGCGCGCGGATAGCCGCGGGCGGCGAGGCGATCGGCAAATTCATCGGAAATGGCACAGACGCCATCGACGTGATACCTCACAGGCAGGGAAATTTCATAGCGCATGAGCGCTTGAACGACCGGTTTGGGGGCGACATAGGGCGGCCAGGTTTCCATGAACCCGGTGAGGAGGTCGGGGAAATTCATAACCACGGGCAGGCCAAGCCGCCGCTTCAATTTGCCGGCGGCGACGGCAGAGATGGCGTGCTGCGAAAAAATCAGGTCGAACTGACCCCGCCCGGCCGAAGCCACCATGCGCTCGAGGAAGAATGGATAGACCAGGTACTTGAAATTGCGCAGCCGGGCGTAGCGGCCCATTTCCCACATCTGGAAAAGGTGCAGTAGGATACCGAACTTGTCGGCCACGGCCGCCGCATCGGCGATTTGGGGGCCAAAAACGTGGACGGAGTGGCCGCGCCGGGTCATCTCTTCCACAAGAAAGACCGCCTCGGCGGAACCGCCGCCGGATGGCGGGTAAAACGGTTCGTGCGTCAAAAAGGCAATCCGGAGCGGCGCGGGCACCGGAAAACGCTAGGGATTTTGCGGCGCCGGGTCAATTCATTCAGCTCATAACCTCCGGGTGCTTGATGCGGCGATTTTGCAGCCTTGGCGGGGGAAAATCCCGCCCCGGACTGGCCAAGTGTTATTTTTTATTAGCCAGCGACTTTGTCTGCAATATATTCTCCGGTCTGATGTCCGTGAAGTTCACCATCCTTGGCAGCGGTTCGGCGGGAAATTGCGCCTACCTGGAAACCGGCGAGGCGCGCATCCTGGTGGATGCAGGGTTTTCCACGCGGCAAATCCGGAATCGCCTCGCGAGCATTGGAAAAACGCCGGAGAATTTGTCGGCCATTTTGCTCACCCATGAACATTCGGACCATATTTCAGGTCTGCTGGGGCTGGCCGACAAGCTGCAAATCCCGGTGTATTGCAATCGCCTCACCCAGGATGGCACAATTTGGGCGTTCAAGGAAAAGTGGAGCAAAAAGACCAACCTGTCCCTGGAAAATGCCGGAACCTTCAAGTCCAAAATCGACTGGCGGCTGTTCGAAACGGGGGCGAGCTTTGCCATCGGGGATGTGGGCATCGAGACATTCACCATTCCGCATGACGCGCAGGACCCGGTCGGGTTCATGTTGCATGCGCCCACGGGCAAAATAGGCATTGCCACGGACCTCGGCCACGTCACCAAACTGGTACTGGAGCGCATCCGGACGGCGAACGTGCTGGTGCTGGAATCCAACCACGACGTGAAGCTGTTGCAGAATTGTCCGCGCCGTTCTTGGGCGCTGAAGCAGCGGATACTGGGGCGGCACGGGCATCTATCCAACGTTCTGGCGGCGGAAACGGTGGCGCGGGTGATGACAGCGGGGCTGCGGCAGCTTTATCTGGCCCATTTGAGCCGGGAATGCAACACACCCGAGCTGGCCCAGGAACTTATGGCGGAGCAACTGTTCCACATCGGCGCGACGCATGTGCAATTGCACGTCGCGGCGCAGGACGAGCCGGCGGCGACGCTGGACCTTTGAGTAACCGTTTCAACCCTTCGGCAACGTTCAAGGTGGGTCGGGAAATGTGAGGGAACTGGCCACGCTGCCAGTTTGTAAAATGTTTTTGCTGCCGTAGCCGGTGAAGTGGGGTTTACGGCAGTCTGGCGAACGGTTGGGCAAAAAATGTCGACCCGGAATTAACTTTTGCCTGCGGCCCGGGACGATAGCATTTGGCGGCATGAAGCAAGCAGAGCGAGGACCGGTCTGGATCACCGGGGCGAACGGGCTGATAGGGAATTATCTCGTGCGAACCGCGCCACGATTTGCCCCGGACCGCCAGATCCGGGCGGTGACGCGCGCGGATTTTGATTTGCTGGACTTCGCGGCCGTGGAGCGGGCGTTTGTGACAGACCGTCCGCAGCTGGTTATCCATTGCGCCGCCATAACGACGGTAACCGACGCCCAGAAGAATCCGGGGCTGGCGCGGCGGGTGAACGTGGAAGTGACCCGGCTGCTGGCCACGTTGGCCGCGGAAATCCAACTGGTCTTTTTCTCAACCGACCTGGTTTTCGACGGACGCAAAGGGGATTATACTGAAACCGATGCAACCAATCCGCTGCATATTTACGGAGAGACCAAACTGGCGGCAGAAGCCGAGATCCTGAAGCATCCCAAGCACCTGGTGTTGCGCACCTCCATCAACGGCGGTGCCTCGCCGTCGGGCGCCCGCGCGTTCAACGAGCAGCTTCGCCGCTCCATGCAGGAGACGTGTCAGGCCATGACCCTGTTCAAAGACGAGTATCGCTGTCCTATTGCGGCTTGGGAGACGGCGCGGGCAGTTTGGGATCTGGCAGCGAAGAAATGCGCGGGCATTTTTCACGTGGCCGGCGCCGAAAAACTGTCGCGGGTACAAATTGGCGAACTGCTGATCAAACGCTGGCCAGAGGTGACGGCAACGATCAAAACCGGCCTGGCGGCCGAGTATCCCGGCCCAGTGCGAGCGCTGGACACCTCGTTGAATATCGCCAAAGTTCAAAAGGTACTGGCCACGCCGTTGCCGGGTTTGAGCGAATGGCTGGCAGCCAATCCGGGAGAGGGGTTTTAGCAATCTGACCTTGATCCTTGTGTCACAAGGACTGCCGCCAATAAAAAAGGAACAAAAAAACGGGTTCTTTATTCCTTGCCGGGAAAATCTGGATTTATTTGGGATGCAATTCCAGAACGGTGATGGAAAAAGGCGGGAAGGTGCGGGCAAAATAGGTGTCGAGCACCTTGATGAACTGCGACACGGGGGTGATTTTCTTGGGGTCATCAATGGAATTGGTGTCTTCGGGGCTGGCCGCCTTCAAAACCGTGGCAATACCGTAGGCCAAGGCGTTCACTCCGCTGACTTCAATGGCCACCGACTGGGGAGCCTCACCACGGTTGACAACTTTTACGTAAAGGGTGCCGGTGGCGCTATCGCGCGTGGCGTCAAAGAACAGCACGGGAACTTGTTGCGGATCGGGACGGGTCTGATCGTTGCGGCGGCGGGCAGGCGGCTGCCAAGTATAGGTGGGAATGTCCTGGGAATCGGTGGCCAACACCTTGTCGCCATGGCGCGAGCTGAACATGACCTGCGCATAATAGGATGGGGAACCATAACTGCTCAGGCCGTTGTAGCCGATCAGGTCCGTCTTCCATTGCATGGAACCATTCCGTCCCAAATCGCTAACGTTGACGAAGAGGGGCGCATAGGCGTGCATAATCACCAAATCGGAATTACGTTCCATGCAGCACATCCAGGCGGCGTCGCCAAGAGCGCCGGACATATTGGGCGTGGGTGAGCCAACGCGGGTGGCCCATTCACCTACGAAGACCTTGGTCTGGCTGTCGCGAGGGCGGGTGTCATACATGTGCGACTGGCTTTCCATTTGTTCCTCGGACAAGTAATAGTGTTCATCAATCACATCGGGCACGGTGTTTCTGACCTTGGTGGTGGCAATGACCTGAAGGTTAGGATAGGCGCCCTTGATGGCTTTGAAGAATTGGGCAAAACGGTCTTCATAAGTACCGGAGCGGTCAAACACGTCTTCATTGCCGACTTCAACATAATGCAGGGCAAAGGGAGCGGGATGGCCATCCTTAGCGCGTTCAGCGCCCCACTTGGTGGTGGCGTCGCCCGTGACGTATTCAATCTCGTCGAGGGCGTCCTGCACATATGGTTCAAGGCTGGGGCCGGGCGAAACGTGAACGCGCTTGAGGGAGTAACCGGCATAAACGGCCAGAACCGGCTCCATATGCAAATCTTCGCACCATTCCAGAAATTCCAAGAGGCCAAAGCCGTCTGTGGACCAGTAATTCCAAGGGCTCCGGTGCCCGGGGCGCTGGGCGACATCCCCAATGGTTTTCTTCCAATCAAATCGCTCATTGATCGTGTCGCCTTCCAGATAATTGCCGCCGGGCAAACGCAAGAACTTGGGATGGAGGTCGGCAAGAAGTTCCATGAGGTCAGCCCGGTTGCCGTTGGGACGGTTGTTGTAGGTGGGCGGAAACAAGGAGACTTGCTGCAACCAGATGGTGCCGGGAACGGCGGTGGTGATTTTGAATGCATTGTCCCGTGAGAGCTGGATATCCGGGGTTTTCAAATCCACCTCATATTGCTTCCAGTCGCTGGAAATATCCGAGACGTCCGCACTGACGATGGGGCCACCGTTGTTATTGACCAGAGTAACGGTCAGCGGCCCGGTAAAACCAGCGGCAGCCTTGGCGTAAAAGGAGGCATGGTAGGAGGTTTTGGGTCGCAGCGGAACGCCCCAGAAACCCTGGTTTAGAATGCCGGCGGGGGCGCTGGCGGAGGCCGAGCTGGCATCGAGCTTGAGACTGAGATTGAGGGCGTCATTCAAGGGGTTGCTGCTATCGAGGTCGATGGCGGCTCCGCCGACGGGGGTCCAGGAGTCGGCATTGGTGGAGTTGGCCTTGAAGGAACGATTGCGGATGAGCTCGCCATAGAGGCCGCCTTCGTAGGAATAATTAATCTCCTCGGTCATCAAGCCGTACAATATGGGACTGACCGGGGTGGTGACTTGGTCCGCCTTGATTTGCAATACGGGGACCGCCGGTACTTCGGCCGGAGCGGCGGTGGGAGGGACTGTTTGCGAGACTGGCGCTGCCCCCGCGGCTGCGTCAGGAGCGGTTTGGGGCACATCCGGCTGCGACTGCGAGGGGTCACTTGGCGAAACGGCGCCCGGAGCGGAGCGCGGAAGATCCTGGGGCGAAGGTGCAGGCTGACTGTCATCAGCAAAGGATGCCGTAGCCCCGGCCAAAACAACGAGGAAAACTGCCAGCTTTGGCGAGCAGCGGACGCGATTTCGAGATTTATTGAGGCGCATAAACTAATTATCAACAGGGCCTCAATAATGTCCACTATTTTCGTTAATACGGCTTACTTTTTCAGTTTTGCCGAAGCTCATTGAAAACCAAGAAATGATGTTCAAAAGGCCTTATTTTTTAGTGTAATCCGGGTATTCAGGCTGGAACATGTGCGAGCGGATGAACCTAGGGAGGTCTCCCGGTCGGGAATGGGTGTTCAAGTTATTGGCGAAGGCTACTTCGGCCACCGCCACGGCAATGGCGAGGGAGACTTCTTGGATGCGGCGGAGCGAAGGATAGACGCGGCCTTCGGCGAGTTCCTCCTCTTCAACCAAGCCAGCCAGAGTGCGGGCCACCATGATCAACATGGAATTGGTCACCCGCTTTGCGCCGCTGGAAACGATGCCCAAGCCAACGCCAGGGAAAACGTAAGCGTTGTTACCCTGGCCCGCCGCGAGGGTCCGACCATTGACCGTGACCGGCGCGAACGGACTACCACTGGCAAACACCGCCCGGCCCCCAGTCCAAGTGTATGCTTCGTCAGCGGTGCATTCTGGCTTTGGAGCTGGGGTTGGACAAGGCAAACACGACCGGCCGCTCGTTATAGCGGGCGAGCTGCTCTACAATCTGGCGGGAGAAGGCTTTGGGCTGGCCGGATACGCCCACCAGCATGGTGGGCTTCAGTGCCTGGACGGCGGAAAGCAGGTCGGTACATGGCATATGGTCGTGGGCGTAAAGCGATTTGTGTTCGCTCAATTGCTCGCGGCCCTTGACGAGGAGCCCCCTGGAATCCACAAACCAGCAACGGTGGCGGGCGTCGGCAAGGGTAAGGCCATCTTCAACGAGTACATTGACGATGTTCTCGGCGATACCGAGTCCGGCCTCGCCCGCCCCCGGGAACAACACTCGCTGATCAGCAAGCTTGCCGCCCGTGAGACGCAGGGAAGACAACATGCCAGCGAGAGCCACGGAACCGGTGCCTTGGATATCATCGTTGAAAGTGCAGGCGCGATCGCGGTAGCGTTCCAGGAGGCGGAAGGCATTTTGATTGCCAAAGTCTTCAAATTGCACCAGCGCTCCGGGAAAAAGTTTTTCCACGGCGAGCATGAATTCCTCGATCAAGACGTCGTATTCCACACCGCGCAAACGCTCTTGACGCAAACCAATGTAGAGTGGGTCGGCCAGCAGCGTGGCGTTTTCAGTACCGACGTCGATGGTGACCGGAAGGCATTGGGTAGGGTGAATTCCAGCGCAGGCGGTGTAGAGCGAAAGCTTGCCAACCGGAATACCCATGTCAAAGGCGCCAAGGTCGCCCAGACCGAGAATGCGTTCACCGCCAGTAACGACGATGACTTTGACATCAAGCGTGGGCCAGTTGCGCAAAGTTTCCGCAACGTGGCCACGGTCATTGATGCAAACATAGAAGCCGCGGGAACGGCGGAATATGTTGCCATATTCCTGGCAAGCCTTGCCCACGGTGGGCGTATAGATGATAGGCATGAGCTCCTCCAAATAATCCATCACCACCCGGTAAAAAGGGTTTCATTGCGGTCCTGGAGACCCAAGATCTGGATGTAGCGCTCGAGGTCGCTGGATTTGGAGCGAAAATTGGTCATAACCCGGCGCACCTGTTCCTGCATGGTCTGCACATGGGGCGGCAACAAGCCCCTGGGGCCCAGCTGATCGCGTTCGGCCTTGGTAAAGGCGGTGCCTTTGTTGAAAACAGGGTTGTGTAGCCAATCCAAGCCTTTGCCGGGCAGGGCTCGATTGGCATGGACGGTTTTTGGTTTCCTCGAAATGGTCATATTTTGAGTGCGATGATTCATGGACGAACGATTATTACCGATAGATGATCGGCTGGGCAGCCACCATGCGCTTGATCTCAATTGGCAATCCCCACCCCTTTCTTGCACGGAATTTCGTAACATAATCGTAACATAATTGTTTCAATTGTCTTTTTTGTGCTATCTTGGTGCCATGAATATGTTGATATTCTTGGTACCCATGGCTGTCGCCTCCGTGTTTGCCTTTTTGATGTTGCGCAGCGAATTACGCTAACCTTCAGGGGCAAGGGATTCAGGGAAAGCTCGTTAGGCGGGCCGGAGGATGATTTTTCTTCGAAATTGGAGTTTTCTCCGACCAATCAGCGCGCAAAATGCTCCGTGCGACTCAATTCATTTTCCTCATCCATGCGCTGAAGTCCGGCACGACAGTGATGTTGGTCATGCTGCCGGACATCAAAAGCGCTTACCTTGGCATCAACTTAGGTCGCGGTGTCGCGGATGGTTGAGGTTGGATTCGGCGACTTGAATGCGACAAGACTTTGCGGCATGGCCGATCTACTAATACTTTTTCCGAATGGCGATGTAGCTCTTGGTGATTCCAAACACCTTTTCACAATGGATTTCGCAATCCGGAAACAACTCCTGCATTTCACCGTATTTCAACAGACGAACTTCATTTAGAAATGCGTCCACGTGAGCTGGAGTTGGCTTCGATACCAAGCCAAAGATGGTAAATTAACGAAGGGTTCTTCGCTGCAACCAGCGAGGAAAGTACTGGAAAAGAGGCGTCATCAAGTGCGGCTCAACCGGAAATTCCCGGGCGGGAGTCTGCACCCATAAGGTGCGCCCAACCCGCCTCAATTCAGCGGCGAATTCCTTCTGTCGCTCATACGTTCCAACATGCTCGATGACACTGTTCGAAAATCCAACATCAAAACTTTGGTCTGGAAATGGCAGTTGGCATCCATCG
>Ga0302320_10027131_pt1 | contig 11051 bp, 8 predicted proteins | sample Bog_T0_3_FD_202130 | JGI IMG/M metagenome (GOLD analysis project Ga0302320, IMG submission 202130) | Peat permafrost microbial communities from Stordalen Mire near Abisko, Sweden - Bog_T0_3 | ecosystem: Environmental > Terrestrial > Soil > Wetlands > Peat | place: Sweden: Abisko, Stordalen Mire... | reverse complement strand
GTTAGGGAACCGCTGAACAAAGAGCCTTTGGTTCACCGATCTGGATTTTATCGATTTTTTCGCTCCTGAGATCGAGGGGTGATGGATCGGAGAGCGAAAAAGTCGGTCGTTGGGGTCAACCCATGGGGCGTCGTCGGGTTGTAACTCGGAGTTTTTTTCCGCTTTTGTCGCTCATTTGAAGTGAACCTCGGCCAGGAGGCTGCGTTTGGCGATGACCAGGTTGACCAAGGCAAAGAGCGTGTGAAGTTGGGCCGTGTTCTTGGCCATGCCTCGGTAGCGGGTCTTGCGGTGGTGGAAGAGGTTCTTGAGGATGTGAAAGGGATGTTCCACCCGCGCCCGGATACTCGCCTTGAGTCGTTCGGCCTGTTGCGCAAGTTCTTTGAGCGGCCCCTCCACCATCGCTTTGATTTTGCCGCGCTTGGCCGCGATGTGCCACTGGATGTCGGGGTGAGCGGCGGCGATTTCCTCGCGCTTTTCTGCACCGATATAGCCCGCGTCGACATGGGCCTGCTTTTCCTCGCCATGGAGTAAAGCGTGAGCCTGCGCGACATCGGCCACGTTGGCCGCCGTGCCCACGACGGTGTGCACCAATCCCGATTTCGTGTCCGCGCCGATGTGCGCCTTCATGCCGAAATACCACTGGTTGCCCTTCTTGGTCTGGTGCATGCCGGGGGTGCGTTGCCCGTCGGCATTCTTGGTCGAGGACGGCGCGTTGATGATGGTGGCATCGATCATCGTGCCCTCGCGCATGAGCAGTTGCTTCTCCCGCAAAAGCGTTCCCACTTCCTCGAAGATTTTGCGGGTCAACTCATGGCGCTCCAGCAGATGGCGGAACTTCAAGAGCGTCGTGGCGTCCGGCGCGGATTCGACACTCAGATCAACCCCGACGAAGGCCCGCATCGCCTGGCTGTCGTAGATCGCGTCCTCCAGCGCCTCGTCGGCCAGCCCGTACCACTGTTGCAGAAAATAAAGCCGCAGCATCCGTTCAATCCCAATGGGCGGACGCCCGCGCTGTCCCAGCGGATAATGAGGCTCAATCAACGCCACCAGCCGACCCCACGGCACCACCCGCTCCATTTCCCCGAGAAAACGTTCCCGCCGCGTGACTTTCTTTTTGTCCCCATACTCCGCCTGCGCAAAACTGATCTGTTGCTCCATGCCCCACTCTAACAAAATAAACTGTCCGATTAAATCAGCGGTTCCTTAGCGACACTTGATGCAAATTATCGAATTCGTCGGGCAATTTTTGCAACTAAACTAGCAATCCGCGACCAGTACACCTTGATCGTCCGTGACCTTGAGGTAAGTTTTCGTGGTCCTCCCCCGGTACCCTTCGTTGCATGGGTGAAACAACCAAGACCCTAGACTTTCAGTCAACTATTTGCCCTTTTCAGCGTCTTTATACCCATGTGGATCGTACGCCTAGCCTTACGCAAGCCCTATACCTTTACGGTCATGGCGTTGCTGATCCTGATTTTGGGCGTCGTAAGCTTCCTCGGAATGCCGAAGGACATCTTTCCGTCGATCGACATTCCCGTCGTCAGCGTCATCTGGTCCTACACCGGCCTGCCGCCGCAGGAAATGGAGCGGCGCTTCACCACGATCAGCGAGCGGGCCATGACGACCACCGTCAACGACATCGACCATGAGGAATCGCAAAATTATCCGGGCGTGGCGGCCATCAAGGTTTTCTTCCAACCCAACGTTAAAATTGAACAGGCCGTCGCGCAGGTCACCGCGATCAGCCAGACGCTGCTCAAAATATTCCCGCCCGGTGCCACGCCGCCGCTGATCATCCAGTACAACGCCTCGTCGGTGCCGATCCTGCAACTGGCGGTCAGCAGCAAGACTCTGGGCGAAGCCGAACTCTATGACCAAAGCCTGAACTTTATCCGCCAGCCCTTGGCCAGCGTCCCGGGCGCTTCCATCCCGCTGCCTTACGGCGGAAAGCAACGGCTTGTCTCGGTCGACCTCGATCTCCAAAAGCTTCAGGCGCTCTCCATCTCGCCGGTGGAAGTGAGCAACGCCATCAATGCGCAGAGCGTTATTCTTCCCTCGGGCACAGTGAAGATCGGCGATCGCGAATACAACGTCCTGCTCAATAGCAGCCCGGATATCCTCAACTCACTCAACAACCTGCCCATCAAACAGGTCAACGGCGCCACCATCTACATCCGCGACGTCGCCCAGGTCCGAGACGGATACGCCCCGCAGATCAACATGGTGAAATTGAATGGCGAAAAAGCAGCTCTCCTTCCAGTGCTCAAGAACGGCTCGGCATCGACCGTCGATGTCGTCGATGGTATTCTGAAAAAGCTGCCGCAGGTCAAAAGCACCCTGCCCTCCTCGCTCAACGTCGAGCCGATGTTCGACCAGTCGATCTTCGTCAAGGCGGCCCTCAACGGCGTGGTCATCGAAGGCACGACGGCCGCGACGCTGACCGCCCTGATGATCCTGATGTTTCTCGGTTCCTGGCGCAGCACGATCATCGTGTCCATTTCCATCCCGCTCGCCATCTGCTGCTCGCTCATTCTTCTCGCTGCCTTGGGCAAGACCATCAACATCATGACGCTTGGCGGACTGGCCCTCGCCGTCGGCATTCTCGTCGATGACGCCACCGTCACGATCGAGAACATCCACCGCCACATGAGCCTCGGCAAACGGATGGTCAAGGCGATCCTCGATGGCGCGCACCAGATCGCCGTTCCCGCCTTCGTCTCAACCCTCTGCATTTGCATTGTTTTCGTGCCCATCTTCTTCCTGAAGGGCGTGGCCTACTATCTCTTCACCCCACTCGCGCTCGCCGTGGTCTTCGCCATGATGGCCTCCTATTTTCTCTCGCGAACCGTCGCTCCCACCATGGCAAACTTTCTCCTCGGCGCGGAACATCACGCTCCCGAAGGGCACGAAGAGCCGCGTCCGGAAGGTCTTTTCGGCCAGATTCACTGGTATTTTATCCGGGGCTTTAATGGGTTCCAGGATCGATACGTCGGCTTCCTGGGTTCGTGCGTGCGGGCCCCGCTGCTGGTCGCACTTTGCGCCGCGGCCTTCGTCATTCTGAGCCTCGCGATCTTCACGCCGTTTCTCGGGCGCGACTTCTTTCCACTGGTCGATGCGGGACAGTTCCGCCTCCACATCCGCGCTCCCAGCGGCACGCGGATCGAGGAAACGGACAAGGGCTTTGCCCAGGTCGAACAGATCATTCGCCAGATCATCCCGCCGAATGAGATCGATATGGTGCTCGACAATATCGGACTCCCGGTCGGCGGCGTAAACCTGGCCTTCACCGACTCGGCCACATCGGGACCGTTCGACGGCGAGATGCTCGTCTCGCTCAAACCGGGGCACAAGTCGACCTGGAATTACGTGAAGGAAATCCGTCACCGGCTCAAGGAGGAGATGCCCACCTACGAATTCTTCACCCAGCCTTCCGACATCGTCGGCCAGATCCTCAACTTCGGGCTCCCCGCCCCGATCGACGTGCAAGTGGTCGGACCGGCCAAGAACGACAAGGCCAACTACGCCGTTGCCCTCAAGCTGCTCGAACGGATGCGCGACGTGCGCGGAGCCGTCGATGTTCACATCCAGCAGGTCGTCAGTTATCCCACTTTTTTTGTCGATGTGGATCGCACCCGAGCCGATGAAATTGGCCTGACCGAGCGCGACGTTGCCACCGACTTGCTCATCTCGCTCAGCGGCAGCGTCCAGACCGCGCCCAACTACTGGCTCAATCCGGTCAACGGCGTCAACTACAGCATTGCGGTGCAGACGCCGCAGTACAAAATCGATTCGCTCGATGCGCTGAGGCAATCGCCGATCAGCGCGGGCAAGCTGCCGACCCCGCAATTGTTGGAAAATCTGGCCCCCATCCACCGCTCCAACACTCCGGCGGTCATCAGCCACTACGCCATCGCGCCGGTCTACGACGTCTGTGTGAATGTCCAGGGGCGCGATTTGGGCGGCGTCTCGGATGACATTCAAAAAATTGTGAATCAATTTCACGTTGCACCGGACGCGAATGCACCGCCGCCCGCGCAGGCAAGTTTCCTCGGCGGTCTTCTGGGCGGATTTTTCAAAGCGGCGCCGCAAAATCCGGACGACCTTTTGCCGAAGGGCTCCCAAATCGTCGTGCGCGGCCAGGTCGCGAGCATGGCTTCGGCCTACACCGGCCTCGGCGTCGGCATCCTTTTTGCCATCGGCCTGGTCTATTTCCTGATGGTGGTCAACTTCCAGTCGTGGCTTGACCCCTTCATCATCATTATGGCGCTGCCGGGCGCGCTCGCCGGCATCGTACTCATGCTCTTCATCACCGACACGCCGCTGAGCGTGCCGGCGCTGATGGGTGCGATCATGAGCATCGGTGTCGCCACCGCCAACAGCATCCTGGTCGTCAGCTTTGCCAACGAACAACGGCACGGGGGCCTCTCCTCCATCAAGGCCGCCCTCGCCGCCGGGCGGGCCCGACTGCGTCCCGTCATCATGACGGCCCTCGCCATGGTCATCGGTATGTTGCCCATGTCGTTGGGCGTCGGTGAAGGCGGCGAACAGAACGCGCCGCTGGGCCGCGCTGTGATCGGCGGGTTGATGGTCGCGACTCTCTTTACCCTTCTCTTCGTTCCCGTGGTCTACAGCGTCCTTCGCCGCAAAGACCAAAAGATAGACATCGATCCGCTCCTGTTCGAGCCGAAGGAGTACGAAGTAACCGACGTCGCTGAGGTGACCGGCCACGGCCGCCGCGGGGAACCCGCGGGCGAAGCCGCAGCGGGTGGAAGCAATGGCCACTCCCGAAATGTGCCCCGGCACGGACACGATGCCACCACCTGACCTGATTTGAAAACCATGAGTACCGTTCCCTCCTCCATTCCGAAGAAGAACCCGGCGCCCGCGCCGACTCAACCGGCGGCAGCTCCACCGCCCGCGCGCAAATCGACCGCACCGCGCAAGAAAGGCGGCTTCGGGTTTCTAATCCTTCTGGTCATCGGCGTGCTCACCTTTGGCGCGCTCATCTATTTCTTCGGCATCGTCCCCCGTGTAGCCGCCAGCGCCGACCTCACCCAGGAACAGAAAGCCAGCGATCAACGCATCGTCATCTATGCCACCGCGCGCCTGGCCGCGCCGAAAGTGCAGCTTCCGCTGCCCGGCACGATCGAGGCCTTCCAACTGGCTTCGATTTACGCGCGCACGAACGGTTACGTGAAGAGTTGGCTGGTCGACATCGGCGATCACGTGCTTGAGGGCCAAACGCTGGCCGAACTCGATACGCCCGACGTGGACCAGGAATTGAGTCAGGCCAAGGCCACCGCCGTGCAGGCGAAGGCCGCGGCGGACATCGCCCAGGTCGCGGCCGATCGCTGGAATGCCCTGCTCAAGGTCCACGCCGTGGCCCAGGAAGATGCCGACGAAAAGAACGCGACCCTCAAGGAAGCGCAGGCGACCTACAACGCCGACGAGGCCAACGTCGGGCAGTTGACCGTGATGGAGAATTTCAAGCACGTGCAGGCCCCGTTCACCGGCACGATCACCTATCGCAACATTGAGGTCGGCAATCTCGTCACCGCGCCCACGGGCACCAGCTCGAACACCACGGGCACGACGGAAATTTACCGCATCGCGCAGACCGATCCGCTTCGTCTCTACGTCAACGTGCCGGAAGCCAACAGCCGCGCCATCCAGCCCGGCGTTGAGGCCGATCTGCATGTCCCGGCTTATCCCGACCGCGTCTTTCACGGCGAAATTGTCCGCAGCGCGGGCGCGATCGACACCACGTCTCGCACGCTCAATACGGAAATCCGCGTGCCCAATCCCGACGGGACGCTCCTGCCTGGCGCCTACGCCGAGGTGGTGTTGCAACTTACCGACAGCACGCCGGCCATTCTCATTCCCGCCAACACGCTCGTGGTCAATGCCTCCGGGACGCAGGTGGCGCTCGTCGAGAACGTGGACGGCCAGGACAAGATCCACTATTTGCCGGTGAAGGTGGGCCGCGATTTCGGCCTGGAGGTCGAAATTCTTCAGGACATCAAGGAAGGCGACCGGCTCGTGACCAATCCCGCCGCCGACCTCGCCGAAGGAACGGTGGTGACGGCCAAACCGCTCCCGAAACCGGCGACGCCGGCCCCGGCCAATCCGGCTCCGAAGTCGTAGGCAGAGCAATGTAAAATATCGCGCACAGTTTTAAGGTGGCTCAGACGACTTGAGACCTCTGCGAAAGTCTCCCCTTCCGGTCTTTAGCCTTCCGGAGGAAGGCCACAATCGTAGAGCAGCCGGTGGTTGAGCCCGCCGCGGGCGATACCACCGGTATTTTAATCGCTTTAAAACCGACCCTGGCAGGGGTTGCACTGAGGTGGAATCCCTCCAGGATTCGTTCTCTTCTTCCGGGAATTCCGGTGGTGTCGCCCGCGGCGGGCTCAACCACCGGCTACGATTGTGGCAAGCCTTCGGCTTGCGCGCGGAAAAAAACAACCACGTTCAAACCAGCGCAGCTACGGCGAAGGCAGCTTTTCGGCGACGCTGATGACGCGCCCGGCGTTGAAATTGATCTCCATGCCGGCCTTTTGCCGGGTGTTCGGGTCGAGTACCCAGTCGCCGGAATAAATCCAGTAGCCGTCCTCTTGCGAGGTGGGCTGGCCGAGAAGCTTCACCAGGTCGTCCTGTGACATGTCGCGCAGAAAATCCCGCCACTCGCCCAGATTCAGATCATGGGCCTTCGCCCGCTGAACAAGCTTCGCATGGGCGGCATCGCGCGCGGCCTGGGCATCGGCAATGGCTTTGCGCTCCGCAGCCATTTTTTTCTCAATCTGTTCCAGGTACTGCTGCGCCTCGCTCTCGTGCGGGCTGGCCGGGTAAGTCCAGACATAGGCTTGCGCCTGCGCGATCAGGTCTTCCTCTTTCGCCGTGGGATCGCTCATGTGCTGTTGTAACGCCACAAAATCGCTTTCGTCCGGATGTTCGAACTTTGCCAGTTCCTGACGCAGCGCAATCGCCTTCGCCTGGCTTTCCATGGATTGCTTTTGCAAAACGGCCAATTCCGCGGTCAGCTTGGTTTTTTCCGCGCCAGCCTGTTCAAGAGCATGCTTGGTGTCGACGTAATCATGCACGGCATCCTTGAAACCGGGCGTGAAATAGCCCATCTGGTCGAGCGTATCGAGCTTCTCCTGCGAAAGGTCGTAGGCTTGCCCTGGCAAAGCGCACAGGCCAAACGCAGCCGGCAGGACGAAGGCGAGGATAAGTGCGTGGCGTGTCATTGTTGTTGCACCGGTCCGGCCGCGGCCTGGCTCTGGTTATAGTCGACGCTTTGCACCGTGCCTTCGCTAAAGTAGACCATCAAACCGGATTTCTCATTGGTGATTGGATTAACGATCATCTGCTGGCGATAAGCCCAACTGTCGGTCGCCGTGTCCGACGGCGGGCCGAGCAGGCTGCTCACTTGATCGCGCGATTTGCCGATGAGAACCTGCCGCATTTCCGAAAGCGTCACTTCGCCCTTGCCCGCCCGCGCCAGCAGCTCGGCCCGCGCCTCCGCCGCCGCACGGGCTGCATCGGCCTCCTCCTGCTTCTTCTGCGCGTCTTGGGTGGCCAACTCCGCCGTGACTTGCGCCAATTGCGTCCGGGCAATGGCATTGAGCGAACTCGTGGGAAAACGGCTGGGGAAGGACGTGAACTGATCGCGGGCGGAAGCGAGATCGCCCCGGGCGCGCGTCTGGATGATCTGGCTCAAGACGTAGCTATCGGTCTTCGTCTGGGACTCAATCACTTGGCTAAGCTGCTCCTGATCCGCCTCCGCCTGACTAACCTGGCTCTGAAGATCGGCAACTTTCGCCTTGACCGCATCCCGGTCCGCCGCGACTCCCGCCAGCTGGTGATGCATGGCATCCGTGTCAGCCACCAACCGGGGAGTGACGGTCTTATCGATAAATGCATTCACGGCCGAGGCTGCCTGTAACTGGAGGATCGATTTCGCCATGAAAGGGCCGACCACCCACTGAACCAGGATGATGGCCAGGAGGAACCCAAGCGAGACAAACAGGGTCATCCGGTAAAGGTATTGAATCCAAACGATCTGGGCGGCGAAGGCCACAATCAGCAGCAGGATGAAGACACCGAGTAAAACAAATCCACCCGAGGAGAATTCGACACAAATGACCAGGGCCAGCCCCATCAGGCAGAGATAAACGAAGCTCAGGACCAATCGTCCTGTCGCGTACACGATGGATCGTTTGATTTCCGCGTAGGCCGGCGCGAAAAAAAACGCCAGTCCACGGCTCATGACGACGTCGATGCCCCACCCCACCAGCATTCCAACGACAAAAATCCAGCCGACCATTTGCATTGCCGCCGGTACCGCCTGCTGGGCGAGATACCCGCCATTATTAGAGACGAACGGCGCTAAATCGGCTTCGTGCTCGTCGAGGTATTGGCCGAATTTCTCGCCATTCGCCGCCGGTTGCGCATTGCCCGGTTGCGGGCTCGCGGCATCCGCCAACACCGGACAATTCAACGCCGCCAGCCACAGGATCAGTGTGGCGACGGCAAATCGGGCGATCCGCGCCGTGCGCGAGCAAAGTCGCCAACTTTTTCCCACATCGAAATTTGGAGTGGCGCCCGAAACATGGTGTCGACTCATAAATTTCAAACAAAGATCGAACGATATTCCAATGTGTTCCCGCAAGGATCGCCAATTCTACTTCTTGCCGACGATTGGCTAAACAAGTATTTTGTGATGGTGAAGAATAGGTTCTTGCTTATCAAGTGCATTACGATGGGAGCGCTGAGTTTTCCCACGCCCTTTTTTATTTACTTTTTCATCTCTGATGTCGATCCGAATGCGTTCGGTAGCGGTAACAAATTTCTCCTCATCACCATTCTTTTGCTCAGCGGCGCATTGGTTGGCGTCGCCTCCTATTACAAGGATTCCGCCGTGGCTGCGTTGAAAGACTGGTATCCCTCGGATAAGCCGTAGGGCGTAGTGCCGGCCCCGGCGATGCGGTTCCTGCGCCTACTGCTTCGCCGTAAAATTGGCGACAAAACTTTGCCAGAGCTGGTCGCGAGCCGCTTCCTGCGCCGCCGCATTCAGCGTCGAATGCTGCTCAAGAGAATCTCCTCGGGCATCACTAAGCTGGCTCAGCAGGAATTCCTCGCGCGCAGCGTTGCTCTCCTTCGTCATATCACCGAGCTTCATCCAATTGTAACCGGAAAAAGTGTACTGCGCCGTCCAACCCGAGGTCAGGGCCACGCGGTCGTAGCCGTCATCGCTGAAGGGGCTGGATGGCGTGCTGGCGGCCAGGTTCACGAGAAAATCGATCAGGTTGTCCGCGGTGACTTTTTTTGAAACCGGAATGTGAATGACAATGACGTTCGGCTGAACAAACGCGCCGAGGTGGGCGTAGACCGGCGCACCGGCGTAGGGAGTCTGACCCATTTTTTGGGCAAATGGGCGCTCGACCAGAAAATAATTTGTCCCTAGAGCGAGCACGATGAGCGCGCCCAAAACCACGCAGACCCATTTCATGGGATGTGCATGATCCGCCTCCTCCTTGACCACATAACTCTTCGCGACAGCGGGAGCCGCCGCCTTGGCCGCGGACGCTGCCATGACGGTCGGCGCAGCTTGCGCCCGCGCCGGTCTGGCCGCAACGGGAACCGGGGCTTGTGCCGCCACCATGCGCGCGACAGGTGCGGCGGCCCTCGCCACGGGTGCCACAGGCGCCGCCGGTCGTTCGGGTGCCGGGGCCACTTTCGCCTCCGGCAGCAGGTCGGGAAATTCCCTCGCCTGTTTCCAGGCGTGGTCCGCCTTGCTCCAGATCAATTGGGAATGAGTCAGGTCACCCTGCGAAATGGCCGTCCGCACCATGTCCTTGGGAAGCTCCGCCGTTTCGGCATGAGTCCCTTTGACATGTAGAATAAGTCGGGTGTCGGACATCTATTTCAGGGTATCAGAAAATCCTTCGATTATCATCAAGAAATCATCAGCAATCCTGCCAATTGCAGACACCAAAATTGAAAAAGTTGCTTCGCCACTCCATGCTAATTTTAAGTGGCGTGATCCCTGGCCTTGGGTTAAATTGCCGAGGCCAGGAGTGGTAAAACGCCAGCAGGCCAACCCCGCCAGATCCGAAAGGAAGCAACGGTAACTTGACTGTCGTTGTTGCTGCTCCTGGTTTTTTTTTGCCTTGAAAATCCCATTATGAATCTATCGACCTGGTCTCCCCGGCTGTTAAGCCTCCTCCGCATCATGAGTGCTCTTTTGTTTCTGGAGCACGGCACCTCCAAGTTACTTGGCGTGCCGCCGGTAGCCATGCACGCCGCCGGCCAGCCGCCATCGCAATTAATGGCTCTCTTGGGACAATCGTCCGGCTATATCGAACTCATCGGCGGCTTCCTCCTCGTGCTCGGCCTCTTCACACGATTTTCGGCCTTCATCCTTTCGGGCGAAATGGCGGTCGCCTATTTCACGGTTCATGCGCCCAACGGCTTCTTCCCCCTGCTGAACAAAGGCGAGCTCGCCGCTGTCTACTGCTTCGTATTCCTCTACCTCGCCGTTGCGGGCGGCGGACCGTGGAGTCTCGACCGACTCCGGCATCGAGGTTAGCGCTTAATGCGAAATCCGCTGCATCATCTGGGCTTTCTGGTCATCGGGTAACGATGAAGCTTGAATCATCGTCGCGGCGGTCGCGGGATCAGTCCGTATCCAGCGGTTGAGCAATTGAGAAACCTCCTGCGTGCGGCGGGTTTGGTCGCCAATGGCCTCGGCCCACTGATAAGCCGCCTGGGGGTCGTCCTCGAAGACCTGGTTGCTGAAAGACGAGATGGCCGCGTCCTTCGAGCTACTCGCAGGCAAGGACACCAGCCACGTCGAAGCCTGACTCGCATCGCTGCCGGCCCAATTGCGGGCAACATTCGAGTAGGCACTGTCCATGGTGGCACCGGCAGTAAAACTACCCAACCACTGTGCCGCCGCGGCGGGATCCGTATTAGCCCAGCCATTGACGACGGATTGCATGGCCTGATCCCGGGCCGGCCCTGCGGCCATGGACTGTACATAGTTGGCGGCG
>Ga0302320_10027130_pt1 | contig 11052 bp, 8 predicted proteins | sample Bog_T0_3_FD_202130 | JGI IMG/M metagenome (GOLD analysis project Ga0302320, IMG submission 202130) | Peat permafrost microbial communities from Stordalen Mire near Abisko, Sweden - Bog_T0_3 | ecosystem: Environmental > Terrestrial > Soil > Wetlands > Peat | place: Sweden: Abisko, Stordalen Mire... | reverse complement strand
TACCGGCCAGATACTGCTGCTTAGAAGAGGGCATGATGCCGATCATTGTAGTGCAGTCAGTCCTTTGCTGACCGCCATCGCGAACGCGATTCGAATTGCAGATCACCTCTGAGCCGAAAGCCTCAGGCGGGAGAACATGGTGGTTATTAGATCACTCAAGAAAGGCAATTCGTTTATTCGAAGACCTGGTGGGATGAACGTGTGGATGCGGTGACGAGAATTGTCGAAGCCGTGTTCGCAGAACCGGAAGAGAAGGAAAACAAGATCGTCACTCCGTTGAAGGCCCTTCCCAACGGCGGAACTGGCGTTTCATGGGAACCCTTTTGGGCACCCCAGGGTGTTAAACCCGACCAGAATTCAATGTAAGTTATTGAATTAAATGGTCGGCCTTAGCGGACGATTTTAGAACTTTCTGGCTGGAGGCGGGATAGCTCAGAGCACCCTGCGCTCTTGATATCCCCCTAAGGGAGTGCACTGCTTCCGACATGAACCTCTCAATAAACCCCTACATCTGCCAACATCAGCTGATATGGGGCACCCTCAGCATGATGATTTTGAGATGTGGGCCACCAGCCATGTTACGTATGTGTCTACCAACTAAAGATAATTACACATTCCTAAACACAGACTGACTTTCCGTAACGCCCCCATTTGCTAATTGCTATTAAGGCCCATGCAAAAGACGCACCTAACAGGATCCACCCAGTCCACCCGAGTGCTACTCGATCAAGCATCGGTGTGACAATCGTGTCGGTTAGCTCTAGTCCCGAACTGCGTAGAATTCCAAATACTATCCAGTCCGCTGCCAGAGAGAAGTATTCCTCCCGACTCTTCAGTCTTCCTCGGAGAATACCTAAGCATGCGATGAATGCAATGAATGCGTCAACAAATGAAAGTGCAGCTAGGCAAAGCCACCAATCCACGCCTCTGCCGTGAAGAATATAGTAAGACCGAAAATGTTCCTCCATCAGCGCGAGTAAACGTAGCTCTATCAAAAGCCAGCAGAGCACTGCAATGGCAGCAAATTCATATCGCGAGTTCTTCATCCAACTCCTTCCAAATAGTTTTCTGCCAATATCCATCAATGAGAAGCAACCGGCTGCATCGAACATTTCAGAAGGGCATCTTCGTAGTTTTGACGAATCCCATCAAAAATTGGACTAGCGGAAATACTGTCATTCGCCAAGGATGCCACTAGAGCTGCTCCCGAAAAGAGCCGCGCACCAAATGCTCCAAATGCGCCTTTTATTGAACCTGTGGTTAATATATTAGCTCCGGCAGCGCCCCCTCCAGCATACAATGTGCCTCTAAAAATGCTCCACGAGCGTGCATTACCGGCAGCTACCACTGCTGCTTGAAAATTGGCTGTTGCCGCCGCGACACAAGGGCTATTGGAATTACTAGTGCCCCCACCTCCCCCACCAGCACCTCCTGTAGGCGCGCCGTGACTTGAAATAGGAGTTAAAGGTGAACTGGGTGGATCCGGGCACCAAGTGCGGGGTGGATCCTCATTCGCAAACACAACGCATCCATCTGGTGTGAAGTAGGGACAATACTTGTCTCCACACCACGTTCCCTGTCCGTCCCCCCAGCCGAACATCGATATGCTTCCGTCGCCTCCACCGCCTCCACTTTCTTGTACCGCTATCATGCAATCAAATTCAGTCATGCCTCCATAGCATGATGTTGATAGTCCTAGCGAATCCACGGACTGAAGCGGCATGTTCCCAACGTACGCATAGCGGTTCCAAGTTTGCGGGTTGCCTGGCTGCACAGCGCCCACTCCTAACGGGTCAGGCGAATTCCATCTCCCTTGTACGGCGCTATAGCTGCGAAACAGAAAGTCATACTGGCTGCTGCTGGTGTCCTGATTTTGTCCTGTAAAAGAACGATCCGTGGTGCCAGTCTCGGAGTATGACTCGCCAAACGGAGCGTAGGCTCCGCTGTAGTAGAGAGTTCGGTTAGGTCTGCTTGCCATTCGCGAGCTACCAAGCCAATCAGGGTGCCGGTAATATGCCAATCCGGTACTGTTGTACACCGCAGTTGCACCACTGGGCAATGGCACAAATGCCTTTTGTAAGGCCCCTCCGGCCACCAAAGCGAGCTTAGTCGTTCCAGCGATATATATAATCTGTGCATAGGCGCCCGAACGGGATTGCTCCACGGCACGGTCGAGAGCATCGTATGTGATAGTGACCCCGTCCGCCCATATCTGGTTTCCATCCGCATCCCAACTATAGTTATGCAGGATATCTGATTGAATCGAGGTCAGATTGCCATTAATATCGTATGAAACACTAGGGATGCCAGACGATATCTGGTTTGTCGAAGGAGAATATCCTGCGACGAAGGACACAGAGCCACTCTTCGAGATGTTTCCGAACGCATCATATGTAAATGACTGTACCCAAGGATTTGACCCGGCACAGTTCGTACTCGCGGTTCTACCGAGATCATCATGCGAGTACGCGCAAGATTGCGAATTCGCTGTATTATATGGATCTGTGATGGACAGCGCGCCAAGGCTACCATTTGGATTCCAAGTTGTAGCCCCAGTTACAGACAGACTGTTGACCTGGAACTGGTAACTTGTAGGTCGTCCGGTGTTTGGATCAAAGCCGAACGCATCTGCATCCAAAGACCCGTAAGAAATTCCCGTTACTTGACTTGCGGGATTATAGCTAGTGCTGGTGATTGGATTTTGCCCGCTGCTAGCATTGACTGTATATGGGCGCCCTTCACCATCCGCACCGTAGGTCATGTTAGGAATCAAAGAATTCGCACCTAGTGACAAGCCAAGGCCAGACAACGCGCCATTCGCCCAATAGCTTGTATTCACATAGTAGTATCCACCGCTATTGGGTGTCTTTTCGTATGCGCCAATCAGCTCTCCTCGGGCACTATAGCTAAATCCCAGGTCGGTAATTTTACTAGCTGATGCACCGGTATATGCTTCTACGAGACGCCCCTTCGCGTTGCTCATAGCCACTCCGTTTACTGTCGCTGAATCATATACAAAATGCTTCGCAGGAGTGTTTGCAGCATAGGGGCCTGAATACGTCACCTGTAACGGGCGATGAGCCAAGTCGTATGAGATGCAACTTACATTGCCGACCGGATCCACCTTCTTGACCAAATCTCCGTTTGAAGTTCCGCATGACGAATCTGAATCATAGACGTAACTCTGCGCTGTGTTCGCCGTTTCCGGATTTGTCTCTGATATCAGCCGCCCCAATCCGTCGTAAGTGAAGGAGCGCGTCTGCTGTGAACCAGAAGACTGCGCATTTTGGGTGACGGTAAGAATCTTGCCCAACGCATTGTATGTATATTTCGTCCAATAACCTGTTGCTGCGGAATTCTGGGCACAGGTACCACTTCCAGATACCGATGTGATCTCACATACCGACGTCAACCTTCCAAGGCCATCATATTCATACTGCCGTTTCTTAAGGTTCTCGCCGGATGGTGCCGGACCAAGCGTTATGAGTGTATCGTTTTGACTATACGAATAGGCTTTCCAGCCCCCTCCCGAATCGCTAACCTGAACCTTTCTATTGAGAGCATCATAACTGACGGTTGTCCCTGCTCCAGACGAATTCGTGCTACCGAGGCTACCAGCATATGGCAGCGTAGTTGTGCTCAGCCGTCCCATGCTGTCGTAAACATAGTTCATGCTATCAAAGGTCGATGATCCTGGAGCCTGCCTGCGCTGAGATACTGAGTTGCGCCCTAAGCTATCTAGAGCAATTGCACTGTCTGAAACAGAGCTCCCGTTATTGAATGTCAAGACCGCTTCAGATTGATCGGCACCGGTGTAGGTATAGTTAGTGGAATTTCCTAGAGGATCGATGGTCGAACCCGGGCGCCAGAAATACGGATCAATGTAGTTTACTTGCGATGTCTGGCTATTGGGGTCCGTCGAGCTAAGAACTACTCCACCGCTGCAACTCCATGCCTCTTGGGTGATAAGCCCAGTCGGACCTTGGATTGATGTCGGGAAAGAATTTCCACAGGCCCCATATGTATATGTAGTTTGGCCACCGTTCGCATCTGTTGCTGTTTTTACCATCCCCGTATCAAAGTAGGTGAAGCTGTAGCTGAGGCTCTTTGACGATGACACCCATTGAGTTACCGAGGTAAGGTTTCCCCCGGTACCAGAAAGATGCTGTGGGGTTCCAGACGTCCCCGTTGGCTGGGATTGGTCATAGGCGTACGTGGTTTGAGCAACCGTGTTTCCGCTGCCATCGGCGATGGTGGCACTCAGAGGCTGACTGACGATCGGGCCTCCATAGACAATGGTCCTTTTGCTTAAGAGTGCTCCGGGCGCACTGGAACCATAATCGTATGATGAAACGCCCGTTACTAATCCATAATTGTTGTATGTAATTGCCCGCTCAGACTGCAATCCGGATAGTGAAGGTAGCCCAACATACACCGCCTTGCTCAAAATGGGTAGCGTGATTGCATCGGCTGAACAATTTGGGGCGGACTTGTCGCCGTTATAGCAAACTGCAATAGTCTTCAACAAACTGCTCGAACCCTGATAAATCGTACGCGATGTTTCGTAGAAATTGTTGCTCGTTTCCTGAAAGGCGACAACCGTCTGACTGCTATGCGCATCTGCAGCAGTTATGGTCGTTGTCCAGGCAGACCCGGAACCCTGAGAGCGCGCATACGTCGTTGTGCCGTCAGGAGTTTGAACGCTCAATCCAGCCGTGCTGCCGTCGGCACATACAATTCCGTTGCTGATCCCAGTGCCACTGCCTGAATATGTGAATGATACGGTTCCTCCTGATGGCAATTTTACAGAGGCAATACGGCCAGTCACACTACCTGAACTCCCTGGTGTTTGCTCATAGGCGAAGGTGTACGACGTGCCGTCAGCAAGTAGGAGTTCGCTCACAAGATTTTGCGTGCTGGAGTATTCTGTTACACCAGAGCATCCAAAAGCTGTCTTTACACTATAGCTGGTGTACATCAACTGAGCCGTGGCTGTCCCGGCTGGAGCCGTATACTGAAAGAGGTTCGGACTTGAAGGCGTTCCCAGGCCTGTCACAGTTAGTGCTGTCGTTCCAAGCGTATCTGTAAAGACGCCACCTGAATAGGTTATTTCATTTCCGTTGTTGTCGGTGTATGTCCCACTTCCGCTATTCAACACTGCCCCAGATGGAATACGAGTCACCCCCGGAATTCCGTCAGTAGTATCAAGAACTATTCCCGAGCCGTCAACAGTCGCCACCGAGAACCCAGTGTAATTGTCAAACTCGGCAGAGCAAAATACGTCTGTCGCGACGGCCCCTGATCCAAAGGCGTGCTGGGCACCCGATCTGTCTGTGAACACAAAGTTCGAGTAGGTATAAGTAATCTGCGTGTATTTCGAGCCTTCGTAGGAACAGGTCTTTCCAAGTGTCCGAGTGGTTGAATATGTCACCTTGCCTGCCAGTGCCTGTGATCCCGCCGGCCACCCCCATTCAAGTTCTCGTACCGCGAGTAGTGCACTTCCCATGGCACACTTGAAGGACTGCCCGCATCGGAGTGCAAAGTGCTCGCCATACCGAGCAAGAGAAATGACTGAGGATCGAGATAATAGTCAGTCACCGATGTAGCACCTGGTGCGTGCTGTGTAGGCTGCACCACAATTGTGGTTACCCGAATGTGCAGAGTGTTTGCTCCATTCCAGGTCTCCTGGCCAACATAGTTAAAGGTCAGCGTAGAATCTGAATACCTCGCGATGGAGGACAGTAGCGGAAAGTACCAATGCGTTCCGACAGCAGTATTCCAATAAGACACTTGATGTGTACCAGAGCCATCTGTCCATGCCCCACTCGGAAGGCCTGTGGACGTTACACCCCTGATCTCCGACGTCACTCCGCTTGAAAACTGCATATCGATGCGAGATTGAAAATAACCCATCCCCTGCATACTGCCGGTAGCAATGGTGGATTCGCCACCATTCCAGCGAGTGACGTTAGCTGATGCTAGATACGAGCCAACAGTTACAGCGCCTGAAGATTGTGTTACAAACCGTTTCGCGAGACTAATCGCAAGGGGGTCGCTTCCACCTGTGTATTGCGCATAGCAGAGCGACGTGATCAACACTGGGATCAAGAGTGCAACGACAAGCAACCTTCTTGCAGTACGCATATATACCCACCTCCAGACAACCCAAGTCATACCCGCACTCCCAAGGCTCTTGAGCGACTTATCGGTTGTCACTCCTAAGCCTTAAGAAAAACTAACAGCTAATTTCTTGAGACTGGGTGCAAGTCAATGCGCGACAGTTTCGGCGGGATCAACAGGCGTGTCTACTACCCAAATGGGAGGAATTTTAGAGCTACTTAGTCAACGCATACATCTCGGCTAAGACAAGATCGCCTCTACTTCTTGCGCTCGTTCGTTCCATATAGCGGTCATACACCCGAAATGGAAGCTCGCCGGGTCTGATCTTTTCCTTACAGGCCATGGAGATAGCCTCGCGAAGGTAATACCACTCCCGCCGCAACTCTGAGGTTGCGGCATCTTTGCGCAGACTCCGCTTCAGCAGATGCGCCTCCATTGCTTCAAGCACCTTCTGGCGCTTGACTGGAATGCCAGCCAAGGCCATATGGACAACGCAAAACTTTTCATATTCCAGTGGAAATGGCGCTGTAACAGGGAGAGCCCGGCAGCGGGTTATGGAACGCCGCCAGTGAATGAACGTTGCCCCGGCCATGGGGTCTGCCAGCGATTGTGGGCTGTAGCTGTAGCGTGTGTTGCCAATGAAGCCGATGAGTTCATCCTGCGCAACATAGGCTGACTGCGCTTCCAGCGTCACTCTGAGAGCATCCAGCCGGGACTGAATGCCCTCTCTTGACTGCCGTTCCCTCTGGTGGCGCTCTTTAACATCGGCGAGATAGGGCCTATACCTGGCACTCTGCGCATCTTGCGCGATGGCGGACTCCAGATTCGCAAGACGCTCCGCTGCCTGGCGCTCTTGCTCTAATGCCGAATGCAGGCCATTCTCCAGATCATGGCAGCTTTGCCGTACCCGTTTTAGTTCATCCAGAGTGCTTGGAAGGGTTTTTGGCGAAAGGAATAGCGCCAGATCACCGCGAGCCTCAGGCCGAATATTCAGCAAAGCCTGCCGCACCTGCTTGGCAGTTCGCGCGAGCTCCAGGTCATAGGCAAAGCTAGCCCAATAGGGCTGAAAGACTTTAAGCAGCGTCCACTGCCTGTGCTTGAGGTCTGAATCGGAAATATCGAATGGTCGCCCTGCTCGCCTGCGGGTCTGCATTGTCTCGTAGAGATTCATAGGGGAAATATCGCCCCATAAATATAGGCAAATATGAGCTTACGTCCAAACAAGTATATTCAATGGAATAATACCTCCCACTAATATATCTATCATATTGATATAGCTCATTATACAAAGTGTTCAACACCCCGCATGATGAAGTTCAATGACGGGGAAGCTCCAACTCGGGCGCAGTGTGCAGGCGGGCGGGAGCCCGCCTGAATCGTCGTTGCCGACACCTGCGAATGCACCCCGAAATGCAGCGCCTGGTGAGATGGCGGACTCCATCAAGAAACTGATCGAGTTCTTTCAGACATTAGATCGCTGGGACCGGGAGGCGCATGGCGATGAAAGCCTGTAGCTTCTGTCAAGCCCCGGCAAGCATTGCATACTGTGTCCACCTCTCAACGGTTGGGAAGAGCCCGCGTGCACAGAAGCTATCGCGCTCGGTTGCACTCTGCCCACAGTGCTGTGAGCAATTGATCGTCTCGCTCAGTTCCTCTCAACCAAACCTGTCTCAACAGTTTGCTTCATCGCTTCTGGTCCTAAATGACCGTGCGCAAAGCTCTGATGCGCAAGGGGAGTCAGTCGATGAAGCGTGATCTTGCTGCTTGCGGCGCAACCCAGTGCGGGCTCCAGTTGCTGGAGGGCTCTGTCCCGCGACTTATACGGCACGCTGCCAGTGGCAAGCAGGCGGGTGGGGAGGGTTGCCCCTCCCTGCCTGCCGGTAAGGACACAAAGCCCTCCCGGGGTGCGGGGTGGAACCCCGCAAAGCTTTACCGCCCCGCAAAGGCTCAGGGGCACCAACAAGCCCCCGCCATCAAGAAAGGTCTTCTCCCATCATGTATACACGGCGAGCAGTGGCCGCAGGCCACTGCCCTATCACCTGCACCATGCGGGGCTCTTACGCGCGTGTATACACGCAACGGGGAGCCTTGTGCATTGGCATCAGGGGCTGGAATTGCAACCATCGGCCACCACGCGGCCCACCAGGGCAGCCAGACCGATGCGAGTTCCCGGCCCTGTCTAACAGCCGGGAACTTACGTCATGGTGACGAGGTCGGGGAGCGCGAATGATCGACAAACTTGATCTTCGCGCCCCGTCTTCCGCAGCACTCAGGCCGCTCGTTCGGAAGTATGTTCGCGTGGTGAATTATGACGAATATTCTGCCCGCCTTCGCCCGAATGCCTACTACAGCAACAGGTGCGACCTCCGGCCCCTGGGGATCGATGCAATGCTTTTCCTGAATGCCAAGTTTCAGAGTGAACACAATCACAAGCTGGAGCTGCTAGATACGGGAAAGAAACCCTATAGTGAGCTCGTCGGCATTGCCGAGGCTGTATTCGACCTGAATCCCGATAGTCTAGGCATCATGCGTATTGATCTAACAGCCGATGTGTTGGACACACCGGTCTCATGGTTCAAGCAGCGCACGCGAATCAAGTACAAGCGACGCAATGACGAATACGGCAAATTGGTATATGGGCAATTTGGAAAGGCCCAGGTTGAGACACTACGTGCTGGCAAGGGGGATAGCCTATTCCGCATTTACAACAAGATTGAAGAGCTGAAGGTGCAATTTCGCCGGATGTGCCGAAAGGAAAACAAGGACGCCGACCCGATCGACTTCGAAAAGGAGTTCGGCTACAGCCCTGATGCCATCGTCACGCGATTTGAGAGGCAATGCAGGGGGCGAAGCATCCCCAAGACTCTAGATACGTTCGCAAGGCTGCCGAAGGCCGCAGACTACAACCCCTTCGAAGCGGTGGAGATCGTGCATTCGGGGAATGCGGTGCTCCCCAGCATCGATCAATGCGACAGCCCGAGCGAATACTTCACGGGGCTAGGGCTCCAGACAAAATGCAAGGAAATGGGGATGCAGCAGTTCCGGGCCTGGCTCAACAAAGCAACCAAGGGCAATGCGGCTCGAATCATGCAGCGTTATGGGAGGTTCTTTCCGGAAGGGAAGGCCCCAGGTCCTACCAGTACCGACCTGTATGAGCTATATCGGGAATCGATTAAAAGGCAGCTATCCGCATAGGCCAAAATGCGTTATAGTAACGGCCTACGTATGACAAAGCGAATCACATTGCCGGATGAGGTGCTCAAGTTCTTCCGCAGAACAGGCAGGGCGGGAGGGCTGAAACGAGCCGAGAACATGACGCCCGAAGAGCGCAGCGAGCAGGCCCGCAAAGCCGTACAGGCACGATGGGCCAAGGTGAAGGACGCAAAGAAGTCTGTCCAGGAAACGAAGAAGGGGAAATGACCATGCGTAACGCCGTCCTATACGCCCGAGTGTCGAGCCGTGAGCAGGAGCAGGAGGGGTACTCGATCCAGGCTCAGCAGCGTTTACTGCGAGCCTATGCCGAGAAGCAGGGCTTTGCCATCGTGCGCGAGTTTGTCGATGTGGAGACGGCCAAGGCCACCGGGCGCAAGGCTTTCGGGGAAATGCTTACGCACCTTCGTCGCCTCAAGGGCGAGCACATTGTCCTGGTTGAAAAGACAGACCGTCTCTATCGAAACTTTGAAGATCAGGTCACCTTGGAGAAGCTGAATCCGGAAATTCACTTTGTAAAAACCGGAAACATCCTGTCGAAGAATGCCAAGGCACAGACGAAATTTATGCACGGCATTGAGATGGTCTCCGCAAAGTACTATTCCGATAATCTGCGCGAAGAGGTCATGAAGGGGATGCTGGAAAAGGCCCGTCAGGGTATTTACCCCGGACGTGCCCCGTTCGGATACCGAAACAATCGGGCAACGCGGGAGATCGATGTTCACCCCGTACATTCTGAAATCGTACGGGATATTTTCAGACTGTACGCCGCAGGCAACATGCCACTCACGGTATTGAGGAAAACCATCCGCGAGCAATACGGAAAGACCCTCAGCCGTGCCTACCTGCACACGATTCTGAAAAACCGGGTTTACGTTGGCCTATTCGTATGGGGTGGGGTTGAGTACCGGGGTAAACATGAGCCTCTCATCTCCATCGAATTATTCGATGCCGTGCAGGCAGCGTTACAAGGCCACCACCGGGGTAAATATGGCAAGGTCGATATAGCCTTCCGGGGAATGCTCACCTGTGCGCACGACGGCTGCTCTCTGACGGGCGAGCGCAAGAAAGAGCAATACGTCTACTACCGTTGCACGGGCTATCGCGGCAAATGCGCCCTGCCACGCTTCCGTGAGGAGCAGATCGCGGAGCGCATGGGTGCGGTACTCCAGGATATCTCTATCCCGGAGGCGATAGTCGCTCAGATCATGGAGACACTACAGGGCGAGCAGGCCCGTATACAGGCCGCAGAGGCGCAGCAGAAACAGCGACTACAGAAGAGCCTCGACGACCTGCGCCGACGACAGGATCAGGCGTATACAGACAAACTCGATGGACGGATTACAGAAGGGTTCTGGCAACGCAAGCAGCAAGAGTGGCAGCGCGAAGAACTGGAGCTAGAGGCCGCGCTCGCTACCGCACAGCAGCCCCGCATGGCGCAAAAGCTGCTCGACGCGCAGAGGATTTTAGAACTCGCGCAACGTGCTCATTCGCTGTACCTTACGCGCAAACCCGCCGAACAAGCCGATTTGCTCAGAAAAGTACTTTTGAACTGCTCGATTGATGGCGCAAGTATCACGCCCACATACAGAAAGCCCTTCGACATGATCTTCAACAGGGCTAAAAGGAAAGAATGGTCGGGGAGAGAGGATTTGAACCTCCGACCCCCTGGTCCCGAACTCTGGAAAGAACAACTCTAAGTGCTTTACGTGGTGTCGCTTA
>Ga0302320_10027129_pt1 | contig 11053 bp, 14 predicted proteins | sample Bog_T0_3_FD_202130 | JGI IMG/M metagenome (GOLD analysis project Ga0302320, IMG submission 202130) | Peat permafrost microbial communities from Stordalen Mire near Abisko, Sweden - Bog_T0_3 | ecosystem: Environmental > Terrestrial > Soil > Wetlands > Peat | place: Sweden: Abisko, Stordalen Mire... | reverse complement strand
ATCCGCCGGGCGTCTGGATGGTCGCCATGAGCGCCGCCATCACCTGGGTGTTCGCCAAGTCGATCGCCAATGCCTCCGACCTCGCCTACGGCTACGGTATCACCGGCGGCATCGGCTACACGCTGTATTACCTCAGCTTCGTTGTCGCGGGCGTGACGATCTACCTGTTGCGGACCCGCGGCGGCTACCGCTCGCTGCCGCAGTTCCTGGTGTCGAAGTATGGGGCGGGCGCGGCGAAGCTCTTCATGGCGCTGGTGACCTTTCGGCTGCTCAACGAAATTTGGTCAAACACCAAGGTCATCTCGCTGTATTTTGGGGCGGAGGGCAGCGGCGCCTATTGGATTGCGGTGGCGCTGACGACCGCCTTCACGGTTGCCTATGCGTGGCGCGGCGGCATGCGCGCCAGCCTGACGACCGACCGCATCCATATCTTCCTCGCCTTCATCCTGCTGGCGCTGGTGCTGACCGTGCTGTTTCCGGGGCTTGAATCGAAGGGCATCCCGACCGTGCCGCAGGCCACGCAAGACGCCGGAATCACCTTCTGCCTGCTGGCGCTGGTGCAGGTGTTCTCCTACCCGTTCCACGATCCGGTGCTGACGGACCGAGGCTTCCTGAACAAGCCGGGGCAGGCGCTGCGCAGCTTCCTGCTCGCGGCGGTGCTGAGTGGAGGGTTCATCTTCCTGTTCAGCATCATCGGGCTGTACGGCCTGGCGTTCGGCCTCGGCAAACCCGCCAGCGTGACGGTGCCGGGGGCGTTCGGCCTGGCCATGCTGATGGTGTTCAACGCCATCATGCTGATGACTGGCGGTTCGACGATCGACTCGACGCTGACCAGCATCGCCAAGCTGGCTGGGCGGGACTGGCGGAACAACGCGCTGGATGCCGCGCCGCGCAACGTGCTGACCGGGCGCATTGCCATGATCGTGGTCGCCATCCTCGGCAACCTGCCGCTGCTGTCGATCTATTTGGGCGACCGGATCGGCCCCGCCGTCATCGCCGCGACGACGATCAGCGGGACGATGGTGATGGGGCTGGCGCCGATTTTCCTGCTGTCCTGGGTGCGTCCGGCGGGCAGCGCCAGCTTTCACCTGGCGTTCTGGCCCGGCGTCGCCATCGGCGTGGTGCGCGCCGTCGAGACCTTCGGGCACTTGCAGATCTTCCCGGACGTTTTGAAGCTTGGCGCCGGGCCGTTCGGGCTCGATCTCGGGGTCAACGTCTGGGGTCTGGCGATCTGCACCGCGGGGTTCGTGGCGGGGGCGTTGCTGGTCCCGCGCACTGCCGGCGTATCGGCCCTGGCGCAAAAGGCATGACGCTTTTGCAAGCGCAGGGGCCGGTGCTGCTGTTCGGCGGATGCTACAGCAATCTGCAAGCGACCCGGGCGCTGCTCGACCGGGCGCGGCAGCTTGGCATCCCGCCGGAGCGTATCGTCTGCACCGGCGACGTGGTTGCCTACGCAGCCGAACCGGTGGCGACGGTGGCGCTGGTGCGCGAGGCCGGGGTGCGTGTGGTGATGGGCAACTGCGAGGAGTCGCTCGGCGCCGGTGCCGCGGATTGCGGTTGCGGTTTTGCCAGCGGCTCGGCCTGCGATCGGCTGTCGGTGGCGTGGTACGCGCACGCCGACTCGCTGTTGGACGATGACGCGCGCGCCTGGATGCGAGGTCTGCCGCGCCGCATCGACATCGCGATGGGTGGGCGGCGGCTTGCAGTCGTGCATGGCAGTCCGGACAGCATCAACCGGTTCGTGTTTGCCTCGGCGCCGGACGCGGTGTTGCGTGGTCTGATCGCGGGGTCCGGCTGCGACGGCATCATCGGCGGGCATTGCGGCATTCCGTTCACCCGGGTGGTGGACGGCGCGGTGTGGCACAACCCCGGCGCCATAGGCGTGCCGGCGAATGACGGGACGCCGCGCGTCTGGTTCAGCGTCATGCGGGCGGTGGACGACGGCATTCGGTTCGACCATGTCCCGCTGGTGTATGACCACGCTGCCGCATCCGCCGCGATGCACCGGGCCGGACTGCCAGCGGGCTACGCCGACGCCATTGTCACCGGACTTTGGCCAAGCACGGACGTCCTGCCGCCTTTCGAATTGGCGCGTACCCGCGAGCCTTTGAATCTGCCCTCGGTCGTGTGGCGGGACCGGTGACGACGATCGAACAGGTGTTGCTCGCCGCGTTTCATCACCGGATTCACGAGCCTGATTCCGAGTCCGGGCTCGCCGCCCTTGCCCGCATTGCTGGCGGAGACGTCACAAACGACGCGTTGCGGGCGGCGGTGGCGGATGCGCTTGCGCAGGGACTTGTGCATGACCCGGTGCGTCTGCCGCCGGGCGCGCTGCAATGTCACTGGCATTTGGAGCTGACACCGGCGGGCGTCGCGGCCGCGCAGCGGCTCACGCATGGATCATCGGACAGCCGCCCTCGTTAATCGGGCGGAACGCTTCCTCTGCCGGGATCGTTGCCAGGGTGATGAAATCGTCGCCCGGGTAGCGGCTCGCCGCCGGGGTCTTCACCTTGAACAGATAACAGGGATGGATCGTCCGCCCGTCCGCGCGGATCGATCCATGGCCGAAGCAATCGTCGTCGGTGGGAATTCTCTTCATCGCGGCGACCGTCTCACGGCCGGACTGCTTGGCTTTGTCAGGACCCATCGCCTTGACCGTCTTCAGGTAATGCGCGACCGCGGCGTAGGCCCCGGCGTGCACTTCGTTCGGGAACACCCCGGCAGGCAGCCGCGGCTTGATCCGGGCCATGAAGGCGCGGGAGCGGTCGTTCTGGTCCCAGTAGAAGCACTCCGCCAGGTTGACGTCCTGCATCGTCTCCAGCCCGGCGCCGGTCACCGCGGTGATCGATCCGACCATCGCGGCCATGGTCAGGCCGGAGGCCAGGCCAAACTCGCGGCATTGCTTGACGCAATTGATCAGGTCGTCGCCGGCATTGGCGAACGCCAGGACGTTCGCGCCGCTCGCCTTGGCCGCCAGCAGATACGACGAGAAATCGGTGGTGCCCGGAAACGGATAGGCGCTGGAGCCGACCACCTTGCCGCCCTGCGCCGCCAGCAGTGCCGTCGTGTCGTTCTGAATCGCGTGGCCGAAAGCATAGTCGGCGGTAATGAAATACCAGGCGTTGCCGCCGCTGGCGACAATGGCTTTGACCATGGTGTGGGCGAGGTTCCAGGTGTCGTAGGTCCAGTGGATCAGGTTTGGACTGCAATATTTGCCGGTCAACTGGGACGAACCCGCCGCGGAGTTGAGCTGGATCTTGTCCTTCTCCGCCGCGATCGTGGTCAACGCGATCGCCGCCGCGCTGTTGCCCACATCGGTGATGACATCGATGCCGTCGCGGTCGTACCACTGCCGCGCGATGCCAGCGGCGACATCGGGCTTGTTGAGATGGTCGCCGCTGGTCAGCTCGACCTTAATCCCGGGATTGGCGGCGGTGAATTCGTCCACCGCGAGTTGCGCGCAGGCGACGCTGGTGGGCCCGGTCACGTCGCGGTAGTTGCCGGACAGGTCGGTCAGCACGCCGATGCGCACGATGCCCGAGGACTGCGCCCACACCGGGCGGAGCGGGAGAGTGGCGGCGGCGGCGGCACCGAGAAACGCGCGGCGGCTGGCGGGCATGGACGGCTCTTTCCTGGTTGGTTTTCGACCCGAGGAAACCGTAGCAGTGAAACGCGGCGCCAGGAATTCCGGCGAGCCTCCCGCACCGGCGCACCGAAACAATCGCCGCTACGGGCGAACCCCGGGCCCATGCGGCGACGCGACGCGCTGCAGCCTGATATCGGTATGGCAGCGGAAGTCGGTCGCCGTTCCGTTCAGAGTCTTGCCGCTTATCTGCCCGTCCAGGACCGTCATGCCCGGGAACCCGCCGGTGGGATTGGCCCAGATGCCGGAGGCGCGGACCCTGCCGTCCTCGCCGACGGTGCCGGTCAACTGCGTTTTCCCACCGAACAGCCCCATGGACAGACGGCCCCTGGCGATGCGTGCGGTGGTTGTGCCTTCCAGTTTGGCGACCCCGCAGGCCTCGGTCTGGTCCGATCGCCGGGTTCCGGCGTATTGGCCGTCAAAGATCGGCGACGGCACCGGGTCGCTCGCCGAACACGCCGCGCCTGCCAGCACCAGCATGGCCGGCAGCATGGCTTTCAGCCCTCGCAGCGCTGTGGCGCAAGGAAGCAACACGGCCACCAGCAACTCCGTCGCCAATGTGCAGTAATTTCGTGAGTGTCGCAGCTTCGTCTGCTAGTGTTTGCCGGTAACGCTCCACCGGACAAGGAGAACACGCATGCAATACACCATCTCCGGCACCGTCATGCAGACCGTCTCGGTCGATCTCCTGCCGAATGAGATCGTCTACAGCCAGACCAACTGCATGTGCTGGATGAACGACGCTGTGGAGATGAGCACCCATACCGGCGGCGGCTTCTTTGCCGGCCTCGCCCGCAGCTTCGGCGGCGGGAGCTTCTTCATCACCGATTTCACCGCCCGCGGCTACGGCCACGTCGCCTTCGCCCCGCGCTTCCCCGGCACCATCATGCCGGTGTCACTTGCCGCCGGTCAGTCGCTGATCTGCCGGAAAGAGACCTTCCTGTTCGCCGAGAAGTCAGTGACGCTGGAGATCGCCTGGCAGAAGCGCCTCGGTGCGGGTTTCTTCGGCGGGGAAGGGTTCATCCTGCAAAAGGTCACCGGCCCCGGCACCGTCTTCCTCGACCTGTCGGGTGAGGTGGTTGAACGGGACCTCGCCGCCGGGGAAAGATTGCTGGTGCACGCCGGCCATGTCGGCGTCATGGACCCGACGATCGCATTCGACATCCAGATGGTGCGTGGTTTCCGCAACATCCTGTTCGGCGGCGAAGGGCTGTTCCTGGCGACGCTGACCGGTCCCGGCCATATCGCGCTTCAGAGCATGCCGATCATGAATTTGGCGGAGGAGATCGGGCGGTATCTGCCGGGTAGCGGTCGTTCGGGCGAGTCCAGCGATCCCGGCACGGCCGCCGGAAGCGCCGCGGTCGGCGGCGTGCTCGGCGGCCTGTTCGGCGGGTCGTCCGGCAACAATAACACCTGATCAGAAGCCGCGGTGCCGCCGCCCCGCCGGGGTTGCGAACGGATCGGCAGCGACCCGCAGGCGCTGGTCCTGGGCGATCCAGCCTTGGGCGTCGGCTTCCGTGGCGAATCCGGCCGCGGTCTGCGGCAAGGCGCCCGAGCGGACAATTTCGACGGCGAAGCTATCGTCTTCGCGATGGATAATCCGATAGTCTGTATCTGCCATGAAATCAGTATGGCACGGAGGCGGTGTCTTGGCGCATGACGTTTTACGGGTCCGCTGCGAAAGTATCAGGAATCAGGTTCGGCTACCGACGCTTCTTCCGCGGCGGAGACGATCGCCGCGGCGCGCTGCACGGTAATATCTTTCAGGATATGCTCACCGCCGGAGGTCGTGGCCAGTTTCACCACGCCCTGCTCATCATAGATCGCCACGATGTGGCGCAACTGCACCACAACGAGGCCGCCGGTCGCCGCTTCGAAGGTGACCCAGCTCACCGCGCGCCGCGAGAGATCATGTAGTTGATGTAGTCGGCGTTGGTGGAGCCGTCATAGGACATGCCAAACGGCTTCTTCTTCGCGTCCGGCGCGACAACGCCGGGAGCAGGCTTCGCGCGTCTTGCACGTGGGGCCGGTTTCGCGACAGCCACGCTGAGTCCGGTCGCCTCGCGGGATGTTCCATCCGCCCGGCCCTCGCGCCAGGACGCGACGTCCTTCCGCAACTGATCCTTTATCGCATCCGACTGCAGATCCGCATCGGTATCCGAAACCGCGTTCTCGTCGAGCGATTCCATGCTCATGCGTAGGTACCTTTCAAAAATTGGACGACAAGCGCCCGAAGTGCGATGCGAAACTGAGACATAGCCGCAGGCAAGGCGGTGTTCGCTACGAAACCAACTTGAAATAGGCCGCCAGCGACGGGGCGACCCCCGGCGGCGCGGCGCGGAAGACGTTGATATGCGCTTGAATCGTCTGAAATACAAGTCCGACGATCAAAATTCTGCGAGATATCGCTGGACAAGGGCGGCCGGTTGCACCGTCCGCCCTATGCACGAGCGGCGTCCCGGTAGAGCGAAAACGACGCACCGCTGACGATTAGCGCGTCCGCGGGGGTGCATCGGCGCCGGTAAACTGCCATATATGTCCGGTGGCGCCGCGGACCTTCGATTCACCCATCGGCGTCAAGTCATTCACAGGTGGTCCGTACGCGCCGGGCTACAGCAAGGCATTACCGGAGGCCGGATCAGGCTTCCTCGAACGCGGCGGGCAAACGTCCCGCCTTAAAAATAATCGTCGGCTCCTCGTCGTATTCGCCGAGTTCGGCATCGCCAGAAGTGGAGAACGCGACGACACCGGCTTTGGTTGCAGCGAGAAGTTCGGCGCGCTTGCGGGCACCCGCCGGGGATTTGCATTGGATCGCCGCCTCGGCGGTCAGTTTCTGGCCTTTGCCCGCCTTGAATGCCTGAACGAGATAGAGCGTCTCACGCGCCATGGGGCTGGTTCCTAATCCTGCGACTCCGGGCCGATCGGCCCGGGGAGGCAGCTTGATCACACGTTATGACGGAGAAAACCATGCAGGTCCGCGTCGGCTATGACATTGTCTATGATTGCGTGCAGCCGACGCCGATGGTGCTGATGCTGAACGTGCATCACTCGCGCGCGCCGGACATCGTGGTGCCGGATCTGCTGAAGACGGAGCCGAACCTGCCGCTGACGAGCTACCATGACTCGTTCGGCAACTGGTGCAGCCGCATCGTGGCGCCGAAGGGCCGCACCCGGATTTTCGGCAGCGGCGTGGTCAACGATGCCGGTTTCGCCGATCCGGTGGTGGTTTCGGCCCTGGAGCATCCGGTGCAGGATTTGCCGGACGAAACGCTGACCTTCCTGCTTGGCAGCCGGTATTGCGAAACCGACCGTCTTTCGGAGGCGGCGTGGCAATTGTTCCATAAGTCACCGCCCGGCTGGGCGCGGGTTCAGGCGATCTGCGATTTCGTGCACAACCACATCACGTTCGATTACATGTCGGCGCGCTCGACCAAGACGGCGTGGGAGGTGTTCAACGAAAAGCGCGGTGTCTGCCGCGACTTCGCGCATCTGGGCGTGGCGCTGACCCGGGCGATGAATATTCCGGCGCGGTATTGCACCGGGTATCTCAGCGACATCAATGTCCCGCCGCCGCATGGACCGATGGATTTCGCCGGCTGGTTCGAGGCTTACCTCGGCGGCGCCTGGCACACATTTGATCCGCGTAACAACAAGCCGCTGTGGGGCCGTATCCTGATCGGCCGGGGCAGGGACGCGGTAGATGTGCCGATCAGCAATACGTTCGGACCGAATACGCTGGTCAGCTTCCAGGTTTGGACGGATGAGGAGCCGTCTTAGCCTTCGCCAGGGCGAGCCGCTCGGCGGCTTCCTCCGTCACCTCGGCGGAGATGTTCGCCAGGACGTTCTCGATCGCCGGCGGTGAGGTGCTGTTCAGGTCCGCCGCCGCGCGCCGGAGTTGTTCGCGCTTGATCAGGCGGTTGGTCATGGCGTTGAATTCGCGGTCGATAGCGTCGTCGCCGGGCATGGCGGGTTCCTTTCACCTGTAAGGATGAGGCACGACCGCCCGCTCTCGTCATGGTGGCCGAAGGGCCACCATCCACGCCTTTTGCTGCGCCAAGCACCGCAAGGCGTGGATGGCGGGCCTCCGCCCGCCATGACGATGAACGGGCGGTGCCCTTACGCCAGACGAATTAGGTTCGTATCCAAACCTACCTTACGCAGCAGCGGCCGCCGGCGGTTCCTGGTGCTCGCCGACCATCGCCTCGGTCGTGATCATCAGTCCGGCCACCGAGGCGGCGTGCTGCAGCGCACACCGCACCACCTTGGTCGGGTCGATAATCCCGGCCTTCACCAGGTCCTTGTATTCGCCGGCCTGGGCGTCGAAGCCGTAGTTGTATTCGTCCTTCTCCAGCACTTTGCCGGAGATCACCGCACCGTCCTCGCCGGCGTTCGCCGCGATCTGGCGCAGCGGTGACAGCACCGCCTTTCGGACGATCTCGATCCCGACGCGCTGGTCGTCGTTTTCGGCCTTCAGCTTGGCCAGCACCAGCGACGCCCGCGCCAGAGCGACGCCGCCGCCGGGGACGATGCCTTCCTCGACCGCCGCGCGGGTGGCGTGCAGGCCGTCATCGACGCGGTCCTTGCGCTCCTTCACTTCGGTCTCGGACGCGCCGCCGACGCGGATGATCGCCACACCGCCGGCCAGCTTGGCCAGACGCTCCTGCAGCTTCTCCTTGTCGTAGTCCGAGGTGGTCTCCTCGATCTGCGAGCGGATCTGCTTGCAGCGCGCTTCGATGTCGTGCTTCTTGCCGGCGCCTTCGACGATGGTGGTGTTTTCCTTGTCGATCAGCACCTTCTTCGCCGTGCCGAGCATCTCCAGGGTGACGTTCTCCAGCTTGATCCCAAGATCCTCGCTGATGACGTCGCCCTTGGTCAGCACCGCCAGATCCTCAAGCATCGCCTTGCGGCGATCGCCGAAGCCGGGGGCCTTCACGGCGGCAACCTTCAACCCGCCGCGCAGCTTGTTCACCACGAGTGTCGCGAGCGCCTCGCCCTCGACGTCTTCGGCGATGATCAGCAGCGGACGCCCCGACTGGGCGACGGCTTCCAGTACCGGCAGGATCGACTGCAGATTGGACAGCTTCTTTTCGTTCAGCAGGATGTAGGGGTTTTCCAGCTCGACCGTCATCTTCTCGGCGTTGGTGATGAAGTAAGGCGACATGTAGCCGCGGTCGAACTTCATGCCTTCGACGACGTCGAGTTCGGTGCTGATGCCCTTGGCTTCCTCGACGGTGATGACACCCTCGTTGCCGACTTTCTGCATCGCTTCGGCGATCATGCGGCCGATTTCGACCTCGCCGTTGGCGGAGATGGTGCCGACCTGGGCGGTTTCCGCCTGGGTGGAGATCTTCTTGCTGCGCTTCTTCAGTTCTTCGACCAGGGCCGCGACCGCGCGATCAACGCCGCGCTTGAGGTCCATCGGGTTCAGCCCGGCGGACACCGCCTTGGCGCCTTCGCTGACGATCGCCTGGGCCAGCACGATCGCCGTCGTGGTGCCGTCGCCGGCGAGGTCGTTGGTCTTCGAGGCGACTTCGCGCACCAGCTGCGCGCCCATGTTCTCGAACTTGTCGTAGAGTTCGATTTCCTTGGCGACGGAGATGCCGTCCTTGGTCAGGCGCGGCGAGCCGTAGCTCTTGTCGATCAGCACATTGCGGCCCTTGGGCCCGAGCGTGACCTTCACGGCCTCGGCGAGCAGGTCCACGCCGCGCGCCATGCGCTGGCGGGCGTCGGCGCCGAAGCGGACATCTTTAGCAGGCATTGTCGAATCCTTCCTGAAATGACAGACCAAGCTTCCGCGCCGCGGGCTGTTGCCTGCGGCGAAGCCTGGTTTTTTCGACGCCAAGTGGCACGGCGTTCGGCGGCCAGGCGGCGCGAGCCGCGGCTGGTCCGCCAATGGGTGTGGCTTAGCACTCCTGCCCCGAGAGTGCCAGCGGTAAAATCGCGGCGTTGTCCGGCAGCACCGTCGCGGGTTGCGCGAGATCAATGTTCGGCCTCGGGCGACCCGGCAAGGCTGTCGATTGAACAAGAACGGAGTATAGTTTCAATATCGATTTGTGACAATTTGCGCTGTGGGGACGCCGTTCATGTATGTCCTTGCCGATTCATGTAACTTAAGCTAATAACCTCGTAAACCGCATCATCGCGGTGCCGTTTCCGTGTGGAGGACAACCAATGTTTCCGAGAACGCCCGCGCTATTCGGGTTGATGGCGCTCACGGCTGGACTGTGGATCGCGCCCGGTGCCCCCGCCATGGCGCAGGACCATCCGATCCCCCAGGCGCTGCGCATCGAGCAGAAGGAGACCCTCGAGCAACTGACCGCCCTGGCCGCACGCCCGGCGCCGGTCGGTCCCGCCGCCAAGGACGCGCTGGCTCTGCTGCAAAAGCACTATGCGCGTGAGCGGGAGTTCATCCTGCCGCCGCTGACCCTGCTGCCGCAGCTGGCGGATGGCAAAGTGACCCCGGACATGGCCTGGGCGCTGCCGATGACCGAGCGGGTCCGCGCCGAGCGCGAGCAGATCTTCGACGAGCATGCCGAGGCCACCGAAGCGCTCAACGCCCTGCTCACGGCAGCGGTCGAGGCCAACGACAACGATGCCAAGGAATTCGCCGAATCGGCGGCCGGCGATTCGCTGACCGACCTGGAGATCCTGGAGCCTACGATCCTGATGATTGGCGATGCGCTGCGCGCCAAGCTGCCGGCTGCCCATTAATCGCGTGCTGAAAGGGAGATCGACCATGACTGTGCGTCACGCGCGCGTCGCATTCGCCAGCCTGACCGCCGCTGCCTTGGGCAGCTTTCTGATGCCGGGATCCGCCGTTGCCGGCGACCCCGTCGCGGGAAAGGCGGTGTTCCAATCCAACTGCGTCGTCTGCCACGCGAACCGCGCGGGCGACAACAAGGTCGGCCCGACCCTGTGGGGGGTGGTCGGGCGCAAGACCGGCTCGGTGCCGGAATACACCTATTCGCCAGCCAATCTGGGCGCCAACATCACCTGGACCGACGCCGAACTGGACGCCTACCTGGCAGCGCCGCGCGCCGTCATCCCGGGAACGAAGATGGCCTATGCGGGCGTGAAGGACCCGACCAAAAGGGCGGACCTGATCGCCTATCTCGACACGTTGAAATAGGCCGGGGCCGATGGAGATTTCCTACCGCGACCTGATCACGGTGCTGCACGGCATGGGGTTCGGCACTTTGTTCATGCTGGCGTTCTCGGGTGCGATCGGAGTGCTGTATGCCACCTCGTCGGCTGGCCCGCGCATGCAGCCGTCGCGGTGGGAAACCCGGATGTTCCGCTTCTACCTGATCAGCATGGCGGTGCTCGCCTGGCTGACCGTGCTGTCGGGCGCGTATGTCATCTATCCGTGGTATCGCGCTGCTCCGCCGGCCGGCACGACGGACCTGTCGC
>Ga0302320_10027128_pt1 | contig 11053 bp, 11 predicted proteins | sample Bog_T0_3_FD_202130 | JGI IMG/M metagenome (GOLD analysis project Ga0302320, IMG submission 202130) | Peat permafrost microbial communities from Stordalen Mire near Abisko, Sweden - Bog_T0_3 | ecosystem: Environmental > Terrestrial > Soil > Wetlands > Peat | place: Sweden: Abisko, Stordalen Mire... | reverse complement strand
CAGGACCGCATCCTCTATGGTACCGATCTCGATTTGCTTCCGGACGCCAACGTACCGGACACGTTGAAAGACTGGCAATCCACTTACGCGCGTGACTGGAGCTTCCTGGCAACCGATGAGCCTCTTAATCTGGAAGGCAAGCCCGTGCATGGATTAAACCTGCCTCAGCCTGTTCTCGAGAAAATATTCCGCAGCAATGCCATCCGTTGGATTCCAGGATTGTGATGCACCGCTAGGCGATTCTCTTCAACCGGCCCACGCGTTGATGTTTGATATTTACTGATATGTGATATTGGAGGAGGGTCACATTTGCCCCTCGACGACGAACTCCCATTTCGGAACGCTTGTCCCATCGGCCACTCGGCCGATGTACTGCTGGAATCTACTCTCTTCGTCGTAAGGCTTCCATACTGGATGGCATGCGACTCCCCCAGTCCATCAACCAGCCTCTCTCCGTCCGCACCGTCCACTTTCTAACCATCGGCTTGGCGATCTTGATGTTCGGCCTGCTCTCAGTCAGCGCCGGCGCGGCCACGCAACAGCTCACCTCCACGCCCCCGGCCCTTCGATTTGGCGCTACCGTTACAGGTCAGACCGAAAGCTTGCTCACCACTGTCACGAATACTGGACAAACCAGCGTAACCGTCTCGGCCATCACAGTGAGCAGCCCGGAATTCACCGCGTCTCAGCTAAGCCTTCCGCTGGTATTGGTTGCCGGCCAGAGCGTGGATCTGAGCGTGATCTTCACCCCCACGGCCATTGGATGGACGGGAGGAACGATAAAAATCTCCAGCAATGCCTCCAACCCTACCCTTACTCTTCAGCTTGGGGGCACAGGTGTGAGTAGCGAGGCCCTGACCGCCAGTCCCTCAGCTGCATCCTTTGGCCAAGTGGCAATAGGAACCACTGCCACCGTTCCCGTCGTGGTCAAGAACGATCGTTCCTGGAGTGTTACCCTATCGTCAATCACGGCCGTTGGTAGCGGATTCTCTCTGAGCGCTCCCACTCTGCCGCTCACTTTGGCCGTGGGGCAAAGCGTTACGTTGAACGTCGCATTCACTCCGAAATCGGCGGGCGCGGTCGGAGGCAGCCTGTTTGTTTCCGGTCCCGGGCTCACCATCCCTCTCACCGGCACCGGAACGGCCACGGGCCAGTTAGTCGTCGGTCCGACGCCTCTGAACTTCGGCAACGTTGCGGTCGGAACCACCGAAACGGAGCCCATGACGATAAGCGCCGTCGGCGCAAGTGTGACCGTGTCCTCTGCCAGCAGTAGCAGTTCCCAGTTTGCCTTGAGTGGAGCTTCTTTCCCCTTGACCATCGCCGCCGGCCAGAGCCAGTCGTTCAATGTTGCCTTCACCCCCCAAACCAGCGGCGCTCTGTCGGGCTCTCTCACCTTTGGCAGCAATGCCTCCGACTCGCAGGCGCTTGAGTCGCTCACCGGCACCGGCACGGTGACTGTCTACAGTGTCAGCCTCTTCTGGAATTCCAGCGCCGACGTAGTGGGCTACAACGTTTATCGCAGCACCGCCACCAACGGCACATATGCCAAAATCAATCCCACCTTGGAGGCCAATACTGCGTACACCGACAGCACGGTCGTCGCCGGCCAGACCTACTACTACGCCGCCACCTCGGTGAATTCCACCGGACAGGAAAGCACTCGCTCGACGCCCCCGGTGCAGGCCATGGTCCCATAGTTGCCCGTTCGAGAGAGGACGATTTCGAAGATTTGCGCCGGCACTCGCGCTGCACTTATGGAAAGGGAACCACTGCCTTGATCTCGATCGAAGAGCCGCTCTGCTTTCCACCTTCCGTAACTGCCTTGACGATGTAGAAGTATGTCTTTCGCGCCTCGACCGCGGTATCGACACACCGCGTTCCCTGCAGGGGCGACTCACTAATCCTGTCGCTCTCGGCGTACGTGTGCGACGCCGAACTCCGATACACGTAGTAGCCCTTGATCGCATCTCGTGGTGAATTGGACGCGGCAACGGCCGCATTCCACGACAGCGTCACAGAGTGCGGATGCGCTGCGCCCGGCGCCGGCCCGTGTGCTCCGCTGAACCCGGCGCTCGACCCGGAGGAACCTCCGTTACACATAGGAATCTCCCCCGCCTGCGCCGCCTTGCCATCTCCCACACTCGGAGTCTGCGGCGCCTGGCTCTTGACCTGACTCACACCGCTCACCGTCACGAAAACGACCACCAGAACCGCATGCGCAACCTTGATCGGAATCGATAAGCTTCTCTTCCTTATATTCATTCTTCTCCGCACTCAGCCCGTGATCGTTTTCGCTTCAACCCCCCCGAAGAGAGAAGAGAAGAGTCGAAGCATTCTACCGGATTCCGCGTTCCTCCGCCGCAGCGCCCGCGCCGCCAATCCAGTTCGTCCTTAACCCGTCGACGAGACAATTCCTAGTGCGCAATTGCTTGCACACTAAGTTGTGACCTCCGTAACCCTTTCTAAGCATAAAGTAATCATTCTAAACGTCTTACTACCACCTTAGGGCCATTCTCCTTGGCCCCGCATTTGCGGTAGTACTAGTACAGGTGGCCGATACTCGGCATTCACTAAAGTTATGCGGATAAACTGCCTCAGCGGGATTCTCAATTACAGATCAGCCCTTCTTCTGGCAATGCTGGCTCTGTGCCGGCCCGTGCTGGCGCAACAGATCTCACTCGCACTGCTTCAACCCGCGTCCCTTGAGCCCGCTGCCCCGATGGTGCAGTCAACCTACCAACCCGCTCCGCTTCCCGAAGCGCCCAGCCACCGTTTCTGGGACCGCGAGAACAGCATCCTCTTTGCCGCCAGTGCCGCCTTCAGCGCCGCCGATTTCGTCATAACCAAAGACAATCTGCGCGGAGGCGGACAGGAACTGAACCCGGTCACTCGTGTATTCAGCGGCAGTACCGCGGGACTCGCCGTGAACTTCGCCGGCGAAACCGCTGGCGTGGTCGGACTCAGCTACTTCTTCCACAAGACCGGACATCACAAAATGGAGCGCTATATCTCCATGCTGAACATCGGTTCCTCCGGCGCAGCCGTCACGTATGACCTTGCCCACCGGTAAGTGGCGCCCTCAGCACCGTAAATAAATTCCGAGAAACGGTGGCCAGAGAAAGTTTTGGTGGTTCCTTCCTCTGTGCGCCCCTGTGTCCTCTGTGTTGAAGAATTTAGGACACTTCCTCTTCCATCAGCAGAATCGACCCTAAGCTGGACCTGCTCGCGAGATGGCGGCCAGAAAAAGCTTTGCCCGTTCCTTCCTCTGTGCGCCCCTGTGTCCTCTGTGTTGAAGAATTTAGGACACTTCCTCTTCCATAAGCAGGATCGACTCTAAGCTGGATCTATTCTTAACTCGCGCCTTTCGCCCTGATTCCTGCTTCCCCTTCCCCCCGCCGCACCACCCAAATCAGCAGCCCTATTACCGCCAGCGCAATCACCAGAAAAATCACTCCGCCCTGGCGATGCAGTCTCCCCGTCAGAAAACTCCGGTCCACACGCGTGGCCAGCATTGCAATCGTAAATATGCGCAGCCCGTTCTTCGCCACCGAGAGCGGAATCGCCACCGCGACCACCAGCGCCCTTCGCCACGGCGAGCGCAATAAAAGCTGCGCCAACACCATGGTTGTGACCACTAATACCAGGCTCGAACGAATGCTGCTGCACTCCGGCGCAACCTCCAGCGTCAACCCCGGAATATGCACCAGCATCCCCCGTTGCTCCACGTGAACACGCGCAACCGCGAAAAGCCAATGAGCCGACGCAGTCGATCCTCGTTGCAGCCAGCTCACGATCGGTTCCAATACGAACTCGGGAAAAGGAACCAGCCAGAACAGGAAGCAAAGCGGAAACAGTGCGCGCCGGAAGGCACGAGTGCCGAAAGCCAGAACAAACGCCCCCATCCACCACACCACAAATGCCGCCATGCTCACCGAAAGTTGCACGTCCGGTGGCAGCGCAACTACGTTCCATCTCACGGCGGCAGCGAGCATTCCCGCGACCACCAGCAAGCCCCCGCCAATACTCACACCCACTCCAGTGAAGCCTTCCTCCGATTTCCAATCCATCACGATCAAGGCCACGCTAATCGGCAGGATCAGCAGGATGTGCGTATATCGCTCGTCGTGCAGCGCCAGAGCAAACGTCGACGCCAACGGTCCCCACCAGATCGCAAACGAAATCGCTCCCAGCGCGGCAAACACCATCCGCGGCCACCACTCGGAAGTCGATTCTCGCTTCGTTATCACAGGACCTCCGGCTTACCTTAACACTCTCCACTCCCCTGCCAACAAACCTTGGTCTCCTCCCTTTAGGAACCTTCCATGCAAGTCGCGGTAACATGAAAAGTGACAACCGTTCCACTCACTTCAAATCGCCGACGGGGAGACGCATGAAGAATTGCCGCCAGTTTTACATCGATGGAAAATGGGTCAATCCCACCAAAGCTCACGACTTCGAGGTCATCAACCCCGCCACGGAACAGCCCATCGCTACCATCTCCCTCGGAACCGCGTCCGATGTCGACCAAGCCGTAGCCGCGGCCAAAAGTGCTTTCGAAGCCTACTCCGGGACCACGGTCGAGGCGCGCCTGGCGTTGCTGCGCCGGATCATCGACCTCTACAAGTCCAAGTCCGAAGCCATGGCCGAAACCATTTCCCGCGAAATGGGCTGCCCCATCTCTCTTTCGCGAGCGGCACAGGCTCCCGCCGGCCTGGGACATTTGTTCGAGATCGTCAAGGTACTGGAGAATTTCAAGTTCGAAGATCTCAAAGGTTCCACCCTCCTGCGCAAGGAACCCATCGGCGTCTGCGGACTCATCACCCCCTGGAACTGGCCCATGAATCAAGTTGTCGCCAAAGTCGCGCCCGCTCTTGCCGCCGGATGCACCATGGTCCTCAAGCCCAGCGAGATCGCGCCTCTCTCCGCTTATCTCTTCGCCGAAATTCTCCACGAAGCCGGAACTCCGCCCGGCGTTTTCAATTTAGTGAATGGCGATGGCCCGACCGTCGGCGCCGCGATCTCCTCCCATCCCGATATAGCCATGGTCTCCTTCACCGGATCCACGCGCGCCGGCATAGCCGTGGCCCTGGCCGCCGCTCCCACCGTCAAGCGCGTTACGCAGGAACTCGGCGGCAAGTCCGCTCACATTATTTTGGACGATGCTGATCTCGACACCGCGGTCAAAGAAGGCGCGCAGGCCTGCTTCCGCAACACCGGCCAATCCTGCAACGCGCCCACTCGCATGCTCGTTCCGCGATCCAGGATGCCGCAGGCGATCCTGGCTGCGAAGAAAGCCGCCGACGCCACCAAAGTCGGTGACCCTTTCTCCGAAGCCACGCACATCGGCCCGCTCGCCAGCAAAGCTCAGTTTGAAAAAGTCCAGCGCTTGATCACCCAAGGCGTCAAAGAGGGCGCAACATTAATTGCCGGTGGTCTCGGGCGGCCCGAGGGCATCGACAAAGATATAAGTAAAGATAACGCCAAAGACAAAGGCTACTTCGTCAAGCCCACCGTATTCGCCGACGTCAACAACAATATGACCATCGCCCGCGAAGAAATCTTTGGCCCCGTTCTTTGCATCATCCCCTACGAAGACGAAGACGACGCCGTACGCATCGCCAATGACACGCCCTACGGTCTGTCTGGCTTCGTGAGTTCGGCAGACCTCGAACACGCCCGCCGTGTTGCCAAACGATTTCGCTCCGGCAACGTTCACATCAACAACGCCCGCGTCGATTTCGCCGGTTCCTTCGGAGGCTACAAACAATCGGGCAACGGCCGGGAATGGGGCGAAGCTGGCCTCGAGGAATTCCTTGAGCTAAAGTCCATCTTCGGTTACGCCGCCCGTGCGAAATGAGATCACCCGACTCCCCCGAGTTATTGACTCCACAAATTCCGCTGGCGTAGCGTACGATCAACACACCGTGGGGAGAACGCAATGACACTCGGCACCAACTGGTCCAAGACCTGGACCTATTTCGAGGGAGCCTGGCACGAGGGCAACGTCCCGATCATGGGTCCGCGCACTCATGCCGCGTGGCTCTGCTCCATCGTCTTCGACGGTGCTCGCGCCTTTGAAGGCGTCACTCCCGATCTCGATCTCCATTGTGCTCGCGTGAACGATTCCGCCAGGAAGCTCTTCCTCAAGCCCACAGTCTCCACCGAAGAATGGATCAAGCTCGCGCGTGAAGGCATCACGAAGTTCGACAAAGACGCCGCACTCTACATTCGACCCATGTACTGGGCCGAAAAAGAAGGACCGTGGGTTCAAGCCCACGATCCCGAGTCCACCCGCTGGTGTCTCTCCGTCTACGAAGCGCCCATGCGCCCTCCCAAGGGCTTCTCGCTCACCTTGTCTCCCTATCGCCGCCCAACCATCGAAACCATGCCGGTCGATGCCAAGGCCGGATGCCTTTACCCCAACAACTCTCGCGCTCTTTTCGAAGCGCATGCCCGCGGCTTCGACAACGCCATCGTCTGCGACATGCTGGGCAACGTCGCTGAACTCGCCACCTCCAACGTCTTCATGGCCAAGGATGGCATCGTCCTCACCCCCATCCCGAACGGAACCTTCCTCGCCGGCATCACCCGGCAAAGGGCTATCGGACTCCTGCGCTCCGCTGGCGTGACTGTCATCGAGAAAACTCTCACTTACCAGGATTTCGAGAAAGCGGATGAGATTTTCGCCACCGGAAACTACTCCAAAGTAGTCCCCGTAACTCGCATCGGCGACCGTCCCCTGCAATTCGGCCCCATCTACACCAAAGCCCGGGAACTCTACTGGGCTTTCGCGCATTCATGATCGGCCGAACTCCGGCGACGTGCGAGTGTCCCCGGCGGATCCCCCATGAACCATAAGCCCACCGCCGCGACCGTCGACGTCCTCACTCAGATCTGGCAGCGCGTGCTGCAACGCTCGCCCATCTACCCCGAAGATAAATTCTTTGATCTCGGCGGCGACGAGCTTTTAGCGGACCGCATGTTTGCCGAGCTCACACAGGTCTGTGGCCGGGAAATCCCGAGCTCTACCATCTTCTACGCGCCCACCATCGCAGCCCTCGCCGCTCTCTTGGAGCTGCCTTCTCTGCCACGCTTCTCGCCCTTCGTCCCCCTGAAGCCCGGCAGTCAGATGCCACCGATTCTTATCGCCCATGGCGTGGGTGGCCGTGCCAGTTTCGGTAAACTCGCCAAACACATTCGCACCGCTCATCCTGTCTATGGAATTCAAGCCCGCGGCGTCGATGGACTGGAGCCGCCCTTTGATCGTATCGAGGATATGGCCGCCTCCTATCTGGATGCCCTCAACCAGCTGCAACCTCAAAGTTCCTGCATCCTGATCGGTTATTCATTCGGCGGTCTCATCGCTTTGGAAATGGCCCAGCGTTTGTCCGAGGCCGGGAAGAATGTCCCGCTGCTGGTGCTGGTCGATTCCTACCCGCATCCCCGCTACCTCGCGCCCGGACAGCGCGTCTGGCTCTTTTCCAAACGGATCCTGGGCCACATCTCCAGCATGCGGCAAATGCCCATCCGTCGCGCGTTCTCCTACCTCGCTGGCGGCCTTGAAAGTCGATTACCCATTGCCCTGGCTCACACCCTGCGCCCACTTCCTCCAGAGAAGTCTCGTTTATCGTTCGCCGTGAACACATCGCGCAATCGAGAGGCTGACTTCCTGGCCCTGCGGCGCTACCGCCCACGGTTCTATCGCGGCAAAATAAAATTCGTCAGGCCTGAGTCGAACTCTTACCTTCCCAACCACCCCGACGCCGTTTGGAAAAAACTGGCTGCTGAACTTGAGGTCGAGACCGTCCCCGGCGATCACTTGGGGATGGTCGGCACCCACTTCGAGAGTCTCGCCGCCGTGCTCACTCGTTACGTGAACGAAGCGTCCCCTCAGTAAGCTCTAGCCTGTCGTCCCCGAAATGCCCAGGTAGCTATTCACCGTATCGACCGTCAGGCTCAGGCTGGAAGCGATCAGCGAAACCGGCTGCCCCTGGTTATAGAGTTGATGCACCTGTTGGGACTCGGTCAGTTTCACCGTGTCTACGGAATCGTTCGCAGTTTGCCGAATTTTTTGCGCGGCCGCCGCAGTCGCGGAAGAGTTCGCTGCGGCGATCGTTGCCGTCGACAGCGAATTGGAGATCGAAATACTCATAAACCAGTTTCCTTTCTCCTTACCCATCGACAGATCGGCAAAACATCGCCATCGCATGAGTTAAATCACGTTAATCCTCTCGACCGCCGGACCAGCCGTGTCGCAGTTTTCTGCACATGTTTTCTGGACATGTTTTCTGACATTGACAAACCAATCGCCGGCAGACAAAATGTCCGTCACGCTTTCGGCAACCGCGAGGCGCCGCTCGCACCATCCTTAGGAGAATCCTCATGTCCCAGCTCGCCAGCTCACGTGTTCTGTCAGTCCTCTTGTTGCTCGCTGCCGCCGTACGGCTCCAGGCACAACAGCCGGCCGCTCCGCCTGACTCCACTCTCTACACCAATTACTTCGGCACCACAGCTTCAATCGATTGGATCGTCTGTGGCTCAACTCAGCAGAGCTCGGGCTGTTACGCTTCGGGATCTCTGGGCCCGTTCGTTGCCATCGGAGCCATGCTGGAAGGTATTCCCTCCGTCGCCGGCGACGTTGTCACCCGCGCCATCTACATCGTCGACTCCAGCGCAAATCCCGTTAAGCTCTACGTCTACACGAAAACCGACACCGTCTCCGCCTCCGAGGATACTGTCTCCGTCACCCTCACCAAAACAATCACCCTTCCCCTCACCGGTGGCACCAACGTCTCGGCCTCCATGGCCGCGAACAACAACTACCTGTTCATTGGAACGGACGAGGGCACCGTGGCGGCCAAGGTTCGTAAAAGCAATCTCCGTGTCACCACACTCGGCGAATTTTCTGCCGCTACCCTTTCGATCACATCCGACCAGTACGGCTACGTCACCGTCGCGCAGGTCGGTGGATTCACCGTATACGGTCCCGACGGCGAGTCCGAAGAAGACGGCGGCGGAAGCCAGTTCATGATCGGCACCACCCAGGCAGTGCCCGCATCCGCGCTCTTCGGTGGCACTCCTCGTTCCGCCCCGCTCCTAGGCCACAAACCCAAGTCAGCAATTAAGTCGGATTCAAACTAAACCTGCTCTTCGCCCAAGTCCTTGTCATTCCGACGCGCGAGTGCAGCGAGACAGGAGGAATCCGTTGTCCGCGCCCGCGCCGCAAGGGCCGGGGATTTTGACTTCCTATCTACTCGCAGGAAAGTACGACTGGGAAGGGCACGACCTCGGTCGTGCCATAACAGCAGCAAAATCAATGCGGCTTTCAGCCGCTGAGGTTTGCCTACGGGGCAAGAGCAGGCGCTTTATCGAGACCGCGACCGGCGAATTCGATGACGGCCCGAACCTGTTCGCGATCAAGGCCGTCATACCACTCCCTAATGTCGTCGAGATTGGCTCTCGCCTCAACGTTCTCGAAGATGGCGGCGGGTCCAGTCTTCCTTCTTGCCGGCAACGATCTATGCTTCCGACGCTAAAACGGGGCCAGCCGCTTGTCTGGGCCTTCGATTTCGTCCTTGGCATCGAGGAATTCTTCACTCCATGGCTTGCCTGCGCACTCGGGGCACTCGTCAATCATGTTGCCCACAGCGAAGCAGTGATAGCAGGTCCCGTCGGAGCTGGCCCCAGGGAACTCATTGCATGTCTTGCAGGGCGTGAAGGACTCAATCTCGAGGGACCGGTGTTCGCCCCATAGCTCGCGTTCGCAGACGATACACATTTTCATCCCCTTTGGCCCGCGCGACTCATAGGTCCGGTCCAGCACTTCGCCGTGCATTTCCCGCAGCCCCCAATATAGCCCCGTGCCCTCCTTCCACGTGCTCCAAATCCGAATTTAGGATCGCCTATCGCATACATCCATCCCAAAACGGAAAAGGCCACGGTGTGTCACAACGTGACCTTTATTTATGCCGGCAACGACCGGAGTTCACCCTGAGCCTGCCGAAGGGGCGCCCACACACTTGGCGCGTGCAGTACCATCGGCCCTGCCGGGCTTAACTTGAGGCGCTTAGAAGGCGTGAGCGCGCGCCTTTTGCGCGCGGGGCCTTCTGCCGAAATCCTGAGCGTTCTCCGCGAAGGATCTCCCGAACCACTACCTACTTTGGCCTCGGCCATTCATCCAAATTTATGCTCTTCCTTCTCGGTTTGCCGGGAGCGTAAATCGTGAATAGCGTCTTGATGCACTCGCCTTCACCGCAGATCGTGAAGGAGTCGAAGAATTTGTGCCAGCCCTCCGGCGCTTCTTCCAGATCCGGAGCTTGAGGTCCACTCTTGAGCCATTCGTCGAGTTCGATCGCCATCGGCGCAAGGAAATACCGTTGGTCCACTCGATCCAGCAGGTGTTCGCGGTAGGCGCGGCATCGGGCATCTCTGGGCGGCCTGATCCTGACAGCCGCCATGACTTATCCGATGGCGTCGACTATCTGCTCAGAAATGCGCTTGGACTCTTCCGAGCCAGGTTGGGTTTTTTCGAGGCGTGCGTAAAGCTGCCGCAGAGTCTTCTTGGAAGTCTGCGCTTTGCGGCCGCGAGCCGAAGGCATCGTGTCGGTTCGACGACTCTGAGTTTGCTTCGCGGTTGCCATATAGGAATGCTAGCAGAAACCGGGAAGGCGTGAAAGATTCACGCACGACAAACAGCGGATTCCTCCTGTCTCGCTTCGCTCGCGCGTCGGAATGACAAAGTGCTAGAAAAAGGAAAAGGCCACCAACATTTCTGTTGGCGGCCTTTATTTACGCCGGCAACGACCGGAGTTTATCCTGAGCTTGCCGAAGGGCTCCCACACACTTGGCGCGTGCAGTACCATCGGCCCCTGCGGGGCTTAACTTGAGGCCCTTAGAAGGCGTGAGCGCGCGCCCTTTGCGCGCCGGAGTGACCTGACCGGCGAAATTTGTACCAGGTGGAATGAGAGAGAATCCACTTGGAGGAAAAACAGGTCATGCCCATCCAGAGGTACAAACCAGAGCAAATCGTGACGATGCTGCGGCAGATTGAAGT
>Ga0302320_10027127_pt1 | contig 11054 bp, 10 predicted proteins | sample Bog_T0_3_FD_202130 | JGI IMG/M metagenome (GOLD analysis project Ga0302320, IMG submission 202130) | Peat permafrost microbial communities from Stordalen Mire near Abisko, Sweden - Bog_T0_3 | ecosystem: Environmental > Terrestrial > Soil > Wetlands > Peat | place: Sweden: Abisko, Stordalen Mire... | reverse complement strand
CGAGACTTCCGTATTCAATACGATCGCGCCACGGCGAATGGTGTCCGTGGAGTACCAAGTGTTCTACGCGCTTTAGGCTGACACGAGGCTCGATACGTTGCAGGGCTGGAAGGACAGCTATTACGTATTCAGGTCCTCCAACGCTCCGATTAGCGCAGCCGTCGTTTGATTCTTAGAGACAGTTCCATTTAGCCCGAATAAGGTGGTCTACGCACTCATCAGATAGCGAATCGACAAAGGGTGCGAGATTACTCCCGAGAAACGCACTAGGCTCTTGTAACGCTTGAGAGACGTTCCGCCGCCGATCCATGTGCCGCTCAGGTTCAAAAGCATGACAGGAACCTTGGGATGTGGGCCGCTTAAGTGAACGCTTATTGGGATCCGCCCCACCTTTGCGCGCGACGCACAACTAAGTGGCATTGGCTAGGAGCGCCCACGCCACATCGTGAGCTCTTACTTCTTGGCCACCGTCAACGTGACTGCCGAGGCGTACTGCCTGGAGTGATGCACGGCATTCTGCGCCACCAACCCCTTGGACTCATCGTAGTTATTGCCGCCGGTGTTTAAGTTGCGATCGAAGCGGGGGAAGTTACTGCTGGTGACTTCCACGCGGATGCGATGGCCGGCGGGAAAGTAGTTACTGGTGGTCATCGGCTGGAGCGTAACTTTATAGACCTTGCCGGCTTCCATCCACACGGGCGGCTTGTCGTAGCCCTCGCGGTAGCGAAGGCGTTGGATGGTTTCGTCCAGGTTATAGGCGGTGCCGTCGGGGTAGACGTCGATCAGCTTGATGGTGATGTCGGTATCTTTGCGGTCCGACGAGACGTATAGTGTCGCGTCGATCGGGCCGCTCGCTTCGATAGGTTCCTTCAGGGGTTCCGACGTGTATACCAGGATGTCCTCGCGAGATTCCATCTTGCGCTGGTCCCACGCGCCACCGCTGACGGCATTGCCGGTGCAGCAGACATTGCCGCCGTAGGATGGCACCGGATTGGCCGGGTCGTACGTGAAGGAGTCGGGACTATCGTCGCCGGGCGCCGCTGCCGCGAGCCTGCCATCGCCATCCACTGTATTGGCTCTACCCGCGCTGGCGAGATAGAGCGTCATTGGCTGGGCGCCCTTCGGCGGCCAGCTGTCGGACGACTGCCACTTATTCAGCCCCATGGTGTAATAACGCACCTTGGGCATGTCTTGCAGTATGTGGTTGTTTTCGCCTTTCAGGAAATGGTCGAACCAGCCGTAAGTCAGCTCGTCGTAATCCAGGCGGGCGTCGCCCATATTGCGCTCGCCGACCACGGTGTTCTCGGTAGCCCGTTTGTAGCCGCAGTGCAGCGTCGGTGCGATGACCGCATACTGCTCGTTGGCGATTTCCGGCCGGGCCGTTTGGCGCACGTGGTTATACGCCGCCAGGTTGGGACCGATGGAAACGTCGTACCAGGACATGAACCAGAAGCCGGGAACGTCGATGGTCATGTTGTCGTGCCAGAGGCCGCCGCGATACCAGGCCGGGTCATTGGGTGTGCGCTTGATCATGGCGCCGCCGGTGGAGACTTCCATGCGGTCGGCATAAATGCCCGCCGGACCGTCGACCGCCTTGATAACGTCCATCACGGGCAGGTGCTTCAACGCCTCGCCCCAGTCCACGGGCGGCATCTGCGGCGCGAGGTCGAAGAGTTTGGACGCCTTGATCAGGTCGGCCTGCGATGTGTTGGCGGGGAACATCGGACGCACCTGGTTCTGCTCGCCGTAAATCCAACTAGCGAAGAGCATTTGGAACGCGCCGCCGCGATACCAGTTGCCCTGCTCGTAGTACGGCCCCACGCGCCCGACGCCGGCGCCGAAGCCTTGTGGGATCATGGCCGCGAAGGCCGGATTGCCTTGCGCCGCGACACCCAGTTGCCATTCCGCGGTGGACGAGCAGCCGATGGTTCCCACCTTGCCGTTCGACCACGGCTGCGCCGCCAGCCACGACATGGCGTCGCTGCCGTCGCTCAGCGGCGCGCCCAGAATATCGTACAGACCCTCGGAGAAGAAATGGCCGCGCTCGTTCATCTCTACGTAGGCGTATCCGCGTTTCACTGCCGCGAGCTCATTGGCCATATCGCGCCAGACGCCGTTGCGCACGTCCCAGAAATTGAAGTTATAAGGAGTCCGCACGAAGATGACGGGATATCTCTTGGACGTGTCTTTCGGCCGGTATATGTCGGTCGCCATCCGCTTGCCGTCCGGCATAGGCACCATGACTTTGCGGTCTACGATGGCGATCTCTTCCAGCTCCGCTTCCGTCGTGTTGCGCTTGGCGCGGTCTTCCTTGGTCATCGGGCCGCCCCGCTGGGCCAGGGTCAGCCCCGCGGTAATAACTGCCAGCAGGAAGAGTGCCGGCATCGAATGAGAAATGCGCATGGGGATTAGTGTACAACGATGTGGCGCAGGCACTCCTGCCTGCAGCGCCGAGACTCTTCTCGGCGCGACGGGTCGAGAGGAGTCTCTGACCCAGCAGACTGAAGTCTGCGCCACAATCAGAAGTAAACCCCGAAGTCCTTTTGCAGAATCAGCGCGACCGTACCGCGCAGGCGCGCCATGCCGTCCTCGTGCGCCGGATCGATGCGCGGCATTCCGCCTCCCGGCAGAATTTGCGCCCGCACTTCCGCTTCGATGATCGGACCGAAGCGATTCCACGAGCGAGTGAGATCGCCCACCACTACGATGCGCTCGGGCGCCAGGCCCGCCACAATCATCCGCATGCCGCGGCCGAGATACTGCGCCATAGTCTCCAGCGCTTTGGCGGCGCGGACGTCGCCGTGGTCCGCACGGCTCAACAGGTCCAGAAAACTGAGCCCTGAACTAGCCGCTCCCGCTTCGCCGTAATAGCGAACCGCGGCGCGATTGGAGGCGAAGACTTCCCAGCAGCCGCGGCCGCCGCAGCCGCAGACGGGTCCTTTGAGATCGAGCGGAACGTGGCCGAACTCGCCGGCCATGCCATTGAAGCCGCGCAACAATTGCCCGTTCATCAGGATCCCGGTGCCGATACCCTCGGAGACCGTTACTACCACCAGATCGCGGCTGGCTTCGCTGTGCTCGAACCAGACGGTCGCCAACACGCAAGCGTTGGCGGCATTTTCGAGCTCCACTTCCAGGCCGGTGGCTTTCCGGATGGGCGTCCGCAGGTCGAAATCGCGCCACTTCAGATTCGGGGCGAAGACCAAACGGTCGGAAATGTGGCTGAAGCGCCCCGGGAGGCTGATTCCCACGCCTTCCACTTTCTTGCCGCGCGATGACGCGAGAATGCGCCGGATGGATTCGATCAGCTCCTCCACGGCGCTCTTCGGATCGGTGGGTGTGGCGATCACTTCCCGCGAAGTGAACTTGCCGTTGGCGTCCGAGAGAGCCACGGTAATCTGCGACGGGCGAATATCGACGCCGACAATCACGCGCTCCTCGTTCAGGCGTAGAAAGGTCGGCCTGCGTCCGCGCGGCAGGCGTCCGGTGGGTCCCTCGATCACCCAGGATTCGGCGATGAGTTGCTCCACGATCAGGGAGATGGTGCTGCGCTGCAAGCCGCAGAGGCGGGAGAGATCGGCCCGCGAGATGGGGTGCCGCGTGCGAATCAGATTCAGGACGATGCGCCGATTGATATCGCGAACTACCTCGCTCGACGCCCCCTGTATCCGTTTTGGGTCGATAACTTTCATTCCGGCCGGAATTGCTTCAGTGAGATGTGAAAGCGTAAGTGTACCTCAGCGGCAGGCCGAACAAAACTACGAGGCCGGCTCCAAACTCGCCCGGCCGCGCGCTTCGTTGCGGTCGCGGCTCATTAGCGGCGGAGATTGAGCTCAACATGAGGGATTTTGCCCGTGGGTTGTCCGCCGCCCATCGTCAGGGAGATTCTCTCCTTCGGCAGGTCTTCTCCGTCCAGAGTGAATTTCACGTCCTGCGATTCGCCCGGCCGCAGATGTACGCGCTGGAAGCCGCGCAGCGTGCGGACGGCCTCGTAAGGCGCGCCGGTGACGTATAGTTCGACCACTTCGTCGCCTTCCGGTCCGGAGGCGTTGGTCACGCGGACCGATGCCTCCCATCCGTTCTTGGCGGGGGCGCCTTTGGGCGCGGAATAACGGAAAGTGGAATAGCTCAAGCCGAAGCCGAAGCCATAGAGCGGGTCGCCCTTGAAGTAGCGATAGGTGCGGCCGTCCATGGAATAGTCGTCGAACTTCGGCAACTGATCGACGCCTTTATAAAAGGTGACTGGAAGCCGGCCGGAAGGGTTGTTGACGCCGGCGAGCGTTTCGGCGATGGCGGCCCCGCATTCCTCGCCGCCGTACCACAATTCCAGCAGCGCGGCGGCGTGCTCGGCGGCGTAATTGGCCGCGATGGCGCTGCCGCTGGTGAGCACCACGATCACCGGCTTGCCCGTGGCGATAGCGGCTTTCAACAGGTTCTCCTGTGTTTCCGGCAGACCGATCTCGGTGCGGTCGCCGCCGAGAAATCCTGCCTGATGGACGGGCATCTCCTCGCCCTCGAGGTTGGGATTCAATCCGACGAACACCACGGCGACATCGGATTTTTTCACCGCCTCGACGGCGTCGGCCAGGAGCGCGTCGACGGGTGGGAGCCAGGAAAGCTGTGCCGTGCCTGACGGCCCGTTCATTTTATACTCGACACGCAATTTGTAGGCGTGGCCGGCTTCCATAGATACGTGAATTGGCGCGGGCAACTCTTTATCGTCGAGGAAAACGTGGGCCGGAGCGCCGAATCCGCCACGCCCGCTCATCGGATATTCGCCCGTGAAGGGCGCGGTGAGTGTGCCCGTCCACCGCACCGATGCAGGTCCCGGCGGAATCGCCGCGGCTACCGCCGGGTCGGCGAACCCTTGCTGCATGAAGACGCGTTGCTCTACCCTCGATAGCTTTGGCTGGCCGGAGAAATCGGGATTGTCGAAATATTCAGCTAACAGCCCGTAGCCATCCCCGGTGGGCGGCGTGAGCACGGTAACAGGCACCAGCGCCAGACTGCCGGGCACGTACGGACTGCCCAGGGAGTAGCGAATCTGCGCTTTCTCGCCGAACTGGTGTTCCATGCCTGCGAGCGGCGTCACCTGCACCTTGGAAAAGCCGTTGTAGTTGCCGAGCAGCGCCACGGGATCGTCGGCTGAAGGACCGATGACGGCGATCTGCTTCACCGATGCCTTCAGGGGCAGCGTTCCATCGTTCTTCAGCAGGACAATCGACTTGCGCGCCGCTTCCAGCGCCACTTTGCGATGCTCGTCGGTATCGTTCAGCGCCAGGGTGATCTTATTGAACGGGACGCGCTCGGGCGGATCGAACATGCCGAGTTTCATGCGCGCGGTGAAGAGTCGAATCAGCGCCGCGTCGATTTCCGACTCTTTGATGAGGCCGTTTTTCACCGCCTCGGGCAATCCGCGGCCATATTCGTTGCCGCAGGTGAGATCGGTGCCTGCCTTGACGGCGACGGCCGAGGCTTCCGCGGCGGACGGGCTGAATTTATGGCCGTTGGGGCTGTAGAAATCGTTGATGGCGCCGCAATCGCTGACGATATAGCCGTCGAATCCCCAGGACTTCAGGTCCTTCTGCAGCAGGTCGGTATTGGCGCAGGCGGGCCGTCCATCGATGGCGTTATAGGCGCACATGATGGAGTCCACCTTGCCATCTCGCACCGCGGCGCGAAATGCCGGCAGATAGGTGCCGTTCAGGTCGCGTTCACTGGGATGCACGTCGAAGCGGTGCCGGTTGGGTTCCGGTCCGCTGTGTACGGCGTAATGTTTGGCGGTGGCGATGACCTTGAAATAATGCGGATCGTTGCCCTGCATCCCTTTGATAAAAGCGACCGCGATCTGTCCCGTGAGGTAGGGGTCTTCGCCGAAAGTCTCCTGGCCGCGGCCCCAGCGCGGGTCGCGAAAAATGTTGATGTTGGGCGACCAGAATGTCAGGCCGGAATAGCGCGCGTGGCTGTCGCGCTTGATGGCGTCGTTATATTTGGCGCGCGCCTCGGTGGAAATGATGTCGCCGATCCGCTGTTCGAGATCGGTGTCCCAGGTGGCGGCCAGTCCGATGGCTTGCGGGAATACCGTAGCTTCGCCGGCGCGGGCCACGCCGTGGAGCGCCTCGTTCCACCAACCATAGGCCGGCACGCCGAGCCGCTCGATGGCGGGCGCCTGGTCCTGCATCTGGCGGACTTTTTCTTCGAGGGTCATAGGGCCGACCAGATCGGCGGCGCGTTTTTCGGGGGCGAGATCGGGATTACGGTACACCGGGGTGTCGGCGGTCTGGCCGGTGAGAGACAGGGCCAGCGACAAGGTGACCGCGGCCTGCACGAGCTTTCGTGCCATTTTTGATGGATCCTTTCTACGCGCTCACGTACACGGCGCCATCTTCCACACTTAACTCAACTCCGGCAGCCTTGGCGGCTTCCTGCAAGGCGGCGTCGAGCATCGCCACGGGGTCGGGACTGACGTCCCGGCGGCGCATCAATCCTTCGCCTTTCTTCGGGCCTATGGTCAACGCGATCTTCAAACCGCGCCGTTTGCATTTTACGGCAGTTCCGTCCGGCAGTTTGGTGTTCATCGGCTTGAGGTAGGCATCCACGTAGTGGACGCCGATTCCCGATTTATCCTCGGTATGTGCCGGAAGGCGCGCCGGCGCGGCCGGATTGAGGTCACACAGTTTGGTTTTCATGGATTCTTCCTTTGGCGTGAAAGTACTCGTCCATCGCATGACGCAACGCGCGGATCGGCTTGAGGTAGGCATCGACGTCTTGGACGCCGATTCCCGATTTATCCTCGGTATGCGCCGGAAGGCGCGCCGGCGCGGCCGGATTGAGGTCACACAGTTTGGTTTTCATGGATTTTTCCCTTGGCGTGAAAGTATTGGTCCATCGCATGACGGAACGCGCGGATATGCGCCGGGGTGCTGCCGCAGCATCCGCCGATGATACTGGCGCCGGCTTCGAGCAGCGGGACTACTCCGGTCACCATCTGCTCCGGCGTCTCGTCGTACACGACTTTCATGTTCACCAGCTTGGGCTGGCCGGCATTCGGCTGCACCATCACCGGCAGGCCGGTGGTCCGGCGATATCGTTCGACAGCGGTGCGCGCGCGTTCCATATCCATGCCGGTTCCGCAGTTCAGCGCCACGATGTCGGCGCCGTTCTCCTGCATGAATTCCGCGGCGCGCTCGGGGTCGATCCCCATCATGGTGCGGAAGGTGGAACCGTCGAGCGTCACATCGTAGGCCATCGACCCGATGATGCAGGGCGCGCCGGCCTGCTTGGCCGCCTCGATACCGAGCAGCAACTCTTCGAGCGAGGTCTGGGTCTCGACGATGATGGCGTCGGCGCCGGCATCCACCAGCGCGCGCGCCTGCTCGTTGAACGCGCTGCGCACCTGCTCTTCGGTGAAATCGCCGTACGGTTCGAGCAGGCCGCCGAACGGTCCCATATCGCCGATGACGAACCCGCGCTTCCCGCCGAAAGCCTCGCGCGCGATGCGCACGCCGGCCCGATTGATCTCCACCACGCGGCCGGCCTGCGAATGGCGATTGAGCATGATTCGCGAGCCGCCGAAGGTGTTGGTGAGAATGCAATCGGAGCCCGCCTCGGCGTAGCGCTGCTGGATGGCGAGGACTCGTTCGGGATGGGTGAGATTCCACGCCTCTCCGCAGTTGCCCTGTTCGAGGCCGGCGATCATCAATTGCGTGCCCATGGCGCCATCGCCCAGCAGAGGGCGGTCGGCCAGCGCGTCGAGTATTCGGGATTTACCGTTCTTGTCCATGTTGGTGTAAGGCGTAGTGAATGGTTTCGAGCACGAGTCCCCACTTATGTTCGCGGCTGGTGGCGTCGCAGTAGCAGCCGGCCGGGCTCGCGCCGCGCTTCCATGCGAGGACGCTCGAGAGCGGCTGGCCGAGCAGCGGCTTTTCGCGATCGATGGCGGTCATCAGAGGGCCGGCGCTGACCTGATACTGGCACATGGCGGTGTGGCCGGTGTCGCCGGGGACGGGCGCGCAATACTGTTCGCGAATCTGATATCCGTCCTGCGGCGGTCCTAGGATCACATCGTATTGAAACGCCAGCGGGCGGCCCATATTGGTGCAAGTGGTTCCATCGTAGCGGAATTGCGCTTCGATGGCGCCGTCGGCGAGTGTCGTGAGCGAGAGCCGCTCGGAGGCCCATCGGGCGAGGGCCTTGGGGTTGACGGAATATTTGGCGGGGACCGGTGCCCGGCGGTAGGGAGCGCGCCGGAACTGGCAATTGGCGAGGGAGCAGTTCTGGCAGGGGACCAGGTCGGCAAGCCGTTGGGTTCGTTCCGCAAATCGCGTCAGGCCGAATACCGCGAGCTGCGATTTTTTCGGCTTTAGCGCTCCCGAATCAAGGGTTTCCAGGCGGCCGGGGAGCGCGTTCCGCGACTCTATCAGGTTCAGCAATTGGCTCTGTTCCGCAATATCCCACTGCGAATAGCCGGGGCTGTAGTGCGGAAGGATCGCCATTTCTTCGCCATCCGCCCAGGCACAGAGGCGCGCGCCGGCCATCGTGATCAGGTGTTCCACCACTGCTGAAGCGTAAGTTTCCAGGAAGAAGTATTCGTCTGGTTTTTCATCGAGCCAACGGTGGTGTGCCTCCTCTTCGGCTTCCGGTCCGGCGCTCACGGCGACCAGGAATGCACCGTGCGCTTCCGCCTGGCTCAGGATGGCGGACAGGCGCCGGCTGGTGAATACAATGCCGTCGATGCAAATGGCTTCGTTCTTTACTTCGAGGCGATCGGCTGGGCGGAGGTAGAGCCACGGCCTCCCACGCTGTCGATACCACTCCTGTGTGGCGGCGATGAGTTCCTTTGCACGGTCGGTGATCTCGTGATCGCGCGGATAGCCAAGGAGTCGGCGGTACTCAGCGGGGTCGATCTCGACGAGCGGGGAGGTGTCGACGAGTTCAGTCATCGGAGAACTCCACAGGGCGAGCTTCGCTCGCCGGACAAGCTGAAGCATGTCCCACGGGCCGGAATTGGCAGCCGTCTACGAAGAAATCGAAGAACTGGGGGTGAGTCTCGAGGCGGCAATGTTCGACCCGACGGACGAGGTGCTCTAGTTCCTCTCGCTTGGCCCGCGAGAGCAGCGCTATGGTGGCGCCTTCGATGGCCGCGTTGCCGATCTGCACCATCCGGCTGGCGGGAATCGATGGGATGAGTCCTATGCGCGTGGCGGCCTCGACATTCAGGTGGCGGCCGAATCCGCCCGCGAGGTAGAAGACGTCAACCTGATCGAAGTCGAGTCCGAAGTGGCTGAAGACCACCTGAAGGCCCGCGACATTGGCGCCCTTGGCCTGCGCCAGCTCGTTGACGTCGCTTTCCAAGAAGTAGATCCCGTTGGCGGCGTCGAGGTCGATGCGGGCGCCGTCTTCTTCGAAGCGGCCGCGCTCATTCATCCGCCCGGTGCGCAACAGTTCGCTCATCAGCGCGACCAGACCCGACCCGCAAATCCCCTGTGGCACCTCGCCGCCGACCGTCTGCAGCTGAAAACTCCCGTCGTCGCCGATGCGCACGTCTTCGATCGCGCCATCGAGCGCCGGCATTCCACAGGCGATGGCGCCGCCTTCGAATGCGGGACCGGCCGGGCACGATGCCGCCAGAATGCGACCGCGATTGCCTACGATCAGTTCGGTGTTGGTGCCGATGTCCATGATCGCCACGATGCGCTCTTCGTGTGCCAGATCGGCCGCCAACATGCACGCGGCGGCATCGGCGCCCACGTGCCCACTGACGATCGGCGCCCCATAGACGCGCGCCTTGGGATGAATCGGCAACAGGCAGCGGCGTCCGGTCTCGACTAGGCTGGTGGACGTGCGCTTGCCGGCCGCCATCTCGAGTTCGGCGATCGAGCGGTAAGGGCTCTGGCCGATGCTGTAAACGCTCTGCCGGAAGAACAGATCGCGCATGGTGGAGTTGCCCACCACCACCATTTCGTAGATGGATTTCGGATCGACGGGCAGCTCTTCGATAGCGTGGGTGAGATAGCCCGCGAGTGTGCGCCGCAGCAGTTTGCCGGGATGCACAGTGTCGTACTGAATGCGGGCCATGATGTCCGACCCGCCGAAGCGCTGCGGATTCTCGAACGAGGCGTCGGCCACCATCTCGCCGGTTTCCAGGTCCATGAGGCGGAGCACCACGGTGGTGGTCCCAAGGTCCATGGCGATGCCGTAAATCGGGCCGGTGGAACGCTCAATTTCGATGCCATCGATGAGGATGCGGTCGCCATCGCGAGTGACGGCCGGGTCGAGCTCCATGGGGCGGCCGCTGGTGGGCAATCCCAGGGCGTGCCGCTCGATGCGCATGTGGCCGCGTCGCATGGTGTGGCAGCGCAGATGGCCTTCGCCGGCGGAGATCAACGCCTGGCAAGAGAGGCGGAAGTTGCCGGTAAGATGGCTTTCGTACTGCGTGGCCGGCGAGAGGCACTCCATGCCCTCGGCGATCTCCACCACGCACTCCTTGCACTTACCGTTCTTGAGACACGAGGTGGGCACGCGCACGCCGATCTTCTCGGCGCAGTCGAATAGCGATGCGCCCACCGGTGCGCTGGTGGTGTGTCCGTTGATTGAGAGCTCTACCAATCGGCTCCGGCCTCAAGTTCCGCCACGACCGCAGCGGCGACTTCCTGCGCCGTACCGTCGCGCTCTTCCTCGTCGCCCCAGTGCCACTGCGCCAGGAAATCGTCGGAGCCTTGCAAGCCGCGCTGCATGGCCAGCCGGTCGACCCGCTCCATGAAGCGCGGGGGCAATAGAACGTTGACCTCGTCCTGGCCGTCTTCGGCCTTCACCTGCGACGGAACTTCCTGCCAGTAGAGGACCTTGTACGTCGCCATGGTACCGGTTCAGCGCGCGCCGGCGAACCGGACGGCGTTGAACTCCTGGAGCGCTTCCAACATGGCCACGATATTCTGCCGCGGCATGCCCGGACTCGTCCCGCCTCCGACGGAAAGGATGATGCCCTCGCCCTCGGCGCCTTCCAACACGTCGAGTGTCGCCTCGCGGACTTCCTGAGGCGTTCCTCGCACTGC
>Ga0302320_10027126_pt1 | contig 11054 bp, 12 predicted proteins | sample Bog_T0_3_FD_202130 | JGI IMG/M metagenome (GOLD analysis project Ga0302320, IMG submission 202130) | Peat permafrost microbial communities from Stordalen Mire near Abisko, Sweden - Bog_T0_3 | ecosystem: Environmental > Terrestrial > Soil > Wetlands > Peat | place: Sweden: Abisko, Stordalen Mire... | reverse complement strand
CGCAGGAATAGGAATTGACCGCGAGCTTTCGCGCGGCGTCATAGAGCGCCTTCGGCCACACCGAATAGCCCAGACGCCATCCCGTCATCGCATAGGTTTTCGACCAGCCGTCGAGCAGAATCAGCCGGTCGCGGATCTCCGGGTAGGCGAGCAACGTCTGATGCGCCAGCCCGTCGTAGGTCATCTGTCCGTAGATTTCATCGGACAGGATCGCCGTATCCGGGAACGCGGCCAAGCCCGCGACCAGCCTGTCGATCTCCGCCTTCGGGGTCACCCCACCGGTCGGATTGGCGGGCGAGTTGACGATGATGAGGCGCGTCTGCGGCGTCATCAGCTTCAGCGTCTCCTCGGCCGAGAAGGCGAAGCCGTTCTCCTCGCGCATCGGGATCGGCACGGGCCGTGCGCCGGTGAACTCGATCATCGAGCGATAGATCGGAAAGCCGGGGTCGGGATACAGGATGTCCATGCCTGGCGCCCCGAACATCAGGATCGCCATGTGCATCGTCACCTTGCCGCCGGGAACGATGAGGATCAGCTCGGGCGAGACCTCGACGCCGAGTCGGCGCTGCAAATCGGTGGCGACCGCCTCGCGCAGCGGCAGGATTCCGTTGGCCGCCGTGTAGCCGTGCTCGCCGTCGCGCAGCGCCTTGACGGCGGCTTCGACGATATGCGGCGGGGTTTTGAAGTCGGGCTGGCCGATGCCGAGATTGATGATGTCGCGCCCCTGGCGCTGCAACTCGGCGGCCTTGGCGAGCACCGCGAACGCGTTTTCGTCGCCGATGCGCGAGAACGCGGGAACCATATGCAGCATGAGAGCCTCCCTGGCCTCCTTCCTGGCGCCGCGGCGCGGATTCGGCAAGGGCGGTTTAGGCGAGGTCCAGCCAGTGCGTCCCGTCGCGATTTTCCAGATCGACAATCCAGACGTCGGGGTCGAACCGCAACTGCCGGGCGAGTTTCGCCTCGGCCTCAGCGGGTTCGATCCATTCGGCCTCGTGGGCGCGCAGGAAGCGACGCTCGCCTTCGACCGAGGGCGCGAGTTCATACAGCGCGACGCGGCCGTCGAGCCGGTCGACGAGCACGTAGATCGCGCCGGCCTCCGCCGCGCCGCGCCGCCGCAGCGTCGCGAACGCGCCTTCGACGCCGGCGCGGCGCAGATAGGCGGAAACCCAGATGTCGGCGCGCAGTTGCAAGGGATCAGTGGCCCACGACGCCGAGTTTGGCCAGCAGTTTGGGCGTCAGTTCGCTGGAGGCGGGCAGGCCGTGGCCCTTGGCGAAATCGCTGAGCGCGTCCTGGGTGTCTTCGCCCATCACGCCATCCGCCTTCAGCACGTAGCCGGCGCGCACCAGCGCCGTCTGCACGGCGGCGACGGTCTTGCTGTCCTTGCCGTCCTTGGCCTCCTTGCCGCGCAACAACTCGCCGATCGGGTCCTCGGAGCGGGTCGTCGTCGCGGGCGCCGGCGGCCGCGCGGCCGGTCGGGCGACGGGAAGCGGCGGCGCGACTTCCGCGACGGCGGGCTTGGCGGGCAGAGCCGCAGGGGCGGCGGCGGCGGGCTTGGCGGGCAGAGCCGCAGGGGCGGCGGCGACGGGCGCCGGGGGCGCCGGCGCAGGGGCGGAAATCACGGCGGGCGGCGTCGGATCACCGGCGAAGAACGGCGCGGGATGGCGTTCGCGCTGGAAAACGACGGCGTTGACGACAATGCCGATCAGCGCGGCGACGAGCGCCGCGCCGGCGTAGCCGGCGCGGCTCCTGGGCAGCCACTGCCGCCAGACGGCGGGCTTGCTGGGGGCCGCCGTCTTGCGCCGGGGCGGCGCGTCGCGGACCGGCGCCGTGAGCACGGGGCCTCGCGGCGCTCGGGCCAGAGCTTCAGGCAATGCGTCTCTCCTGGATGCGGCGGCGCGATTCCGATTCGCTGGCCGTCAACTTCAATCGGGGAATGATCTCGAAGCGCGTCGCGGCGAGCGCGTCCGGCGGCGCCTCGCGTCCGTCGACCGGAAGGCGCACGGTCACCCTCGTGCCGACGCCGAGCGCGCTCTCGATGGTGAGCCCGCCGCCATGCAGGCCGACGAGGCCGCGCACCAGCGACAAGCCGAGCCCAGAGCCTTCCGCGATGCGGTCGTAGCCGGCGCGGGCCTGAAAGAACGGGTCGCCGATCCGCGGCAGATGCCGGGGATCGATGCCGATGCCTTCGTCGAGCACTGCGATCTCGATATCGGCGCCGTTTTCGCGCCCCTCCACGGTGACCCGCCCGCCGGGCTTGGAGAACTTCACCGCGTTGGACATCAGGTTGAGCAGGATCTGCCGGCAGGCGCGCTTGTCGGCGTTGATCTCGATATGCGGGCCCGGCAGCGGCGCGTCGAGTTCGAGTTGCCTGGCCTGGGCTTTGAGCAGCAGCATGTCGCGGCAATTGGCGATCAGCGGCGCCAGCGCGAAGGGCTCGGGCGTGAGTTCGAACTGCCCCGCCTCGAGCCTGCTCATGTCGAGCAGCAGGTTGACGACGGACAGCAGGTGGTCGGCGGAGGAATGGATGATGCGCGCATATTCCATGCATTTGTCCGCGGACGTCGGGCCGATCGCGGGATTGCTGAGAAGCTCCGAGAAGCCGAGAATGGCGTTGAGCGGCGTGCGCAACTCGTGGGTGACGTTGGCGAGCAGGCGGTCTTTCAACGACAGCGCCGCCGCCGCTTCGCGCTGCACGGCCTCGAGGCGCAGTTCGGCTTCTCGGACCTCGCTGACGTCGCGCAACGCCACGGCGAGGCGCGCGTCGTCGCCTTCGCCCTCGCGAGTCATTCGCGCCTCCAGCCAAACACACGCGCCCCCGTTCTGGGCGTCCGGCGTCGCGCCGCCGACTCTGCAGAGGCGGAAGGTCGCGCGGGCTGTGCCGGTTCCGTGTACAGCCGAGTCGAGCGCGCAGAGGAACTCGGGCCGATCGCCGACCTGGATGCGCGGGAGAAGGAAGCGGCCGACGAGATCGGCCGGTTCGCCGCCAAGCAGTTCGGCCGCCCCGGCCGCAAGCCCGAGCACGGCGCCGCGCGGGTCGAGCCGCAGTGCGGCGCTGCCGGGTTGAGCGTCGAGCCCCTGCGCCTCCCGCCGACGGGCGCGCAATCGACGTAAGGCGCGCGCCGTCGACAATCGCGACGGGCTCGCCGACTTTTGAAGGACCTTACTCACCTGCGGCCCACTCCACTTTCCCAACAAGTTCGAATTAGGCAGACCATTTCAGTCTCGAATTAACCCCGGACTAAGATAGACGCCGCGCGAGCGCTGGAGGTTTCGTCCCAGGCCTGTTTGGGGCCGCCCATTGCTCGCATGGTTGACAGTTCGTTTTCTACCCTGCCAAACGTGATTAACGCATTATGAACGCGGACATTCGGATTTACGAAAATTCCTCGACGAGACCTTCAGCCGGGCCGGCTATCTTGACGAGGCTTCCCAAGATCCATGGGGGCGTCCGGGTCGAGGCCGAGACAATGGGTTACATCCTCAAAACCACATTCTGGCTGGGGCTGGTCTATTCGGCCATGCCGTTGGGCGAAGTTCCGCAGGTCGCGCTCGCGCCGGCGTCGAGCGCCGACCGCGCGTTCTGCGAAGTCGCCAGCGCCGCGCTGAGCGCCAAACTCGGCGCCGACGCCTCTTCCTACGCGCAGGCCGCTTCGACCGGCTGCGCCGCGGTCATGGCCGCCAGCGGCGCGCTCGGCGCCGTGACCCCGGCGTCCCCGCGCCGGGAAAGCCTCAACACGTTGACGCCCAGCGACCGCAAGCCCGTCTGGCGAGGATCGAAGCGGAACGCGAGCGGGTGAGGGTCTGGACATTGCGCGGCCGCGGCTTGCGCGGGACGGCGATGGCTCGCCGCGTCGGCCCGGGGCGCCAAATTTCTTCACGGATCGCGAGCTTCCAAAGCTTTAGCCGCCCAAGAACCGAGTAGTCGGCAAATTGGATTCGTTTGCGTCAACTGCCTGAAGCTAACTTGACGCTTGCTTGAATCTCTATTTTCTCGACGCAAATTTCACCGTGCGTTAGGCTGGGAATCATTTAAATTCAATAGAAAGAGGGAGGATCGCAATGCCGTCCCCGCGCGTGCAGTCTGTCCCACCTGCGACGGCGCAGCGCCGCCAAATGCTCCGTGCGGTGCTGCAACCGGGCGTCAGGCTCTGGATCGATCAGCGGGCTGGCGTCGAAGCCCGCCGCTCCGTACACGATTTGGCCGCTCTGCGCTGGGCCATCTGCGTTCGTTTTTCCGGCTCGCTCGCCGCTCTGAGCCGAAGACCAGGGACGAACGGGGCGCTTGTCCCGGATGCGGCCGTCGAGGCGATGCTTTTCCTGCTGCTTATGCAAACCCTCAACTCCGGGTATGACCTCCTCCCCAACCCCTCCAATGTGTCTGCAGCGCAAGCTCAAATCCGGAACAATCTCTATGCCGACAGTGATTTGAGCGACCAAGTGTCGGTGGGACTGCAAGTGCTCATGGACTCAGGCGCCGATCTGCTTCAGGTCGCCTCTTATATTGAGAAGACTTTGAGCGGGTCGGCGGCGGCCATGGTCCAGAACATCAAAACCTAGCGCCGGTCGCGCCTCGGAGCCGCCCTTCGATTTAGTGTATTTTCCAAAATCTCGATTATGATTCTGGGCTGTCGGAAGCCGACCTCGCTCCGCGCTGGCGAGAATTCCCGCTTTGCTCTGGGGGGAGGGGCGGACGGGCATGGTGTGCGGGAGAGCCCGCGTCCCGATCTGCGCAGCTATCCGTTTGGCGAATACGTGATCTTTTTCCGCGACCTCGGCGACAGGTTCGCGGTCGTGCAAATTCTCGAACGCCATCGGGAGTTTGACGGCGCGTTGAACCCTCCACGCCGAGCCCAAACCCGCCGCGCGGCAAAGGCCGGCGCCGGCGCGGCAAATCGTCGCCGGGCGGTTGTTTCCGCCTGACGCAGGGTCTACCCCCAACAACGGCGAAATCCGGCCGAACCGACGAAGCGCAGATCAACCGCGCTCGCAAACGACAGGGCATGTTCGCTTTTCGGGGAGGGCCGCGCCGCGCGCCGCCCCGCAGTGGAGAAGAAGAGCAAATGCGCAAAATTCTCTTACCGCCGCTGGCGGGCGCCCTGTTGTCGCTGCTGGCGGCTTCCGCTTGGGGCCAGGACCTCAAACAAGACCTCACAATCGCCGTCGCCGGCCCGATGACGGGCCCGGTCGCCACCATCGGCGAACAGATGAAGCGCGGCGCCGAAGCCGCGGCCGCGCAGATCAACGACGCCGGCGGCGTCGCCGGCCACAAGATCAAGATCGTCATCATGGACGACCAGTGCGACCCCAAGCAGGCGGTCGCGGTCGCCAATCACATCGTCGGCGATCAGGTCAAATTCGTCGACGGCCACGCCTGCTCCGGTTCCTCGATCCCGGCTTCCGATGTCTACGCCGACAACAAGGTGCTGATGATCAGCCCGGCGTCCTCCAATCCGGCGCTGACCGAAAAGGGCTTGCCGACGATTCTGCGCGTGTTCCCGCGCGACGACGCGCAAGGCGCCTTCATCGCGCCCTGGATCGCTAACAAATACAAGGACGAGAAGATCGCCGTGGTGCACGACAAGTCTGCCTACGGGCAGGGGCTGGCGACCGTGGTGCGCAACAAGCTGCATGACGCCGGCGCCAAGGAAGTGCTGTTCGAAGGAATCAATGCGGGCGAAAAGGACTATAGCGCCATCGTCTCGAAGCTGCGCTCGCTCGGCGTGGAGGTGCTCTATTTCGGCGGCTATCACACTGAACTCGGATTGATCAAGCGTCAGGCCGGCGACCTCGGATACAAGCTGCAGGCTATCAGCGGCGACGGTCTGGCGACTCCGGAATTCTGGTCGATCGCCGGTCCCGCGGGCGAGGGCACCCTGTTCACCTTCGCCAGCGACCCGCGCCGGTCTCCCGGCGCCGCCAAGGCGCTCGCCTATTTCAAGGCGCAGAATTTCGAGCCGGAAGGCTTCACGCTGTTCAGTTACGCCGTGATCGAGACCATCGCCGCCGGCGTGCAGCGCGCGGGTTCGGACGACGCGGTCAAGGTCGCCGCGGCGTTGAAGACGGGACAACCGGTCGACACCATCCTCGGCCCGATAAAGTTCGACGCCAAGGGCGACGTCGTCGATCCCGGCTTCGACATCAACATTTGGCATGACGGCAAATACGCGGCGCTGCCCAAGTAAGGCCGAGCGAAGCCGAGCGGCGGAGTCATCGCCGCCGAGCGGCCCTGCATGGGGTCGGCGGCGAGGACGCCGCCGCTCCGAACGCGGGCGAATTTCGTCGCCGTCGCCGCGTTCCCGTTGACTTTCGTCGTTTCCCGCCGTATTGCCCGCCCGCTCATCCCGCGCGGCGTCTCGCCGCGCGTTTCGCTTTGGCGGAAGGGGCGAGCGCCAACAAGGGCGAAAGCCCACACAAGAAGCCGGCCGCGCGGACAATCCCGCGTAGAGCGCGGGGTATCAGGAGAAGCGAATGTTCGCAGTCATCAAGACGGGCGGCAAGCAGTATAAGGTCGCCGCCGAAGACCAGATTACCGTGATGTTGCTCGAGGGCGACGCGGGCGCGAAGGTTACGTTCAGCGAAGTGCTCGCGCTGTTCGACGGAGACGTGAGCGCGCTGGGCGCGCCGACCGTTCCCGGCGCCAGCGTGGTGGCCGAAATCGTCGAGCAGGCCCGCGGCCCGAAGGTCTACGCCTTCAAGAAGCGCCGCCGCAAGAATTCGAAGCGCAAGCGCGGGCACAAGCAGGATCTGACCATCGTCAAGATCCTGGAGATCGTGCAGGGCGTTTGAGCAACCCGCGAACGCATTGCGTTTGCTGTGAGATCAACTATCATCGGCGCTAACGGACGCGTTTGACGCGCTGGCGCCTGGGATCAGGAGCGAAGACTATGGCTCATAAGAAGGCTGGCGGTTCCTCCCGCAACGGCCGCGACTCCGACGGCCGTCGCCTCGGCGTCAAGAAGTTCGGCGGCGAGAACGTGCTGTCGGGCAACATTATCGTGCGTCAACGCGGCACGGTCTACCACGCCGGCCGCAATGTCGGCACGGGCACGGACCACACGCTGTTCGCCACCGCCCAGGGCGTGGTGATCTTCGAGAAGAAAGCGACCCGTCAGTACGTATCGGTCGTCGTAAAACAAGCTGCAGCAGAATAGGCGGGGTTTCGAGACCCCGCCAGGCGCCACAAGCCCCAGCGGACGGTCTCGAGGCCAAGCCTCAAGAAAAACAGGAGAGAGATTTCTCTCCCATCGTCCGGCAAGCCGTAAGGCTTTCGCAAAGGGGATACGGGGCGCCGTATCTCCTTTGACGCATTTGGGCCCGCCGTTCGAGGGGCTCGAGGGGAGCGGAGCGGACATGTTTCCCGATATCGCCCGAGACGATGTGTTCCGGCTGGAAACCCCGAGTCTTTGGTTGCGCTGGCCGCGCGCGTCCGACGCCGCGGCGGTCCATCGCTATTCCAGCCGATGGGACGTCGCGCAATACACGGCGCGCATCCCGCACCCCTATCCGCCGGGCAGCGCCGAGCGTTTCATCTTCGCCGCGCGCGCCGGCAACACCGCCGGGCGGGATCTGACGCTGGTGATCGCCCCGCGCGCGGGCAAACGCGACGCGATCGGCGCGATCAGCCTGGAGGGCCACAGCGGCGAGCGGCTGACGCTGGGTATTGCGCTGGCGCCGGAAGTTTGGAGGCGGGGCTATGCGAGCGAGGCGACGGCGGCGATGTTGGCGGCCGGATTCTCGCTGACCCACTGCGTGGAGATCAACGCCGACTCGCGGGTCGAGAATCTCGCGTCGCGGCGGGTGCTGGAGAAGACTGGTTTTGCCTATGTCGGCACGGGTCCGCAGGGCGCGCCGGCGCGGGGCGGGCTGGTGAGTTGCGACCGCTATCGCTTCACACGCGAGGCATGGAGCGCGCGCCGCGAGGCGGAGCGCGAAGCGATGGTGGAGGCCGCGCGATGAAATTTCTGGATCAAGCCAAGGTTTATGTGCGTTCGGGCGACGGCGGGGCGGGATGCGTCTCGTTCCGCCGCGAGAAATTCATCGAGTTCGGCGGTCCCGACGGCGGCGACGGCGGGCGCGGCGGCGACGTCATCGTCGAATGCGCCAACGGCCTCAATACGCTCATCGATTTCCGCTACCAGCAGCACTACAAAGCCGGCACCGGCGTCCACGGAATGGGCCGCAATCGCGCGGGCGGGCGCGGCGCCGACGCCCTGCTCAAAGTGCCGGCGGGCACGCAGGTGTTCGACGCCGAATCCGGCGCGCTGCTCTGCGACCTCCAGAAGGAGGGCGACCGCGCGGTCGTCGCCCGGGGCGGCAACGGCGGCTTCGGCAATCTGCATTTTACGACTTCGACCAACCGCGCGCCGCGCCACGCCAATCCCGGCCAGACCGGAATCGAACTGACGTTGATCCTGCGGCTGAAGCTGATCGCCGACATCGGCCTCGTCGGCCTGCCCAACGCCGGCAAGTCGACGCTGCTCGCCGCCGTCTCTGCGGCGCGGCCGAAAATCGCCGATTATCCGTTCACGACGCTGCATCCCGGCTTGGGCGTGGTGAAGATCGACGATCGCGACTTCGTGCTCGCCGACATTCCCGGCCTGATCGAAGGCGCCCACGACGGCCACGGGCTCGGCGACCGCTTCCTCGGCCATGTCGAGCGCTGCGGGTCGATCGTGCATCTGGTCGACGCGACCGGCGAACACGCCGGGACCGCCTATCGCGTCATCCGCCAGGAACTCGACGCCTATGGCGAGGGCCTGACCGAAAAGGCGGAGATCGTCGCGCTGTCGAAAGTCGACGCGGTGGACGAGGAGACGTTGAAGACGCAGCGCGAACGGCTGAAACGCGCGATGCGCGCCTACGGCCCGCCGGTAGCCGACGGCGCTCGCCGCGCCGCGCCGCTCGACCTGTCGGCCGTCGCGCATCGTGGCGTCACCGAGGTGCTGCGCGCGGCGCTGAAGGCCGCGGATGCGACGCGGGCCGAGCGGGCCGTGGCCTAAGTCGCTACCGCGCATCGGCATTAGCTTCCGGCGTGGGCAGCGCCGGGCCATTCACGCGCAATCCACTCGCGAAGCTGAATTGTGGAGAATGGACGGCGGTTTGTTCCTCAAATTCATGCAGATGTGTTATCCATAGACAGATTCGCGAAACCATTGGGCGGCGCGCAGGTAACTGAGGACGAAATGCTGACCGTCGTCGATCTGTTTGCGGGAGCGGGAGGCCTTTCCAGCAGTCTTGAAGCGGAAGGGTGGAAGACGCTGGCGGCGGTGGACAACGATCCCGACGCCATAATGACGCTCCGCGCCAATCAAGCTAGAGGTTGGTTGAAAGGCGCGCGCGTCATTCAAGCTGACGTTCGCGACCTGACCGGGAGAGATTTGGTCGAAGGCGGGACACGACTGGACTTGTTGACGGGCGGTCCACCATGTCAGCCATTTAGTTCCGCCGGGCTCATGCGAGCAGTAAAAGATCCGCGCGGCACATTGTTCAGAGACTTTGTTCGAATTGCAAAGGACCTCAGTCCGCGATTCATTCTCTTTGAGAATGTCGCGGGATTGGTAACCGCGAAGACGCCAGACGGGAAAGCGGGGGGCGTGCTTTCGCTGATTCAAATGAATTTTGAAAATATTGGATATGCTTGCCGTTTTGAATTGCTGAACGCGGCTGACTTCGGGGCGGCCCAACGGCGAGTTCGTCTATATATGATTGCAGCCAAGCAAGAGACGATTCCGGAATTTCCCAGCCAGACTCACGACAGACTTGGCGCAGAGGGGCGCAGGCCCTGGAGAACTCTAAAGGAGTTGCTCGACGAACTGCCGGCGCCCGACCCCAGCGACGTAGTTTATCCGAGCGAATCTCGTTTGGCCGACTTGCTTGCTCTCAAGCCTGGCACGGGACTGCGCTCGACGGGTATTGTCGAGGCCAATCGACCCTCAGGTCATTGGGGGTATAGGCAGGACTGCTTTGTCGCGGACTTGGAATTGCCAAGTCGCACTATTCGTGCGGCGTCAACCCCGGATTGGGTTCGCTGCTCCGATGGAAAACTCAGAAGGTTGACTTGGAAGGAGTGCGCGGCGCTCCAGGGTTTTTCGCAGGGGTGGGAGTTCTTCGGTACAAAGGCGGCTCTGTTTCGGCAAATCGGCAATGCCGTGCAAGGAGAAGTTGGGAGGGCGCTGGCCAGACGTCTTGCGGTCAGCGCCAACTCCTTGTGTAGGGCAAATCCGAGATCGGCTCCCTGGCCGGCGGCGTTCCACCGCCGGGTCCGGTACACAGATATGGAAGAACAAACGAACGGCGCGCATCGTCGTGCTGCGCGAAGGGAAAACGATGCGTTCTCCGCCTAGGTGGACAGACGACCGACTCCGTGCCGAACGGGATCGGGCCGAAAACCATTTTGTCGCAGAAAGACAGGGTGAGGGACCGACCGCGTATTATAGTGTTTGGGAAGAGGCAGTTCCTTTGGTCCGACGCGCGCTCGAACAGACGGATGCTCTGTCACGCGTCGATGCAGCCGCTATCCTGAATGATAAAACGCTTTGGCAAACTCTCAGATACGTTTGCGCCCCACGGATAAGCGAGGAGGATCTGTGGACCTTAGTAGGTAAGAAGTTCAAGGTGGTTCCGGATGATTTGGCGGAAAGAACCGCGAAAGTCATAAAGGGACTCGTCGACTCCAGGCGGTTTCCTTGGGTGCCGGCAAACAGGGCGGCAGAAGAATCCGAAATTGACGCGGCCGTCCTCGCGACGGTGACTTTGCTTGCCCATGAAACTCTTGGCACAAAACGAAGAGGCATTGCTTCGCGAGATCAGGAAAATCGCGTTTCCGAACTTCTTGGATCTGCGAATTACGTACTTGCCGACTCGCGGAAACCAATCGTAATACTTGATGAATTAGAAAGAGGTTATTATTCCAGAGAGAGGAAGATTGGAACCGCCAAGTGCGACATCCCAGTGCGACTGAGAGACGGTCGATTGCTTGCACTTGAGTGTAAGGTTTCTAACGGTCCAAAGAATAGTTGGAAACGCCTTCAACGCGAGGTAGGTGGCAAGGCGG
>Ga0302320_10027124_pt1 | contig 11054 bp, 7 predicted proteins | sample Bog_T0_3_FD_202130 | JGI IMG/M metagenome (GOLD analysis project Ga0302320, IMG submission 202130) | Peat permafrost microbial communities from Stordalen Mire near Abisko, Sweden - Bog_T0_3 | ecosystem: Environmental > Terrestrial > Soil > Wetlands > Peat | place: Sweden: Abisko, Stordalen Mire... | reverse complement strand
TCATCCGCAACATGCGCTCGATCGGGCTGGATCTTGAACCCCTGGTCGTGCGCGGCCTGCTGCGCTTCCACGCCGCCAGGCCCACGCTCTGCGGTTTGGAGATGCACCTGGCCACGATGTTCAAGGAAATCCAGGAGTTCCGGCCCTCCGTCGTCGTCGTCGACCCGATCACGAGCCTGCTTTCCGCGGGCACCGATGTTGAAACCAAGGGGATGGTGACGCGGCTGATCGACTTTCTCAAGGGCAACCAGGTGACCTCGCTCTTTACAAGCCTGACCCACGGGGGGCATTCGCTTCAGCAGAGCGAGATCGCGATGTCGTCCCTCATGGACGCCTGGCTCCTGCTGCAGGACATGGAGGGCAACGGCGAGCGGAACCGGGTGCTGTACGTCCTCAAGGCGCGGGGCATGGCCCACTCGAACCAAGTCCGCGAATTCCTGATTTCAAACCGGGGCATCGACCTTGTGGACGCCTACATCGGCCCGAACGGCGTCCTGTGCGGCTCGGCCCGCGCGGCGCAGGCCGCCCGCGAGAAGGCCGAGGAGCTGAACGCCAGGCAGGAGGCCGCCCGCCGCAAGCGCGAATTGCAGGCCAAGCGCGACACTCTGGACCGGCAGATCGTCGGGCTGCGCTCGGAGTACGAGGTGGGCGCCGAGGAGCTGAAACAGATCGACAGGCAGGTCGGGACGAAGACCCGCCTGCTCGGGACCGAGCGGACCGAGCTGGGCCGCCTGCGCCACGCCGACGTTTCCGAGGCGGTGCGCGTGCTCGGCAGGAATGGGATAAAGAAATGAGCACAACCAAAACCAGGGCGGGGAAGCGCGCGCAGCCCGGCCGCGGGCCGGCCCCGGCCGAGATCTGGAAACTCCGTCTCTACGTGGCCGGGCAGACGCCAAAATCCCTCGCCGCCCTTTCGAACCTCAAGAAGATCTGCGAAACCCACCTGAGCGACCGCTACAGGATCGAGGTGATCGACCTCGTCGAGCAGCCGCAGCTGTCCAGGGGAGACCAGATCCTGGCCATCCCCACGCTGGTCCGCAAGCTGCCGCAGCCCGTGCGCAAGATCATCGGCGACCTGTCCGACACCGAGCGCGTGCTCGTCGGTCTCGACCTGCGCTCGGCCCGCTGACCGGGCACGGACTCCCATGAAGCCAAAGCCCCCCAAGCGCATCGCCCGGACCTTCGAGAAGGCCGTGGTTGCCCGCGGGCCGGCCAAGTACTTCCTGCGGTTGTATGTGGCCGGGGCGACCGACAGGTCGCGCCAGGCCATCCTCCGCGCCCGTCAGCTGTGCGAAGACGACCTTTCGGGCAACTGCAAGCTGGAGGTGATCGATGTCTACCAGCAGCCCATTCTCGCCCGCGACGGCCAGATCGTCGCAACCCCGACACTCGTCCGGGAGTTCCCAAGGCCCGTGCGCCGGCTCATCGGGAACCTTTCGGACAGGGCCAGCCTGTTTGTGGGCCTGGACCTGGGCACATCCCACAAGGCTGCGCGGTAAGCCATGCGCCGCGCCCCACGGTCCCTTGCCAAGCAACTCGCTGGAGTCCGCGCGCGCCTGGCCGATGCGGAGGAGACGCTGCGCGCAATCCGCAGCGGCGAGGTGGACGCGGTGATGGTGGCGGGCAGGCATGGCGACCACGTATTCACGTTGCAGGGAGCGGACCAGGCCTACCGCAACCTCATCGAGTCCATGAACGAGGGAGCGCTGACGCTTACGGCCGACAAGGCGATCCTTTACTCCAACCAATGCTTCGCCCGGATGGTCAAGTGTCCGCTGGAACGGGTGGTCGGAAGCTCCTTCCGCCGCTTCCTGACCGAGGGAGACCGGGTAAGGTTCAAGTCCCTCATGAAGCACCCCGACATGGCGGGCACCAAGATCCAGGTCGCGCTGCGTCTGGGCGACGGCACGCAGGTGCCGGTCCAGATTTCCATCCGTCCGCTGGGCAAGAGTCCATCCAACGAGGCCACCGTCAGCATGGTCGTGACCGACATGACCGCGGCCCGGCAGAGCGAGGAACTGCTGCGCGCCCTGACGCACCGGGTGGTGCAGGCCCAGGAGTCCGAGCGCGGGCGGGTCGCCCTGGAGCTGCACGACAACATCACCCAGATGCTCTGCGCCGGCCTGTTCCGCGGCCGCGCGCTGGAGGCGAATCTCCCGGCGCGCGATGGGGCCTCAAGGAAGGAGGCGTCGGAACTCAACGACATGCTCGGCAGGGTTGCCGACGAGGTGGAGCGCATCTCCCGCAATCTTCGGCCCGGACCCCTGGAACAGCTGGGCCTGGAGGGAGCCATGCGGGCCTGCTGCACCGAGTTTGAAAAGCGCACGGGCCGGCCCGTCACCCTGGCCTGTGTCCAACCGCAGGAGAGGCCGCCCGCCGACATCGAACTGGCCCTGTATCGGATCCTCCAGGAGGCCTTCAAAAACATCGAGAAGTACGCAGGCGCCCGCCACGTCACCGTGGAGCTTGCCGAGCGGGACTCCTTCGTGCGGTTGTTGATCAAGGACGACGGCATCGGTTTTGATCCGGAGCTGACTGTGGCCAAGCGGAAGGCGAAGAAGCGCCTGGGCCTGCTCGGAATGCGCGAGCGCGCAGGCTACGTGGGGGGCACCCTCGAGGTGAGATCCAGCCACAGCGCCGGCACGGAGATCGACGTGCGGATTCCGCTGCCAAAGGCAATAAGAGTCGACGGGTAAGGGCCGGTTCTTCATCCTCGGACTCCCTTCAGGAGATCCAATGAAACTAATCTCGCGGCGAGACGCCCTAAAGGCCGCTGTCTTCGGTGCGGTTTCCACGCAAATGTTCGGTGAGTCGGTGCCCGGGTTCGCCGGACCCTGCGCAAACCCCGCCATGAAACCGGCCCTTGGGATCGAAGGCCAGCGCAGGGCGGATCTCGGCAATGGGACCTACCTCAACCCGATCGTCGCCGGCGACCACCCGGATCCGACCGTGCTGAAGGACGGGGACGACTACTACATGACGTTCTCGAGCATGTTCTCCTATCCCGGGGTCATCCTCTGGCACTCGCGCGACCTTGTGAACTGGGCGCCGATCGGACCGGCTCTGACGAAGCCCATGGGCACGGTCTGGGCGATGGACCTGGTCAAGCACGAGGGGCGCTATTTCATCTACCTCCCCGCAACCCCGGGCGGCCGGCAGGGGATCTTTGTCATACACGCCGACGACATCCATGGCCCGTGGAGCGACCCGGTTGACCTCAAGGTGTCCGGTTGCATCGATCCAGGCCACGCGGTCGGAGAGGACGGCAAGCGCTACCTGTTCTTTAACGGCGTCCGCAGGATTGCGCTGACCGACGATGGCCTGGCCACGGTCGGCGCGCTGGAGCAGGTCTACCATCCATGGCGCTACCCCGACGACTGGGTGGTGGAAATGTTCGCCCCGGAAGGCCCGAAGATTCTCCGTCGCGGGGAATGGTTCTATCTGATTGCCGCGGTCGGCGGCACGTCGGGTCCGCCGACGAGCCACATGGTCACCGCCGCCCGTTCGCGCTCCATCCACGGCCCCTGGGAGAACTGCCCCCGCAATCCGATCGTCCACACCAAGAGCGCGGAGGAGCCGTGGTGGTCGCGCGGCCACGCCACCGTGGTCGAGGGACCGGGCGGCGGCTGGTGGATGATCTACCACGGCTACGAGAACGGCTTTCGCACGCTCGGCCGGCAAACCCTCCTGGAACCCGTCGAATGGACAGCCGACGGCTGGTTCGAGGCAAAGGGCGGGACGCTGTCGCAGCCGCTTGCCAAGCCGGCGACGGGAATTCCCGGACCGTCCGGGTTCGCGCTTTCGGATGACTTTTCGGCGAGTCGGTTCGGCGTCCAATGGACCTTCTACAATCCCGGCCCGGAGGAGATGAGGCGCGCGCGTTTCGGGGATCGCGCCCTGGTGATTGCCGGGAAGGGCGCAACCCTCGCCGACTCCTCGCCGCTCACCTTCCTCGTGGGCGACCGGAGTTACGAGGCGGAGATCACGCTCGAAATTGGCGGGGACGCACAGGCCGGGATCTGCCTGTTCTACAGCGAACGCATGTTCTCCGGCGTGGGATTCAGCAACACGCAGATGTTCACCTACAACTACGGCCAGGAACACAGCTGGATGCGCCAGGACATGGCGACCCAAACGGTGCGCCTGCGCGTCACCAACCATGAGAACATCGTTACCTTCCGCTATTCGCGGGACGGCGGGGCATGGGTGAAGCACCCATGGCAGATGGAGGTGTCAGGATATCACCACAATGTCTTCGGGAGCTTTCTCAGCCTCAAGTTTGGCGTCTATTGCCTTGGACCGGGCGAAGTGAAGCTGCGCGACTTTGTCTATCGGGGCGCATGACGACGACGCCCCCGTCCCGGGGCGCCGGGCGGGGGCAACAATCATCCCGTCACACCGCCGACTGGGGGCGGGTGGGCTCGGGCCAGTCCAGATGGAAGAACTTCCCGCGGGGCTGGTCCACGCGCTCGTACGTGTGCGCCCCGAAATAGTCCCGCTGCGACTGGAGGAGGCTCGCCGGCAGCCGGGCCGAGCGGTAGCTGTCGTAGTAGGCAAGCGACGTGCTGAACGTCGGGGCGGGCACGCCGCATTCCGCGGCGAGCGACACCACCTTGCGCCAGTTCACCTGCGCCGCCTTGAAGGTCCTGTTGAAGTAGGGGTCGAGGAGCAGGTTCGCCAGGCCGGGCTTCCCGGCATAGGCCTCCGTGATCTTCTGGAGGAATGCCGCGCGGATGATGCACCCGCCGCGCCAGATCTGCGCGATCTCGCCGAAGCGCAGCTTCCAGTTGAATTCCTTCTGGGCCTCCCGCATCAGCTGGAACCCCTGGGCGTACGAGCAGATCTTCGAGCAATACAGGGCATCGCGGATCGCGGCCACGAGGGCCTTTTTTGAGCCGCGGTACTTCTTGGAAGGGCCCTTCAGGATCTTGGAGGCCGCCACCCGCTCGTCCTTGATGGCCGAGATGCAACGGGCGAAGACCGCCTCGGCGATCGTCGGCGCCGGAACCCCCATGTCCAGGGCGTTGGTCGAGGTCCACTTGCCCGTGCCCTTCTGTCCGGCGGTGTCGAGCACCACGTCCACGAAGGGCTTCTTCGTCACGGGATCCTTCTGCTGGAGGATGTCGGCCGTGATCTCGATCAAGAAGCTGTCCAGGACCCCCTTGTTCCACTCGGTGAAGATCGCGCTGATCTCCTTCGGCTTGAGCCCGAGCAGGCCCCGCAGCAGGGCGTACGCCTCGCAGATCATCTGCATGTCGCCGTACTCGATCCCATTGTGGACCATCTTTACATAGTGGCCCGCGCCGTTTTCCCCGATGTAGGCCGTGCACGGCACGCCGCCCTTGACGGGCTTGCCCGGGGCCGCGCCCGGGATCGGCCTTCCGGTGACCGCGTCCACCTTGGCCGCGATCGCCTCCCAGATCGGCTTCAATTCCAGCCAGGCCGCCAGGTCCCCGCCCGGCATCAGCGACGGGCCGAACCGTGCGCCCTCCTCGCCCCCGGACACGCCGCTGCCGATGAATCGCAGGCCCTTTTCCCGAAGCGCCTTTTCCCGGCGGATTGTGTCCGTCCACAGCGCGTTGCCGCCGTCGATGATGATGTCGCCCGGCTCAAAGAGCGCGGCGAGCCCGTCGATCACGGCATCGGTGCCCTTGCCAGCCTGGACGAGGATCACCGCCTTGCGCGGCTTCGACAGCGATTTTACGAAGTCCTCGAGGCTCTTGAACCCCAGGACTCCGCCGGGCGTGTTCGGGTTGTCGGCGACGAATTTGTCGGTCTTTTCGGTCGTCCGGTTGAAGACGGAAATCTGGAAGCCGTGGTCGGCGATGTTCAGGGCCAGGTTCTGGCCCATGACTGCAAGGCCGACCAGGCCGATATCGGAGAGAGGTTTGGCCATACGTGAGGGGACTGTAGCCGGAAACCCCCGTAAAACCAACCGTTTTTGAAAAACAGGGTGGGCCTATTCCTCCTCCCGCCCGGGTTCCGACCGCCACAGGGCGTCGGCCATGAACAGGGCGTGAAGGGAGACCGGCCGCTCGTCCCTGTGCCGCAGGGCCGGCCTGTACGAGCCGTCGGGCCGCAGGAGGGACGTGTTCTGGTTGTCGCGCAGCTGGTTCGGAAAGAAGACGCCGGTCATCCAGTGCCTCAGCGCGGGATCCGTGATCGGGAAGACCACCTCCACCCGCCGGAAGAAGTTTCTCGGCATCCAGTCGCCGCTGCCGGCGAGGATCACGGGTTCGCCCCCGGCGTTCTCGAAGCAGAAGGCGCGGGTGTGCTCCAGAAACCTTCCCACGATGCTCCGAACCCGGATGTTTTGGCTGAGACCCGCAACCCCCGGCACAAGGCAGCAGACCCCGCGCACAACCAAGTCGATCTTCACGCCTGCCTGCGAGGCCGCATAGAGCGAGTCGATGATCTTCCGGTCCACCAGGGAATTCATCTTGGCGATGATTCGTGCGGGCCGGCCCGCCCGCGCGTTCGCCGCCTCCCGGGCGATCAGCTCGCCGATCCGCCTGTGAAAATTGTACGGTGCAACCAGCAGTTTGCTGAAGGTTGGCGAGCGTCCGAAGCCCGTGAGCGCGTTGAAAAGGCGGGCCACGTCGCGGGTCCTCTCCGGGCGCGCCGTGAACAGGCTCAGGTCCGTGTAGAGCCGGGCCGTCTTTGGATTGTAGTTGCCGGTGCCCAGGTGCGCGTAGTGCCGCAGCCGCCGCCCTTCGCGGCGCACGACCAGGCACAGCTTGCAGTGAATCTTCAGCCCCACGATCCCGTAGACCACGTGGACGCCCGCCTCCTCGAGCTGCTTCGCCCACTGGATGTTGTTCGCCTCGTCGAAGCGCGCCTTCAACTCGACCAGCGCCGTCACCTGCTTGCCGTTGCGCGAAGCCTCGATCAGCGCGTGCACGATCGGCGAGTCGCCGCTCGTCCTGTACAGCGTCTGCTTGATCGCGAAGACCTGGGGGTCCCGCGCGGCCTCCTCCACGAAGTCCACGACCGGCGTGAAGGAATCGTACGGGTGGTGGAGAAGCACGTCCCGCTCCCGCAGGGCCTCGAAGATCCTCGCGGGCTCGCGAAGCGGCGACAGGTTCACCGGCTCGAACTTCGGGAACCTCAGATCCGGCCTGTCGATGTCGGCCACGCTGTGCAGCCGCAGCAGGTGGATCGGCCCCTTGATCTGAAAGACGTACTGGGGGGGCAGGTCGAGGTGCTCGCAGAGCGTGGCGCGGATCCCGTCATCCATTCCCTCCTCGATCTCCAACCGCACCGCCGCCCCCCGGCGCAGGTTGCGCAGCTCCTCCTCGATCTTTTTCAGCAGGTTCTCGACCTCCTCCTCGTCGATGTACAGGTCGGAATTGCGGGTCACGCGGAAGGCGTGCGCCGCAACCAGCCGATAGCCCGGGAAGAGCTCCGCGGCGAAAAGCTTGATGATGTCGCTGAGGAAAATGAACCGCTGCGGGCCCGGCGAGGCGGGTGCGATGGCGACCAGCCGGGGCAGGATGCGCGGCACGGGCAGGATCGCCACCAGGGGGGCCGGCTGCGGCGCGGCGGGATTGTGAAGCGTGACGACCACATTGAGGGTCTTGTTCCCCAATTGCGGGAAGGGGTGTGCCTGGTCGAGGGCCAGCGGCGTCAGCACCGGGAACACCTGCTCCCGGAAGTAGGTCCGCACCCACGCGAGCTCGCTCCGGGTGAGTCCCCAGGGTTGCCGGATGACGATCTTCTCCGCTGCGAGGGCCGGGCAGAGATGCTGCCAGCACCGCCGCTGGGCCTCCACCAACTCCGCCACCTCCACATGGATCCTGGCAAGCTGGTCCCGCGCCGACAGCCCGTCCGGCCCCGGCTCGGCCACCTCCGAGTCCATCTGCTGCATCAGTCCCGCGACCCGGATCTCGAAGAATTCGTCGAGATTGGAGCTGACGATGGCGAGGAAGCGCACCCGCTCCAGCAGGGGGTGCCTCTCGTTCCGGGCCTGCTCGAGCACCCGCCGGTCGAAGGCGAGCCAGCTCAGCTCCCGGTTGAAATACCGCGGCTCCACCTCCGCGGGGGAGGCCGCGGGGCGCCGTCGTGCCTTGGATCTGTGTTTCTTCGCAGCCACGGAGATTCCGAAGGAGGGTAGCCCCCGGCGCCCGGAAAGACAACACTACCCCCGCGACGCTGTGAGCGTTTAACAGGTAGGGACGGGCGGCCCGCCCGTCCGGGTTCTGCGAAAGACTCGGTTGTAGGAACGGCCGCGGTCATCCTGCCGTGTGTCTGCGCTTGCGAGGTAGGGACGGGCGGCCCGCCCGTCCGGGTTCTGCGAAAGACTCGGTTGTAGGAACGGACGGGCGGGCCGCCCGTCCCTACCTCGCAAGCGCAGACGCACGGCAATCCGTCCGCGCCCGTGCCTGCTACCACCATGAAGAGAGCCCGCTAGCTCACCTGGACGGTCCCGGACAAGCCCGCCTCCGCCAGGTCGGCGGGGTATCTCGCGGCGGGCTGGAACACAAGTGCTGGCTTTTGGTCGACGGTGTCTTGCGGTTCATCCGGAACCACAGAACCCGTCCCAGGAGACTCCAACACAAAGAGCGCAACGCAAACACCCCCGGCTCGCAGCATCAGCGACAGGCGGTCGAACCAGGGGCGGGAAAGTCGGGTCACACGTGTTCCAACAGCTTGTAGAGCCTCTGCACCATGCGGTTGGGGTCCTCAAGCAATCCGGCCGAAATCAACGCGTTGTCAAGGATCTGCTCGGCGAAGAGCTTTCCGACCGCCGTCCCCTCGCTGTCCTCCGGGGCGTCGGCATAGGCCGAGAGCCTCTTGATGACCGCGTGCCGCGGGTTGATTTCCAGGCTCACCCGCACCGGTGTGTCCTCGCCCCCCTTGTTCATCGCCTTCATCATGCGGCGCATGTGGGGCGTCATGGACTTGTCGGAGTTGAGGGCCAGCGCCGGCGAATCCACGAGCCTCTCGCTCGCCTTCACGTCGGCCACCTGGTCGCCCAGGGTCTTCTTGAGCCACTCGACGAGCCTCTTCACCTGGTCCTCGGCGAGCCCGCCTTCCGCCGGCTTCGGCAGGTCGGCAAGCTTCACGTCCCCATTGTCGGCCGAGAGGATCTTCTTCCCGTCGAACTCGCGCACATTGTTCATCACGTACTCATCCACGGACTCGTAGCAGAACAGCACCTCGAGGTTGCGGGCCTTGAAGGCCTCCAGGTAGGGTCCCGCCTCGATCGCGGCCCGGTTGGGACCGATCAGGTAATAGATTTCCTTTTGGTCGCCCGTCAGGCGGGACACGTAGTCGGCAAGCGACGTCGTCTTCCCCTTGTCCGTCAGCGAGGACTCGAAGCGGAGCAGCTTCGTCAGCTGGTCCTTGTGGGTGTAGTCCAGGGCCGCGCCCTCCTTCAGGTAGATCCCAAACTCCTTGTAGAACTCGTTGTAGGGCTCGGGCCTCTTCTCCGCCTCCTCCTCGAGGAACTTGATGAAGCGCTTCGTGATCACCCGGTTCAGCTTCTCGATCAGCGCCCGGTCCTGCATCGTCTCGCGCGAGATGTTGAGCGGAAGGTCCTCGCTGTCCACGACGCCCTTGAGGAAGCGCAGCCATTCCGGCAGCAGGTCCTTGGGCCGCGCGTCGATCAGGATCTTGCGGCAGTAGAGCGCCACGGCCGGCTCGGTCCTGGCGAAGCCAAACTTCTCGGTGTTGTCCTTGCCGACAAAGAGGAGCGCGTTGATCGCGATCGGCGCGTCGGAGCTGAAGTGCAGCCGCAGCCTCGGCTCGTCGTAGGCATGCGCCTGGAACTTGTAGAACTCCGTGTACTCCTCCTCCTTGATCTCGTTCTTGTTCCTCAGCCACAGCGCCTGGATCGTGTTGATCCGCTTGCCGTTCAGGTTGACCGGAAACGAGACGAACGCGCTGTAGCGCTCCAGGATTTCCTTGATCCGCCATTCCTGGGAAAACTCCGAGCACTCGTCCTTCAATTCCACGACGATCTTCGTCCCCCTGCGCTGGCCGCCGCTTTCCTCGATGTCATAGCTTCCGCCGCCGTCGCTCGACCAGACGTGCCCCGGCTCGCCGGTTTTCCACGAATGGCTGAACACCTTCACGGTCTTCGCCACCATGAAGGCCGAGTAGAAGCCCACCCCGAACTGGCCGATCAGGCTCGTGTTCTTCTGGTCGCTCTCGGCGAGCGACTTGATGAAGGCCTTGGAGCCGGAATGGGCGATCGTCCCCAGGTTTTCCACGAGGTCGGCCTGCGTCATGCCGAGGCCAAAGTCCTGGATGGTGAACGTCTTGGCCTTGTCGTCGGTCGTGATGTTGATCTCAAGCTCCAGGTGGTCGTCGAAGATGTCCTTCTCGGTGAGCTTCAGGTGCCGCAGCTTTTCCAGGGCGTCGGATCCGTTGGAGACCAGCTCGCGCACGAAGATCTCCTTTTCGGTGTAGAGCGAGTGGACGACGATATCGAGGAGCTGCTTGATCTCGGCCTGGAATTCGAAGGTCTTGGTGGTGGAGTCGGGCATGGGAGTTTGGATAAGGCGATAGACTGCTCTAGGTAGGCGATGTTCTGGGTATTATGGAAAAGGGCCCTGAACGTAGCACTCCGCCCCACGCCCCTCAACCCGGAAAAGGGGTCAGGCTGTTAAATGTTAAATCGGCTGCCGATTTAACATTTAACAGCCTGACCCCTTGCCAACCCAAAATCGGACCGAAAATCGACGGTTCGGGGTAGGGACGGGCGGCCCGCCCGTCCGTGCAAACAACAGGGTCATTCGTAGAATCCGGCCGGGCGGGGCCGCCCGGCCCTACCTCCAAGCCCGTGAAAGAGTCGCTTCCCCGGAGAACGAACCCACCCCGTCCTTACCTCAACCTGAGGAACAGCACCAACCCCAGCCCGCCCATGGCCAGGTTCGGGAGCCATGCGGCGAGGGCCGGGTCGAGGAGCTCGCGGGTGGCCAGAAGCTGTGTCACGCTCTCCAGCGCATAGTACAGCGCAAAGAGCCCGATCGACTTCGACACCCCCACGGCAGGGTTGACCCGCACGCCGGAAATCGAAAACGGGATCGCGATCGCGATCACGATCAGCG
>Ga0302320_10027123_pt1 | contig 11055 bp, 4 predicted proteins | sample Bog_T0_3_FD_202130 | JGI IMG/M metagenome (GOLD analysis project Ga0302320, IMG submission 202130) | Peat permafrost microbial communities from Stordalen Mire near Abisko, Sweden - Bog_T0_3 | ecosystem: Environmental > Terrestrial > Soil > Wetlands > Peat | place: Sweden: Abisko, Stordalen Mire... | reverse complement strand
CTCCGTCCCCTTGTGCTCGTTCAATAGCCTGTTATAAGTCTCGTACTCGCGCGCTGCGTCCCTCTGACGTCCGGCGGTTGAGTAAGCCCGCGCCAGCCGGTAGTGTACCCGGTAGTCGTTGGCTTGCAGCTTTACGGCGCGCTCCAGCCACTTGATTCCGTTCTCGACATCGCCTGAGGCAATATACGCCGATCCCAAGTGAAAGGACGCATCCGGAAACGCCGGATCTTCAGCCACCGCGCCGAGGCGCTTGATGGCCGAAGCGTAGTCGTTCGAAAGCAAGTCGATTTGTCCCAGGTAGTAAGTGATGAAGGGCGACTCGCCGCGCTCCTTGCGTACCTGCAGGAACTCGGTGCGCGCTTCGTCGTTGCGGCCCAGCGCAAGCAGGCAGACCGCGTGCTGAAATCGTGCTTGCGCATCTTCTGGGGCAATCTGCAAAGCCTTCTCAAACTCACCGGCAGCCTCGTCGAACAGTTGCTGCGACATGAGTTGCGATCCCTTGCTGAGGTGCGCTTCCACGCCCGTCTTCGGCGCCTGCGCCAACGCAATCCCCAACACCATGGCCAATGCGGCTGCTGCGATCCGTTTCATCGGCCAAACCGCTCCTCTCCCACAACCCCAGCGCCTTCCTTCACCGTAATGAGGCGGTCGGCACGGAGCCCCTTCAGCGTTTCGCGAGCGCCATTGGGCCAGGCGATCTCCACGTCTGCCGTGGCGGCAGATCCCAATCCGAAGTGCAGCCGCCGGTCATTGCAGGAAAGGTATCCGCTCGACGCCATCACCGCCTGCGACTGCCTGCGACCACCGTAAGCAGCCGTCACCACCGCCCCGATCGCGCTCTTGTTTGAGTGTGTCCCGACCAGCTTCACCTTCAGCCAGTGCGCCGCTCCGCTCACATCGTTGCGCAGCAGCGACGGCGGCTCGTTGATATTCATGATCAGGATATCCACGTCTCCGTCGTTGTCGAAGTCGCCAAAGGCAATGCCCCGGCTCGCATGGGCTTCTGCGATCGCTTCGCCCGCGCCCTCCAGCAGCTCTTCGAACCGCCCTCCGCCCAGATTCCTGAATAACACCCGCGGCGTTTTGTGCGGAAACTCCGGATGCTTTCGCTCCACCTCAGGAAACGTGCTTCCCGTAACCCAGAAAATATCCGGCAAACCGTCGTTGTCCAGGTCGGCAATGCCGTCTCCCCAGCTCACGAACCTCGTTTCAACACCCAGACCGGCACGAAGCGTTACGTCGTCGAAATTCAAGTGGCCGGTGTTCCGATAGAGGGTTACGGTGTCTTCGGAAAAGTGTGTCTTCAACACGTCCAGCACGCCATCTGTATCGAAATCGCCAATGGCAATGCCCATCCCCGCCTGTTCCCTGCCGTCCTGGTTCACGGCCAATCCCGACTCAAGGCCGACCTCATCAAATTTTCCGTTCCCGCGATTATGAAACAACTGGCTCGGAGTCGAGTCGCACGCCACATAGATTTCCTGCCAGCCATCGCCGTCCAAATCCGCCGCGACCGCTGTCAGTCCGTACGCCGGCGGCACTGCCCCAATGCCCGAATTTGCCGTGACGTCGGTGAAAGTCCCGTCCCCATTATTGCGATAGAGCATGGGACGTTCGCCCACCAATCCGCGCGGTCCGCAGTTTACCGGCACGCCTTTGAAATCGCAGTTGGGGTTCTTGCCCGCAGGTGGAATCTTGTCGAAATCGAACACGAGATAGTGGGAGACGAACAGGTCCAGATGGCCGTCGCGGTCGTAATCCACCCATGTGCAACCGGTGCCCCAGCGACTGCCGGCGTGCAACAAGCCGGCCTCCTTTGTCACGTTGGTAAACGTTCCATTCCCATTGTTGCGGTACAGAACATTCTGCGGCCAGCCGCTGATAAACAGATCCTCGAATCCGTCATTGTTATAGTCGCCTACAGTCACCCCGAATGCCCATCCCTGCATGAGCAGGCCGGCCTTCGCAGTCACGTCGGTGAAGGTCCCGTCACGATTGTTTTTGTAAAGCCTGTTCGTCGCTCCCTCGACAGGCCCCTCGCGACGTGTCCCCGAAAGCACGAAAATGTCGAGCCAGCCGTCGTTGTCGTAGTCCAGGAACGCTACTCCGCATCCCATCGATTCCAGGATGTAATCCATGCGATCCTGGGGGCCGTAGATGACCGGCACGCGCAACCCAGCGTGCGCGGCAACGTCGGTAAAATGTGCATGAAACGGCAAGCCCGATGGCTTTCCACGCGGCTGGGGCCTGACTCCGCGCGACGCCATGCCGCCCAGTTCCTGGGCTGGCGCAACACCTGCCGCAGCCGCTCCCGCGGCCATCATGGCGAGGAATTCCCTGCGATTCATATGCCCTGGCACGCTCCTTCCCCGGACTGCCGCGCCAACAGGAACCGAATCGCCTTCATCGGGCAGGAAACAGTGTAGCTGCTGAATTGAGTCGTGAGCATGCAGACCACATCATCCATCAATTGGTGAGCACTTTCAAGTGTGCCTGGCACCGACCCAGTGCCATCGTATTTGAACTCTAGTGGCAAGCGATGCGTGAGGCTTCCGGGGAGTCCCCAACGAGGCGAGATCTGAAACAGGGCCTCCCATCAACCGTGGCAAAGGTGCAATTCCATCGGCTGGCGGGGTGGTGTGGCCGCGGCTTGTCAGCGGCAAGAACTATAATGGGGATCACCGCTCGACCCTCATTTTCCGTCTAAACTTTCAGTTCTGCGGCGCCTTGGTTTTGCTTCGGCCGCACGGGAGTGGCATGAGCTTTCTTTCCCTCAACGCCTGGACAGCAAGCCTTGTTGGCGCAACTTCGATGGTTCTAGGCATAGGGCTAACGACTGTACCGCCGAACGAGCCCGCGCAGGCGGTCAACCCTGCGGCGAAACTCATCATCGACTACCCAGTCGACGGCTCCATCTTCCCTCCCGAGATCACCCCGCCGACATTCCTATGGCACGACGAGAGCAGCACGGCCACCCGCTGGGAAGTCGAAGTGCAGTTCGGCGATCGCACAGCCCCGCTTCACGTCGATGCCGTGGGCGAGAATCAACGCATGGGAGAGATCGATCCGGAGGCAGGCGCGGGTTATCTGGTTGCCCCGCTGACACCGGAGCAGGCCGCCATGCGGACGTGGAAGCCGGATGCGGAGACCTGGGCTCGGATCAAGCAGCACTCTGTCAAGTCTGCGGCGACGATCCGCATTGAGGGGTTCACGGGCGAACACGAAGGCCAGGCGGTATCCACCGGCAGCGTCACGCTGACCACTTCGACCGACCCGGTTGGCGCGCCTGTCTTTTACCGGGACGTGCCCTTGATGACTACGCCGGCTCAGGCGAATGGCGCTATTCAGCCGTTACCGCCGTCGGCGCTGCCTTTGATCAAGTGGAAGGTGCGCGACATTGGCGAGGCCGGCAGCCGCACCGTGATGGGGAATCTGCACACCTGCATGAATTGCCATTCCTTCTCTCCCGATGGCAAGACCATGGGCATCGATTTGGATGGCCCCCGCAACGACAAGGGTCTTTACGCAGTTGTGCCCGTATCGAAGCAAATGACCATCGGCAACAAGGACACGATCCGCTGGAGTGCCTTCCAGGAGGACTTGAACGCGAAGACCTTGGCTCCCTCTGTAAAACGGTTCGGCTTCATGTCTCAGGTATCCCCGGACGGCCGCTACGTGGTGACGTCGATTGACTCGCCCCAGTTGGGCAACAGCCACGATAAGGAACACCCCCTGTTTGCGTCGAGCTTGTCGAACCGTACTTTCAGCATTAATTACCCGCATCTGGACTTCACCCAAGTCTTTTATCCAATGCGTGGCATTCTGGCATGGTACGACCGTGTGGAGCAGAAGCTGAGGCCGCTTCCTGGGGCCGACGACCCGGAGTTCGTTCAGGCCTGCGCCTTCTGGTCCCCTGACGGAAAGTACCTGATATTCAGCCGCGCGCGGGCAGGCGATCCCTATCCTCCGAACGCGCCCAGACCGACTCACGCCAACGATCCGCGCGAGCCCCAGATTCAGTACGACCTCTACCGCATCCCGTTCAATCACGGACTCGGTGGGAAAGCGGAGCCGGTCGCCGGCGCATCGCAAAATGGCATGAGCAACAATTTCCCCAAAGTATCGCCGGACGGCAAGTGGATCGTCTTTGTCGAGAACCGCAACGGGCTGCTGATGCGTCCGGATAGCAAGCTCTATATTGTTCCCTTCGCCGGCGGCAAGGCGCGGATGCTGCGATGCAACCTGTGGCGAATGAATTCGTGGCACTCGTTTTCGCCCAATGGGCGCTGGCTGGCCTTCTCCTCCAAGGCGCGCTCCATCTATACGCAATTGATGCTGACCCACATCGACGCGCAAGGGAACGACTCCCCTGCGATCCTGATCGAGAACACCACGGCAGCGAATCGCGCGATCAATATTCCAGAGTTCGTCAATATCCCTCCGGGCGGTATTGAGAAGATCGACCCGCAGGCGACGGAGTTCTATCGCGTGGCCGACGCGGCCTACGAGAGGATGGCGGGGGATCGCATGGCCGAGGCAGTCGATCTCTGGCGCAAGGCGATCTTGCTCGACCCGGACGACCCCGCAGCTCACTTCTCCATGGCCACCGCGCTGAGCAAAGAGGGCCAGCAACAAGAGGCCCTGGAGCAGTACCGGCAGGCGTGCGCGCTCGATCCGCGCAACGCGGCGTGGCTCGTAAGCCTGGCAGCGTCTCTGGCCGCAAGCGGCGACATGGATGCGGCGATTGAGAGTTGGCGCCGGTCGCTCGCCATCGATCCATCCAACGCCGAAGCAGAAGCCGACCTCGGGGCGGCCCTGTTCCAAAGCGGTAAACGGCAGGAAGGCACCGCTGCGATGCGCAAGGCTGTGGAGATCGATCCAAAGTTGGCCGTAGCGCACAAACAGCTGGGATTGGCGTTGTCCCAGATGGGGCAGATGACCGAGGCGGTCGATGAGTTGCAAAAGGCGGTTGAGCTGAATCCGGATTCTGCCGAGTATCACTACAACCTGGGGTTCATTCTAGGTATGCGCGGAGACCTCGCCGGGGCGATCGGTTCGCTGGAAACGGCAGTCACCATGAGCGCTGGCAAGGATTGGCGGCTCCTGGCCGTGCTCGCCGGCGCATACGAACGGTCCGGCCGGCCCTCCGATGCGGCGCGGACCATGCAACAGGCGATCGACCTGGCCGTCGCGCAACACGAAGACGAGGCGGCTGCGAAATTGCGCGGCGCTCTCGCCCATTACCGTGATGAGACGGCACCCGCCCCGAGCCAGTAAAGCGAGCCGTAATGGCTCACGGCAACGTGCGGATATTTGTGCGGCGCATCGATTCCCGCATGTTATTCCTGCACCAATTCGGACACTGCCCCCATTCGGCAGGTTGCCCGCCAGCTTGCAGAGGTGTGGCGCGAGAGTGCTCGAAGGTCCACTGCCAGAGCCTCCCGCTCCGCATGGCGGGTGTCCCGCATTCATCTGGTAGCGTAGGCCGTTCGGCTCAATAAAATCGGGGCGGCTTGTGAAAAGCCGCCCCGCAGTTGTTTCAGATTTCAAAGTCGGTATCTAGAAGGAGAACTTGATTTCTCCTTGCATGATGCGGTGACCGGTCTTTTCGGTGGCATAACCGAAAGTCTGCCCACCGTTGGCCTGGAGGACGCCATTCTTGTCGAAATTCAACTTCAAGCCGTTGTCGCTGCTTCCATTGAACGAACGTACCGCATGATTCAGGAAGTTGTAGCCCGAGAACCGGAACGTGAGCTTCCTGCTTTCGGAGCTTCCGAACGGGAAGCTCTTGAACGCCGATAGATCGCTGTCAAAGAACCCAGGACCAAGCAGCTTCGGGAAGATGGTGGGCCCCTGTACGCCGGGCGTTGCGAACGGAGAGAAGCAAGCCCCGTTGATGAATTGGTTCTTCTTCAACCCCTTGCCGGGGTCGCAGGTCAATACAGGCTGTACGGTGAGGTCGGACGAACCAAGCACATTTGAAGCGGATGCCTGGATCGCACTCGTGATGGTTTTTCCCATAAAGGTGGTGCCAGCGGGAATGTACGCGGTGTAGCTGAAGTTGGAGGATACAGCCGCAGCCAGATCCACGCCCGTCTGGTACTGCGTGATTCCCGATATCTGCCAGTCGTTCACAGCGCCTCTGAGAAGCCAGTTCGCTGAGGGCTTGAGGTTCGGAATCTGGATCACATACGCTGCATTGAAGATTTGCGGGCGGTTGTTGGGGAGTGTTCCGTATTCTCCCTTCAAGTTTGTGGGATCTCCAACCGATGAACCATTTTCACCGCGGATGCCGAGCGCCTTAGAGAAGGTGTAGTTCAGCAGGTAGGTGACGTGCCCTTGCTGCTTGTTCCACGTCGCCTGGAAGGAGTGGTAGTTGGAATACATCTTGTGGCTGATGATATTCACGGTGCCGTAAGGCTGGTACTGCCTGGCATTCTGGATGTCGGTGCTGTTGAAGCCGGTATCGGCGCCGCTGGCCCCGCATTTCCCGCCGTCATTCGCCGGGTTGCCGCTTGGATAGCAGTCAGGCAGCCAGCCATAATCCGTGAACAAGGTTCCGCGAAGGTTGTAGTTGATCTGTCCGAGATTGTTGTTGTAGTTGCTCAGGTAGTCTGACTTGTTGCCTACATAAGCCAATTCCACAAGGCTCTTCCAAGGAGCCCTCTGGGCCAATGTCACGCTCCAGTCCTGGGTTTGAGGGGCGTGGCTGTCGGTCGGATCCAGCGCGTTGACGCCGCTTGGAGCGGATAGGCTTTGCCCATACGCTGAAAGCGTCTGGAGATCGCCGAGCTTCCCGGTCCATTTGCAGTTCTTGGTCCCCACATCCCCAGCCGCGCAGGTCGCATTGCTGTTTGCGCCGATGGACGGTGAGCTGAACGAGCCTTGGGGGATGGAGGCGGCAGAATTCTGTACGTTCTGCTCGTCGTGGAAGTTGAAGACTCCATAACCGCCGCGCAGAATAGATTCGCCTGTTCCGAAAATATCCCAGGCGAAACCAACGCGCGGGCTGTAGAAGAAGAGCCTGCTCGGCGCGCCGGACAGAGGCACGGATGATTCAGCCTTGTTCCACTCGAGGCCGGGGAACGAGGCTCCATTGACCGAACCGCCCTTGCCTGCGGCGTAGTCGGCTGGGTACCAGGCGGCAAATCCATAGCCGGTGGTATCGCTCCATGGTCCAAGGTGCGAGAAGCGAACGCCGTAATCCAGGGTCAACTTTCTCGATACCTTCCAGGAATCGGTTGCGTAGAACTGTGCCGAGATGTAGCGGAATGCGGGAATCACATTGAAGTTCTGTTCCGAGTAACCGTCGGATTGACCGATCAGCATGTTTCCGTAGGCATTGCCGGAACCATTCGTCTGCCAACTGTCGAATTGGGTGGTGCCGTTGACGGCGTTGTTGCCGGGCTGCGAGTTCCAGGTCCGCTCCCAGTAGAAGCCGAACTTAGCGGTATGTGTCTTCCACACCTTGGTGATGTTATCGGCAAGAGACGGCAGCGTCTTCTTGGCGTAGACCGTTCCATTCAGTTCGAATCCACCGTTCAGCTGGTTGGGAATGCCATCGCCCCATCCATCCATCTCCGGGTAGATCAACTTGGAATTGTCCCCGTGGTTGAAGAGCATCGTGTAGTTGATGCCCAGGCTCCCGCGCTGTACTTTCGTGGGGTCCTGGAAGCTGTTCGGCAGGTTCACGTACACCCAGTTGAAGAGCAATTCATTGGTGAGGGTGGGGGTGAACACCTTGGTCATATTCGTGGTAATCGTCTCGGAGTCCGATTTCTCGACCAGCGGACTAGGATACGGTGTGGTCGGTGCATCCCAACTCGACTCATTGCTTATCCAGAGATTTCCCAGGCTCGACTCGGCATTGTCGTTCTGGTGGTTGTACTGGACGAAAAGTTTGGTGGAATTGCTGATGCTGTAGTCGACGCGGGCCCGGTATTGATTCATGTTCGAGAAGCGCGTCCGCGCGGAGATGTAGTTGTAGCCGCTGTTCTTGGTGGGATCCGCATTTGCATGCGGGAACACGTTCATCATCGCCTGGCCGCTTGCGTCGATCGACGCCGGATTGACCATGGACGCTGTGCACATGGGGTTGCCGCTATTCTGGCCAGCCACCACTTCCATCTTGGTGCAGGTGAACCCATCTTGGCCGTTACCGCCCTTGTTCGGTATGCCTTGTACCGACCCGCCGGACAGGGAGTGGGCATAGTACCAGTCGGAATCGGCCTGGGTGAAATCGCCCTTGCGCATGTCGTCGGTTGGAACATCGGAGGTGTAGATGCCGTTGTCGACGTTCTGCCGGTAAAGTTCGAAGGCAAAGAAGAAGAAGAGCTTGTCGTGGTTGTGGTTGAATTTTGTCCCCGGCAGCATGACCGGGCCGCCGATTTGGGCGCCTGGATACCAGTACTTGGTTTCCGGACGGGGCGCGAGTTGCTGGCCCGTATTGGAATTGACGCCCTGGTAGTTGTTGAGCCAGTCGTTGGCATTCGCCGAGTAGTAGCGGTTGTAGCTGTATGCCTCGCCGTGGAACTGCTGGCCGCCCGATTTGCCCACAGCGTTGATGACCACAGGCCCCTTGGCGGAATCGGCGCCGAAGTTCGAGGTCTGAACCGTGACCTCGGAGGTCATGTCGGCGGTGGTGTTCATGGTCGTTCCGCCTTCGCCGCCCGGATCGATAATGTGTGCGCCATCGGAGGTGATGTCGAGGGCGACCTGGCGTTGTCCGTTCGCGGAGAAGCTTCCGTTGGCGCCGCCGCCGGTGCGCTCATCCGATGCGGAATACGAAGCCGAGTTGACTGCGCCGCCCGTCATGGCAAAGCCGGGCATGATCTTGATGAATTCGGCAGCGTTCTGGCCCACGATGGCCACATTCTGCATGATGTTCTGGTCGATGGTGAACGATTTCTCGCCTGAATCCGAGGGCGTTATCTGTGTGGTAGTGGCTTCGACAACCACCGTCTCGTCTGTGGTGCCGACCTTGAGCTTGATGTCGGACACGGCGCGATGATCGCCCGATACCAGGTTGATGTCCCGGGCTTCCCAGGTGGCGAATCCCTGCCTGCTTACGCGCACGGTGTAGATTGCGGGCGGTATCGCGGCGAAGTTGAAGAATCCTTCTGCATTGCTTACGGCCGTTCGTTCGTCGCCACTCGCCTGGTTGCGGAGAATAACCGATGCTCCCGGAACAAGCGCTCCGGTGGTGTCTAATACAGTTCCATCGAGACTAGCGGCGCTGGATTGCGCTCTCGCGGTTGGCCCGGCAAGGACGAACGCCGCAACCAGTGCGATCGTTGTCCAAACCGATAGCCAGACATTTCGCCTGGCATTTGCATACCTGCACAGGTTCATTTTTCTGCCTCCTGAATCATGGTGAACATGCTCTTTCGTTTGGGCTCCTGGCATGATCGTTTCCGTCTGCTTGGGCCCCGGCTTGAATCAGACCTTCTGCTCACGGGCAGCAAACCGGAAATCGGCAAACGTTTTCCGGGTCTCGCTTGCTGTCCGAGGCGAATACTGCGCAATGAAGCGCCGAACTTTTCGAGCAGTAAATCGACTTAGTAGAAGGACGCCGCTCTTATACATCCGCGCCGGTGGAAGTGTCAACCATAAGTTGTACTTTGCACTAAGCTAAAAGTCTTAGTGTGCCCCTAAGTGCCGTTGCAGCAATTGGTTAACGTTTACCGAGGATTGAAGGGCGTTGTGGGGTAAACATCCCTATCATGAGCAGATTCCATGGCAACGGCCCGCAGGCGCCTTTTGATGAATGCCCAAACGGTTCGGATTCTGCGATTTTTGCTTCAGATCGACCAGATTGCGGCCCACCGGCGCTGCTACCGGGGCGGGCCCTTGGCTCAGGGCCAATTCGGCTGCTCGGATTTGAGGCGCGAATACTCTGCCTGCTCGCGGCGCATATCGGCTTCGCGGCCCAGCGCGCGGTAAGTATTCGCAAGGAAAAGACGGATCTTGGGGCTGACCGGGTCCAGCCGTTCCGCAGCAAGGTAAGCCGGGAGCGCGTGCTCGTCGTCCCCTCCGGACCGCAAGGCATCCGCGAGCGCCAGTTGCGCTCCCACGGAGTCGGGACTGAGCGCCACCGCCTCCCTGGCGTACTTGAGCGCCTGCTCCGTTTTTCCTTCGACAATGTACCGGAGAGCAAGCTGAACACGGGCCGGCACGCTCTCTGTATCCACACGCAATTCGGCTAGAAATTCCGGAGCGCTCTGTTCCGGGTGCCGAGCACCCAGGAACGTTCCATAAAAGTAGTGAACATTGGGAAAGTTCGGGTACGCGGCGAGGAGATTCTTGAAGTCCGATTCCGCCTCCTCCGGAGGCCGGATGGCGAGGTCCCAAAACGCCTTGCCGGCCATGGCTACGACGTCGTGCTGGTTCGCCGGAACCTTAGACGGAAGGATGGGCATGCGGAGCGATGCGACGCCGCCGGCAAACATCATTTCAGGGTTATCTCGAACGGTGGGGGCAACGTGCAGCACCAAAATCTCTTGCGCCACCTCGAACGCTCCCTGCTGCGTCAGGAGCATGGCGAGGTGGTAGTTGGCAATCACCATCAACTGTCCGCCGGGCTCCTTCACAGGCACCAGCATGTGCGCCTTTTTCAGGTGCTCGAAGGAGAGATCGTATTGGCCGGTACGGAACTCGCACAGACCCAAAAGTGCCCAGCCGGGCGCGGCCGAGGCGTCCAGGGCGACCATGCGCGTGAGTTCGTCGCGGCACTGGGGGTAACGATCGTGGTCGTAGTCGATGGTTCCGAGCGCCCACCAGCCCTGCGCCCAGTCCGGCCTCATCTTTACCGCTTCAGAATAGAGCCGCGTGGCCTCGTCGTCCTGCTTGGCGTCGTAGGCCTGTTGCGCCTTGGCGGAAAGCTGTTCAAAGGATGGCGATGCGGTCTGGCCGGCCGCGGCCATCGCGATTCACAGCGGGATTGCAAGGCTCAGCTTCACTTTGTCAGACTCCGGCCTTTTTCCAGGGCCCGCTTTTGAACCACGGCATCCATCTCCTCCGCTGCCTTTCTTTCCCGGCGTCCGTCCTCTGGACGAC
>Ga0302320_10027121_pt1 | contig 11055 bp, 10 predicted proteins | sample Bog_T0_3_FD_202130 | JGI IMG/M metagenome (GOLD analysis project Ga0302320, IMG submission 202130) | Peat permafrost microbial communities from Stordalen Mire near Abisko, Sweden - Bog_T0_3 | ecosystem: Environmental > Terrestrial > Soil > Wetlands > Peat | place: Sweden: Abisko, Stordalen Mire... | reverse complement strand
TCGGCTTCAGCCCCATGCAGCTATGGGATCACATGGGATGGGCGGTACGCGGCATCGCCATCGTCCTTTTCATCGAGTCGATCTGGTCCCTGGCCGTGATGATCGACCGCTACCTGTACTTCACCGCAGCTCGCAAGCAGTCGCGCGAATTTGCACCGAAGGTTGCCGGCGCGCTGAAGGACAGCAAGCTGGAAGAAGCGATCAAGATCGCCGATCGCAACAAGAAGTCTCACCTGGCTGAGGTTGTCACCGCTGGTCTCCAGGAGTTCCGCGCTTCGGCCGGCTTGCCGACCGACGAGACCATTGCCAGCTCGGGCCGCGCTTTGGAGCGGGCTGAGGCCATCGTTCACGCCAAGCTGAAGAGGGGCCTTTCCGTTCTGGCCACCATCGGCGCAACGGCGCCGTTCGTTGGACTGCTCGGCACCGTCATCGGCATTCTGCACGCCTTCCAGCAGATCGCCACACAGAAGACTTCGGGTATCGGCGCGGTCGCCGGTGGTATTTCCGAAGCCCTTGTGACCACAGCGTTCGGCTTGCTCGTAGCCATCCCCGCCGTGATGACCTTCAACTACTTCACCGGACGCGTTGAGAATTTCGACGTGGAAATGGACAACTCATCCAGTGAGCTGGTCGACTACTTCATCAAGCAGAGCCACAGGCTCTAAACCAAGCAGCTATCGGCAGGAGCGAGAATTCTTTGGGGGGCGGGAGAGGCAAATACTCTTCTGCCCGCCAGTTTGAATCTCAAGCCGGCCAGGTAACGAGCAGCAGCGCCGGAAGCCATCCGGAATAAAAATTCTTTCGGCACGGAGCCCAAACAATGGCAATCTCGGTTCGCAACGAAGGCAGTAGAGTCAACTCGAATATCAACGTCACTCCCATGGTGGACGTGATGCTGGTATTGCTGATCATCTTCATGGTCATTACCCCCATGCTCCAGAACAAGGTATCCGTCGATATGGTGAAGGTCGACAATACGACCAACATGCCGGATGCGGACAAGGAAGACGCCATCGTTGTCGCGATTACGCGCAGCGGGGACGTGTTTCTGGGGCAGAACCATGTCGCAGTCAGTGAACTTGGCGGCTTGGTTCGCGACAAATTATCTGACAAGCCCAGCAAGACGATCTTTGTGCGCGCGGATGCGCGTGCGCAGTATCGGGCGGTTGAAGACGCCATCGACGCCGTGCGCACCGCCGGCGTGGACGACGTGGGCTTGCTGACGCAGAAGCGCGAAGCCGGCGGGGAAGGCCAGTAACTTCACCCGAGGGCCGTCTGTAAAACGAATTCGAGCAATTGAGGAGTTTTAAGTCATGTCAATGACAACTGGTGGGGGCGGGGGATACTCGTCCGAAATCAATGTGACGCCGATGATCGATATTCTGCTGGTGCTGCTGATCATCTTCATGGTCATTGTGCCGACCACGCCGAAGGGCCTGGATGCGCTGGTGCCACAGCCGCCGAAGACGAATACGCCGACGCCATCGGACCCGACGCGCACCATCGTGGTGCAGGTAATCTATCGTCCCGGCGCGACCCCGGAGTACAAGATCAACGAGACCGATGTGGCCAAGAGGGACTTGCTCGGCAGGCTGACCGAGATCTACGCCAATCGCGCGGAGCGCATCATGTTCGTCCGAGGCGACGACAATGTCGATTTTCGTTATGTTGCCGAGGTCATTGATATTGGCAAGGCGGCCAACGTGGACCACATTGGCCTGATGACGCCGAAGATCATGGCCGGCCAGTAGCCCCAGCCATGGCGCAGAGTTCAGGCTGCCGCAATGCGAGGCTGGAACGGCAGCGAAGTTCCGGCTTATCTCAGGGTTGGCGGCACCGTCCGGAGGCAGTCCATGCGGGCGGAAAACAGGAGTACAATTTTTCCATCCCGGTTTCGGCCCTCCCGCCCGTAGCCAGGCTTTTAAAGATTCCAGGCGTGCGATCGATAGGCAATCGCCTGAAGGAGAAGGATACGAACATGAATGGACCCGCACGAATTACGGCGCTTGCGGTCGCCTTGGCCGGCATGGTGATTTCCATGAGCGGGTGCGACAAACTTGCAGCCCGCGACCAGTTGAACAAGGGAGTGGATGCCTACAAGAGCGCCCGGTATGAAGAGGCGATCGGCCACTTTCAGAAGGCCACGCAACTTGATCCAGAACTTCCGATGGCCAAGAGCTATCTGGCCACGGCGCTGGCCCAGAACGTAGTGCCGGGCCTGGAGACGCCGGACAACCTGAAGACCGCGCAGGACGCGATCAGTATCTTTCAAGAAGTACTCGATAAAGATCCGAGCGATGTGAACAGCCTGAAGCAGGTCGCGGGCATTTATTTCAGCATCAAAAAGCTGGAGGATGCCAAGGCCTGGCAGAAGAAGGTGCTTGCCGTGGATCCCAAGGATGCCGAGGCAGCCTATACCGTAGGCGTGATCGACTGGACCGAGGCGCACCAGAACGCCCTGAAGGAGCTGGTACCGGCGGGCGTCACCGACGACGGCGAGGGCAACGTGAAGGCGCCCAAGCCTGTACTCGAGAAGCTCAAGCAAGAGAATGGGCCGCTGGTTGAAGAAGGCTTGCAATATCTTAACCAGGCCGAGGCGAATCGGGCCAACTACGATGACGCCATGACCTATCTGAATCTTATCTACCGGCGCAAGGCGGATGTCGATTATGCCGATCCGGCTGCGGTAGCTGCCGACGTGGCCGCTGCAAAAGACTGGACTGAGAAGTCGATGGGCACCCGCAAGGCCAATGAAGAGCGGAAGAACAAGGGGCCGGGCGGCATCACCATGGATGCAAACGGCAACCTGAAGTAAGTTCAGGCTCATACCTTAACAAACATACGGCCTCCGCCCTGCGCGGGGGCCGTTTCACTTTTCGGCTCTCTTCTTAATGCATTGCACGGTGCCGCAGTGCTCCCATGAGCAGACTCGCCTCGCATTCTTTCCTGACTGTCTCATTATCGGGGTGGGATAGCGGCCTGATGTTCAAGAACCTGCGCTACGATTCGCTGCCGCGAGAAGAAGGTGACCTGCCGCGGATCTGTAGCACGGGGAAGATGCAAGGCAGGACGCTGACCTTGGGCGCACTGCTCGGAAACGATCCGAGCAAGTGCCGCGGGACACACCTTCAATGTGGTGATTGTGAGCCAGGGACACTGCGCGTGCGAAGCGCTTGCAGATGCGGCCGACAAGGCTGGTTCAATATCCGGCCGCTATGACGTCACCCAAGCTCTGACGTGCCGGGAACGATGACCCTATTTAGCGCCTTCCTTGAGAATCTGGTCGGCGAGATAGTTGTGCACTTTGGCATCGTCGTGGAGCATTTCAAAGTAGGCGTTCTTGAGCAGTTGCGCGCGGCCCTCGTGCAGCAACTGATGAATGGCCTGCTGAACGCGAGGGTCGTTCAATTCGCGCTGGCCTGCCTGTTCCCGTGCGATCAACTTGTAAATCGCGTAACCGACTGCCCGGTGTCCGTTGTCGTAGATCGTGAGGATATCGCTGATCTCACCCGGCTTGAGCTTACTAATGGCATTGAACGCTTCCACGTCGCTATGCAGCGCGGACTCGGCCACAAATCCCATATCGCCGCCATTTGAAGCGGTGTTCGAGTTCTCTGAGTAGTTCATAGCAACAGCGCTGAAGTCGTCGCCACTCTCGATCTTGTTGCGCAGAGTCTGAATTTTCTTCTTAGCGTCGGCGTCTCCCGCGGCTTTGTTGTTTTGCAGGTTTCCCGTCTGCTGGGCGGGTCCGCCGGTGACAACGATCTGCGCCAGGTGGTACTGGGGCTCGATCAGATTGAACTCTGCCTTGTGCGCGTTGTAGTAGCCGGCAATCTCACCATCGGTGATATTGATCTTGGACTCGATCTCTTTGTTGAGCAGCTTGGTCGCGGTCAACTGGCGACGCATATCGCGCTTGAGGTCTGCCTCTGAGACGTTGCGCTGCTTAAGCAGTTTGTCGAAGTCTTCCTGCGTGTAAGGCGCCTTCATTTCTGTGTACTTGGCGTTGACATCCTCATCGCTGGCGGCCAGGTTGAGCTTGGCCGCGCGCTGCTGTAGGATCTCATCGTCGATCATCTGCCTCAAGATATTGAGGCGGGCAATTTCGGCCTGTTCTGCGGAGGGTTGCTGCGGGTTGTCTCTCACGCTTGCCGTGTAATACTTCTCCAGATCGGCGCGCAGGATCTCCTTGCCGTTCACGGTGGCCATCACGTCGGGAGCGGGCGGACGGCGGCAGCCGGTCGCGGCGGTCAGCAAGGTTCCGCCAAGAAGTATGAGAATGGCACAACGAAAGCGGGCCGGGAAAAGCGAATCAACTTGCAACCTGATATCTCCTTCATGGCCGAAGAGGCCCCAGCCTTTAAGAATAAATCCACAGGCCGGTGCGGCGATAGCTGCCGGTGAGCCTATTTTTCAGATACCGCAGCCTGAGTGTGCGTGGCAACAGCAACGGGAGGATCGATGCCCGCGGCCCGCAGGGCGCGGTCGATGACCAACCAGAGCTGCTCTTCAGGCACGGCGCCGTCGATGCGTTCGCCATCGACAAAGAGCGCGGGCGTACCGTCGATCTTGAGCGACTCGGCTTCGCGGGCGGAGGCGCGGACTTTTGATTCGTCCTGCGCCGCGAGGCAGCCATCGAGCTTGGCTAGCTTGTCAGGGTCAAATTTGGCCAGGGTCGCCTCCTGGCGGGCAATACGATTGAGCGCGTCGAAACTCTTTGCCGGATCGCGGTCCTGGCCGCTGATCTCCTGCCCGTGAGCGTGCAAGTAATCGACGTAGGTCCAATAGACGTCGCTGCTCTGGGCGGCCAGGCAGTTAGCGTCCACTGCGGCGTGCATGGCCCATGGGTGCAGCTCGACAAGCGGATCGTCTTTGTAGATGAAGCGAACCTTGTCTTTGTAGCGGACAAGTGTGTCTGGAAAGAGCGACGAGTGCATGCGCGCGCAGTAAGGGCATTCCAGGTCGTCGAAGTTGATGACGGTGACCTTGGCGTCAGGATTGCCGCGGATGGGACGGCCAGCAATGTCAATGTTAAAGACGGGGTCCTTGACCAGGTCGAAGGTCTCCAGGCGAGCCAGGGTTTTGCCGTCGGTGGAGACCAAGAACTCGACCAATGTCTTCCTTTCCCCTCGGGAAAGAACGATGGGCAGGGAGTCGTAGCCGGGAATCTGACTTGGCTTGCGCGCGCCAAGGGTCACAGCGTAGTCCTGCGGAATGTTGAACTGAGAACGTACCATGACTTCGATGCGGCGGCTCGCCACCGAGTCAAGGGATGACTGCGATACAGTTTGGGCTTTGCAGCCCACAGTCATGCAGAGTGTGAGCAAGGCAGCCAGCAAGCGAATGCGCGACAAGTTAAATTCCTCTCAAGAAGGATACTCCAGCAGAGACGGCGGATGGCTGTGGAATCGCTTCCACAGCAACAGCACGAACCTATCTCAAGAGACACGGCCAAGGAATCGGCGCGCCCGCTGACGGATGTACTTCTTCTACAATAGACCGATGCCTGAGCTGCCTGAGGTCGAAACCATTGCTCGCGGCGTCCACGACAGATTGCGTGGCGACCGCATTGCCGAGGCCTGGTTCGGTGAGCATCGAGAGCCCTTCAAGACGCCGCCTGCCCGGCAGGCCGCGGGACTCGAAGGGCGAGTCTTCATTGCAGTGCATCGCATTGGCAAGCATATTGTTTGCGATTTGGGGACGGCCCCAAACCACGAAGTTCAGGCACAATGGATTGTCCATCTTGGCATGACGGGACGACTGCTCGTCACCACTCCTGATGGGCCTGTCGCGGCGCATACGCACGCCCGGCTGCTCCTGGCCAGCGGCCGGGAGTTGCGCTTTGTCGATCCGCGACGATTTGGGCGGCTGGAGTTTCGCGAACTGCGCCGCAGTGCTGGCTTCAGCGCGGCTGGCGCGGAGCCGCTGACGATTGGAACGGAAGAGTTTGCCGCGCTCTTTCGCGGCCGCCAACTTTCCATCAAGGCCGCTCTGTTGAATCAGGCCTTGTTGACCGGGGTGGGCAACATCTATGCCGACGAAAGTCTTTTTCACGCCGGAATCCGGCCCGGCAGGAGGGCCGGACGGCTGACCAGGGCCGACCTTGAACGGCTGCGCCTGGCGCTATGCGCGGTTCTGGAACATGCCATCCAACTGGGGGGATCGTCGGTCTCCGATTACGTGGATGCGGACGGCGTGCGGGGCTTCTTTCAACTCGAGCACCGCGCCTACCAGCGCACGGGACTTCCCTGCCTGGTCTGCCAGACCCCCATCCGGCGTATTTTGCTCGCGGGAAGAGGTACGCACTATTGTCCTGTATGCCAGCGCTAAGAGATGGTTCTATGGTTTTTAGAATAACTATTGCATTAGCTTTCCATATTGCAGAAAACGGTAGTATTGTTTGATCGTTAAGTGATTGAAAACAAATAAAATGACAAATGGCCCATCAATTGCTATCAATAGGGTGCCAGTGATGTACCGGCTGCTGGAAAGAAGTCCGGCCAGCCCAGAGAACAGCAGAAGCCCTGACAAGAGCAACCGCCAAAGCAGCGGCCCTCAAAAGGGATGAACCAGTCGGGTGATTCTGCTACAAGGTCAGGTGGAATACCATCGGCCACATAATAGCTGGGAGGCCAGTGACCAGCCAGGATAACAAAACGCCACTCCGATCGGAGTGGCGTTTTGTATTTTCGGGCGCAATTGGACACAGTTCTTTGAAACTGAACTGCGGATGAGCCGAAAGTATACTTGTCAGCCGGGGTTCTTCATTGTAGTATCAAAAGTGCCTATCAAGCGGCTGACGTGAGCCACCCTCATCGGGCAGAGCGCGCTCGCCACTGAGCAGGGACGTTCCGCTTTACAGTTCAATCGTTCTCAAGAACTCGCGGTGGAAACTCGCATAGGAAGGGCATTACCTGTAGAAAGCGCCATCCGCACAGTTTGAGTCCCGGCACGAGGCCAGAAAAAGGCCTGAGAGCCGGAGAAAACTCTTCAGAGCTTCAGCGAACAAGGCGGTTAGGCGGCAAGGCTCCTGGGAATCATGGCGGATTGCGTACGGGTCTACTCCGGGGCGGTTTGCTCGATGTTCTGCAGTGATTGGAATGCCGGTCGCCGTGCCACCCGTCTCAACCTGGACGGGCGGCAGGCAAGGGTAGCTCAGCAACGGTCGGGAAGATGGCTGAAGCTGAAAACGCAATGCACCAAATAGCATATTGTCAGGAAGTACACGCATGACGACAGATTCGACCCAGCCCCAGCCTGAACTGGGGCCAGCTCCGGCCAATGGCCAGGGGCAGTCGCAGGGGCATCGGCGCCGCCGGCGCCGCCGCAAGAATAAAACCAGCCAAGCGAACGCGCCCCAGGCACAGCTGGCGCAGCCGCAAGCCCTAGCACCCGCTCCCGCGCCGGTTCCACCGCAGCCCAGGGCGGCTGCCGTAAGCCAGACTCATACGGCTCACCCGAACCAGAACCAGGGGCGGAAGAAAAAGAAGTTCTTCCAAAAGGGCTCATCTACAGCCGCGCAGCCCGGCAACAGCATGTCCGCGCCTTCGCAAGGCAAGCGCAAGACCAAGCAGAAGGGACCTAGGGAGTTTGTCGGCCCCATGGACCACAGCTACAGAATCGTTAACGGCAACATAGCCGACGGTCCGCCCTCCACCATTCAGATGGGGAGCAACGGCCATGGCAGCCACTACCAGGACTCTTATGTCTCGCCTCCTGTGGCTCCAGTACGCGAAGACGCACCTACACGCATCTTCTGCTTCATTGAGGATCTCTTCTTCCAGGCCAAAATCCAGGAGTCGTCACGCAGGCTGGGCGTGAAGGTCGAGTTTTTGAAAGGCGACAAGGAGTCGGTGGCCAGGCTCACGGATTTGCCTGAGGCTGAGCGGCCGACACTGCTGGTGTTTGACCTGAATAATCTGAACGCCAAGCCGATGACGCTGATTCCGAAATTCAAGTCCAAGCTGAAGAAGGCCACGTCGATTGTCGGCTTTCTCAATCACCTTCAGGGCGACCTGAAGATGAAGGCGATTGAGGCCGGCTGCGACACCGTCATGCCACGCTCGGCCTTCTCGCAGACCCTGCCTAACCTGCTGCGGCGCTACGGGCTTGAAGAGGAAGAAGTCTACGCCCAGCAGCCGGTGTAATTCGGGCAAAATGTCGACAGACAAAAAGAGGGAGTTCCCAGTCGGGAAACTCCCTCTTTTATTTGTTCGAAGAATCTATCCCGGGGGCCAGGTCATCGGGCGGCCGCCCAACAGGTGCAGGTGAAGATGGTCGACGGTTTGGCCGCCGTCATTGCCTGTATTCACGACGATGCGGTAGCCGCCGTCGAGCTGCTTGTTGCGGGCTATCTCGGCTGCTGCTGAGAGCAGGTGGCCGAGCAGCGCTGAATCCTTCTTATCGGTATCGTCGAGCGAAGTGATATGCTCCCGCGGCACGATCAGAACATGCACGGGCGCCTGGGGATTAATGTCCGCAAAGGCGTAGCCCAGATCGTCCTGGAAGACAGCAGCGGAGGGGATGGTTCCCTCGATGATTTTGCAGAAGAGACAGCTCATAACGACCTCAGTGTACATCGGTCGTTTTCAATAGGGGAGTAGCTTGTGTGGTGCGCGGCACCGGCTGATTTCATTTCGGGTAGCGTTGTTTTCAACGGGTCTGACCGATTACGAACTTCTAGCACCGCAGCAGTTTGTGGCTCATGTCCGGCCGTATTCCGCCGAGTTAAGCTGACTCGAGAAGCATGTTTGCATACTGAGTTGTGTCTGCGGTGCGAATCAGGCCAATCGCCTTGGGAACCCGTTTCTTGAACTCGACGTGGTGCTCAAAGGCCAGTGGAATGCCGGCGAGAGCCAGTTCAAACTCCCGGCATGTCTCGGGGCCGTTTTTGAGGTGGAACTCTTCGGCCATAAAAACGTTGCCGATATTGAAATTGGCGCGAATGGCCTTGAGCACATCAAGTACGCGGGGAATATCGTCGGTCAGCGAAATATCGATGGTCTCAATCTGCGGCCAGAAGGGAAACCCTCGGTCGGCAATGACCAGCGTATTGGTGTGGCGCACGCGGCTGAGCAGAGAATTGATGCCTGGGTTCAGAATGCCGGTCTTCAACATGGAGTCCCTCTGCCTACAGCTTACAATGGCAGCATGAATGCGGCTTCCCTATCCGCGCCCTTTCGCATTGTGCATACGGTCTGCTCGCATGACTGCCCGGACTCGTGCGGAGTTCTGGTTACAGTCGATGGCGCCGGGCGCGCCATCAAGGTGGCGGGCGATCCTGCGCATCCCGTGACGCAGGGGTTCCTGTGCGGCAAGGTCGCTAAATATCTGGATCGCGTGTATGCGCCGGAGCGGATTCTCTTCCCGTTGAGACGAAAGCCTGGAGCGCAAAAGGGCCCACGGCCCCGTGGGCAGGAGCATGAGGCTTTTGAGCGCATCGGCTGGGATGAGGCGCTGGAGGCGATTGCGGAACGGCTGAAGCGGGTAGCGGAGGAGTTCGGGCCGGAGTCGATTTTGCCTTACAGCTACGCGGGAACCATCGGCGTGCTTGGATACGGGTCTATGGATCGGCGGTTCTTTCACCGGCTGGGCGCGAGCCAACTGGATCGGACCATCTGCTCGGAGGCGGGCGGCCAGGCTTGGAACCTGGTGTATGGGAAGAAGCTGGGCACGCCGACAGAGGACTTCCGGCTGGCCAAGCTAGTGCTGGCGTGGGGCGCGAATATCCACGGCAACAACATTCACCTGTGGCCCTTTGTGGAGCAGGCGAGGCGCAACGGGGCGCGGCTGGTCGTGATCGATCCGTATCGGACTCGGACGGCGGCGCTGGCGGATTGGCACATTGCAATCCGTCCGGGTACGGATGCGGCGCTGGCGCTGGGGCTGATGCACGTGATCCTGAACGAGGGCCTGGAAGACCGCGCCTACATGGACGAAATGACACATGGCTCTGCGCAACTGGCCGAGCGGGCGCGGGAGTATACGCCGGAGCGGGTGGCGGCGTGGACCGGAATGACGACGGCGGAGATCGAACAGTTGGCGCGCGAGTATGCGACCACGCGACCCGCAGCGCTGCGCATGAACTACGGCGTGCAGCGGAGCCAGAACGGCGGCACGGCGGTACGGGCGATTGCCATGTTGCCGGCGCTGACGGGCGCATGGAAGCATCGCGGCGGCGGTGGGCAGCTTTCCACGTCCGGAGCGTTCCCGTGGGACAAGAGGGCTGTGGAGCGGCCGGAGCTGGCGCTGGCTTCGCCGCTGGGAAGGCTGGCGCGCGTGGTGAATATGTCGGAGCTTGGCAAGGCGCTGACCGAGCAGGAATCAGGGGTCAGGGATCAGGGGTCAGATAACGCCGAAGAGCTGACGGACGGAGCACCAGCAGTACACGCGCTTTTCGTTTATAACTCGAATCCTGGGGCGGTGGCGCCGAACCAGAACGCGGTGCGACGGGGAATGGCACGGGCGGATTTGTTTACGGTTGTCCACGAGCTGTTTTTTACCGATACGACGGATTACGCGGACTACATTCTGCCGGCGACGACGTTTCTGGAGCACACCGATATTCAGGGAGCGTATGGACACTACTTCGTGCAACTCTCGCAAAAAGCAATTGAACCGCCTGGCGAGGCGCGGTCGAACGTGTGGCTCTTCAGCCAATTGGCTGCGCGCATGGGGTTTGAAGAAGAATGCTTCCGCGACACGCCGGAAGAGATGATCCGGCAGGCGCTGGCGATTGGTGCCGACGGGTACTCGGCGAATCCTGGGATGGAGCATATTACGCTGGACGCATTGAAGGAGCAGGGGCACATTCCGCTCGGATTCCATCTTTCGCCGCAATCGCAGCCGTTCCAGCCGTACACATCTGGGCCGCTCCCTACGCCGTCTGGGAAGATCGAGTTTTATTCGGAGACGCTCGCTGCGCAGGGACTAGGGCGTGTTAACACTATCTGAGGGCTTCGACGATGAGGACGAAATTGATAAAGGCGAGGAAAATGATGTCGAGTTTCTCAAATCTGGAGAATATGCGACGGAAGCCTTTCAGTCTGCGGAAGA
>Ga0302320_10027120_pt1 | contig 11056 bp, 13 predicted proteins | sample Bog_T0_3_FD_202130 | JGI IMG/M metagenome (GOLD analysis project Ga0302320, IMG submission 202130) | Peat permafrost microbial communities from Stordalen Mire near Abisko, Sweden - Bog_T0_3 | ecosystem: Environmental > Terrestrial > Soil > Wetlands > Peat | place: Sweden: Abisko, Stordalen Mire... | reverse complement strand
AAATTACCCGAAAACCCAATTCTCAAAAAACCCTAAAAACATAAGACAATGTGCCATATGTCTCAATGTCATGAAAGAAGAGGTTTCATTGGCCTGTTTGCATAGTTTCTGTGGTATTTTTTATAAAAAAGACAGTTTTTTTTAAATTTCTTAACCCTAAAAAAGCCTTTTGTATTATCGATTATTGGCATACAAAAAACCGCAAACAAATCAAATGTCCGATTTGTAGAAACCTGATCAATTGCCTTTATATCGATTTTGAAAGGAACTTCTATCAGGAAACAGAGTTTCTGATAAATTCAGAGAATTTCTTAGGGAACACTGCTGAAATGGTGGAAATTACTCATGAAATTTATCATTATAATTATCTATTTTCACGGAAAAGCCGCTCAGTTTTTTTTAATTTTCTAATGATTTTCATATAATTTCGATTTTTCTAGTTTTGGAAAATGCTCATTGATATGCCTTTTTTATTAACCCGCATACTGGGATTTTTTTCTGATGAGAAAGGATTTCAGAATTTGATCAAAAGAATCAATTCATATGTTTATATGTTAATTATGATAGGCTATTTCCTATCGCCTTGCTATATAATCCCAGAATTAATTTTTGGAGTCATTGGATTATTAGATGATATTATGATTTTCATGATGATTTTCTGTGTAGTTTCTTTATATTATCTCAGCGAAAATTGTTGGATGAGGCTAAAAAGAATCACGATTTTCGCTGAAGGAAACACTCCTGGAAATTAATGGTCGTTTTTTCCCCTTTTATTATAAAAGCTTTATTTTATTGGAAATTAGTAAACAAAGGGTTTTTTTTTCCATTGTCCTTATGAATTTCTAAAAATGAAAAAAAAAAAAAAAAAAAAAATCAATGTTTTTTTTCCAACTTTCATCAAAAATAATTAAAATTTTAATAAAGTATTTGGAAATAATAATCTTCATATGAACCCCAACAACACTATGGAAATAACAAATTTGGGCCTTAACGAAGGAGGTATTTTTTCTTCTCTATTTACTTCAAATACCCACGAGAATATTTAGATAGTAAATTAAACAATTATATAACACATTTAGATTCCACCACCGTGCAAGCCAAAGAAACTCCCAAAAATGATTTCTTGGTTCTTGCCCATTCAAACGTGGCTCCGGTTAAATCTTGGCTTTTCGGCAGACGCATCCCTTGGCAAAACATGCCGGATCGTGAAATCCTCTCCCATAACAGGGATGAACTTATTGGTCCGAACAAGATTTCCACGAGCAAATATAACGTTGTCACATTTTTACCGAAAAACTTATTGGAGCAATTTTCGAAGCTCGCGAACGTTTATTTTCTAGTAAATTGAGTTTTTTCCTTTGGTCGATTTTTTCTTAACAAATCTCATAAAAAGTTCATCGGAGTCATGCAAATCATCGGTGCGATCTCGATTTCTAATGGCCAACCAGTGATATATATGCCATTGGCTGTGATTTTGATGATAACAGCGATCAAGGATTTCGTTGAGGATTTGAAACGACATAAATCTGATAAAGAAGAAAATAATCGTAAGGCTTTCGTGATAAGAAATGGAAATCTAGTGGAAACTATTTGGTCTGATATAATGGTTGGAGAAATCATAAAAGTCTTTATTTTCATAAATAATCCTCAAAATTTCTTAATAACTTTCTAGGTAAATGAAGATAATTTCCTCCCTGCGGACATTCTCTTATTATTTTCCTCAGAAAAAAAAGGCACTGGTTATATCGAAACCAAGAATCTCGATGGTGAAACGAACCTTAAGCGGAAATCAAGCAATCAAAAACTCTTAGATTTTTATGGTCGAAAGGAATCGAATCTTTTTTCCCAAGAATTGCCTTTTAAATTCTCTTATGAAAAGCCCAACCCTTATCTATATACTTTCACAGGAACTGTGATTCTCGATACAGGAGAAAAAATCTCATGCGATAATCAGAACTTCATCCTTCGAGGCTGTAGTCTAAGAAATACTAAGTTTATCTATGGATTAGTCTGTTATAATGGTCATGATACTAAGATTATGTTGAATTCAGTGAAGGCCAGAGCTAAGAAAAGCAGGGTTGAACTTATAATGAATAAAGAAATCATCATAGTGTTTTTTCTCCAGGTATAAAGAAATATATGAAAGATTTAGTAATATTTACTTAGATATTGATTTGCCTATTCAGCTCGTTTTTCTATAGCATCAGCTATGCAAATGATAAGAAGAAGTTCGCTTATTTGGAAATCGATCCGAATGGAGACACTGATAACTCGTTTACCTATAATTTCTTCATCAGAATGGGAAATTGGATTTTGATTTTCACGTAAAAATACACGGATTTCTTTAATTTTCTCATGAAAATCTAGGAATTTCGTACCGATTTCGTTATTAGTTACATTGGAAATGGTGAAATTCATTCAAGGCATTGTGATTTCTAAGGATCGCGAGATGAAAAGCATCGATAATGAATTCGTGAATGTACAATCTTCGAATTTAAATGAGGAATTAGGCCAAGTGCAATATATTTTCTCTGATAAAACAGGCACTTTGACTTGTAATATAATGGAATTCCGTAAGATCTCAATAAATGGGATTTCTTATGGAGAGGATGTTTCGCATAATATGGATTCATTTCCTAAGGTGACTAATGTGAATTTCTCAGATACTCTTTTTTTCTCAGCCATGGATTCGAAAAATAATATGAATTCCACGGCTGTCAAGTAAAATTCGATATTGGAATTTCTATAAAAAATCATTTTTATTTAGTAAAGCTTTGTTATTATTAGCTCTTTGTCATACAGTGATAATGGAATTCAAAAACCAGGAAAATGTCTATAATGCCTCGAGTCCTGATGAATTGGCTTTGATAAATTTCGCGAAATTGGCTGGTTATGAATTTGCTGGGATGGATGATTTCAATCGAATGATGGTGAAAATTAGAGGCCAAATTGAGAATTTTGAGCTTTTGAATGTCTTGGAATTCAGTTCGAATAGAAAGCGGATGTCAGTGATAATCAAGAATTTCAATGGGGAAATTTTACTTTATTGTAAAGGAGCCGATTCCATCCTTTTAGAACGCATGAATAAGACCAAGTTATTTAAAAAAAGATATTGAGGTTTTTAAGTTCTTTTTTCTGGATTAGTTCATTATTAATTGATGAAACATGGAAACATTTGGAACGATATGCTGAAAAAGGCCTAAGAACTTTGATTTTATGCGAAAAGAAGCTTTCTAAGGAGGAATATCATTCGTGGGCATTGAAATATCAGGAAGCTATAACATCTATTGAAGATCGAGATAAGAAAATGGAAGAAGTCCAAGAATTGATAGAAAAAGACTTGATTTTAGTGGGGGCAACAGCCATAGAAGATAGATTACAAGATGATGTGGCTAGAACTATAGCGATTCTTAAGGAAACTGGGATAAAGGTTTGGGTTTTAACAGGAGATAAGATCGAAACAGCGATAAATATCGCTTATTCATGCGCTTTATTAACCACTGATCTCGAACAGATAATTATCGATCAAAAGGGTGAACCTGAGGTTTTATTGGCTATAGAAACCGAATTAAGCAAAGTAAAGGATTTTAAAAATTGATTATTTCATTAGATTTTTCTCGTTAAAAGCTTGAAGTTAAAAACAAATATGCCTTGATTTTATCAGGAGATACCTTGATTCATGCATTAAGGCCTGAGGTTTCTCAGAAGATCTTGAAATTGGCTAGTTTTTGCGAGGCCGTCTTATGTTGTCGGGTTTCTCCCAAACAAAAACAAGAAGTCGTGACTTTGGTTCGAAAAGGGGTATTTTTCTTAAAATAACCTAAGTTTTTCTAATAATTTCCTTTCAAATCAAAGAACCCAAAACTCACAACTTTGGCTATTGGAGATGGTGCAAATGATGTGAATATGATCACAGCAGCCCATGTAGGTGTGGGTATTAAAGGAAAAGAAGGTTCTCAAGCTTCAAGAGCGAGTGATTATGCCTTAGGTGAATTCAAATATCTAAGAAGATTGCTTCTATTCCATGGAAGAGAAGCTTATCGTCGCAATTCGATCCTTATATGTTATAATTTCTTCAAAAATGTGGTTTTAGTGTTGCCACAATTTTGGTTCGGCTTCTTTGATGTTTTTTCAGGACAGACTTTATATGATTCTTATTTATATCAATTGTTTAATTTGTTCTATGCGAGTATGCCAATCATCATTTTCGCAGTTTTCGATCAACAATATAAGCCAGAATTCCTCGATAAATGCGCTATGACCTATCAACAAGGAATCAAAGGTCTTCTTTTCAACACGAAGGTATTTTGGCAATGGTTTTTCAATGGTTTTTGGCAGGCTTTGATAGTCACGATTTTCATGTATTTCCTCCTTATTTTCTTCGATAATTATGAGTTTTTTCTTTAAGATATGAAAGCTTATGTAGCAATTTCATCAATGAAAATGGATATCAATTGGGTTTTTGGTCAGCTGGAATCACTTGTTTCGGAGGATGTGTGCTTATCGCCAATTTCAAAGTCATGATATTTAGCAACACTTTCTCGATATTAAGCATGTTCTTTATCATTGGAAGCATAGTTATTTATGTCATTTCCTTTGTGATTGTGAATAAAATGACAGGACTTTCTGAAGTCGATCTTGAATTCAATAAGTATTTCCCTTTATTTTAAAGAAACCCTTCAATTTATATTCTAGATTACATCAAACTGGAAGCTTCTATCTCAGTTATATGCTTCTAATCGCTATAACCTCGATATTAGATCTCGCGATTTCACGTTTTTTCGGTATAAAGAAGCTTTTTATTGAGCTTTTCTCTAATAAAATCTTAGGCTTTTCAAACGCTTTGAAAAATCGGCCCAAGATTTCAAAGCTTTTCATGGAGCGAAATAAACAGAAATCCGCTGCTAAAAAACAATTAGATAAAGAATCTTCGATTTTAGAGGAAAATAATATTCAAGGCCAAGGAATTCAAATCGTGCCTTTCAGCAAAAAGAAATCAGTGAAAAGATCTCGTATTTAACCTTTTTTCTCTTCTTTTTTTTACAGTGAATTCACTCAATATAAAGAATTTGTTAAAAAAGACACAGGTTATGCGTTCAGCCAAGAGGATTTGAAAGATGATATTGAGAAGAGAACCCATGTTTTCTGAGGCTTTTTCATGAATTTTGGGCTTTTTTATTTACTAAATTTATTATTTTTATCATATAATTCAAAAAACAAGACTTTTTCATTAATAAAAAAGGCTTTTTAATCTTTTTTCTAACAATTTTTTTCTCATAAATTCAAATAATTTAAACATTTTTTTCTAATATCTTCAAACGAATTTCTTGTTTTGTAATTTCGGACTTTTATAAATCAAATAACCCGCAATCGAAAAGGCCCAAATCGCTGTTATTATAGAAAAGATATATTTCGTTATGAAAAACGGTCTTTCCTTCAAATCGAAGAGGTTTTCCTTATTATTTAACAAAAAAGTCCTGATTTTCTTCAAATCTGAGTTCATAATTTCATTAAGTTTTTCATACGAAGTGCTAAAATCGCTGATTTCTAAGAAACTTAAAGCTAAAATTAACCCATTTTTAAGGTTTTTCCATATTAATTGGAAGTCTTTGTTATTTTTCAAGGCGAAAAGCTCTGAAAAGCTGTTTTTTTCTATAAACTTTATAAGGAAAAATAGGCTTTTTCTATTATAAAAAGGTCTTTTTACTGATAAAGGCAAGGTTTCTTTGAATATAAGGCCCAATTCTCTCAATAAATTCAGATAAAAGTCCAGAACCTTCAATTCCTGAAGTCTGAAATTGCGAAAAGGCTGGTTTTTTGCTTCAAAATAGGATTCAGATAAGAGGAAAAGTTCTTCAAATATCTTTTCGCAGAGTTTCTCATGAAAATCTAGGCTTTTGGCTTGATTTTCGGTGATAAAAGTCCAGAAATAACGTGGATCTTCCTAAAAATATGAGAAAAATTAATGCTTTTATATAGAAAATACGTGATTTTTGAAGAAAATCGTGATTTTCGACTCTTCGATCATGAAATCTAGGGTTTCGAAGTCTTTTTCTTCCTGATAAAGTCTTTTTTTTCAAGTAAAAATCAGAAAATATTAGAAAAAATCACTTGATTTCTTCAGATTCAATTTGAAAAACCATGAAATAATAAAGACCTAATCGATTTTGGGCCAAACTCTTGACATATCTGAAGATTTCTGCTAAATCCACTAGATTTTCTCTATAAAAGTCCTTATTTTCCTTAGAAAAAGCTCGAATTTTCGTTTACTTCTATCTGGAATATCGAGATTTCTTCAAAACCCCTAAAAGTCAGGTTTTCTTTGATTAGGAATTCATCAGAAAAGACGATTTCTTGATAAAAGTCTCTATCATTGAAGGTTTTTATTGTCATAGCATTGAAGTTATTGTTAGTAGTAAAGAAAGGAATGGCGATTTTCGATGAGAAATTAGAATAATCCTGAGTCACGTCTTTTAATAGAAGACTTTGGCTTTTATTATGGTTATAAATATTAAAGAAAAGTTCTTCTTTGGTCTTTAAGAAATCCTGAGAATAGAAGGATTGATCATGTAAGGGAATATGGAGGATTTCGATGTCTTTTTGGGTCTTTATTTGAGAAAGATAGGCTAGAATCTGAGATATAGTGGCATGTTCTTCATATGAGAAGTCCTCTTGAAAGGAAAATCCTGGGATTTCGCATATAAAGATTAATAATAACATGAATATAGAAGTCATTTTGAATGGATTTTCAAAGGAATTTTGATTTTCTTTAATTACCGTAATAATATTCTTCTAATATATTCAATTATGGGTGAAAAACTCGTGAAATTATTGAATTGTGAGGATAAAGAAGAAGGTTATATGGATTCGGATGAAGATATAGATGATAAGCTTTCGAATACTGCCAATAAAACCGCAGATAAAACCTTTAATATTGCAGAATCCAATGTGAATCCCCCTCCACCCACAGCCAAAGACCCTCCTAACACCCAAATAAACAATTTTCGTGATGGAATTTCTAATAAAATGGACTTTTCTAATCAAAGCATGATAGGAACTTTAAAACATGATATGGAAACCGCTCCTATTTCTGAAATCCACTTAGTAACTTTGAGATATTTTCTCTATAAAGGATTCTTTTTTCGATAAAGGCTTTAATTTTATAGGTAAAGAAGAATTCGATGATCGAAATCATTGCTAAAGCAGAAACCATTGAAAACATCCAGAAAACAAATGAAAATCAAGAGAAAGTCCAAAATTTCATAGAAAATCAAGGGGAAAAACCTGAACCAGATAATTCCGCCATTGATTTAATAAAGGAAAATCCAAGCAATGATAATGGAAAGCAGAATTATCAAGACTTTCTCATGAAAAGCCCTGAAAACAAAGAAATGATAGGAAGTACGTCGTTTTATCTTCCTAATCAAATTCGTGAGGAAAAAAAGACTCCAAAAGACGTTTTTATACAAGAAAATTCAATGGAAAATGATGAGGATTTTCAAAGATTTTCAACTTCTCGGAAAAAAGAAAAATGCTCTTCAAATCCTATAGAAAATCAACCAGATATGCTATTTCAGAAAACGCCGAAAAAGGACAATGAACTCAATTAAAAAAGCTTTAAATTAAAGAAAAATAAGAAGAAATTCCCGTGTTTTTTAAATTTTCAAATTAATTTTCTTAGTGTTTTTTCTAATGGGTTCTATAAAAAGCGTCTTTTTTCAGCCGAAAACAGAGGATTTCGTTCTTTCTACTTCTACTGAGAAATTAGCTAATATTGAGAGGGTTTTGGAGGCTATTAATGAGAAATTGGAAAGATTAGAATCCAGACATTCGGAATATCTGACTTCTATTCATAAAAAGGAGCAATTATTAGAAGAAATCCATCATTTTTTCATTGATAAAGTTGGGAGTTTCTTAGAAAATTCGGCTTTTTGTCCTTTGGAGGAAAGTCTGAGGAAATTCGAGGAAAATATAGAGGAAAATGAGGTTTTTCGATGCCACAAGGCTATAAGAAAAGAGGAAAAAGGCGAGATTTTGAAGGAAAAGATGAAGAAAAGGAAGCATTCGGCTAGATTGGAAATCGCAAGAATGAGCCTAAAAGAAGAGAAGCTTTTCGGGAATTTGGAAAGCTTGAAAAAAGCTGAAGAAACGCCGATAAAATATTCAGAAAATATATAATTTGTTTTTTTATGTGAAAATAGGCAATTTTTATTAGAAAAACGCTTTTTATTGACTAAAGTCTAATCTTTTAAATAAAAAATGGGTGCTTCTTCAGCCAAAGCCTTCATTGATCAAACTGGAGCTTCCTTAGAAGAACTTCAAACGAGTTCCTTAGCTAAATTCGATCCTTTAACCCAACAAATCAGTTTCCTTCCAATAACTATCCAATCTCCTTATTATCAAGAACTTATGTCTTCTGAGCCTTTTATCACCTTTCTTTCCTCTAGCGAAATCCAAGCTATTATTCTTCAATATACTAATCATGAAACAGGCTTTTGCACGAAGCTTAATTGGCTTTTGGCTTCAGGAGTTAAGAGACTTTTGGAATATAGTAGCGATATCAAGAAGCTTGATTTCGCTATAACTTCACTTGCTAGGACTTATCCTCGAAAAGTGAAAAAGACATATCGAGGCTTATGGCTTAATGAAATTGAATTTGAGGCTTATCCTCTTGATAAATTCATATATATTCCTTCATTTATGTCTACTAGTCGAAACCCTAAGAAGTTTTATAAGAATCAAAGGATTAATTGTCTAATAATAATAAAGATCGAATGTAAAGCCAGAAGAGCTTTTGAAGTAGGGGCTGGATTTTCGAAATATTATAAAGAAGAAGAAGAAACTCTTTTCAGTTGTTATAATAAGTTCAAAGTCGAAAGAAAACTAAAGGAATTTGAATTCCAAGGAGAAAAGTTCGAATATGGCTTGATTTTAGAAGTCGTGAATGAGGATTTCACTAATAAAAACGCAAAATTCATGGCGATTTTAAATTGTCTATAATAGAATAAAAAAGGCTTTAGATTTTGGAAAAATACTTGAAAAGAAAGCTTTCGGTTTTAAAATAAATCAAAGGATTTTATGGTTTTAAACGCTTCCTTCTTTTTTCCTTTTAAAATCCCCAAGATACATCCCTCTCAAAACCTCGATTTTGCTTCTTTTCCCTTTGAAAGCTTCATTTTTCTCTAACTTTCCTTCGGTTTTCCCCTCAAAACCCTGATATTTCCCCTCAAAACCCCGATCTTTAGTTTCCTTCATTAAAACATATTCTCTCTTTGGAGGACTTATCCCCAAATCCCTAGGACTAAAGCTTCTATTTCCAACCTTGAGAAAGCCTGTCACAGGTCTTTTCTTAATAACTTCCTGTTTAATATTCATAGTTTTTTCCTCAGTTTTTTTATCCTTTTTCCTCGAAACTATAGCTGTTTTAGGCCTATTTTCCTCAATATCAGGCCTTAGAAAATGAAGTTTCCGGAGGACTTCACGTGGGCAAATTTCCTTAGTTTCCCAAAAACTCTGATCTTTGAGTTTGGCTTTAAATCTCAAGATTTCTTGCCTTTTTTCCTCAGAAACGATATTAGTCAAAATCCTGCTGAATTTCCTGTTATTATGAACACAATCATTCAGAAGTTCTCGGATTTCAGTCTTATTTTTCTTTAATTCCTGCATAAAACCCTTCTGGAAAAGCCTTTTTGGCTTCTCTATGCGAATTTCCTTCATATTAAATCGAGCTTCTTCTTTTTTGAGCTCCTCTTTCACCAGAAAATTCAATTTCTCGAGGAATTTTGAGTCATTTTCTTCAAAACCACTGATATCAGTCGAGAAATTCGCGATATTATGATTCAAAGGCTTCAAAGACTCCTTTTTCTGTAATATATCAATTCTTTTCTGAACTAAGAGGACTTTTTCTTTAGAAAAAGCGTTGATTTTCAAGCAATTTTCCTCGATTCCATCTTTTTTTGAATCGATTTCCTGGTCTAATTCCTCCATTGAACTCATCATCACATTTTCGAGCTTTTCCATAGCTTTTAAATAGGCTTTTTGTTGTGAAATCGTTGAGTTTATTGTTCGAAAGAAGGTCTCGAAATCCTCAAAAAGATCTCGATATTTCTTAAGACAATTTAATTGAGAGTTTTCCTTTAAATTCTCAAGTCTTTTCCCGAAAAAATCTAAAAACCTCACGCTTTTCTGTTCAAAACCCTCAATATTCTCTAAATCCATTTGAAACTCCTGCAAAAAGATCGAAAAATCCTTGATATTCGTGAAACTATTTAATATAAAGTCCAAACTTATGATATCGAAACAATGGTCAGTTTCTTCAATAAACCCTGGAAAAAGACCTTTGAAGATCTTATCGAAATCTCTCATTCTATTAATTTCTGGAGTTTTCTTCATTTTCAATCTTTTCGGCGAAAAGTCCTTATTTTCTTCATTATTTTCATCAAGGAAATTCAAGGATTTCCCTGATAATCTATTGATAAAATCAAGGAATTTCGCATCTTTTTCAGAAACCGCGCCTTTAGCTTTTATTGTGAAAACTGCCTTTATAACCTGACAAAATCTTATTAAGATCTCATTAAGAAACAACAAATTCCTCATATTTCCAGCTTGAAATTGCCTAATATCCTCTATATTCAAGGTTTTCATGAAATCGTCTTTCTTATTTAGAGAGCTTTTCAATTGATTAAGTGTTTTTTTATTCAAAAGTCCAATTTCTTCATTATTATTTTGACTCAATTCTCGTTTTTCAAGCTTTAGGATCTGAATATCGCGGATTTCTTTGGGGATTTCAATGAAAATCTCCTTTAATCGTTGATCTTGATTAATGAAATTCTCGAATAAATGGCCTTTTTGTTCATTGAGGTCTTCAATGCGAGTTTTTAATGAGCTTTCTTCAATAAGAAGCTTTTTATAAGAATTAAGGATCTTTTCAAAAAGGCCTGTAATATCTTGATTATGTTTATTATAAAATCGTTCAATTCGTTCAATTCCAGCCTTTTTCGCGTTTTTCTCTGTGAAAATGAGCCTTTTATTAATGAAAATGCTCATTTGAGAATTA
>Ga0302320_10027117_pt1 | contig 11056 bp, 6 predicted proteins | sample Bog_T0_3_FD_202130 | JGI IMG/M metagenome (GOLD analysis project Ga0302320, IMG submission 202130) | Peat permafrost microbial communities from Stordalen Mire near Abisko, Sweden - Bog_T0_3 | ecosystem: Environmental > Terrestrial > Soil > Wetlands > Peat | place: Sweden: Abisko, Stordalen Mire... | reverse complement strand
GGTTGACGCAGTATCCGGGGATCCTGTGCAGGCAGAGGTTCACATGGATGCCGTGCAGGCGTCCCCATTCGATGGCGCGGTCGATCGGCTCGATCGCCGCCTCGTCGATCTTCATCCAGTCGCCCGGCTTGGACCACACCCAATAGGAAAGCGGCAGCCGTGCAAAATCGAACCCCCACCCCGCCATCCACTCGAAATCGGACTCGTGGAACTTAGGGGTTTCCAGCCAGGACCTTCCCCCCGCCAGCTCGGTCAGGTTGAACCCCCGGCGGCGCGGAATCCCGGGCTGTCCGGGCCTCGGGGCCCTCGGGTCGGCGCCGGCCATGGGGGAAAGAAGGAGTCCGGCGGCGGCCGCCGCCGAGGATGCAATGAAATCGCGTCGGGTCATCGGGGTGCCCGATCCTTCCCGGAAAACCACCCAATGGCCAGAACAACGGGCTTTGCCATCCTGATTCGGCCGGTCAGTGCCGGGTGAGCTTCCGATACTTAATCCGGTGCGGCGCATCGGCCTCCCTGCCCCTGCGCCTGCGGTAGTCCTCCTGGTAGGCGGAGAAATTGCCGGCAAACCAGTGGGCCGAGCTGTCTCCCTCGAAGGCCAGTATATGCGTCGCCACCCGGTCGAGGAACCACCGGTCGTGCGAGACAACCACGGCGCAGCCCGCAAAATTCTCAAGCGCCTCCTCCAGCGCGCGTATGGTATTCACATCCAGATCGTTGGTGGGTTCGTCGAGCAGGATCAGATTGGCCCCGCCGCGCAGCAGCCTCGCGAGGTGCACGCGGTTGCGCTCGCCGCCCGAGAGTATCCCGACCTTCTTCTGTTGGTCGGGGCCCGTAAAGCCAAACTGGGAACAGTAGGCCCGGGCGTTCACCTCCCTTCCTCCGCCGCGCAGTATTTCCTCACCTCCGCTTATCGCCTCGTACAGCGTGAGTCCGTCCGGCAACGAATCCCGCGACTGGTCGACATGCGCGATCTTGACCGTCTCGCCGACCCGGAGCGTGCCGGCGTCGGGCTTCTCGGCGCCCACGATCAGGCGGAACAGGGTGGTCTTCCCTGCGCCGTTGGGGCCGATGACGCCCACTATCCCGCCCGGGGGCAGGGAAAACTCCAGGTTCTCGAAAATGAGGTTGTCCCCGTAGGACTTCGCCAGGCCCTTCGCCTCGACGACCAGCGTCCCCAGGCGCGGCCCCGGGGGGATCGTCATCTCGAATTCCCTTTCCTTTTCCGCCACATTGGCCTGGAGCATCGCCTCGTAGGCGTTGATGCGGGCCTGGGACTTGGCCTGCCGGGCGCGCGCCGACTGGCGGATCCACTCAAGCTCCCGGGCCATGGCCTTCTGGCGGCGGTCCTCCGTGCGCTGCTCTATGGCGGCCCGCCGCTGCTTCTGCTCGAGCCACGAGGAGTAGTTCCCCTTCCAGGGGATCCCGTGCCCCCGGTCCAGCTCCAGGATCCACTGCGCGACATTGTCGAGAAAGTACCGGTCGTGGGTGACGGCGATCACCGTGCCCTCGTAGCGGGCCAGATGTTGCTCGAGCCACTGGACGCTCTCCGCGTCGAGGTGGTTGGTCGGTTCGTCCAGAAGGAGGATCGCGGGCTTCTGGAGGAGCAGCCGCGCAAGCGCCACGCGGCGGCGCTCGCCCCCGGACAGCTCGTCCACAACCTGGTCGGCGGGCGGGCAGCGGAGGGCATCCATCGCCATCTCCACCTGGGGGGCGACGTCCCAGGCGCCGAGGGCGTCGATCTTTTCCTGGAGCTCGCCCTGCCTCTGCAGGATCGCGTCCTTTGAGGACTCCTCCGCGGAGGCGATCTCGTCCCAGGTGGCGTCATACGCGGCGACCAGGTCGGTCAGGTGTTTCACCCCTTCCTCAACGCAGGCGCGGACGGTTTTCCCGGCCGGAAGCCGGGGTTCCTGTTCGAGCAGCCCCACGGCATAGCCCGGCTCAAAGTGCAGCCTCCCGTCGATCTCGGTGTCGCGGCCCGCCAGAATGCGCATCAGCGAGGACTTCCCGGACCCGTTCAGGCCGAGCACGCCGATCTTCGCCCCATGGTAGAAGGAGAGCGAGATGTCGCGCAGGATCTCCTTGCGCTCGATCTTCTTCGAGACGCCGATCATCGAGAAGATCACCTTGGGTTCTTCGGATTTGGCCATGGTCAGTGCGACTCCGCGAAGCTCGTCATGGAATGCCACTCGAGGACCTCCTGCAGCAGGGCGCGCTCCGTCCTGAGCACGACCCGCTCGATGCTGTTCCATGTCCTGCAGAAGGCCAGGCGCCTGCTGCTGTCCTCCAGCACCTGCTGCATCTCGCGGTAGCGGGCCACGCGGCGCTGGAGATCGTTGATCGAGATGAGCGAGATCAGGGAGGCCGCGACGACCGGAAGCACGATCGGCAGAAAATAGAACACCGTCGAAATGATCCCGCGCGGGGCGTCGATCCCGGCGGTCTCGCACGCGGCGTAGGCGAGGGTGCTTCCGAGGGCGAGGAGCGTCGCTATCCAGAATCCGAGTTTCAACCGGCGGAACAGCGGCAGCGCCCTGCCCTGCTGGCGCCGGTAATAGGCCAGCTGGTGCTCGATGCGTTCCGTCAGGTAGACGCCCGTGAACTCCCCCATCGAGACCGACGACGCCGTGATTGAGCGGCTGTGCAGTATGTTGAGGGACCGTGTGAGTCCGCGGACCCCGGGCAGGTCCAGGTCATCGAACAGCGACGCGGCGCGCGGCAGCCCCCAAAGGGCGAGCGCCGAGCGGCAGCACTCCGCCGCAAGGCGGCACCGCACCCAGCTGTGGCGGGAGTGGTGGTGACGGCGAAGCACGAGCGCCACCCCCAGCGCCCCGGCAAGGCAGGTCAGCTTGAGCCACGGGATGGCCAGCGCATGCAGCGCGAAGGCCAGCGCCGCGGCGGCGACCACGGTGGCGGCCACGTGCAGCATCACCGTCAGGACGATCAGCCGGCGGAACTGCGGCGCACCGTGACTCGCCGCGTGGTCGCACTTGCGCTGGAACGCGACCACGGGCTCGGGGGCCCGGAAGGGATTCCCCCCGGCGGCGGGCGGCGCCGCGGGCAGCCTGTTGAGATTCACCAGTCCGGAGTCCTCCCTCTCGAGGTTGCCGAAATTTTCGCGGCCGACCTGGAGCGAGACCGGGTCGATCACCAAGACCGGCTTGCCGAGGGACCGGGCGTATTCGACCACCTCGGCCGTGCCGCCCTTTCCCCGGGCCGGTTCGCCGTCCCAGAGGGCGACGAGAACGTCCGCCCCGTTCACCGTCTCCAGCCCGCAGTCGAGATACGCATCCTCCCGCGTGCCGTTCCCGGCGATTGAGCGGACGTCCTCGGCCTGGGCCAGGATCGCCTCGACGCGCGGCCACTCCTCCTGGGGGAAATCCCGTGCAAACTCGGATTTCGGGAGGGGCAGGATCGCGTGCCAGGAAAGCCCGAGCGAGCGGACTTGGGCGACAAAGATCTGGTCCCCACCCTCGGCCACCGACGAAACGGCAAGCCACTCCCCGGGAGCCTCGCCGAGCAAGGCAGCCAGGACCTCCCGAAGGACCTTCGCGACGCCCTGGGGATCGGCCACCTGCCGGTGGCCGGAAAACCCGACGACATGAAACAATGGCAGCTCGGACGGTGTGCTCATGGGCCGCGCAGTTTGACCGCCGGCAGCAGCGGCGACAGGATCCTAACCGCGATCCAGACAAGGGTCACAAGGAGCACGAGCGCGTAGGCGGCGACCGACAGCGGATGGAGCGCCGACCACACGGGCTCGGGGCTCCAGATCCATTCGAGCTTCGACCGGCCGGCGGGCAGGCGGATCGCCAGGAAATGGTTGTTGGTCGCCAGGTCCGCCGGGGCCGCCGCCCGGCCGTTCACGAGGATGCCGGTCCAAGGAAAGACAATCGCGTTGGTCATGACCCAGCCATCGGAGGCCTCCGAAACCTCGATGCCTCCGACGCGGCCGAACCCTTCGCCCCGGGCTCCCACCGGGAAGATCGCCCACGGTGCCCCCTGGGCTGTTTCATCCGGAAGGGCCTTCACAAAATCGGGGGTGGAATACGGCCAGTCCAGGGAGAAATTGCCGTACGTCACCAGCCAGCTCCGATCGCCGTGCAAGGCGTAATCCGCGAGGTCCGGGTGGACCGTGATCGCATCGGCATGCTGAAGCTTGATGGCCACCCCCTCGAGGGCGACGACCAGGCCGATCGCCACGACTATCCGGGTCGCCTGCCCGTGGCGAAGGTACCCTCCCCTCCGGACGACCAGCGCGCCGGAGGCGAAGACGGCCGCGAGGAGCGCGGCATTGCAGTGGCTCACCAGCCGGTAGGCGAATTGGATCATCGGCCCCAGCTCCCGGAAAAGGCTAAGCCCGGCCAGCGAGGGCGAGAGCGACAGGGCTGTCATCAGGGCAAACCAGGCGAGGGCGGCGGCGAGTATCCAACCGGAGGCTCCCTCCCAACGCGTCGGCCCGGCAGCCTCCGGCGGCGCCTCCCCGCGCCGCCTGGCGAGCAGGGCGAGGTTCCAGGCGAGAAGGATCACAAGGCCAAAGATGACCGGGGCCTCCAGGTAGGGCGTGCTCACCTTCGCGGTCCCCTGCAGGGTCGAGCCGGCGTCATAGGGAAACGGGCAGAATCTTTCGATGAAGGAGTCGCAGCGGTCCGGGAAGTAGGTCATGGGCGCGGACTTCCAGTCCCGGATGACGACGAGCCTCTCCCTCATCCTCAGGGTTGCGTACACCCATGGGCTGAGGATCAGGGCTCCCAGGCAGGCGAAGGCTCCGACCGGCGCCCAGTGTGCCCACCTCACCTCCCTCCGCGACCGGAGGGCGCCAAGGGCCAGCGGGGCGCAGATCAGCAGAAGGAGGGGCGCCGCCAGCACGGCCGTGGGGGGATGGGTCCCCGCCGCAACCAGGGCCGAGACAAAGGCGGCCCACCCGAAGAACCGGCGCTCGCGCCGCGACGGCTCGGACGCCGCGGCAACGACGAAAGCCACGCAGGAGACCAGCAGGTTCGTCGCAAAATATTCGGTGATGTCGGAGCGGTTGTAGAGGTTGGTCAGCGAATAGGTGGACCAAAGCACCGAGACGGCCACCAAGGTGCTCACGCCGCGATGCCGGAATGTCCGGGCTCCCGCGGCGAGAAGGGCGTAGAATTGGAACACCGCAAGGAGCAGCAGGGCGATCCTGATCGCCAGGGCCGATCCGACCGCCGCGGAGAGGGCTGCCACCGCCGGATAGAATAGATAGCCGTAAAACAGCGGCAGGGGGCTTCCTATGCTCGGCACGGTGTTCACGGTCACGGGCAGGGACAGGTGGTGCCGGAGATACTCCCCGTAGTACGCCGTCAGCCAAAGGTTGTTCCCCCAGTCGAAGTAGAAGACCGACGTTAGATCGAAAAGCAGGACCAACGGGACCAGTATCGAGCAGGCGTACACGCCCTGGCGCAGCAACTTCATGGATCCTCGAACATGCCCTCCCAAAAAGCCGGGGCAACCACTTTTGGGGACGGGCCCTCAGGCGCCCCTCTTTCCCGATTGAATGATCGCCCCCTCGTTCGCATAAAGCCACACCGACCGACCGCCTCCGACCGCCGCACCATGCAAAGCACCCAGGATTACCCCGAGAACGGCGCCCCCGAGGGCGGGCCGTGGGAGGTGTTCAGGGTGTTCCTGAGGCTGGGCTGTTCTTCGTTCGGCGGCCCGGTGGCCCATCTGGTTTACTTCCAAAGCGAGATTGTGGCGAAGCGCAAATGGATCGGCCACGAAGCTTACGCGGACCTGGTCGCCCTCTGCCAGGTACTGCCGGGCCCGGCCAGCAGCCAGGTGGGAATGGCGCTCGGATGGAAGCGCGCCGGCTGGCGCGGGGCCGCGGCGGCATGGCTCGGCTTCACCCTGCCCTCCGCGGCGATCATGGTGGGCGTCGCCTACGGGATCCGGGCGGCCGGCGCCTTCGGGCACTCGGGCTGGGTGACAGGACTCAAGGTGGCTGCCGTGGCGGTCGTCGCCCAGGCTGTCGTGTCGATGGCCCGGAGGCTCTGCCCGGACATTCCGCGCGCGGGCATCGCAGTCCTGACCGCCGTGGCCCTCTCCCTTTATCCGGCGGCATGGATGCAGTTCGCCGCGGTTGCCGCCGGAGCCGGTGCCTGCTCGCTCTGCGGCCGCTGGCTGGCGAAGGAACCTCCCCTTCCGCCGCCGCCGCCCCGCCGGAGTGCGAATCACAGCTATGCCTGCCTGGGGCTTTTCCTTGCCCTCCTGGCGGCGCTTCCCTGGCTGGCCCGCATCCATCCCTCGGCGCCGCTGCTCGTGCTCGACGGCTTCTACCGCGCCGGAGCGCTGGTCTTCGGCGGAGCACATGTCGTTCTCCCCCTGCTGCAGCAGGCCACGGTGGCCCGCGGCTGGCTGAGCCAGAACGCGTTCCTGGCCGGCTATGGCGCGGCTCAGGCTCTTCCGGGGCCCCTCTTCTCGTTCTCGGCCTACCTCGGAGCGGTCATCGAGCCGGGGGGAATTCCGGGTGCGATGCTGGCGCTCGGGGCAATCTACCTGCCGGCGGTGCTCGTGCTCTTCGGCACGCTGCCCCATTGGGATCGTCTCCGCAGCGTGCCCGGGGCGAGGGTCCTGCTTTCGGGGGCCAATGCCGCGGTCGTCGGCCTGTTGGCCGCGGCCTTCTATTCCCCCATCCTGACGACGACGATCACCGGGCCCGGGCGGCTCGCCCTCGCCCTGGCCGCCTATGCGGCGCTTCAGTTGCGGCGCATGCCTCCTTGGCTCGTCGTAGCAGCCTGCGCGGGGGTCGCGGAGTGGTTTCTGGCCTAGCAGGGTAATCCGGGCCAAGCTCCCCGGCTGCGTGAAGGCGGATCTTGTCGAGCATCCGGGCGAAGAAGAAAAGGCCGCCCACCTTGTCGTAGGCGCTTCTTGGGTATTTCATTGTGGCCAATTTCTGCGGAATGAGGCCCGCGGGTGCCAACACCCCGTCTCCAGGGCTGGTTCTCGTCACGGCGGCGATGCGGAATAAGGCAGGTCTGCAACGGCAACCGTGCGCGTGTCCGGCTCCGGCCCCATATCGAGGCTGAGCTCCCCGCCCTTTGCGATATCTGCGTGGGCGATCCATGTCCGGGTGTACACAGCACCGTTCAGGGTCCGCCGCCGGACATAGACGTTGCCGTCCCCCTGCGATGACGCCGTGATCACGAAGGAGCCGGCCTGCGACGGATGCAGCGTGACTTTGGAAAACAGCGGACTCCCCAGCACATAGGCTGGATTTCCGGGGCAGAGCGGAAAGAGGCCGATGGAACTGAGCAGGTACCAGCTCGCCATCGAACCGTTGTCCTCGTCCCCCGGGAATCCCCTCTCCGTCGCATCGAACATGCCGGCGCAGACCCGCCGCGTCCAATACTCCGTTTTCCACGGCTGGCCCGCGAAGGCATAGAGGTAGAGAACATGGAACACGGGTTGGTTGCACTGGGCGTACTGTCCAAATCCCGCGTTGCCCATCTCCGTCATTTCGTGAATCACGTGGCCGTACCCGCCAAAATGAAAGATGGGGGGCGTCCGCAGCATCTCATCCAGCTTCCCGGCAAGCCTCTCCCGGCCTCCCAGGAGTCCCGCCAGGCCCGCGGGATCGTGGGGGACAAACCAGCTGCTCTGCCACGGGCCTCCCTCCGCGTAGGGGCCTCCCCAGGCAAATGGGTCAAACGTGCCGACCCACCGGCCGGCCTCGTCCCTCGGCCGCATGAATCCGACTCCGGGGTCCCAGAGTCGCCTGTAGTTCTGGGCCCTGGCCATCAGGGCATCATAGTCGCCGGTCCGACCCCGCAACCTGGCGATCTGGGCCACGCACCAGTCGTCATAGGCGTAATCCAGGCTGGTCGACACCGCATAGGTGGTCGCGCCATCGGGGACGTAACCGAGCCTGAGGTAGTCGGCCAGGCCCTTCCTCACCAGATCGCCTTTCGCAGGCGGCTCAAAGGCGCTTCGGCGAAGAGAATCGTAGGCCATGCCGAGGTCGAAGCCCGTGATGCCCTTGGTGGCCGCGTCCGCGAATATCGCGGCGCTGTGCTGCCCGATCATGCAATCCCGATAGCCCGGGCTTGGCCATTCCGGGAGGGTGCCTCCCTCCGCGGAGGCATTGACGAATCCCTGGAGGATCTCGCCGAGCTGCGCCGGGTACAGCAGGGAGAGAAGGGGAAACGTCGTCCTGAACGCGTCCCAGAGGCCGATGTCGCCGTAGAGAACTCCCTCGTGGATCCTGCCGTCGTAGGGGCTTGCGTGGACGGTCTTCCCATCCGCGTCGATCTCATGCAGTCGGTGCGGAAACATGAGCGCGTGGTAGAGGCAGGAATAAAACGTCCTCCTTCGGTCCTCCGGGGCCTCAATTTCAATCCGGCCCAGACGGGAGTTCCAGGTCTCGCGGACACGCGTGCGAACCGCGTCGAATCCCCCCGCCGTCTCGGCCCTGAGGTTTCTTTCCGCCTGTTCCCAGCCGATGAACGAGGTCCCAACCCTCGCCTCGACCCGCTCCCCCGGCAGGGCGGCAAACTCCACGTAGGAGGACGCCTCCCCGGACTCCCCCGGGGCGCCGTGGCCGACGATGACCGCCTTCCCCGTGATATCGCGGTCCAGTTCGATGACAAAATAAGTGGCGAAACCCCCCGGCACACCCCCGTTGTTGGCCCGGCTGAATCCGCGGACTGCGCGGCCCACGATCTCTATCCCGGACGGTCCGCCCGCATCCACGATGAGGCGCCCCGGGCCTCCGCGGCCAAAGGTGAACCGGAACACCGCGCACCGCTCCGTCGCGGTGAGCTCGGCGGTGATCCGTTCCCCTTTCAGCTCCAGCTTCTCATAGTCCGGCCCCAGCACGGACGTTCCGGCATCGTAATCGACCATGCGGGCGCCTGCGTCCAGCCTGAGTTCGCCGGATTGCGGCATCAGCACAAACTGCCCGTAATCGCCCATCCAGGGGCTGGGCTGGTGCGTCGCCCGGAACCCGTCGATTTTGGCGACCGGGTGGAAAAACCAGTTCCCCGTGGCGTTCTCGATCGACCAGTCGGTCATCCCCCACGGCACCCCCACGAGGGGAAGGGTGTTGCCGTGGGAAAGGTCGAAATTCGAGTCCGTTCCCTGGAGGATGTTGACGCAATCGAGGGGCCTTGTAACCCCGGGGGGACGCGTTTCATCGGCCTTGATCGCCATGTGAAGGGAGAGCCCGACGAAGACCAGGGTAAGCGTGTTCCTCATTTGGGGCAACGCCGCCGACAATGGGGCGTGGCAAGCCCCAAGTCGAGGATCGGTCCGTTGCCGCTCCCTCTGCATCCTTGACAGATGAATTCAGAGGCTGATAGCTGACCGTCGGAAGCCTATATAACCCTATGGACAGCAACCCCAAAAATGTCAGCCGTTTGCCCGTCGTCATAGTCGCGCTCGCGTTGGCCGCTGCAGCCGCGGCCGTTGCCGTGCTGTACCGCGAGAATCACCGGCTGAAATTCCAGCTCTCCCTCGCCGTAGCGGAAGGCGCGCAGCTGAAATCCGACGGCGCACGGCTTCAGGCCGGGCTGGACCAGGCGAACGCGAACGCCACGCGTCTCCAGGCGCAGGTGCAGCAGCTCGCCCGCCTGTACGCGCAGGCCTCCCGGAACAACGGGCACAGGATGCCTGTGTTTGCGGGTTTTGCCCGCGTGCCTGTCAAGCCTGGCCAGCCCCCGGCGCAGTCTTTCCAGCTTCGGATCAGGAGTCTCGTGCCCGGCCAGCTCCACGTCTCGATCAAGACCACGATCGCGGGCAGGGAGACGACCACGCCGTACACGATCAGCCGCATCTGGACGGCGCCCGACGTCTTCGGCCCCGGGGACAAGGCTGAGATCGCGGTCGACGGCTACAGTCCCCTGAGATTGATCGTTCCCAATTTCCCCAGGCCCCCGCCCCAAAAGACGGTCCCGCCTCCTCCCCAGGCCGCGAAGGCGAATTGACCGACGCCTCAGGGCAGCTGGTAGATGGCGCAGAGGGACACTCCCGTGCCCCCGTCCGCCCCCGAGACCTGTGCGGTGTAGCCGCCGGGCGGAAGCGTGAGCAGCACCTCTGAGTCGCTGGAATTCGCCTGGAGGACAGGATTCGCGTAGGCCGCCGCGGCTGCCTTCAGGAGCACCGGGCTGCTGCCCCAGCCGGTGTTCGAGTAGATCTTGGCGCCCGAGGAATTGTAGATGCTGAGCGCCGGATGGGCCAGCGTGCCGGGTACGCCCTCGTTGGCGAGGGCCGGGCCCAGTCCCTGGATCAGGACCGAACGCGACGAGTTGCCTCCCACGTAAAAGCCGCCGATGAGTATGTTGGCCCCTGTGCCCACAAACGCCCGCGACGATATGTTCACGAGAAACCCCGGCGAGGGGGAATTGACGATGCTCAGGGAGGCCGCGCTGCTCAGGGTTGAGGAGTTTGCCGAGGAAACCAGGCATTCGTACTCCCCCGCCTGGCCCGATGTGGCACCCTGGATGAGGAGCTGCGGCCCCTGGGAACCGGAGATGGAGCCGCCGTCGGTCAGGTTGCTCCAGGTGGAGCCGCCGTTCCCCGAATATTCCCACTGGTAGCCCGTGGCGCCCGTCGCCGCGACGGTGAAGACCGCCGATGTGCCCGAGTTCAGGGTCTGGCTCTCCGGCTGGGTCGCTATCACAGGCGCGACGGCCAGGTTCACCGTGAGGGTCGCGTTCGACGTGGTGACCAAGCCCCCGGCCGTGAGCACCTTCGCGAAGTACGTGCCGTCGTCGGCAGTGGTCAGGTTGTTGATCACAAGGCTGGTACCGTTGGAGACGTACTTGATCCCGTCGATGCTCAGCTGCTGGCCGTTCAAATACCAGAGCGTGACGGAATTCCCGCCGACCTGGACCTCGCCCTCGGTCACCACCGGGGCGAAGGTGGCGGAGCCGCCCGTCGTCCCGGACTGGTTGGCGATGTCGGTCGTGAGCACCGGCGGCTGGGGGGTGATCATCCCCTGGGCCACGATGTAGAAGACAAGCTGGTTCTCGAACTGGGTGATAACCCCGTTTCCAGGAACGGTGGTCGTGTCAAAGCCGAGCGCGGTCGC
>Ga0302320_10027115_pt1 | contig 11057 bp, 13 predicted proteins | sample Bog_T0_3_FD_202130 | JGI IMG/M metagenome (GOLD analysis project Ga0302320, IMG submission 202130) | Peat permafrost microbial communities from Stordalen Mire near Abisko, Sweden - Bog_T0_3 | ecosystem: Environmental > Terrestrial > Soil > Wetlands > Peat | place: Sweden: Abisko, Stordalen Mire... | reverse complement strand
CATAACCTATAGTGTTCTACTTTTCCAACTTTACCTATAGAAGTCTTGATATCCCAGACATTTTTCAAATATTTTTGAAGTATTTCTACTTCTTCAAGTGAAAAACTATCGGTGCACAAGACTCCTTGGCGAGAATCGGAAACTAATGACCCGTCATCAAGCCACCATACGGCAAGCGATAACGGAGTGAGCTTGTTCAGCCACGTCCGTCGTACTTTTGCCTTTGGACCTGATGTGCCCTTGTGAGTAAGGCGATAGAGTTCGGTCAAAGACGGCAGTGCCGCACTTTGAAATCTAAACTTGATCGTTCCCCACCCGTCGGGTTTTTCCGGAGTGCCTTGAATCCATTGCGATCGATTGCCGATGATTTCCTTTAATTCATTCGCCTTCCATTGGAAGTATTCCTTTTGGATATGCGAATGTCTAAATGAAAATCTGGCGTTTCGATACTTGTCGGAAATGGTCAGTGAACCATCTCCGAGCAATGAACCAAGGATTATTGACTGAACTTTTTCTGACAAAGGTGTTATCATGATTTTTCATTTTAACTCCTTCTATCACACTATGCTTCATAGTCTCTACGGGGTTTTGTAAAACAAAACTTCCCTCGGGATTGTCTGGAACGCGCCAGTAAAAACGCATAATGTTCCAGAGATTCCCCGATACAGCTGGATGCTCATCGTCTCGTTGCCGAGACGAGGGACACCTTCGTCACTATTTTAATGCGGTGACGGGATTATCTAATCCCATTCGCTACCCACGCTTTCGTGTTTCAGCGTCAAGAATGCTCCAGTCTCCTGCCTTCGCTTTTGGTGTTCCCCATGATATCAACGCATTTCACCGCTACACCATGAGTTCCAGAGACCCCTCGCATCTTCTAGCTATGCCGTTTCCCGCGCAGGTCCCCGGTTGAGCCGAAGAATTTAACGCGAGACTAACACAGCCGCCTACACACCCTTTACGCCCAATAATTCCGGATAACGCTTGAGGCACTCGTATTACCGCTGCTGCTGGCACGAGTTTAGCAACCTCTTATTCATGAGCTCTTCAATAAACTTAGTCGCTCATAAAAGGTTTTTACGTACCGAAGTACTTCATCAACCACGCGGCGTCGCTCCGTCAGGCTTTCGCCCATTGCGGAAGATTCTCGACTGCAGCCACCCGTAGGTGTATGGACCGTGTCTCAGTTCCATCGGTGGGGGTCAGCCTCTCAGCTCCCCTAGACGTCATAGCCTTGGTAGGCCGTTACCCTACCAACTAGCTGATATCGAAAAGGCCGTTCCAAGGGCGAAAAAACTTTAATCCGATGCCCTTGCGGGATCGGATACTATCGAGAATTATCTAACCTTTCGGCTAGTTATGCCCGACCCTTGGGTACGTACCTGATTATTACTACCTCGTCTGCCGGTGATGCATCGCGCCAAGCACGATGCCAGTCAAAAGTCATAAAGTACCGAGTCAAAAGTCAATGCAGATTGCACCAACTTTCGACTTTATGGACTTTCGACTTTCGACTGCATCACACGCAGTGTGATGCACCCCCTAGACTTGCATGCCTTATCCACGCCGCCAGCGTTCATCCTGAGCTAGAATCAAACTCTATCAATAAATGAACGGAACAAAAGAGAAAACGCAAATTCGGCTCACGCCGTTTTTGAATATCGCTTGTGATCACTTTTATTAAAAGAATCCCATCTAACTCGTAAATTATTGTATATTACATTTTTGGACTTGCTTTAACTTATTCTCAATCTTTTTCAAGATTGTGTGTGGACTTCATTTGTCAAAGGGCAAAAGTCCCCCATTGGGACGTGGGGTGTATTGTACTTGAAGCAAAAATAAAGTCAAGCGCCTGAAAATTGTAATATCAAAAGTGTAAAAGGTGTGGAAAATATTGAAGTCGCAATTTGCGACCTCAAGATTTCAATTCCCCATACAAATCGCCCAGTTCAAATATGCCGCAAATGTAACCCAGAGAATATATGGCAAGAGAAGCCAAGCCGCAGTTTTTGAGACACGATAGAAATTTATGATGAGGTAAAGAATGGAGAACCACAGGGCAAGCAGTTCAAAGAAAGCAAGCCCTGGCTGGTGCAAGCCAAAGAAAATATATGACCATGCGACATTGAGAACCAGCTGAATCCAAAAGATCGCTATGATATTCCCCTTTTGCCAGTCGCCGCTCCAGAATCGTTTCGTCCAAGGATTCCAACTCTTGCCGCGGTCGTCGAGCAACTGATTCTGCACCTGCCAATTCTTTTTCCAAACGATGAATAAAGATATGCCAATGAGAAGAAAAAGCGTCGTCCAAACTGGACCAAAGACCCACGATGGCGGATTCAAGGCCGGCTTGGTCAAAGTAGAATACCAAGTGGTTATCACCGGAATAGTAAAAATTGAACCCATCCATCCGACAATTTGGGGAATAATTAAAGAAACAACAAGCTTGAGCCAATCAGATTTTCTCATACGACTAGTATAGCGCACTTCTTGCTTTCCCCTTACCACGCAAAGTGAGCAAAAGCCTTGTTGGCTTCGGCCATTTTGTGCATTGTTTCGCGCTTTTTGACGGCTTCGCCTTCGTTTTTTGAGGCGGCTAGGATTTCTTCGGCCAATTTTTCGTGCATTGGCTTGCCTTTCTTTTTTCGGGCGGCTTCGACAATCCATTTCATGGAGAGGGCGTTGCGGCGCTCCGGTCGGACTTCGCGCGGCACCTGATAGTTTGCGCCACCGACGCGGCGTGAGCGGACTTCCATAGCTGGGGTCGTGTTCTTTAATGCGGCTTCGAACAGCTCGATAGGGTTTTCGACTTTAGCTTTTTCTTTTAAAAGATCGAACGTGCTGTAAACGATCTCGCGAGCCGTGGCCTTCTTGCCGGAATCCATACAATAATTTATGAATTTGGTTACTTTTACATTCTCGTAACGAGAATCAGGCCGGATGGCTGGTTTATTTTTTATTTTGCGTCTCATGGTAGTAGTTGAAAGTATAAAGTTGAAAGTAGATGCTGTAATTCTTGAATTTTCTTTCTACTTTTCACTTTCTACTGGTTTAGTGATTATGCTTTTGCGGCTTTAGGTTTCTTGTTTCCATACTGACTACGACCTTTTCTGCGGGCTTCGACGCCGGCACAATCGAGCACGCCGCGGACGATCGAATAGCGCAAGCCTACGTCCTTGACGCGACCTCCGCGGAGCAAAACAACTGCGTGTTCCTGAAGATTGTGTCCCATGCCGGGAACATATGCGGTGACTTCGAGTCCGTTCGAAAGGCGCACGCGAGCGATCTTGCGGATAGCGGAGTTCGGCTTCTTTGGAGTCTTGGTTGTGACCTTTATGCAGACGCCACGCTTGAATGGCGCCGGGAAAAAGCTCGGGCGGTTTTCGATCGAGTTGAAGGTGCGGGTGAGAGCGATGGATTTCGACTTTCTTTTGAAGCTGACGCGGCTCTTTTTTGTAAGTTGATTTATTGTTGGCATTTTTATAAGTCTTAAAGTCTATAAAGTCCTTAAAGTCATAAAGTCCGTATTGCTTGCATCCACTTTATGGACTTTACGACTTTCAACTTTATGGACTATTTTGTGGCTCGCCTGACTTTTTCACTCGATTTCCCCTTGAGATACGAGGAAATGAATTACTCATGCGAAACCTGATAATGTACGTCTTTTGAACGTGAGGACAGTCTACTTTATTTGAAGGAGGAATGCAAGAAAAAAGGAGCGACCACGAAATGAACCGTGATCGCCCTTATGCCGGCATGTCTTTGCGCAAATCGCCGATGGTGCTAATGAGTTTCCCCAGAAATACTTCCGGCCGTTCGAGAATGTTGACCACTACCGCCACTATACCTTCACCTCTGTGCTGTCTCTCGAACTGCTTTGCCAGAGAATACGAGCTCTTTACATTGACTTTGATTCTGCCTCGATCGGTCCAGATGATAAAATCAATACCCGCTCGATCGGTTGGCGACCATTTTTCGCTATGAGACCAGCCACGAAGCCATGGGGGCAATCTGCCAGAATCTTTTGCATTTTGCAAAGCATCGTGAAAATATTTTTCAGACGCTTCGCCTTGTTCGAGTTCAATCTTTCGAAACGTGTCTCGCAAGCTTTTTTTCATGATTTTTTCTCCTTTCTCTTTTGGGGTTTATGCAACCAGAAAAATAACCTTGATCATACCAACGCAGAACATCACGCGCCGTCCTTCGATCGACTTTCACACCGGTTCGAAACCAGCGTTTAGCCTGCTTGATCCTGCCATGAACCAAGTACCAGAGAAGACGAGTGATTTGGTTAGATGGATTGCGACCTTGCAGTTTGATAGCTTGGTTCGCAAAAGTTCGTGCCAGTATGAAATCACCTCGACAAACAGCAATGCTGATAGCATGGTGATTCCAAAACCAAAGAATTTCCCTCTTCCACATTAATCCCCGCTCATCAAAACAACTATCCGGAATTTGTTCCAGATCAGATTTGATTTTATTTATGATAAGACGAGGGTTGTTATAACTCCATCTACCATTTTTGAAGACCGGTTGATCAAACTTGGTGTAAATTCGAGAAAGATGAAACATGTCATCAGCTCCGAATCTACACAGTAAACTGGTGATTAACTTGTTTTTATCTCTCATTTTTCAATGAACTCCTTTCTTGACTAAAGAAGATAACATATAATACTAAAAATGTAAAGGGTATTGAAAAGCTCTCACTTCCCTTCAACTTGACACATATATATTTACTATATAAGATATATATGTATCCTTAATCATACAAAAAACCATGACCAGCCAAGTTATCGTCAATATCGACACCAAACTAAAGAACCGCGCCATGAAGCGGGCTAAAAACCATGGTACAACCCTTTCGGCGGTTTTAAAGTCGTCTGTCGCGGCTTATGCTCTCGGCGAAATTGATTTTGGCTTGAAGGAAACATTCAATGCAAAAACTCTTCGTCAAATAGAAAAAGCCGAAAAAGATTTTGAGGAAGGAAAAAATATATCGCCCGCGTTTACTTCAGTTGCACAAATGCGCAAATATTTGAGATAATTGTTGAGTGAAAATCTTTCTACATAAGGACATCGAAAAGAAGCTGAAAAAAATTCCTGCCAAGATACGGGAGAAGTTTTTTGAGCGACTGGAATTATTCGTTGAAAATCCGCGCCACTCTATGCTTAACAATCATTCCGTTAACAATGCTTTTCCGGGTCGCAGAAGCATAAATATCACCGGAGATTACCGAGCCATATTCAGAGAATATGATTACGGGATAGTATTTACCGATATTGGAACTCATCCGGAACTCTATGGATAAAATCATACGCTCATCAAAAAAAGTGAATCTTTCACACTACTAGAGATTGCGCTCAAGCAACCGTGGCCATTTTTCAGCTACATGTAGAATCAATTCCCCAAACAAAGAATTGGCCCAGCCAAACCAAGGTCGAGTGAATTTTTTTGGATCATCGACATTGACACTTTCGTGGATAAAGTAAGTTCCAGCGTGAGTTTCTTTCAAAATTTTAAGGCAAGCAGAGATTTCCGCTTCATCATTTGAAGTCAAGGCCTGCATGATCGTGGCCATCGGCCAGAAATGATCGACAACGCCGGTGTGCGGGCTTGTCAGTCCCGAAGCGACTTTACCCTTTGCATAAAAAGGATTCCATTCGCTCAGAATAAACTTTCTTGTCGCAACGTAAATAGGATCGTCTATTGAGCAAAACCCTAGATATGGCAAACTCAACAAACTCGGCACATTCGGATCGTCCATGAGACATGTTGAACCAAAGCCATCTACTTCAAAGGCGAAAATATCACCGAATTCGGGATGTTTTACGATTCCCCACTTTTTTATTCCTTCATCTATTTCATTTGCGAGATTAGAAACCGAATCGGCCAAAGTCGATTCTTGAATTTCTTTCAAAATAGGAATAATGCCGCGAAGCGTAACAACAGCCATGGCGTTTGCAGGAACAAGATAAGGAAAAACCGCTTCGTCATCCGATGGCCTGAAGACATTCCTCACCAAGCCGCATTTCTTGCCAGGATAACCGTAACCTCTCATCCTAACCGAAGGAAACGTGTTACCGTTTGCCATAAAGAATCGAAAAAGATTTTTGGAGTTACCTTTATCGAGCGTCTCTTGCTCGTTTTTCATTGTCCCCACAGCTATGCTTACAGCTTTAACCCAATCTTTATCAAAAGGTGAAATGTCATGCGTCCTTCTATAAAAGCCGTCAGACAATCTGAAAAATGCGCACAAGCTGTCAAGCTCGTATTTTCTTTCCCAGACTCCCTTTTTCCAATGTTTCCCATGCGGCCACCAAGGATTTTTCATAGGATGTTTTTCTTTAAAATCCTGAAAAGAATTTGCGTAAGGATCAATCAGAACGGATTCGGCTTGACGACGTATAAGTCCAACGAACATCTTTTTGAGATTTTCATCTTTTTCAATGAATTCCAAGTACGGCCAAACTTGATTTGTAGAATCGCGAAGCCACATGGCAGATATATCTCCTGTCGCTATGAATGTATCCGGCTTGCTTTTTTTGTCTTCATAATAATGAACTGTCGTATCCAAAGTATTCGGCAAGCACTGAGAAAACATTCTCGATAACTCTTTATCTTGTATTTTTGAAGAAACAGAAGCAATAACTTCTTCAATTATTTCACTATGAAAAAGCCTGTCTTTTATTTTCGGCCGCGTTTTCAGATTTATAAAATTATGTTTTGTCATAAGTTCATTATACCCCCGTTAGTGCATGAAACAACACATAAATGAGCGGACTGACCAAGGGCCAGATGACAAAGAGCGCGATGAGGAGAAAGAAAATAGAGTAGCGCTCGATGACCATGCGGACATTGGCTAATCGTGGTGGCAAGAGAGAAAAGAGAATGTGCGAGCCGTCTAGTGGCGGCAAGGGCACGAGGTTAAAGAGGGCGAGGACGATATTGATCAGAACAACATAAGAAGAAATTTGGACAAAGGATGCAGAGAACGACACAAAATTCGGCAGTTCGGACAGGCGAATGAGAAAACTGAATACAATGGCTATGAGCAGATTGCAAGCAGGACCGGCGGCGGCAATGATAACTTCACCGGAACGAGGATTCTTTAGGTTATATGGATTCCATACGACCGGCTTGGCCCAGCCAAAAGTAAAGCCGAACAACGAGGTGATAATCGGCACCAGAACCGAGCCGACTGGATCAAGATGCTTGAGCGGATTGAGCGTCAGCCGGCCCTGGATGCGCGGCGTCGGATCGCCGAGCACCACAGCCGCATAGCCGTGCGACAGCTCGTGGAGCACCACGGACATGATAAGTATAACTATAGAGAATATTAGTGAAATTGGATCCACGATGAAGCTAAAAGTCTATAAAGTCATAAAGTTCGTAAAGTGGGTACATACTATCGTGACTTTAAAGACTTTATGGACTTTCGACTTTATGGACTAAATTTTCTTGCAAAAACACTATACTATGCTATCATTCTTTTTACATTAATCACATGGCCAAAGTATGCGCAATAACAAAAGTGGGTTCGCGAATGGGCGGCGGATATTCGAACCGCACCCGTGCAACACAATTCAATCCGACAGGAATGGTGCGCCGCTACCCCAATCTGCAAAAAAAGCGCATCTATATTCCTGAATTGAAAAAGACCATGGTCCTCACCATCTCGACCCGCGCCCTTAAAACTATCCAAAAGAACGGTGCGTACAAGACTTTGAAAAAAGCGGGGTTGATTTAGGAAGGATTCAAAAAAACCGCTTTAAAAGAAGAAGTGGTTTTTCTTGGACAAAAGCACAAAATAGTGTAGAGTCTAAAAAGTAAAGGAAAGGAACATTATGACATTGACCGCACGCAGCTTGGAATCGATGTGCAACAATTCGGCTATCCGAGGGGACATGCTCTATCTGGTGAATCTTTTCTTCAAGAAGAATCGCAAAATCACTAGGCTAAATCTGGAAAATGCCGTTTTCAAGGGTGATCTGGACTTTGGTCTCTTGCGTATCGGTGATATAAGAATCGATCATTGCAAGGTTGAAGGGGTCGTGACGGGAACGATCACTTATTACCGAGAGATTTACGTCAGACACCCGCATATCTGGTACTGGGACAATTATTGTGAGAAAACTCTTACATCAAGCCAGATAGCGGAATTCTTTGCACAAGAGGGGTATTGATGAAAATCGATACCTCTTTTTTTATTCTTTATTTCGTGACCAAATCATCGCCAGTCTGGAAACCGGGATCTGTCGATAGTCGCGTAGTCAAAGAGCCCCAATTACTGTAGACGGTGACGCCGGTAAAATTATCGGTCGCCGAAAGCGTCGCTGGATTGACCAAATTCAGAGGATTGTTGACATCAGTGATGTTCGGTTGGAGGCCTACTTGAAAAGCTACCTGCCTCGGTTGCTGGCCATTTTGGCCAAGATATGCGGCGAGAGTGCCGACACTCCATGTGACGGTGCGACTGCCAGAATCATATTGGACATTTTCAGACTGCGGACTGACCGTGCCCATCCATGTCACATTTTCAGGTAAAGTAGCAGAGACCTTGGCGCCGGAAACAGCGGAGGATGAATTGCCGACAGTCCAGACGATTGAGTATGTCGTGGTGGCTTCGGCCCGCGGCGGGAAAGGACCGGAATTGACGAATGGGCCGGTGGTATATAGAGCCTGTGCTGAAAGAGAGACGTTCGAAGCGACCTCGACCGAACGAGAAACGCTTTCAGTCAGGGATTGCGGCACATTGCTCTCGGATGTCCTCTGTCCGTCAACGGAAATAGACAAGTCAACGGTTGGATTCAATATTGGCACAGCGGGAGTGCCGAGATCTTGCGGCATAAAACTAAAAACAATCGAGCCAGACCCGCCGGCAGGAACAGATTCGAGAGCGGGCGTGTTGGTCTTGTCCCAAGTGATTTCATTATTCGCCGAATCATAGAAACCACCATTGGCCGAGACCGAAGCTTTGTCAAAAGCATTGCCGGAAAATTGCAGGTGGATTTGCGCATCTGAAACAGCATCCGGCAGATTATTGAACCATGATATGGTGGCGGTGATCGGTTTGTTGAATTGGCCCACATAATCGCCAGCGGAAGCAGTATCATTTTGTCCAAGAGAAAGCGTCGTGGTCATGAAAGGCTTTTGCAAAGTGACTATTTCTGAAGTGTCGGTATATTCGGTGCCGATGACAGATGGACTGCCGACGGCCGCCGCACCGGCCAAAAAATGAAAGACGAGGCTGTCCTGATCGTTGCCCTGCAGGGTGCCGCTCAAGGTGATAGTTTTTGATTGGCCCGGAGCGATGTCGCCGACATTCCATGTGGCTTTGTCGGCCAAAGGTTTTTGATCCGAAGTGACAAATGAATAACCAAACGGGTATACTGCGTTGAGGAGCAGATTTTTTATGGTCGATTGCGAGTTCGAGGTCAGTGTGACCGTCATGTCGAATTTCTGTCCGGCAGTGACTTGGTTAAAGGAGGAAACCGATATGGTCAACGGCGATGAGCTGACGAGCACATCATAGGTCTTGTCTTTCTCGAATGTGGCGTTTGAGCCGGGGACTTGATAGAAAACCTTTATGCCTATTTCCTTGGTCGAATTTTCCTGTCCATATAGATCGGCGTTTATGGTGCGCTCCGTCATTCCCCCCGGGTCAATATCATCCATGAGCGTCTGATAATTCTTTTGTTCATTTCCGGTATTGGTCGGATCAACGGAGCCGGTCGGAAAATCGACTTGGAGGTCGACGGTATTGAGCTTTACATTGTTCTTGTTGGCAACTTGAACAACAAATGAAAATGGCGTGCCGCCAGCAATCGAAACCGGACCGTTTACAGTGATGTCAAGATTGTTGGCCGAGATGAGATTGGAGCCGTTGAAAAACAGATATGCTCCAACACCGAGACAAATGAGAAAGAAGATCGCCGAGCCGATGAATATTTTTGTGAAAAAGGACATAGAATGGTCGCGATATTCAGCATTGAGCTTTGGTTCGTCCGGATTTTCCGGCGGATGTTCCCAGTCTTTCGGCAAATCTGTCTCTTCCGGACTAGCGCGGAATCTACGCCGCGTGCGAATGTCCGGCGTACTACGCGAGTATAGAGATTTTTTCAGCTGTTCAATTGAGTCGGAATCCGGGTCCATGGTAAAAGTATATCACAAATGGCTTTCCGTGAGTCCTGCGTTGATGGCAGATATGAGAGATGGTACGAGCGGCTTTGCCAAAGCAACTTGGCCAAGACCGATTTCAGCTGTACTAATCAACGGTTCAGTCGTAGCGTCAGATTTTATATAGCCCAAGGAATACAGAATGCGGAAAACCGATAGAGTTTCTAGAGCGGCTAGATCGGTATTGGCAATTTCGGACGAGTTTGTGTTTTCATCATCGCTTGCCTGTGCAAGCAGTCTGTACAAGCTGAAAAGACTCGAGAAAACTCGCTCGTTTTTTTCTTGACCTCTGACAAGACGGCGAATGAGAGATAGAACGCGCGCGTAAACGGCCAAAGATTCTGAAGAAGTTTTCGGATCGATACCAATCACATCGGCAATTTCTTCAGCACCGACGAGCCGCCACAAGTCGCATCCACGTACAAGCGAAAACCGGCGCACGGAAAAGTCCTGCGTGTGATAGCGCAATTTTGAAGCGGAACGCCGCACGCCGGAGGCTACGGCAGAGACGAGACCGAAATCTTCTGTATATATGGAAATAATCTTGTCTGCCTCGCGATAGGCCGAGGCAAAGAGTACAAAGCCGCAGGTTGTGTATTTTTCGTGCATCGATAAAAAACTACATCACAAGATCGAATTTGTGTCCCGAATCAGAGCTCTCTTTCCACTCTTGAAGTATCTGGATATCCTCGAGCAAGACGGCCTTCAGGAGCTGTTGCCTCCACTTTTGGATGAGCGCCTGCGTCTCCTTGTCCTCTGCGAATATCTTGAGGGTTGGACGATCCTGTATGGTCAGTCCGCGTTCCTTGCGCCTGTCTTGAATTGCGCGAATGAGGTCGCGCAATTCCCCTTCTTCTTCAAGTTCTGGAGTGATATATGT
>Ga0302320_10027114_pt1 | contig 11057 bp, 13 predicted proteins | sample Bog_T0_3_FD_202130 | JGI IMG/M metagenome (GOLD analysis project Ga0302320, IMG submission 202130) | Peat permafrost microbial communities from Stordalen Mire near Abisko, Sweden - Bog_T0_3 | ecosystem: Environmental > Terrestrial > Soil > Wetlands > Peat | place: Sweden: Abisko, Stordalen Mire... | reverse complement strand
TCCACTGGTTGCTATTCAAAAAGAAATAAATACTGAATTCGAGAGGTTAATGGCATTTGAAATTGAATAGCTTAAGCATTATAAATAGCATTTTAGCAGATTCATTTTGGTATTTAATTTTTGAAAACAAAAATGAGCTATATCATTATTCTTTCCCATCTCCATGACTACCGAGAACCAATCCAATATTTTTCTGTTGTTATTTTGATCCTCCCTCATGCTCTTAAATCAGGCTTGATAGATACGGGATCTTCTACTAGCGTGTGTGACGGAAATACTGCAAAAGCATGCTAGAGAAGTTGAGACGAGTGAATGAAAAAAAACTTACGATTTTCCTGCATCTACTTCTATAAGCGTCACTACAGTATTGATATAGTTATGTCATTTACATTTCTTTACACCTACAGGACGCGCAAGCTGGGTAGAGAGCTGAAGATACAATGAAGTGATATGGGAACTTAAGCTTCCTTTAAATTCACTACAACACTACTGTCATGTAACAACACTTTCTTAGAAGTAACCATGCGGCAAACTCGCACATGGCCTTTACAACCTATTGATTCTGATCTTCACATTTACTTTTGACGTGATGTACAGTACCTAAGCGTGCCGGTGTTTAGATAGGGGAATTTGAAAACTAGTGCGGTTAGTGAGTGTGGGAGATGTATGAGTGAATGAGCCAAAAAAAGGTAGATGATGTTCTTTGCCACTGCGCATGAGATGTAGAGGAAGGTTGTTAATAATTGGCATCAAACTTGGTAAAGTGCAATTTCTGACCGACTGCATGTGTATGCACCGCTTATGAAAGAAGCTCATGACCTGCGAAAAACAGTTCATTTATTAAGCACCGAAGAGCTACTATTGATGCCCTTCAAAAGGTTCCGAGAATCGTTGATAAGGCCTCTTAAATATTCCCATCGGACTCGTCATAGCTAGCCTAACAAACTCTTAAGGTGCAGCTCCAGCAGCAGGCGCCGCAGCCGCAGCCACAGGCGCAGGAGGCGGTGGGGGGATAACTATATGGATCTTGAACCATTCCAAAATCTCCAAATAACCAGCATTATACCCTGCAAGCTCTGCCGCAACAGACAAATCCGCTCTCCCAGCCATAAACCCATGACCCAGGACGAAATCCACGCGTTTCTTCGGTGCCGTTAACGCTGCCATAAAGGCAGGAGCAACACCCTGTTCCCCTATGCTAGCTAACAACAAGGTAGGAACATTGATTTTGGCAGCTTGTGCAGCGTCGAGACCGGCAGGATGAGCATGCGCAGCGGCAGCAAAAAAGGAGTCGCAGTGCCCGTTGGCTTTCTCGCATGGGGAGGTGAGGAAAGAGCCAACTTTGCCGCCCCAGCAGAATCCAACAAACCCCCAAATTGCGATGTTGGGATAGAGCTTGACACCGGGCGCGAGAGGGTCGATTCTGTCTTCAATTGCGGCAATTATGTCTGGGACTTTCTTGGCGTGCGAGGTGAACGAGCCAACTTGAGCCCACCATGCTGCTGACCAGGCTGCCGCTTTTGCGTTGCCGGCCTTTTGGTAACTGTATTCCCAGATCATATTAGTTTCGGTGAGTTACACAATCATTAATATTGGGTCACTTACTTGCTTGGATCAAATGGGACACCTTTGAAGAAGTCGGGAATAAAGACGAGATATTTGTCGTCATGAGCGGCGGTCGATAAAATATCTGCACCTTGTTGGATCTGGGGAGTATATCCAAAGATATCGTAGATTAAGAAGATAGCTTTTGTAGCGTCTTTAGGGCCGGTGACATCTTTTCGATTTTGTTAGTTCCTAGTCACATATTTTAACGAGAAGTAACTTACAATGCCTTAAATTATTTATTTCCACGAAGTCGCCTTTGGGCAAATATCCTTGAGCAATGACTTGCGGGAGCTCGCAGCAAGATTTTGCAGTCATTTTCTTGTGGTTATGGTTTATTTTCGAAGAAGTACTGGAGGTGCATGAATCATTGGTTTGATAGGGAAAGCCGGACTCATATATGAATTTGTGGAATGCAGTAGGAATGTAAGGGTTACGGAGTGGCTTTATTCTAAGAGCCAAAGCGCCTAAACATTCTTGGAATTGTTAGGATAGGTAAGTATTGGCAGTTAAGTGATGTGCAACATTGTTGGCAATATGTAAGGTGAGAACTCTCGCTCATTGGGGGGCTTGAGTCCGGAAGTGACATGTGGTTGATCTATTTTACTGATGCGGAATGAGGAGTAACATAAAGCTGAACCAGCACTCCATTCCTTGCATCGGCAGTATGCCAAAAGAGCAAAAACAATATCGGCGGATTAATCCACGCTTGTGACGCGAAGCTGATTGACGAATCATGGTGCAAGATATGCAAAGGTTACCTACTAGGTACATACATATGCTAGTTAAGTGGTTCCTTGCCTCAGATACGATTTCATGCGCACTAGCGCAGCAGAGACCGCTATGAAAGCGTCTATAATATAACTGCTCAAGAGTAAGGGATCAGAAGATTATCTCAACTCTCCTCTGCTGAGTAAAGAACAAATAATGCCGAAAGCTCGAATTGATCCTATATTCGAATCTCTCCCTCCCATAAAATGCCCACCCTAAAATAACTACCCCCCTAACATCTCGTCTAATTACCTCCTGTAATATCCGCAATCGTCCCTAGCTTCTTCCCCACTTGTGTCGCCGCGCCCGTTCTACCTCCCTTCATCGCCGGCAGCGCCGGTGCAACCCTTCCTGTGTTGAACGGCGAATTCTCCGCCGCCAAATATGCATCCAAGGAAAACAACGACCAGAAATACAATCCGAAAAACGTATACAACGTATCCATAATCCCTTTCACGTTCCATCGTCGAGAAAAGCTATGTCCTTGAATAGGGTCGCCGCCGAGTTTCCGGCCAACAGAGGAATAGGTAGGTTTGGATGCACCGGACAGTCGGACAGCGTTTTCAATGGCGGAAGTCAGTTTGGGAACGTTGGCACCTTGGATGGTCTCAATTACGGAGCCAGAACGGAAGATGAGGAATGTTGGCATTCTGGTACCATGTTAGTCTTATGAAAATGGGGACTGAGACGATCAAGGGAAGGTACGCTCGAACTCCATAGCGCTGCGCGATCTCTTGCTGGTTATCAACGTTTACTTTCGTAAATGTGATGCGGTTTGGTTTGGAGTATTTTGTAGATAGGCTTTCGTAGGTAGGTGCGATGACTTTGCACGGCCCACACCAGTCTGCGTAGACTGCGCGGAGCTGTTAGTTTCTGAGGATGTATTTGGGGGTTGCTGAGAAATCAACGTAAGGGAAGCTTACAATCCGCCACAACGACATTTGAGGAGCCTAGCAGCTTGCTGAATTGGGCGGAAGAGTTTATAGAGACTGTAGCAGACATATTGTATTGTAATTGGACTTGCGACGGTGCGGTCCTGGTGCTGACGTTGTTGTAAGATGGAGAATGTTTGAAATGCCACTTGGAGATGCAGATGGAGATGCAGATGGAAGATGGAGATCTGGTCGATAAGCAAGCGTGCACGCACCAACAGGGTTCTGCCGATTATTTTATCTTCACCGCCCAGAATTTATATGCATATTTTCAAAAGATACCTACGACATATTCTCGGAATTCTCTACAATTCAATTACAAACATGGGGAGCGGTAAAACAAATGCTATGGTACAAATTCTCAATATAAAAATCAATTTTATAATACTAATCGATATCTTACAGAAGCGCAAACGCCATTCCGATATCAAACCCGAAAGCAATGGCTTAGATACCTCAAAACCTACCGCTGTCTTTCAACCCACTAGAGGAAGAGACTGGACGGTGAGCGTAGCATTGCCCGGCAGCGTAATAGCCAAGTATGTTCTATCCCCTACCCACTCTCTTCCCCCTAAATAAACTTCTGTCTGACATCTCTAGCGCACAATCCCACGACCTACGCAACTCTCTCGCCGGCCAAATCGCCCGTGCCCTTTCCGTCTTCTGCATCGACGAAATCGTAATCTTCTCCGACGGCAATACTCACTCTTCCTCCAATCCCCACAAGCGACACCACCAACGAACACATTCACATGGTCACATACCAGAGCCAGACGAATCAGATTACACTGGCACTTCGGATCCAGACCACTTCCTCACCCATCTCCTTTCCTACCTGGAGACTCCTCCCCATCTGCGGAAATACCTGTTACCCCTCCACCCCAATCTCCGTACCGCAGGCGCATTACCCTCTCTGGATCTCCCACATCATTTAAGAGCAGAAGAATGGTGTCCATACCGCGAAGGCGTCACTCTTTCCGGTTCTGATTCGCACGGAACTTTTGTCGAAGCTGGCCTCAGAATACCTGTTACTGTGCCAGACCAAATACCAGAAAATACAAGAGTTACGTTGAAGTTTAACGAAGAGGCTGAAGAAGCAAGTAAAAATAGGAAAATAGAGGAGATCAGAGCAGAAGCTGTTAATCCTGCCGAGCCAAGAGAGGAGAGGGGGTATTATTGGGGCTTTAACGTTCGAAAAGCTTCTTGCTTATCTGACGTATTTACTGAATGCACGTTCGAAGGGGGGTATGATATCACAATCGGAACTTCTGAACGAGGATTGCCTTTAGAATCATTATACGATGAAAGCGACGAAGAGAAGAAAATTGGGAGATTCAAACATCTTCTGATTTGTTTTGGGGGTGTGGCAGGATTAGAGGTTGCAGTGAAGAATGATAAGGAACTAAAGAAATTAGGGGTCGTAGAAGCGAAAGACGTTTTTGATAGGTGGGTGGATGTTTGTCCTGGACAAGGTAGTAGGACGATTAGGACGGAGGAAGCGGTGTGGATTGGCTTGATGGGGCTGAGAAGATTGGTGATTAACAATGAATGAAATCAACTATTACTGTAAACACCACTTGCCCGAAACTACCTATCACGTTATGTGTTCTAAGCCTGAAAATTATACCCAATCCGCACAATTGAGGCTTGTATTTGACATGTCTAGGCTAAGGCGAAGGCTGAAAGAATGTCCATCATGATATATCCTACGAAAGGTGTATATTGTGAAATGGATTTTGTAGTTGTAGAGAGGAATGGTGATTAATTGTATTGCGTGTTGGAAAAGAAGAAGGAAGAGGAGAATATTGCTGGTATGCAAAGCTGAGAAATGGGAATGTGTGAGTGTTAAGAATCCAATGTACAGTTGGATCTTTGTGTAACTTTCACAATGAGGATAGTTATTAAAAGGACAACAAAACTGTTGCCTGAAGATAGCTTTCAATTGAATCTGAGTATTTTCAATCCTCTATCTAGTTGAGTAAATCCATTAAATACGGCATTGAAAGAGGTAGATTTCCACAGTAAAGGACGTACTCTACAAGTGTAAAATTTCACGGCCTAGCGTGCGAAGTCCATATTCTCGACAAGTAGAAAAAACGAGCTGATTCCTTTGAGGCACCGTGAAATAGCTGTTGAGTAACAATGAAAGAAACCTACAGAGAGGTGGTTATTATTTCGAAAAGCGTTTCGTTTTGTTTCGTTCGATGAGGCTATGAGTTGATAAGCGGAATTTGTGAACAAGACCTACAAAAGGCTGCAGAATCAGAAGCATTTAGCACCATGGGGTAGGGTATAGCGCACCTCCAGTAAGCCAGTTCCATTATCTCCATGTCTTTGTCACTAATTTCCACAGCCGCCAACAGATATTCCCGTACTACTGCGGATACTCTTCGTGAAGTCCGACCTACAGAAACATACTTTTATTTTGAACAAAATGCCTTTCGTAATAATCGTCTCGAGCGGGCTATCATTATACAAATCAAGAGAGACGCGAGAGCGGATTCGATAAAGCGATATGCATATCCCCAAGTCAAGTGCGACCTAAAGGTTAAAAGAGGCTTCGCTTTCAACTAAATATCGATCTCCTTGACGTTGACAGTTATCTATGAGATCCAATTTTTTTTTTATTTGGTCTCATCAACAGAGGTGTTTTACTCAGGCTCTTGCGGGTCGTGGTAGAGCTTTATGGGTGACTGGCTATCGTTGATTATGGAGTCACCGACGAATGAGAGTGGGTTTTCGAGCTAGCCCCAACGTTGGCCCTTTTCTTTTTGCAGAAGATAATGAACAACTCGCAAAATAGGAAATAAAAAATGAGCTTGTTATGAAGACTGCTCACCACATGTGCTGGGTGAAGAATTGTTAGCATTAGAGGCCGAGGAATGGGAACGAACCTGGAAGTAAGTGGAGGACGGATGAAAAGCGGTCGCTAATTTCAGGATAACATTGGATCCTATGTGACGTTTGCCGACATGAGAGTATAGGACGGGCGACAACATAGTAAATAAAAGAGAACTGTTGTTTCTAGGAGATGAATTATATCGCAAGTTTGATGATCAAATGCGAAGCATAATCTCAAGACTACCTGGAGATCACAAGGTGGCTCTAGGAAACTGCCGCAAAGTAAGAAGTGCTTGATAAGAATGATAATAGTAATAAGAGAAAGACATCCACAAAAGCGACTTAAAGGGTTATATCATTTAGGGGTGGAAATAGCTGCAGGAAAATGTTTATAAGTTACCACTAGGTGGCACAACAGACTAAAGTGTCTTATTTAATCTTACTAAAAGAGTCAAATATCAGATTTGATTTTATATCTTGCTTTTTCCATCACCGCAGCTGCATTCACAAGCCCTCCAACAGATTCTACCTTCCATTCCTCTTTCTTCAGCCCTTTCAATACCAGTTCTACTTGCTCTGCCGAGTATGATCTTCGATCATGCATGATGATGATTGAACCTGGCTTGACCATACTCAAGACATGCTTTGCATTAACTTTCGCACTATGAATTTGCGGGTCGTGAGGATAAACATTTCCCAAAACCATCCGGTATCCCAAGTTGTTTACTCGTTCAGCCATTTTCTGATTGAAGAATCCTGAACCTGGTCTGAAATACTTTGGGGCCCGTTTTGATCCTAGGAGAGGTGCGTTGGGTGGTAGGAGAGCTTCCACCTCCCCAATCTGCCGCTCCAATTCCGATAGTGGGAGTTTCAAAGATGGTTCATCCTCCCAAGCATGATTACCAATTTCGTGACCTTCCTTATGCATTCTTTCAATCAAACCAGGATGAGAGCCGACTTGGCTTCCGATGACGAAGAAAGTTGCTTTCGCTCCGTAGGCTTTGAGTAAGTCCAAGATTTTAGCTGTTTCGCTCGATGGGGCGTCATCCAGGGTCAATGCAATTATGCGTTCAGATGATAGAACCGGCACATGGAACAAAACATAGGGGTATTTCCTCTGCAGGTAGTTTATGATAAAATTTGGTGGTTTGTAGATGAAGTAGGCGATGAGGATGAACACGAAAAGGAGGATCAGTAGACTGAGCAGGATCATTTTGAAAATGGATAGTTTGCGAGGAGAGCGGTGCGGAGTGTATCGATGATCATCGAAAAGATTCTCTTCATCGTCAATCTTGATGTGTTTGGTTGGTGAAGTTGGATATAGGATTGGAAGCCTTAATGAGCTCGAGGTAAAGCGACGTACTCGACGGAGGAGGGTCCCTATGATCCTGCTTGGACGCATCGAAAGAATGAATATGTGACTACAATTCCTACCATCGTCAGACCGTTTGGATAACAGAGTAGGTCTTCGATGTCATCTGATCATGAGGGACAAAGGATGAAGGATTGATGGCGAGTAGGACAAGGTGATGTTTCGATCGTCACGTGTGGCAAGTGATTTCAGCCACTGATCAACTGATGTTAACTACGCCACATCGAATATATATGCCGATTGAACGTCGACGACTTCATACTTCATCAAAATCGCTGCATGTCCTCCATCGCAACTCAGTTAGTTAAACATCGACAATACTCGCAACATATATCGCCTCGTCTCTCAGAGTGAACACTATTAAGTGATCAAAAAGCAACGGCAGCTTTGCTATTTCGAGAGCGTCTGAACCAGCCTTAAGCTTGCCCGTAGAACGTGGAAGCTGCTGCGAGTCATCTACCAAACTATCAGAAGCATCAATTTGAGCAAAAGCAAACACCGCCACCGCCGGAATAGGGCGCAGGCACCGACCACGCCACTTGAAGGCGTCACAGGAATCAAAATTTACCAGCAAGCAGAGCAGAGCACGCAAGATGGGCCAAGAAGCCTCTCAACCAATCGACCCGAGCATTCCTCCAACAGCTCTATCCTCGCGATCTCTCGAAGGAGTTGCCCAATTTATTAAGGATGGGAAAGCAAAAAATATCGTCGTCATGACAGGTGCTGGGGTGTCAACCTCTGCTGGAATTCCTGACTTTCGGTCCCCAGAGACTGGACTCTACGCCAATCTGGCACGTTTAGATCTCCCTTATGCTGAAGCTGTATTCGATATCTCATATTTTCGAGAGAACCCTCAACCATTCTACATGCTTGCCAAGGAATTGTATCCCGGGCAATTCTACCCAACGATCACCCATTCATTCATTGCATTGCTCGGAAGGAAAAACCTACTTCGGATGCTTTTCACGCAGAACATCGATTGTCTAGAGCGTCGAGCTGGCGTTCCTGCAGAAAAGATTGTGGAGGCACATGGAAGTTTCGCTACACAGCGATGCATCGACTGCAAAACCGAATTTCCGGAGGACTTGATGCTGAAGATGGTCAATGCTGGCGACGTACCGCATTGTCTGGTTCCGGAATGCAATGGTTTAGTCAAACCCGACATAGTTTTCTTCGGCGAAGCACTACCACAGACCTTCCATCAAAATATCTTTGTACCGGGTGAGGCTGATCTAGCCATTGTCATGGGCACAAGCTTGAGTGTTCAGCCATTTGCATCTCTACCTAGTCGCGTAAGTGAAGGTGTTCCACGGGTCCTCTTCAACAACCAATCTGTAGGAGATTTCGGAAGCAGATTGGATGATGTGGTTGTAATCGACGACTGTGACAACGCAGTAAGAAAGCTTGCTGATGCTCTTGGGTGGAGAGGCGAATTGGAGGAATTGTGGGACAGCGCGTGTCATTCGAAAAACAGAGATGTCAAGGAGGAAGAGAAGGAGAGTATGTCCAAGGATGAGATTTTGGAGAGCGAGATCAAGAGGATTACGGATGAAGTCGACACATCGTTGCACTTGGCAGAGGATCACCGGAAATGGGTCAACGAGTTCCTTGAGAAGGATTTGTCAACGAAAGGGCTGTCTCCTTCTCTGAGTTTCGTTAAGAGCGAGCCTGACTCAGAGGAATCTCAACCTGAGCCAGCTGTTTCTTCGGATATTACCAACGACTCCAAGAATTCAATGATCGAAAAAGTCTCTGGATTGAACGACGCTCCTTCTAAACTTGTCACCATTCAGCCCACACCACAGACTACAGACAAAGCGGGCACCGAAGCATCAATAGAGGCCACAACTGCTGACACTACCGCGATCCTTGATTTAAATTTACCACAAAATAAGCTAATTGATAGCTCTGATACGAACGCGAAAAGGCCGGGCTCACATATCTAATTGCATATCTCAAACAGGATTAATCTTGCTGTAGGCCTTCTTGCATATCCCCACTTTCGTTCCTCTTACGTATACGGATTGGTCGGTAGCGTTTGGGGTGCTTTGCGAGTCTAGAGGATAACTAGAGTACAAAGATAATTATGCATACAGCGAAGTATCATCTTACTTGTTAAATTTGTTGTATCATTGAGTATATTACAAAAGGACGGTGAATAGCTTTGAGAGCCTCATTTGTCGAAAAGTTGATTTTCCCGATTTATTTATTCTCTTCAAGATCGCTGCTCTCTGACCCTCAAAATATCGCTTGCGCGGTGTTTTCCAAATTAGTGATAAAAAAAAAAGAAATCATCCATGCTTTGTGTCTGTAAGTTGCCGAAATTACACTTTTGACAGCTTACCGTCTGGTGGCGTTGGTTCATGTGGTGTAACTACAATCCCTGTTCACCGTGTATTTTTCTTTTCTAACCTTGGGATTTAAGGAGCATGACTCGTTTGTTTACCTGCTTCAGCAACAGCGCATAGATATGTCGGCAACCGATCTCTCTTCTGCATTCCCCTGCCCTCCCTCCTTGGTTGTGCAGGATAGAAGCCTGGAGATCTCTCGCATTTTATTACTTCATGAATTTTACTTGGGATCGCTGTTCGGCCAGCCTAAAGGAGGCATCTATTCAAGACGCACGGTTCTTCAACTTCTTGCTTCTTTTATGTACTATTCCTCTCCCCTCCTTATTGAACATGGTATTTGGCTGCTGATCTTCGTATGCATTTATCCTTTGGGTCATCAGTTGCCTATTGACTGCCCTTGTCTTATTCAGTTAACAATGCATTCAGTCAGCCAAAATCCAAGAATGTTCTATTCTCATTTGGGTCTGCGTCTACGTCGTGACTCGTAACCATGTGTAATTTGCTCTCACCACCACGTCTAACATGTACTTTTTTTTTCTGCCGGGCATTTCGATGTGAGATATAAACATGTAATTGTTGCGGCGTAGCTGATGCAGGCGGCTTGGAAGCTTGGTAGTCTACCAGCAACGTCATCCCGGAACTACCGCCTGAGCGCGGAGTCGAGTTAGGGGTCGATAGCAGAGAGCTCTATAATAAGCAATATACTAAAGCGAGCCAGTAATCCTTTTCCGGAAAACATCTTACTAGAATTCAATATAGGCCTAAGCTTGCCCGCAGCTTCCTTCCCCTGACTCCTCAATACCCTCCCCATCCTTCATCCAATTCTCACGAAAGGTTCATTTCCTTCTCCCACCCTGTTATACAGTCATTATTATCTCCAATAACCCCATCTCCTCATCGCCTGCCCATAGAGCCCAATTTTCCTTCCAAAGTCTGATCCCATCCTCCCTATAAAATCCCCATCATTGACCATCAACCACTTCATTCTCCAATCTTCTCCCTCTCTTTTTCTTTCTCATCACTCGTCCCATCACTCGTCCCATCACTCGTCTTTCCCTGCTTCTCTCCTCGCCAAACATTTCATTATTACTACGAAACCCAACTCTCCCATGAAAACGTCTGGTATAACTTAGTCGAACGGCCAAGCCCTTTCACCTAGAATTTGTCTCATTATCGTACCCATCG
>Ga0302320_10027112_pt1 | contig 11057 bp, 8 predicted proteins | sample Bog_T0_3_FD_202130 | JGI IMG/M metagenome (GOLD analysis project Ga0302320, IMG submission 202130) | Peat permafrost microbial communities from Stordalen Mire near Abisko, Sweden - Bog_T0_3 | ecosystem: Environmental > Terrestrial > Soil > Wetlands > Peat | place: Sweden: Abisko, Stordalen Mire... | reverse complement strand
CGGAGTTCATCAAGCTGCTCAACAAGGGCAAGCAGGTGCTGCACGACAAGCCCATCTACATGGAGACCGAGCAGGGCCAGGTGGTGATGGAGATCGCGTTGCAGTACAACGACGCCTACTCCGAGACGGTCTTCTCGTTCGCGAACAACATCAATACAGTGGATGGTGGAACGCACCTCTCGGGCTTCCGCACCGCGCTCACCCGCACCATCAACGTCGCGGGACAGCAGCTTGGGCTGTTCAAGGACGTGAAGGAGAATCTCTCCGGCGACGATGTGCGCGAGGGCCTGGTTGCCGTGGTCAGCGTGAAGCTGCCACAGCCTCAATTTGAGGGCCAGACCAAGGGTAAGCTCAACTCAGACATCGCGGGCATCGTACAGGCGTTTGTGAATGAGCGCCTCGGCGCGTTCCTGGAGCAGAACCCGCCCATCGCGCGCAAGATCATCAACAAGGCCATCGATGCCGCGCGCGCGCGCGAGGCCGCGCGCAAAGCCCGCGACCTGACCCGCCGCAAAGGCGCGCTTGACGGCGGCGGCCTGCCCGGCAAGCTCGCCGACTGCTCTGAGCGCCGTCCGGAGCTGTGTGAGCTCTACCTGGTCGAGGGCGAGTCCGCTGGTGGCACCGCAAAGCAGGGCCGCGACCGCAAGTTCCAGGCCATCCTGCCGTTGAAGGGCAAGATACTCAACGTGGAGAAGGCCCGCTACGACAAGATGCTGGGCCACGAGGAGATCCGCGCCATGATTACGGCGCTGGGCTGCGGCATCGGCAAGGACGACTTCGATGTCGCCAAGCTGCGCTACGGCAAGCTGATCCTGATGACGGACGCCGACGTGGATGGCTCGCACATCCGCACGCTGTTGCTCACGTTCTTCTTCCGCCATATGACGGAGCTGATCCAGCGGGGCCACGTCTACATCGCGCAGCCGCCGCTCTACCGCATCAAGAAGGGCAAGTTCGAGCAGTACATCAAGGACGACCGCGAGTACGTGCAGGTGATGGTCAAGCGCGCCAGCGACGGCATGATCATCCGCTACGGCGAGGGCGGAGCACGGCTGGAGGGCAAAGATCTCACCAAGTACATGGCCGCGCTGAACGACTACCTCGGCTTCTTCGACAAGGTGGTCAAGCGCGTCCGCAATGAGGATGTGGTGCGCGCCTTCGCGGAGATCTTCGCCAGCGAAGGCAAGGACGCCGTCCGCCGCACCGACTTCGAAACCAAGGACAAGCTCACCGAGATGCGTGCGCGGCTCAAGGCCATCGAGAAGACGTACCAGTTCAAGGCCGTCTCCGACGTGACCTTTGACGAAGAGCACCGCAGTTACTCGGTCAGTTTTACCGACGCGCAGGGCGCGGTGCGGCACATTGACTGGACGCTGGCGGTCGCGCCCGAGTCGCGCCAGTTGCTGGCCAAGCACGCGCAGCTTCGCGAGCAGCTCGTGGGGCCGTTCCTTATCGAGTACGCCGGCAAAGAGGCCATCGCGGCCACGAAGAGCGCCGAAGAGAAGGCTGAGCAGGATCTGGAAGACACCGAAGAGGTTGAACTCGAGGGTGCGCTGGACGCCGGTGCCGCTCCGGTAGAGGCCGCCGCGAAGCCCGTCAAGCGTAGCGCAAAGGTCTCACAGGACCCGGTCGAAAAACAGACGCCGCGCGAGGTCTTCGAGTACGTGATCGAACAGGGCCGCAAGGAGTACCAGGTCCAGCGCTACAAGGGCCTCGGCGAGATGACCGCGCCGCAGTTGTGGGAGACAACCATGGACCCTGCCCGCCGCACGCTGATGCAGGTGAAGCTGGAAGACATCGCAGCCACCGAGGAGATCTTCACCACGCTGATGGGCGAAGACGTGGAAGCGCGGCGCAAGTTCATTGAGGACAACGCGCTGGATGTGAAGAACCTGGACATCTAGCGTCGTTCCATCGCACGAAGAAGGCCGCCTCTCCGAGGTGGCTTTTTCGTTGGTGAAAGTGCGGGTGCAATAATCTCGGCATGTCTCCCTCACTCGATGCCACGCGTCGCCGCTTCCTCGCCGTCTCCACTGCTGCCGGCTTCGGCGGCACGATGTTTTCTGGCGCTTTGCTCGCGCTCGTCGCTGCCCCAGCGAGTTCTACCTCCGCGCAGTCGCCCAACCCTGAGGCGAAGCCTGATCTGCCGAAGATCACACCCGAGATAATCGACCAGGCTGCGGTTATCGCCGGCGTCAGCTTCACCGCGGAGCAGCGCCAGTTGATGATCGACGGCCTCACCAGCCAGCGGGACAACGTTGTCGAGATCCGCAAGCTCAACCTGCCGAATCGTGTTGCGCCGTCGCTGATATTCGATCCTGTCCCGGCAGGGATGAAGCTGGAGACCGTTCGCAAGCCCGCGAAGCTCGGATCGGCGCCCAGCCTTGCGGGTGTCTCCGTCTCGAATGAAGACTCCATGGCCTTCGCCACGGTGCGCCAGCTCGGCGAGCTGCTGTGCACAAAGAAGGTCACCTCCGTCGAGCTGACCAAGCTCTACCTTGCGCGCCTGAAGCGCTACGACCCTACGCTGCACTTCGTCATTACGCTTACGGAAGAGCGCGCGCTGAAGCAGGCCGCGCTGGCCGATGCGGAGATTGCCGCGGGCAAATACCGCGGCCCGCTGCATGGTATTCCATGGGGCGCAAAGGACCTGCTCGCCGTCAAGGGCTATCACACCACTTGGGGCGCGGGCGGATTTGAGGATCAGCACTTCGATGAAGATGCTGAGGTCGTGAAGCGTCTCGACGCAGCCGGCGCTGTGCTCATCGCCAAGCTCACGCTGGGCGCGCTCGCGCAGGGCGACCTGTGGGGCGGCAAGCCCGGCACACGCACTCGCAATCCATGGAACCCGAAGCAAGGCAGCAGCGGCAGCTCCGCGGGCAGCGCCAGCGCGGTGGCCGCCGGGTGCGTCGGCTTCGCGCTCGGCACGGAGACGCTCGGCAGCATCTCCTCGCCCAGCACGCGCTGCGGCACCAGTGGACTGCGGCCCAGCTTCGGCCTGGTGCCGCGCACCGGTGCGATGGCGCTCTCCTGGTCGATGGACAAGATCGGTGCCATCACGCGCTCGGTGGAGGACTGCGCGCTCGTCTTGGATGCCATCTGCGGTCCGGATGGCCATGACCGCAGCGTGCAGCCTGCGGCCTTCAACCCGGACTTTACGCTCGACATCCGCAAGCTCCGCATTGGCTACATCCAATCGGCCTTTGACGTGCCGACCTTCACGCCGCCGAAGCCACCCAGCGAAGCGCTCACTGATAAGGAACTCGAAGCGTTTAACCAGCGCGCCGCGCAGCGCAAGGCCGGTTTCGCGCAGCAGCTCTATGACGCGCAGTTCAACACCCACGCACTGGACACCCTGCGCGGCATGGGCCTTACGCTCACACCGTGCGAGATGCCGAAGTTTCCTTTTGGCGCGATCGTTCCCATGCTGGAGGCTGAAGGCGCGGCCGCCTTCGACGACCTTACCCTCTCCGGCCGCGATGCGTTGCTGGCCGGTCAGCAGAGCTTTGACTGGCCCAACAACTTCCGCGTGGCCCGCTTCTACTCCGCGGTGGACTACATCAACGCCGCGCGTGCCCGTACGCTTGCTCTCGAGCAGATGACCGAACTCTTCTCGCACTTCGACGTCATCGTCACGCCCAGCAGCGGCGCGCAGCTCACCGCGACCAACCTCTGCGGGCAGCCGGCAGTGATTGTGCCCAACGGCCTACGCGGCGCCGATGCTCCCTTGCCGTTCAAACAGGAGGACGGTGCGCTGCAAAACACGGGGGGACCGGGAACGCCGGTCTCTATTACCTTTCTGGCACCGCTCTATCAGGACGCCAAGGCGTGCGCGCTGGCCCACGCGTATCAGCAGAAGACCGGCTTTCACACACTTCACCCGAAGCTCGCATGAGCTATCACTGTTTGCGCAGGAATACATGCATTGGCGAAAGCTCAACTTTGTTGAGGCCAGCTTTCACACTGGGGTCGTTTTCCGCCATCTGTTGAGCTTCCGCCTGCGATGCAGCTTCAATCACGCCCATGCCCCACGCGCCCTTTGGGTCCATCACGGGACCGATGATCAGCACCTTGCCTGCCTTGAAGAGACCTGCCCAATAGGCGGCGTGCGCCGTCATGAGCTGACTCTCCTGCTCGGTCATGTCTGACGGAAAGGTTCTTCTCGGCGGAATGAGCTTGAGAAAGAACTGCATCGGCTTGGCCGCCGGCGCTGATTGCGGAGCTGCCGTGGGCGCAGCAGCCTGGGCGAAGCCTGATCCAGTGCTGAACAGCAAGGTGCAGGCCGCGATGAGCAAGAGAGCAGTCTCGAACTTTTTCATGCGCTCCACTGTATCAGGGTAATCTGAATCTATTGCATCAAAGGCCGCTTGCATGGACAGCTTCCTTTCGGATGCGCTGCAGCATGGGTAGGATATCGCCCAGCGCCGCGGGTGCGGCGTCCCTTGTGCCCAGCGCGAAGTAGGCGCGGCGGAAGAGCTGGTAGAGTTTCTCCGCGCGCGCAGCCTCAGTGGGCTGCGGCGTGAAGGTGACAAAGGGCGGGCAGAGCGCGTCCTGGGCCTCTTCCACGGACGCAAACTCTCCCGCAGCCAGAAACGCGAAGATCACCGAGCCGAGGCTGGTGACATCGCCTTCGGCGACCAGCACCGGCTTGTTCATCACGTTCGCATAGACCTGGTTCAGTAAGGCATTTCGCTTCGGGATTCCGCCTCCGTTAATCAGGCGGCGAATCTGTGTGCCGTTCTCCTCCATGCGTTCGAGGATGATGCGCGTGTGCATCGCGGTGCCTTCGATCGCCGCAAACATCTCATCCGCGGGGGTGTGTGTCAGGTCCCATCCGAAGGTCACGCCGCCCAGCGCGGGGTTGACCAGCACGGTGCGGTCGCCGTTGTCCCAGGTGAGACGAAGCAGGCCGGTTTGACCTGCAACGTACGTCTCAACCTTCTTGGACAGGTCGGCAACGCTGCTCTGCGCGCGCGCCGCAATCGCCGCAAAGATGTCGCCCACGGCCGACAGACCCGCCTCCACGCCCACCTGCTGCGGGTAGACTGAGCCCGGCACTACGCCACAGACTCCGGGGATGAGGCTCTGCTGGTCCGTGAGGCCAATGATGCACGTCGAGGTGCCGATGACGTTGACCATATCGCCGAGCCGGATGTTGGCGCCGACCGCATCCCAGTGGGCATCGAACGCCCCCACGGGAATCGGGATGCCTTCCGCAAGGCCCAGTCGGTCCGCCCATTCGCGGCTTAGTGTTCCGGCGATGGCGTCCGAGGTGAGGTAGCGGCCACTTATCTTCGCGCGGATGCCGGCGAGCAGCGGATCCACACTCACCAGAAAATCTTCGGGCGGCAGACCGCCCCAGCGCGGGTTCCACATCCACTTGTGGCCCATGGCGCAGATGCTGCGCGGCAACTGCGCTGGATCCGTGATTCCGCACAGCGTCGCGGCCACCATGTCGCAGTGCTCGAGAGCTGTAACGAGCTCATCGCGCTTATCTGGGTTGTGGCGGAGCCAGTGCAGCAGCTTGGACCAACCCCACTCCGACGAGTAGACGCCGCCGCACCAGTCGATGCCCTCAAAGCCCTTGCCGCCGTGGAAGCTACGCGCGGCGGAGGTAATCTCCGCGGCCTCTGCGGCCGCCCGGTGGTCGCACCACAGGTAGTAGTCGTCCAGCGGAACCAGCCCTTTGCCGACCATGATGACGCTGGAGCCGGTGGTGTCGAGTGCGAGGGCTTTGACCTCGCGCCCGTCGATGCCGCTTTGCTCCAGTGCCGCGCGGGTCGCCTTGGCGAGGGCGTTCATCTGGTCGCTATGCCGTTGCGTGGCGAAGTGCGGGTCCTGCGCCGAGCGCAGCAGCGTATACTCCGCACTGGCGCGGCCCAGAGCGCCACGCTCCCGGTCGAAGATACAAACGCGTACGCTCAGCGTCCCGAAGTCAACTCCTGCAACGATGCTCACCTGTGGCTCTCCGCGCGTTTGCGCCGTCCCTATCCTAATCGGAGTGGCGCGGTCGTTGCGGCGCAGTTGGAACCGCCGGGTATCCTGAACTTCAGCGGCTGCGCGCCGGGCCGTCTATTGACCATCATGCTGAAGCACATTGCCTTGGTTCTCTGCCTCTCGCTCTCTGCCCATGCGCAGAGCGTAATGTACGCGCACACTCTGATTGAGGCGGAGCAGCAGCACGGCAGTTCGGGCACCAGCATTGAGCCCGCGGGCACGCCAGTGCCTATGCTGATGGCCTCGCGCGGAGCGTGGCGGCTGATGCTGCACGCCAACGCCTTCGCTGCGGACACCCAGCAGCAGGCCCGCGTCTCTCCGGGACAAGCCGAGCGCGGGCGGGATGCCTTCTTTTCCACCAACTGGATCATGCCGATGGCGCAACGCAAACTGGGCGCGGGACAACTCACGCTGCGCACCATGCTTTCGCTGGAGCCCGCAACCGTCAGTCGCCGCAACTACCCCGAGCTTTTTCAGCAAGGCGAGACCGCCTTCGGCAAGCCCATCTTCGACGGCCAGCACCCGCACGACTTTGTCATGGAGCTGGCCGCGCTTTATGACCTGCCGCTAGGCCGCAGCACGCTGTTGAGCATGTACGCTGCACCGGTGGGAGATCCGGCGATCGGGCCGACAGCCTATCCGCACCGCCAGTCGGCGAGTGAGGACCCCATCGCCGCGCTTGGACACCACCAGGAAGACTCGACGCATATCGCGTTCAACGTCGTCACAGGAGGCCTGACTTACCGCTGGGCGCGCGTGGAGCTCTCCGGCTTCCATGGCGGCGAGCCGAACGAACACCGCTGGCAACTGGAGCCCTCACCGAATGGCCATGCCATCGATTCCGTCTCCACGCGGCTGACGGTCTCGCCGACGCCGGACCTCAGCGGCCAGTACTCCATCGCGCACATTGCTTCGCCGGAGGCGCTGTATCCCGGCGAAGACCAGCAGCGCCAGACGGCGAGCGTGATGTTCCATCACATCTTCCGGGCCGGTTCGGCATCCGCTGCACCAACGGTCGGCATGGACATGACCGACATGCCGGGTATGGACATGGGCCAGCCTAAGGCAAAGTCCGCCGCCATGCCGGCGATGAGCATGGCCGCCGAGCCCAGGACCGACCTGGCGGCCACGCTGCTGTGGGGACGAACGCGCTCACTGCGTGACAACAGCAAGCAGAACAGCTACCTCGCCGAGGCGCTGCTGCGCTTTGCCGGCAGCAACTATGCGTGGACGCGCCTGGAGAACGCAGGCCGATCCAACGAACTGCTGCTTACGCCCGGCGCAGCACTGCCCGCGAACTTTGGCGAGACGCCCATCGGTCACGTCGCGGCTTACAGCTTCGGCTACGACCACGACATCGTGCTCGGCATGCATGTTCTGGCCGCGCCGGGAGTGCAGTTCACGGCGTATCAAACGCCGCAGGCGCTGCGAGCCATCTACGGCGCGACGCCGACCGGTGAAGTGTTCTTTGTGCGTTTCCGGCTGCGTTAGCCCTTCGCCAGCTCCGCTTTCACCATCTCGCTGACCATCCTGCCGTCGGCGCGGATGCCATCAGCGAGGATCCACTGCTGCACCACTCTCATGGCCGGGCCCATGTCTTTGGGGCCGGGACGGACGCCGCCAGCATCTTTGGCAATCTGGTCGATGGCTCCCAGCACGATCTTGCGGATATCGTCCTCGGTCGCGGCCTTGGGCATATACGCCTCGATGAGCTCGATCTCCGCCTGCTCCTTTGCCGCCAACTCCGGTCGTCCACCCTTGGTGAAGGAGTCCACTGATTCCCTGCGCTGCTTGAGCAGAGTGGTCAGGATCGACTGCTCTTCGGCGTCCGTGAGCGGCTGGCGCTTGTCGATCTCCCTGGACTTGAGCGCTGCCTTCACCATGCGCAGCGTGGTCAGCTTGTCGGCCTCGCGCGCCTTCATTGCGGCGATGATGTCCGCGCCCAGCTTGTCTCCGATTGCCGCCATCTTTCTCACCTCATCTGTCACCCGTAAGCTTACCAACGGCAACGGAGACGCGTCAGTAGATGCCGGGCACCAGACGCTTGGTGGTGCGGCTGTAATCGGTGTACTGTTCGCCAAAGGCGCCGGTCAGCGCGGCCTCTTCGACGTGAATGCGGTACAGCAGCGCCGCGACTGGCGGGACCACGAAGAACGCCAGCGCCAGCCAGTTGCGGCTGCGCAGACCCAACGCCAGGAAGATCAACACCATGCCGGTGTAGGACGGGTGGCGCATGTAGCGAAACAGACCCGAGCGGTTGAGCGTCTGCATCGCGTGGATGGCGACGTTGGCGCTGAACGAGCGGCCCAGCGTGTAGATCGCCGACCAGCGAATGGACAGTCCCAGTATCAGGAGGCCCAGCGCCACGGGCCGAATCCACGGCGCGCTGTCCGAAAACGCTGCGAAGCCGGCCGCCTCTTGCGCCCAACTGCCCAGGCTGATGGAGCTGAAGATCACCAGCCACAGTACGATCAGCGAGCCGCGGTCGCTGATGTTGCCCCCGCCGCGGCGGGTGCGGGTGACCAACAGTACAAGGACCTCGGTGACGATCCACGACCAGTAGAGAATCTTCCAGAGCAAGGGGAGAACCATGGCTAAAGTCTCTCCCACCTCTGCGCCGCGAACAAGTGACAAATGCCACCCAGTAGCGCTGACTTCACCGAATTCAAAACTTGTATCCCATGCCAACAGAAATAATCGGGTAAAACCGCAGATTGTAGATGTCACTGTTGATGCTGTTCTGCTCCCCCAGGACGTTGGCCTGGGTCATGGGGTCCGAGTTGACTTTCTGGCATCCATCGGTGCCGCACGCCGTTCCGGTAAGGACCAACGTGATGAGCGGAGGCGAGATGTACTGCATACCAATCTCGAACGGGAAGCTCCAGTGGCTTGCTTCTTTGCGCGGGACCAGGTTGCCGAGGCCCACCGTGATGCTGGGGGCTACGCGGTTGCCGAAGCGGTTGTTCGCGGTGGCGAAGGTGGCGATCACCGGGTCGGTGGGTGAGCTGGTGTAGTCCTGGTTGTTCAGCGTAATGGTTCCACCGCCGGGTACCGTAGCTGTGCCGTTGAAGGTATTGCCGTTGTAGATGGTTACACCGGGGCTCACGCGGAACTTTCCGCCGAATGGAAACCAGTCCAGGCTGGTGCTCACGGACTTGAGCGCGATGGGACCGTTGATGTTGAATCCGTCCTCGGTGAGGTTGCTCACGGTGTAGTTGAAGAAGCTGGCTCCGGCGCGAAGGTTGAACTTATGGGCCAGCGGTGTTGCCACGTCGAATCCGATGCCCGCAACGCCGACCTTTACGGCGACGCCCACCGTAGAGAATCGCCGGACCACAAAGGGTCCGTTCGACATAGCCTGCCCCGCCCCGGACGACTCCGGCGGCAGCAGGGCCGCGGCTGCCGCAGCCATGGTTCCGGCTGCAGTGGACGCCGTCAAGGGTTCTACCTCGCCACGATTCATGGCTCGGGAAGTCGCAGAAGACAAGGCGAGAAACGCGACAAGTACAGGGCAATAAGCTCTCATAGGATTGCCTTTCCGGAACAACGCAATCTCTATTGGATGCAGAAAACGTGGCCTGCCGGCTTCCCGATACAATATGGGCATGATCCGCAAGACACGCCTGTTTACTCCGGGCCCCACCCCCCTGCTTCCCGCCGCACAGTTTGCCATGGCCGCGGCCGACATCCACCACCGCACCGCCGAGTTCCGCGCGCTCTATACCCGCGTGCTCGCGCAGCTCAAGGAGTTCGTCGGCACGGCGAACGATGTGATCCTGCTCTCCAGCTCCGGTACGGGAGCGATGGAGGCTTCGGTCTCCAACCTCACCTCGCCCGGCGATCGCGTTCTGGTGCTCACCGCCGGCAAGTTCGGCGAGCGCTGGACGGCGCTGGCCAAGGCCTTTGGATGCGAGGTCGATGTGGTGAGCGCACCGTACGGCGAGACCTTTTCCATCGACGAGGTGAAGGCCGCGCTCAAGCTGGAGACCCGCGCCGTCTTTATGCAGGCGACCGAGACCTCCACCGGTGTGCGCCACTGCGTGCCCGCGGTCGCCAAACTGCTGAAGGACACCAAGTCCGAGGCGCTGCTGGTCGTTGACGCGATCACCGGCCTGGGCACCACGCACCTCGACATGGACGGCTGGGGAGTCGATGTGCTCGTTGGCGGCTCGCAGAAGGCGGTGATGATTCCGCCGGGGCTGAGCTACCTTGCCGTCAGCCAGCGCGCGTGGGAGCGCATGGAGGCCACCTACAACCCGCGCTACTACTTCGACCTGCGCAAAGAGCGCAAGAACGCCAAGAACGGCGAGAGCGCCTACACACCGGCGGTCGCGCTGATCGCCGCGCTGGGCGCTGCGTTCGACTGGATCGCCGCCCAGGGCGATGGTTCTCTCGTCGAAGGCCGCAAGCGGCTCATCGAAAACGCCGAGACCATCGCCGCGATGACCCGCGCCGCGATGCTGGCGCTGGGCCTGAAGCTGTTCGCTCCGGACGCCTCAGGAACCGCCGCGACGGCGGTGCTGGCGCCGGAGGGCGTGGACTCCGGCGTCTTCGTCAAAGAGCTCCGCTCGCGCTTCGCCGCCATCATCACCAACGGCCAGGGCGAGATGAAGGGGCAGATCTTCCGCATCGCGCATCTGGGCTTCTTCGACTACATGGACACCATCGCGCTGATCGGCGCCATCGAGCAGGTGGTGGTGAAGTCGGTACCGCAGCTGGGCGCGAAGTTCGGCGACGGCCTGATCGCCGCGCAGAAGGTGTACGCCGAGCGCTCGCCCACCGCCGCTGCCGACCGCAAGTGCCTGTGCGGGCGGGCCGAGGGGCACTGCGCGCTGGTCAGTTCGTCGGCCAAGTAGCAAGGATGGGGGAGGGGTACCCTCCCCCCCGTACTTTTTGCCCCAAGAACCGCAGCAATAAGGACTTAGCGGTGGTACCCCTGCCTCCAGAGGTCTCCAGATGGAGCGCTAACCCCTTTATTATCAGCGACAGCCTTCGCTGCATATCTTAAAGATACGATCACTGTATACCGTTCGTATACAGCGCCTATTATGCTGAAACTG